>Ga0068868_100003941_pt1 | contig 10368 bp, 11 predicted proteins | sample KBSMisM42_FD_64660 | JGI IMG/M metagenome (GOLD analysis project Ga0068868, IMG submission 64660) | Miscanthus rhizosphere microbial communities from Kellogg Biological Station, Michigan, USA - KBS Miscanthus M4-2 | ecosystem: Host-associated > Plants > Roots > Rhizosphere > Soil ...
GCCCATCGCGGCGGCCTCGCTCGTCACCTTGATCGCGTCCGCCGGCATCGTGGATTTCGCGCATACGGGCGCAGCCACGACGGCGGAAGCGGAAGCCGACGCCATCGCGGGCAAATCTTGCCGGACCTCGGGCTGCGGATGGCTCGGGCAGCCCGCGAGCACGAGGAGCAGCAGTGAGGTGCGAGACATCGGGGAGTCAGTATAATCCGCGCGTGATCCCGTACGAGACGATCGACGCGCGAATCGACCGAGAGAAGGACGCGCTCGCGAAGCTCGCCCGCGACATCCACGCTCAGCCGGAGCTCAGGTTCGAAGAGCACGAGGCGGCGAAGAACATCACCGCGTACCTCGAGCGCCTCGGCTTCACCGTCGAGCGCGGCGTCGCGGGTATGTCGACCGCGTTTCGCGCGAAGGCCGGAAAATCAGGCGGCCCGCGCGTCGCGGTGCTCGCCGAGTACGACGCCCTCCCCGAGATCGGGCACGCGTGCGGGCACAACCTGATCGCAGCGGGCGGTGTCGGCGCGTTCGTCGGTGCGGCCGAGATCGCGGAGAAGATCGGCGGCGAGGTCGTGCTGCTCGGGACGCCCGCGGAAGAAGGCGGCGGCGGGAAGATCAAGCTCATCGAAGCGGGCGCGTTCGAAGGGATGGCGGCCGCGCTGATGTTCCACCCGTTCGACCGGGACATCCTCTCGCATCCGTTTCTTGCATTATGCACGTATACGTTCACCTACGCGGGGAAGGCCTCGCACGCCGCTGCGGCACCTCACGACGGGAAGAACGCGCTCGTCGCGTGCATGGACACGTTTCATCTGATCGACTCGCAGCGGGCGACGTTCAAAGACGGTGTGCGCGTCCACGGCATCATCCGTGACGGCGGTGGGCAGGCGTCGAACGTGATTCCCGAGACGGCGGCGTCGGAGATCGTCGTGCGCGCGCTCGATGACGTGGAGCATGCGCGCGTTCGCGTCATCGTCGAGCGGTGCGCGCGCGCCGCGGCGATGGCGAGCGACGTGGAGCTCTCGTTCAGCGTGCATGAAGGCTACCGCTCGCTGAACGTCAACCGCATCACGGCGAAGCTCTTCGGCGCCCACTGCGAGGCGCTCGGGCGCACGGCCGTGAAGGAGACGGATCCAACGGCGGGCACGGGCAGCACCGACATGGGCGACGTCTCGCACGTCGTGCCGTCGATCCATCCGATGCTCGGGATCGTGGACGAAGGAACCACGACGATTCACCAGCGCGATTTCGCGACGGCGGCCGCGAGCGATCGAGGCGTGGCGACGGCGATCGTCGCGGCGAAGGCGATGGCGCGTACCGCGGCGCAGATCCTCGGCGACGCCGACTTGCGCGCCCGCATCCAAGCCGAATTCGCCCGCCGGTGAACGTGTGAAGCGGGGGCTCGCGCTCGCGGTCTTCTTCGCGGCGCATGCAGCGCTCGGGCAGACCGTGATCATCGCGCCTCGCGCGCACGAGACGAAGATCGCGTATCCCCAAGACGGGCACGGCGACGCCGTAGTCGTGCTCGAGATCGTCGTGTCGCCGGAAGGTCGCGTCGTCGATTGGCATGTTCTCGCGGGCGGCGAGCCGTTCCTGCGAGCCGTGAAGGGCGCGATCGAATCGATGACGTTCGATCCGGCGACGCGCGATGGAAAGCCGATCACCGCGCGCATGCGCATCGAGCTGCCGTTTCACGAGGAGCGCGTGGAGGCGCCCGTCATCGCGCATGTCGAGCACATCGAGACGCCGCCACTACCTCCGAAACCAAAGCCGAAGCCGCCGGCGATCACGGGCGTCGAGGACGTGCACGTCCAAGGCGTGCGAAAGGAAATCGGCGGCACGGTGATGTCGAAAGAAGAAGTGCGCGCCATCCCCGGCGCGTTCAACGACGCCTTTCGCGCCATCGACATGATGCCGGGCGTGACGCCCATCTTCAGCGGCGTGCCGTACTTCTTCGTGCGCGGCGCGCCGCCAGGAAACACCGGCTACTTCATCGACGACATTCCGGTGCCGCTGCTGTTTCACCTCGCGCTCGGGCCGAGCGTCATCCATCCGTCGCTCGTCGATCGCGTCGACTTCTACCCGGGCGGGTTTCCCGCGCAATACGGAAGATACGCGGGCGGAATCGTCGCAGGCGAGACGCGCGGGCCGTCTTCGAGGCTCGGAGGTGAAGCAGAGCTCCGGCTCTTCGACGCGGGCGTCCTCGGCGAGACGCCGTTCGCGAATGGAAAGGGCAGCGCGCTCGTCGCGGGTCGGTTCGGTTATCCCGCGCTGCTCGTGCCGCTCTTCGCACCGGATACGCAGCTCGCCTACTGGGATTACCAAACGCGCTTCACGTACCGCGTCTCTCCGCGCGACACGCTCGGCGCGTTCATCTTTGGCGCGTTCGACGAGCTCGATCAACGCGATTCGTTCGTCGACGACCAAGGCCAGACGACCAAGACCGATTACTACCCGATCTTTCGCACCGAGTTTCACCGCGCCGATTTGCGATGGGATCACACCGTGCCCGGCGGCAACTTGCGCACCGCGCTCACGCTCGGCCTCGACGACTCGCTCGAAGGAGCGGGCGTGAACAACGCGACGCGTGTGCAAGCCGAGAGCCTCCAGCTTCGCACGCAGCTCGATCGCAAAGTGACGGACACGCTGCGGCTTCGCGCGGGCGCGGACGTGCAGCTCTATCACTACGACTACTCGCGCACGCTCTCGTTCGACCGCGCGATCACGCTCGCGTACCCGTCGCGCAACGACGTCTATTTCGGCGGATACAGCGACGTCGTGTGGCGAATCCTTCCGCGCGTCGAGATCGTTCCCGGCCTCCGCTTCGACGTCTTCACGTCGCGCGCCGAAGGAACCGTCCCGTCCGGCGCTTCGATCGCGCTCGTGACGGGCGACAAAGCGACCGCCGCGCCCGCGCTCGATCCTCGCCTCGCTGCGCGCATCACCGTGAGCAAACGACTCACGTGGCTCGGTACGCTCGGCCTCGTCCATCAACCGCCGAGCCTCGCGCCGATCCCGGGCGGCCAGCTCGGCTCGCTCTCGCACGGTTTGCAGAACGCGGTGCAAGCGAGCCAGGGCTTCGAGGCCAAGCTCCCGCTCGATCTCGAATTCAAGAGCACATTGTTCGTGCAGCACTACTTCGGAATGACGAACGCGCTCGCGACGTGCTCCGAGATCTTCGACAGCCCCGACGTCTCGTGCATCGACCAGCGCGTCGACGGCCGCGCCTTCGGCCTCGAGGTGTTGCTCAAGCGCTCCTTCACGAAGCGCATCGGCGGATGGATCTCGTACACGCTCTCGCGCTCAACGGTGAAGGTCCCGCACCCGCAGCCGAACGAGCAGAGCGAGGTGCCGAGCAACTTCGATCGCACGCACGTCTTCAACTCGGCCTTCGCGTTCGACTTCGGCCTCGGCTGGCACGCAGGCCTTCGCTTCACGTACTACACGGGCCTTCCATACACGAAGACGGTCGCGTTCCAGCCCGTGCCGCCATTCAACGGCTACCGCCTCCCCGATTTCTGGCGTCTTGATGTCCGCATCGAAAAACGCTGGCGCTTCGGCAAACGAGCCCAGCTCGCCCTCTTCCTCGAAGGTCTCAACATCACCTTCAACAAAGAGGCCGTCGCCATCGATTGCCACACCTCGAAATTCGGTCAGCCCGATTGCAAGCCACAGATGATCGGCCCGGTCAGCGTCCCGAGCCTGGGGATCGACGTGAAGTATTGAGATGGGCGATCGGTCGAGGTGACAGCGGCCGATGTCTCGATGGGACGGTGAAGGATGTGATCCCAGATTCCACAGACGAAGCGCTGTGGGAATTCAAGGATGTGAAGAAACTTAGTAATACCCGTCAACTTCAATCGATGGCGTCGGTGGCGAACGAAGAGGGCCTGCCGCTTAACATCGTCATGAGCGAAACAACTCAGAGCATTTCTAGACCACTGATGAGCTCCGTGACGCAAACGGGTGGTGGTGTGTACATTTGGGATGCGGAGTCCGGCACGCTGACGATTTGGGGCCAATAAATGCGCAAGGAACGTATTGTCACCTACGATGCGGTCCTCACCACGAGACCACTCGAGCGCGATGCGGTTGACGTGGTACTTCAGGGCTTGGAGGCGAGTCCGTTTGCACCAAAGCTGGTGAGCTCACACGAGCCAATCAAACTCGCTTACGAGCGCGAACGCGCTCTTGGGTTTCTACCAGGCCGCTCGATACTGCTTAAGGGCCGGGGGAACGCCGCCGCACAGATCATTGGCAAGCATCCGAAAGTTGCGATGCACAACGGCGTCACGTTGGAGGCTGACGGCGTGGCATCGTGGATGCCGCAGCTGACGCTCAACACGATGGCACTTCTCGATGGCGATTTTGCCTGCGTTCACGTTTCCGGGCCATCGGAGTTGCAGGCGCTCAGCGGGTCGAGCTTCTGGAGGCGACTTTCGCGTGACAGCGACCACCTCGCGTTGGGACTCGAGACGCGATGGTTACAACTTGGATTACCAGATCCGATGTGGCTGATGGTCTTCGGCAAACCGTACATCGAATTAATCGGACGCGAGGTTCTCAGGCGTGCGCCCGTCGCCAGGGTCATCGAAAACGCTTCGTATGTCGGCTGGCAGCTCACAGATTCGCTCGAAGATGTCGTGAAGAATCACGAGGCGGTGGCGACGGCTCGTGAGCGTGTGCGAAACCACATAGCACCGGAGTTCTGGGAGCGAACAGCCGCTGGGAGCCCGAAGGTACCGCGCTTCCCCCTCGAAGGTCGATCGTACGATACGGCCGCCGATCTCGTTCGCTTGCGGCAAATTCGTGCCCGTGACGACGAGCGGCAGCGCTAGACGCGCGCGAGCGAGATCGTTTAGGGCGGGTCGCGCACGTAGACCGTGCCCAATGCGGTCGCGACGAGCGTGCGTTTGTCGCCGGAGATGTTGTGGACGTCGACGCGGACGGTGCCTAGGCGTTTGCGGAGGGAGAGCACCGTGGCTTCGGCGACGATTTCGCCCTCGCGGACGGGGGCGAGGTAGCTCGTCTTGAGCTCGAGGGTCGCGACCCAGCGGCCGACTTCGACGAGCGGGTAGACGACGATGCTGAGGACGTGATCGACGAGCGAGCCGATGGCGCCGCCGTGGACGGTGCCGACGCCGTTCATGATCGCGTCGCGAACGGGGACGCGGCAGAGGATGCGGCCGGGCGTTTGCTCGACGACCTCCATCCCGATCAATGAAGGGTAGGGCGCGTTCTTCGTGGCGGCGGCGAGGGCTGTGGCGATGCGCTCGTTGAAGCGCTGTTCGAAGTCGAGGTTGCTCACGCGCGGGAGCGTATCAGTTGCACTGGCCGTTCACGCACGTCGGTGTCGCCGGGATCGGGCACGTCGCGGTCGGCTGCGGCGGAAGGTAGTCGAGGCAGTGCCTCGCGCGGAAATCCGCCACGACGTTCTTCACGTCGGGCATCGTCGCCTTCGAGATCGGCAAGCCGCACTGACCATCGAGGCCGACGGTCGTCATGAGGTTCGTACAATCCGTGCTCGTCTTGCAGCCGCGACCGGTCGTGAAGAGCGTCTGGACCTTCTGCTGGAGCGCTTCGCACGCTGCCTTCTTCGACGAAGGCGAAGCGGATGCGGATGCAGACGCGCTCGCGTTCGTGACGGCGGCGGACATCGGCGGCGACATGCCCGCGGTGGACGAAGACGAAGGCGTCGAAGACGGCGTGGTTGGATCGGGCGCGATGGAGGACGCGTCGTCGCTACGTGAAGGCGTCTCGCTCGGCTTCGTGCAAGCGAGTGGAAGGAACGCGACGGCTGCGAGGAGTCTCTTCAATCGAGCGGCTTCAGACGTGTGAGGAGGACGCCGTGCTGCGCACACTTGTGCTCGAGGATCGCCGCGAGATCTTTCGGGCGCGAGACGCTCGGGAGCTTGTCGTATTCGCCCGTCCAGAGCTCGAGCATCACGTCGTCCCGATCGTCGATCACCATGCGGTGGATCTGCGCCCACGCCCAGCGGCGAACGCGCGGGACGCCGAGCGGAAGGACGAAGCGCGCTTCGATGCCGCTTCGCTGGACGATGACGCCGCGCATGTACGAGCGCACGAGCGTCGCGATGCCGCTCGCCAAGATGATGAACGCGAGCACCGACGCCGGGACGCCGCCGCGATCGCGCTCGACGACCCAGACGTAGAGCGGCGAGTTCGACGACGAGTGATGCGCGAGCACGACCACGACGCTCACCGCGAGCGAGAACCCGAACCACACGATGGCGGGGAGCTTCGTCAGGAGCGGCGGGCCGAACGCGTGGCGCTCGGACGGCTCGTTCTCGTACGCCATCTCGAAGCGCGCGACCGTTCCGTTCGTCTCGGTGATCGACGGGCGATCGCCTTCGTCGGCCAAGTTCGGGAGCGATTCGGGATCGGTCGGAGACGGGCTGGTCGACATCATCACTCCGAAAGACACGGCCGAGCCGCCGGCCTTTGGAAAGACTAGCAGCTGGCTCGCAATTCGGTTCGAGATGTGTCCTACACCGTCATCAGTGGTGCTTCGTCGCGACGATGCGCTCGTGGCGCGGAACCGTGGCTTCGGTTTGCGTCGTCACGTCTTTCACGCCCATTCGCTTGAACGTGTCGACGATCATTCTGCGGATGTCGGCGTTCTCGGTGTGCACCGCGAGCAGAATGTTACCGTCGCGGAGGCGAGCCTCGTAGAACTTCGCTTCGTACTCCGGAATGCCAGAGCCGACGAGCGCGCCTACGACGCCACCGACCACGCCGCCCGCGCCGATGCCGGAGAGCGCGGCCATGATCGGACCGGCCGCGATGAACGGGCCGAGACCCGGGATCGCGAGCGCGCCGATGCCGGCGAGGAGGCCGAGCGCGCCGACGAAGAAGCCGCCGACGACGCTGCCGATGACCTCGCCTTCCGGCGCCTTCGTGTGCCGATCGTGCGTGAACTCGTGGACGTTTCGTTTGTCGGGCATGAGCACCGAGATGTCGCTCGGCGAAATGCCGTCCGCCCTGAGCTGCGTCACGATCGCTTCGGCTTGGACCTGCGTCGCGACGAAACCAATGACTGCTTTTTTCATGATTACTTCCTCACGTCGATTTCGTTGTCGACGTTGGCGATGCCCGCGATGGCCACCGCCTCGTCTTGGATCGCAGCCTTCTCCGCGTCGCTGTCGACCAGGCCGCGCAGCGTGACGTTGCCGTCGCGCGAGATGATCTTCACGTTCTTCGCGTTCATCGACAGATCGCCGTTCCTCACGAGCGCCTTGCGAATGCTCGCGGTGAGATCGATGTCTGCCTTGTCGTTCTTCTGATCGACCGGGGTCACGGTCGCGCTCGTGGTTCGGGTCGTGTCGACCGTATCGTCGCGCCGGCATGCCCCGAGCGCGAGTGCGGCAAGCGCGGCCAAGAGAATCGTCTTCATGCACGAAACATCTTCACGTTCCGCGCCACACCTCGCGCACGTAGAAGACGTGCAAGAGGTCACGATTGTCTCGGTCAGGTCGTGGAACGTGTGCGCTCGCGCACGGCGGCGATCTCGTTCTTCGACGGATTGATGACGAAGATGCCGTGATCGGCGTCCACCAGCGCGACGTCACCGTCCGAAGCCCAGCGGAAGAGGCCCTGCACGTCGACGACGGCCGGGATGGCCATCAGCTCGAGCAGTGCGCGCGTGCGCGGACCGCCGGAGCGCTCCGTCAGCACGACCGCGACGGGATGCGCGCGCGAAGACACGAGGACGTCGAAGACGCTGAGCGCGTCACCGATGAGCACGGCCTTTTGCGGGAGCTCTGCGCGTTTGTCCGAAGCCGCGAGCATCGTGAGGGCGTCGCAGAGATCTTCGATGTCGCGCGCGCGCTCTTCCATGAACGGATCGCGCGTCACCTGATGCGCAGCGCGCGTCACCTCGCGAGCGACGCGACCGAGCGCAGAGCCGATGCCTCCGCCTTCTTCCGCGAGCTCGAGCGCGCGGGTCTTGAAGCGCGCGTCGCCGAGAATTTCCACGTACGTCCCGAGGAAGGCGGCCTGCGTCCCGAGCTCGAGCTTCTTCGCCGCTTCGATGAGCCCGCGCGTCGCCTTCTCTGCGACGTCGAACGCGGCGCGTAGCATGCGCACGTCTTGGGCGCCCTCACCCGTGGTGCGCACCTCCGGCCGAGATGCTGGACGCCTCAACGCGGCGACGGCTCCGAGCGTCAGGCCGGGAACGACGACGCGCCCCGTGAGCGTGACCTTGCGCGTTCCGCCTCCCGCGCGCCGAGCGCTGTTGGGCCCGTGCGACTTCTCGCGCTGCGAGTCGATGACCTCGGCCGTGCGAATGACCGCGGCGATGAGCGCGCCGAGGAGGACCAAGATCTCGACGTCCGACACATCGAACGACGCCTTCTCGTTCTCCGGTGTCGTCGCCGCTCGCTGCACGACGAGCGCGCCGACAGGCCCGGCCTTGCCGCGCAGTGGAACGGCGAGAAATACGGGGAATTTGCCCTCGTCGAGCTCGTCGAAATGCTTGTACTTTGCATGTGTCGGCGCGAGCGCGGCGACGATGGGTCGCATGTACTCGACGGCCTCGCCGACCATGCCTTCGCCGATCGCGAGGCGGATCTGGCCGATGGCCTGTCTCTGGAACCCGACGTTGCCGCGCATGACGAGCTCGCCCTCGCCCTCGAGGAGATAAATGCTGCAGACCTCGGCGCGGAGGATTTGCGCGATGCGCCGCGGGGCTTCGTCGAGGAGTGAAACGAGCGGCATCGGCCGCGACGCGAACGCGGCGAAGTCGAGCGTGGCTTCGAGTCGCTCGTTGTGCCTTCCGACGACTTCCTTCAACGGTGCATGAATGATAGCAGATAGCGCATGTCGCACGTCTTTCCGTCCGTCGAGTGGGCAGCCGCCTACAAGCAAGCCATCAACGACAACCCGAAGTACAAAGAGGCGGGCAAGGACTGGACGCACGGCGCGGTGGCGATGGTCGTGAAGGCCGATCCGAAGCTCGGCATCGAGCAGGATCTCGGCCTCTGGCTCGACATCGATCGCGGCGTCTGCAAGGACTGCAAGCTCATGCCTGCGACCGAAGTGCAGGACGCTCCGTTCGTCATCGTCGCGGATTACGCGCGGTGGAAGATGGTCATCAAGAAGGAGCTCGACCCCATCAAGGGCATGATGCAGAACAAGCTCAAGCTCACGAAGGGTCACATGCCGACGATCGTCAAGTACGTGAACAGCTCGCGCGAGCTCGTCGAGACGACCTCGAAGGTCGACACGAAATTCCGCGACGAGTGAGCGCGATCGGGTCGCGCTTCGAGATCCTCTCGCTCGCCGGTCAGGGCGGGATGGGAAAGGTGTTTCGTGCGCGTGACTCGGAGACCGGCGACGTCGTCGCGCTGAAGCTCCTGTCGCATTTGGATGACGACACCGCGATGCGCTTCCAGCGTGAGAGCGAGGCGCTCGCGAAGCTCGAGCACCCGGGAATCGTGCGGCACGTGGCGCACGGGACCCACGAAAACGGGCCGTATCTCGCGATGGCGTGGGTGGAAGGCGAAGAGCTGCGCGTGCGGCTGAAGCGCGACGGCGTGGTGGAGCCCGCGCAAGTCGTGACGCTCGCGAAGCGGCTCGCGTCGGCGCTCGCGCACGCGCATGGGCGCGGGATCGTGCATCGCGACATCAAGCCGTCGAACGTCGTCTTGCCGACGCCGGATCTCGCGGACGCGGTGATCATCGACTTCGGACTCGCGCGCAGCGAAGACGACGAGCTCACGCGGACGGGCATGCTCGTCGGGACGCCGATTTACATGGCGCCGGAGCAAGTGCGCGACAACGCCGTGGCGCCGAGCGTCGATGTGTTCGCGCTCGGGTGCGTGATGTACCAGTGCCTCGCTCAGACGACGCCGTTCGCCGCGAATGGAGCGACCGCCGTCTTGACGCGCGTGCTCTTCGACGAGCCGGTGCCGCTCGAGCGAATCGTTCCGGGCGTGCCGCGCGGCGTGGCCGAGCTCGTCGCGTCGATGCTTCGAAAAGCGCCGGCGGAGCGACCGTCGATGCGTGACGTGGAAGAAGCGCTCGGAGATCTCGACGCGGATCGAGCGACGATGCCTTCGGCGCCGAAGCTCTCCACCGCGGAGCAGCGCGTGGTGAGCGTGATCGCTCTCGGCTCGCCTGCGGTGACCGACGAAGGCGCGACGTTGCGACAGATCGCTGCGACCTCGGTGGATGCGGAAGTCCTCGCGGCGATCGCTGCGCGTCACGACTCCCGCGCGAGCACGCTGCCCAATGGCGCGGCGGTCGTGGTGCTCGAAGCGCGCGGCACGGCGAGCGACCTCGCGGCGCGAGCAGCCGAGTGTGCGCTCTCGCTGAAGCGCGCGATGCCGGGCGTGCCGGTGAGCCTCGCGA
>Ga0068868_100003942_pt1 | contig 10366 bp, 5 predicted proteins | sample KBSMisM42_FD_64660 | JGI IMG/M metagenome (GOLD analysis project Ga0068868, IMG submission 64660) | Miscanthus rhizosphere microbial communities from Kellogg Biological Station, Michigan, USA - KBS Miscanthus M4-2 | ecosystem: Host-associated > Plants > Roots > Rhizosphere > Soil ...
TCGTATGATGAACAGTTTGTTTCAAACAAATGGTATCCTGCCGCTCACATTGACTATTACATCGCACGGCCTTTGCACAAATTTGTGATCGGGCTCGGCGAGATGAATGATCTGCATCATTATGAGTGGCTAAATGAATCCAGGTTGAAGGAGCATGCACTGCGCGATGCTTACTGCATTTTCCCGTCTGATTATAGCTGTAATGTAAAAGACGTTTACGGAGGAAAATTCAGGACGATTGATTCAGTCGCGGCCTTTCCAATTTACAGAGGCGATAAAGTGTGCAAGTATATTTTTATATATCGCCTAAAAAACTTTAAAGGAGAAATTCCCAGGGTAAAATAGATCAGATATTAATCTTTTTGTTCACAATTTTTAGTACCTCGCTCTCCCTTTCAATAGTTCTGGCTTCAATCTCTTTTCCGCGGGAAATAATGTCATTTACAAAGTCTTTATCATCATACCCAGCTGCATTAATGCGCACATTCATAAAAGCTCCCATTACGGCAGACCTCGCACATAATGCTCCCACTCCCGCGTCAGAAACTGAGTTCGGATTGCCGGTCTCAGCCATTGCCTTTATTACTTCCATACTACCATAAGCATTTTCCATTACGGCAAAAGGAATTTCAATGGCTCGTTTTGTAGCTTTTTGTATGGCCATTTTGCGAGTTGCCTTTTCTTCATCTGTAGATTTCGGCAGGGCGAATGCGTCCATGATCTCGGTAAATGCCTTTGTATCTGCATCGACCAGCCTTACCAATTCGCTTTTATACTGCTGACCTTTCTCAGCCCAGGTGCTGAATTCCTCCCATCGCTCATCCCAGCCTTTTTTGTGCGAAGAAAGGTTCGCCACCATTGTTCCTAATGAAACTCCAAGTGCTCCAACATAAGCAGCGATCGAACCACCTCCCGGGGCCGGCGATTCACTCGCCGTTTCATCAGCAAAATCTGAGAGATTCATGCTGATCAATTTACTATCCGATTTATCCATAAGCATATATTCAATGATCTTTTCTTCAGGTTTAAATGGCGCAAGTTCATCAAGGCCCATTGATATGACCGCAATCCTTATCAGCTCTTTTTCCGAAACTCCCACTGACCGTTTTTGCTTTTTCAAAAAGTATTTCCCGGCATCGAGCATCGCTTTCAGAGGGATCAGTCCAACCAGTTCGCTTCCGGTAACACGCATGCCGCGGGCTTCTGCTTTTTGGCATGCCTCATCAAACGCGATATGCATCGGCGTTATGTTGATATTCGTGAGATTGATCGATATCTGTGCAATACCATACTCCCCGATGTACCAGCCGATCGCCTTCACACATTTCAAACTTCCCGGCTGAACAACTTCTTCTCCTCTTTCATTTTTTATTTTTCTTCCTGCTTCACGAATATCAAAGGCAATAGCATTGGCTCTGCGTACAGAAGTTGTATTGAGGTTTACATTGTACGCTACTAAAAAATCTCTTGCTCCGATGACCGTAGCACCGCGTTTTGCATCGAATTCTGCGGGACCAAAGTCAGGCTTCCATTCCGGCAATTTTATTTTTTTGAAAAATCCTTCATACTCTCCTGCTCTTATCACCGATAAATTACTTCGATCTGTATTCGGCTGTGCCGATTCATACAGATATACAGGCAACAATAATTCTTCGCCTACGCGTTTTGCCAATTTCTTTGCCCATGCGGCTGTTTCTTCCATGGAGATATTCGAAACAGGGATCATCGGGCAAACATCTGTAGCTCCCATCCGGGGGTGCTCGCCTTTGTGCGAGCTCATATCGATCAATTCACCTGCTTTTTTTATGGCACGAAACGCAGCTTCGATAACCGCTTCTGGATTTCCAACAAATGTTACAACAGTACGATTAGTCGCCTTTCCCGGATCAACATTTAATAAGCGGGCGCCGGCCACTGCTTCAATTTCATCCGTAATTTGTTTTATAATATTCAAATCATTTCCTTCGCTGAAATTGGGAACACATTCTATGATCTGCATAAACTTCTTTTGATCAGCTAAGATATTATTTGTGGAGCTAAGCCAGCCAACAGGCTTTTTGGCAGCGTATCATGTTTGAATTGATTAACCACAACTCGTCCGATAATTCGGGATAGGCATGTAGGTCATGGCAGTCCCGCGATCTGCGGGGATCACTTTGAAATCTATATGCCACTACGTGCCTATGTTCTATGAGGTTGAAAAAAATTTCAAATTGGGACATTCCGTATTCGGATGGTGTTAGGGAGATTGGTGTAGCTTTAAGCAATGCAAGCTACGGCCGACCAGGACAAAGTTATCAGGGAAAAGACCTTCCTGCTGATGGTTCCGCTATTTGCCATTGCTGGTCTGGTCTGGGCCTTTATTTATTATTATTATGGCGCTAAAGCCGCTTCGATTATTCCCGGGAGCTATGCCGTGATATCCTTTTTATCACTTTTGATTTACCGATGGCATAAAAATTTCAATATTTTTCGCACGATTCAGCTGGCATTGATCTTATTCCTTCCCTGTTTACTGCATTTGGCTCTTGGCGATTTTGTTTCATCGAGTGCAATAATAATTTGGGCAACATTTTGCCCCCTGGGAGCCCTGGCATTTCAAAATACAAAAGCAGCCGGATATTGGTTATTTCTCTTCATCACCTGCGTGGCCCTGGTCTTCTTTCTCCAGAGCGAGTCAGTCATTGATGAAGTCCACTTGCCGGGCGAATTGATCTCTATCTTTTTTGCATTAAACGTTTCAGCTGTCACTATACTCATGTTTTATTTATTAAGATATTTTGTGAATCAGAATGAACAAGTAAAAACGAAACTGGAGTATGGGCGGGCACAGCTTGCGATTGAACAGGAAAAATCAGAAAAACTATTATTGAACATACTGCCAACATCCATAGCTCAACGCTTAAAAGCCGGTGAAAAAGTGATCGCGGACGAGCACGATAAAGCGGTGATTTTATTCGCAGATATAGTCGAGTTTACAAACATTTCACAAGATATCGCCCCGAAAGTGCTGGTAGAAAATCTAAACAAGATCTTTACCCATTTTGATCAACAAGTTGAAAAATATGGTTTGGAAAAAATAAAAACGATCGGAGATGCGTACATGGTAGCGTCGGGTTTGAATGGCATTAATGACGGGCAGGTCAGAAATATGGCAGACCTCGCTTTATCGATGGCGTGTGATATCCAAAGTTTCACTCTTGATGGACATACGAAATGTCAACTAAGAATCGGCATACACATAGGTTCAGTAACTGCCGGCGTTATCGGTTCTAAAAAATTTTCCTATGATGTTTGGGGAGACGCCGTTAATACCGCAAGCCGGATGGAATCATCGGGCGAACCGGGCAAGGTCCAGGTATCGCAGGAATTTTACAACTACATTAAACACGATTATGAGTGTTTACATCGTGGTAAAGTGGAAGTAAAAGGCAAAGGCCTGATGGATCTGTATTTTTTATTAAGGCGAAAAACGTGATCAATAACTGTTTTTTTATTTTTCAAACATCATAGCTTTAACAAGCAAAACAGTCGACATGACGATCAAGCAAGCCAACGTTACCATTAACGTAAACGACATGGAAGCAGCCGTTTCCTTTTACCAGTCCATCGGTTTGGTTTTGAAAAATCGGTGGGGTAATTATTATGCCCAGCTTACAGCACCCGGCATCACGGTCGGTCTTCATCCTGTAAACAACGAAAACTTAAAAGGAAATTCCGGGAATGTCTCCATTGGTTTCACCAGTGATGACCTTGAGGAAACAAGATCATCGTTGAAGAGCCTATCGATTGCAGTGACCGAACGAAGTGAAGAAGGTGGACAGTTTTTGCACTTTGCTGATCCTGATGGCACCGCTTTATATTTTGTGAAACCAAAATGGGGATAGCCTTCGCTAGATAAATTCTCCCTTGATCATTACTCTGTCGATCAGGCTTGTTCCAAATGAATAAGGAAGATATGCCAAAGAAGGAACAGGTTTGGTGAATATCAAATTTGCTTTTTTTCCCACGGCAATACTCCCCACTTCATTTTCCAATTCCATCGCGTAGGCACCATTCATCGTTGCAGCATTGACAGCTTCCTCCGGCAACATGTTCATCTGGATGCAAGCCATTGAAACAACAAGATTCATATTTCCAGAAGGCGATGAACCGGGATTATAATCGGAGGCAAGCGCGATGGCACATCCGGCATCTATCAATTTTCTTGCAGGGGGAAACGGCATCCGAAGAAAAAATGCAGCAGAGGGAAGCAATGTAGCCATGGAGCTCCTCCCACCCATCTCCAACGTGGCGGGTGCTGAAAGGGATTTTATATCTTCATCGGTTAATGTTTCAAGATGATCGAGCGAGACAGCATCCAGTTTTATCCCTGACTCAATTCCACCGATGGAATTAAGTTGGTTAACATGAAGCTTCGGTTTCAGTCCATATGTCATTCCGGCTCGGCAGATCATTTCCATTTCCTCCGCAGAAAAAAATCCTGACTCGCAAAACACATCAATATAGTCAGCAAGTTTTTCTTTGCCGATCACCGGCAACATCTCATTAATAATAAGATCAATGTATCCCTTGTGGTTCTCTTTGTATTCCCATGGATAAGCATGTGCTCCAAGAAAGGTTGATTTGATTGAAAGATTTGAGCGCTCCTTTAATCTTTTTATTACGCGAAGCATTTTTAGCTCCCCTTCGACAGACAATCCATACCCGCTTTTTATTTCGATAGCACCCGTTCCGAGCCGGCTAACTTCTTCCAGGCGTTCCCATGCAGTAGTGAACAGCTGTGCCTCGGAAGCATCATTTAATTTTCGTGCTGAATTCAGGATCCCACCTCCCTTCGCGGCGATTTCTGCATAGCTCATTCCCTTTATCTTATCAACAAATTCTTCTTCCCTGCTGCTGGCGAAAACCAGGTGCGTATGCGAATCGCACCAGCAGGGCACAATGAGCTGCCCAACCGCATTAATTTCAGATTTTGAATCTCGGTCCCGAGAGCCATCCGATTTTAAATCCTGCATTGCTCCATAGGCCGCGATCACCCCATCTTCAATGATCAAATAGGCATCTTCAATGGCAGGTAGTTCGGCTAATTCTTTTCCGCGAAGACCCCGATCGCTATGGGGGCTGTTTGTTTTCCTAACTCCAACCAGGCGTTTTATGTTGGTGATGAGTGTTGTCATTGCTCTTTAATAGCAACGAAACTATTAAAACAATTCGAAAACAAATTTGAATTGGGTTAATTCAAAACATCCCTGATCATAGACAGTGGGATGATCAACCGGTGATGCCGGTTAAGCAATTCGTACTCTAGTGCATAAAGTGCTTTTTCCATGAGATAATACTGCATCATTATTTTCAGATCATCGTTCGATTTGGGAATAAGATCGGTTTGTTTAACGGTTTCATAATATGATCTGAGAAAAAAGCCACCCATGTAATGTACCCATATATCAGCATAAGGAAGTAAATGAATGATCTCTTCCTGCTTAATATGCGCTGTCGTCAGGAATCCCTCGTAAGCCGCGTAATAATAAGATCGTATCATGGAAGCGACATCAATGAGAGGAGAACGTTTTAATCTTGTTTCGCTTGAGCTGCGGGAAGGGATACCTCCAAAATCATGAATGGCTATATCCCTACCTGTCAACAATACCTGGCTGAGGCCAAGAGTATTGTGAGTGCGCGTTTTTACCACATCAAATTTCTTGGAATATATCTTCTTGAAAAGAGATACGATCTCCGCCTTGCGAACAAGCAGGTTGTCCACTCCTTCTTTATCCTGCACAGACTTTCTATTCTTCTGCATGATATTGTAAGCTTCCCGTACAAGCGCGAGCATTGACGAGAATAATGATCGTTGATAATGGAGAGAAAAATTTTCAGCAGAAAAATCTTTTGATCCCTTCGATTGGCTAAGTGCCAAATGCAATTCGCCTACTCGCTTTCCCAGCAAACTACACTGGTCAGCGGCTCTTGCGCCAAGCAGATCCTGTAAACCGGTTGACAGGTTTTCAAAACTCATCGGCTCTGTTAAGCTTCCCTTGTATTCTATTTTTTCAAGAAACCCCTTTTTCGCCGCGAGTATTCTTTCTATGTAATTATTTACCCTCTCCATCATGTAGCTATAGCCGTCACCATGGTTTTCTACCATTTCCTGCATCATGGCAACAACAAAACTTCCTTTCCTGAATTTCCAATCAATGGATCCAAGATAACGAGGCACAAATTTGAATTGAGCCTGTTGAGACAAATACTGGGATACTTCGTGATCGGGATTGACCCCCATATCTATTTTTCGATAAGCCTTTAAAAAAAAGCTGTTTTCATAGGTGATCGCTGTATTGTCCTGGTATTTGCTCAGGTAGATGCGTGAACGGATCGTTTGGTGTTTTTGAAAATATTTCTTCATTTCGTCAGTGCCGGTAAAACTTATCGCCGATGTTTCAAACGAAAGGGTTTTACTTTTTGCCATATTTTCGAATAACCATTCCTGCATCGACGAAGTATAAAAAGCGTCGCATAAAACACCGTTCTGTCCATTCCATTTTAGTTCGCAAAGAACTGCCTGTGGATGTTCCTGCAATAAGCTGTTCGCAAATCGTTTTTTCCCAAAGGCCAGCGGCAACAAATAGGTCTCGGGTAAACCGCTTTTATAATTTACTTCCACCAATAACAATGAAACCTGGCCATCGCCAAGCGGAAGTTGAACACATTCGCTAATGGTACAATTGAAAATGGGCCGTTGTTTCCCGGAGAACCAGTTTGTCTTATTGAGATAAGCAGGAAGGATCTTATTTTCAATATTCCCTTTGATCTCTTCATTCCCGATCAGTTCTTCCCAATTTTGCAAAGACAATTCGGGAAGTTCCTCTTTCTTAACAGGTTCCTGCCAGGTTTTTTCCAAACTGTACCATTGAAAACTATGCGCACCGAGAGTAAAAAAATAATTTCCATTCTTTACTGGCGGAAAATTGTTCTTACTGAAAATTTCAACAGGCACGCAGCCCTGGTATTCTGCCAGATCAACTTCGGCGGGCTGTGAAAATTTTGAAAGATTTACAATGATCAACAAAGTTTCATCTTCATAGTGTCTTGTAAAGGCCAACACCTTCGGGTTATCAACGTTGATAAATTTCATATCTCCCCGGCCAAACGCTTTATATTTCTTTCGCGTTCCTATCAAATGTTTCATGAACCAGAAGAGTGAAGACGTGTTCCGCATTTGTGTTTCTACGTTCACGGCTTCATAATGGTATTGCGGATCAAGGATGACAGGAAGATAAAGTTGTTGTGGGTTTGTCCTTGAAAAACCGGCATTGCGGTCAGGCGACCATTGCATGGGTGTCCGAACACCGTCCCGGTCTCCGAGATGAAAATTATCACCCATGCCTATTTCATCACCATAATAAATCACGGGTGTTCCCGGCATTGAAAATAAAAGGGAATTCATCAGTTCTATTTTTCTCCTGTCATTTTCCATTAGTGGCGCCAGCCGGTGGCGTATACCCAAATTTATTCTTGCCTTTGCATCCTTTGCGTACACCTTATACATATAATCTCTCTCTTCATCTGTCACCATTTCAAGGGTCAACTCATCATGGTTCCTCAGGAACATCGCCCATTGACAAGTGGGAGGAATTGGTGGCGTTTGATCAAATATGTCGGTAATTGGATAGCGATCCTCCATCTGCAGGGCCATGAACATCCTGGGCATAACGGGAAAATGATAATTCATGTGGCATTCATCACCATTTCCAAAGTAGGAAGCCGAATCTTCCGGCCACATATTTGCCTCGGCGAGCATTAATGTTCCGGGGTATTTTGCATCGAGATGTGCCCGCAATTTTTTTAAGACGGCATGCGTCTCAGGTAAATTCTCGCCGTTGGTGCCTTCCCTTTCAAACAAATAAGGCACTGCATCAAGTCTAAAACCGTCAACACCCATACTGCACCAGAAATCAATTATTTTAAAAACTTCATCCTGCACTTTCGGGTTGTCATAATTAAGATCTGGTTGATGATGGAAAAAGCGATGCCAGTAGTATTGTTGTGCCACTTCATCCCAGGTCCAGTTACTGCTTTCAAAATCCTGGAAAATAATTCTGACATCTTTATATTTATACGGATCATCACTCCATACATAATAATTTCTTTCGTCCGAACCCTTTGGAGAAGTCCTTGCCCTCTGAAACCACTGATGCTGATCAGAAGTATGATTCATAACGAGCTCTGTGATCACTTTCAAATTCCGGCGGTGTGCTTCTTCCAAAAGTTTTTTAAACTCTTCCATATTCCCGTAGGCAGAATTGATGCTATAATAATCTGCAATATCATAGCCATCATCTTTAAGGGGTGAAGGATAAAAGGGTAATAACCAGATGGTGGTCACGCCCAGGTCTTCCAGGTAATCCAACTTATCCATCAGGCCATTGAAATCCCCGATACCATCATCGTTGCTGTCATAGAAAGCCTTGATGTGCAACTCGTAAATGACCGCGTCTTTGTACCAATGAAGCCTGCTATCTAAAGCCTGGGTATCTGCCATATTCTCATACTTGAATTATCCAACAAAAGAATACATGAAATGCAAAGATTTATTTTGAATGGGTCTTGCTGCGAATTGGCAAAGTTGTCAATAACACGTCAGATAATACTTATGCATTGACATTTTTCTTTGAATTTACGCAAGTTTGTAACTTTTTCAACAAAGGCAATACTTGTTGTTGCGTGGGCAATGTATATTTTGCAGCCGTTCCCCTGCTGCCAATTTTGATTGTATAGGTATTTGCTGTATAGACCGGATCTTCCAACACCTTAAACATATCTTCATCCGTGGTATCATCGCCGATACAGAGCACAAAATCCGGCAGGGCTTCATGTAGTATTTTCAGGGTGATCGTTCCTTTATCAAAGCCCGCCATTCTGATCTCGACTACTTTATTTCCGTCAATTACCTGCAATTGGGTATTTTGAATCAACTGGGATAAATTATTGATCAATTCTCTCGAACGTGCAAACCCGAGGTCAACCTGGGTGTTGCGATAGTGCCAGGCCAGCGTATTTGTCTTTTCTTCAATGAATGAACCCGCACATCTTGTTACAAAGAGTTGCATGATACGACGGACCTGGTCTTTCCAATGTTCAGAAACTGTAACAAGCTGTTGCCAGGACTCATTTCTCATTTTTATACTGGCACCATGTTCGGCCACAAGGGTTAGGGGCAAATATCCAAACCATTTTTCCATCGTCCCCGCGTCTCTCCCGCTCACAATGGCCACATGGTTATCGGGATCAGAAGACATAGAGGCCAAAAATTCCTTAACCTTTTCATCTGGTATCGCTTCAGAGGGTAATCTTGTTATTGGCACAAGCGTGCCATCATAATCAACCAGGAAAAATCTTTTTTTTGACTCCGAATAATGGCGGCAAATTGTGCCTACTGTTTTTTCGTCTAAAATTTTCACTGTTATTTTTTGTTGCTCTTTTTTTGTTTCTCTTAATTGCTCTAAGAAATCATTCACCCATTTTATTACGTCGTATTCCTGCAAACGGCGCTGCATCAACACCATGCGGTGGCGCTGTTCCTGTAAAGGCATGTTCAACGCTTTGTCAATACTATTAGCTACATCCTGTACATCCGTTGGATTTACCAATAGCGCTTCGTTCAGCTCGCTGGCTGCTCCCGCAAGCTCACTTAAAATTAGTACTCCTGTACGGGAAACAGAACTTGCCACAAACTCTTTCGCCACAAGGTTCATTCCGTCACGCAAAGGTGTTATTAAAGCTACGTCGGCCACCTGGTAAAGTGCCAATAACTCATAAAATGCCAGATGCTGGTACCTGTAAATGATCGGCTGCCAGCTGATCGTTGAAAACTTCCCATTGATGGTCCCGATCTTTTCCTCCAATTGTCTTTTTCGGTCATTGTAAGCCTGGATCTCGTCTCTCGATGGAACTACATTGAGTATAAAGACAACGTTTTCTTTCCATTTTATATTTTGTTCAAGAAAAAATTCAAAGGCATTTAACCTGTCCATGATCCCTTTTGTGTAGTCAAGCCGGTCAACAGAAAAAATGATCTTCTTACCCTGGAAATTCTTTTGAATTTCCGTTTTATACTGTATCACCGAAGGATCATTGACGGATGTATTGAACTTTTTATAATCGATCCCTATTGGGAAAAGATCGGCTTGAATAAGCCGGTTCTGGTACTGTATGGTATGAAAATACGTATCAGCACCCAGGATCATCCGTACTGATTGAATAAAATGTTGAACATAATCATGCGTATGAAACCCTATCAGGTCAGCGCCCAATAATCCCTGCAGCAGAGATTTTTTCCATTCATTGGGAAGGAGCCGGTATA
>Ga0068868_100003958_pt1 | contig 10340 bp, 8 predicted proteins | sample KBSMisM42_FD_64660 | JGI IMG/M metagenome (GOLD analysis project Ga0068868, IMG submission 64660) | Miscanthus rhizosphere microbial communities from Kellogg Biological Station, Michigan, USA - KBS Miscanthus M4-2 | ecosystem: Host-associated > Plants > Roots > Rhizosphere > Soil ...
TGCCGCTCCTGAACTGGACCGGCGAAACGTTGACCGCGAGGTGGACGTTATTGGGCCAGCTTGCGGCCTCCATGCAAGCCGTGGTCAGGACCCATTCGCCGAGCTGATTGATCAGGCCGGTTTCCTCGGCGATCGGGATGAAGTCAGCGGGCGAAATCATGCCGCGCTGCGGATGGCGCCAGCGCAGCAGCGCCTCGCAGCCGGTGATCTCGTTGTTCTGCAAGCCCAGACAGGGCTGATAGTAGACCTCGAAGCCGCCATCGACGATCGCCTGGCGCAGGTCGGTTTCCAGCACGCGGCGGGCGCGGACCTGCGCGTCCATTTCCGGCTTGAAGAAGCGATAGGTGCGGCGGCCGGCGGCCTTGGCTGCGTACATTGCCAGATCCGCGTTCTTCAGGATCTGATCGAGATCGGATCCGTCCTGCGGCGCCAACGCAATGCCGATGCTGGCGTCGGTGGTCACCTGATGGCCGAGACACTCGTAGGGCGCGCGGATCGTCTCGAAGATCTGGTTGACGAACCCGATGACATCATCGGCGCTCTTCACGCCCGTCTGCACGATGGCGAATTCGTCGCCGCCGAGCCGGGCGACGAAATCGGATTGGCCCGCGCAACGGAGCAGGTCGGTCGCGACTGATTTCAACAGCTCGTCGCCGATCATGTGGCCGAGCGAGTCGTTGATGCTCTTGAATTCGTCGATGTCGATATAGAGCACGGCGAGCTGGCGGTCCGGCGCGATATGCGGCAGTTCGCGCTTGAGCTGTTCGTGGAACAGCGTGCGGTTCGGCAAATCGGTCAGCGTATCGTAATGGGCGAGGTGGGTGATGCGCTCCTCGGCACGATGGCGTTCGGTGACGTCTTCATGGGTCGCCACCCATCCACCGTCCGCCAGGGGCTCGTTGACGACCTGGATCGAACGTCCGTCGGGCGTCGTGATGACCATTGCATTTCGTTGTCCGATATCGCGCAGCACCAGATCGACATAGCGATCGACGTCGCCGTCGAACGACCCGGTCTGCTTTCGATGCGCGATCACCTCGCGGAAACTGCAGCCCGGCTTTATGACGTCAGCCGACAGGCCGTACATCTCGATATAACGGTGGTTGCAGATCACCAGGCGCTGCGAGGAATCGAACAGCAGCAGGCCCTGCGTCATGTTGTTGACGGCGGTGTCGAGACGCAGCTTCTCAAGCGTTAGCCGCTGCTGCGACGTGCGGTGCTGCTGGGAAAGCTTGCGCACGACCAGAAACAGCAGGATGGAGATCGCGAGCACGGACAGGCCGGCGACCGCGATCAAGATGCCGATCTGCTCGCGCCAGTCGGCCAGCGCGGCCGAGGTCGTCGTCGTCGCAACGATCACGATCGGAAAATGCGTCAGCGAGCGCGAGGAAATCAGCCGGTCCTTGCCGTCGATCGGACTGGCCAGGCGCGTGGTCGAGTAGGGCAGTTCGAAGACCTGCTGCTGGCTGGCCGGACCCTTCCTGAAGTTCTTCCCGATCATCTCCGTGACGTGGGGATAACGGGCGAGCAGCGTGCCGTCGCGATGGTGCATGCTGATGGAGGCACTTTCTCCGAGGGCTACGGTTGCGAAGAATTTTTCGAAATTGGCCGGTTCGATGCCCCTGCCGATGACGCCTAGGAATTCGCCGTTCGGCGCGGTGACCTTGCGCGCGATTACCGTGGTCCAGACCCCGGTGATGCGGCTATGGACGGGCTCGATCAGCATCGCCGGTGATTGCGGGTCGGACTTGAAGATCTTGAAGTAGGGCCGATCCGCGGCGCTGACGGGCGGGGCCGGCCAGCCGGCCGACGCGTTGATCAATTTGCCATCGGCGTCGAAGACGTTGATGCCGCCGACATAGGATAGCGCGTCCATCTTGGATTTCAGCATCAGATGGATTTCCTCGGTGGACATCCGACGCTTGTAATTCTCCGCCGTGGCAATCCCACTGGACCGCATGAACGTGATCAGGTCCTTTTGCACGACCTCGAAATCTTCGAGCTGCTGATCGAAATGGCGCGCCAGCAGCAGCACGGTGTTTTCCAGCTCGCGTTCGCTGTTGCGCAGCGCCCGTTCGCGGAAATCGCCGGCCATGATGGTCGCACCGATCGCGATCGCGGCGATCAGCAGCATGCCGCCCAACATCAGCCAGCGGATCGGGCCGCCGCGGAATGCCGGAGTGAGTTTGAATGAAGCGGTACCGATTGAAACCATTGGACGAAATCGCTGCCAGGAATTGCCTCCCGGAAGCAGATTTCTCCAAACCCCCGGCCCACAGCGCTGGTAGCGTGCCGAGATGGAGTTGCCGTTAGCAAGTCTGGTTAACGAAGCGTTACCCGGATGACGGCTCGTGGGCAGGCGCTGCGCGGACCATGACGGCGACAATCATGGCGGCGATAATGTTGGCGGCGGCACTTGCCAGGATCGGCAGCGTGTAAGTGTGGGTCAGATCGAAGGCAAAACCAGCGGCGCTCGGCCCGATCAGGGTACCGAAAGCTACGCTGGTGTAGAGAATGCCGATGATGCCGCCGACATTGCGGCCGCCGAAATAATCCATCACCACCGCCGGCAGCACCGCAACCCATCCGCCGTAGAACACGCCATAGACGAAGGCGAACGCGGCCAGCGGCCAGACGCTGGTCGAGATCAACCAGATGACCAATGCGACCGCCATCCCGATGAACATCAGCAGGAGGGTCGTCTGACGGCCCAGCCGGTCGGCGAGCCCGCCGAGGAAGAAGCGACCGGCGGTGCTGCCGACACCGATCACGCCGAGCAATAGCACGGCCGATGTGGCCGCGACGCCGTGGTCGCCTGCGTAGGGCACGAGATGGACGAACGGCACGAACACGCCGAACGAGCAGATCAGGCAAGCGGCGTACAACGCGATGAAGCGTGGCGAGCGGATCGCTGCGCGCACCGAGGCGCCTTGTGCGGGCATCGAAGCGGCGCCCGGTTGCGGCGGATCGCCGTCGGGACCAAGGCCGCGCGAGCGTGGATCGTTTTCGAGCAGCAGCGCCATTCCGCCGCCGATGACCGCAGCGAGTGAGCCGAGCGCGAGGTAGGCGCCGCGCCATCCGAGCATGTCGATAAGCAGCGTTGCCAGCGGCGGCATCATCAGCGTGCCGACGCCGATCCCGCTCACCGCCAGCCCCGAGGCAAAGCCACGCCGCCGTATGAACCAGCGCTGCACCGCGCCGATCGCGGGCACATAGGCGGTGCCGACGCCAAGGCCGACGCCGAGCCCGTAGGCTGCGTAGACCTCGACCAGGCTGCGCGCCGCGCTCGCCGCCGCCAGCCCTAGGCCGACCAGCAGCATGCCGGTGACCGCCAGAGACCGGGAGCCAAAGCGGTCGGCGAGGGGACCGGAGACGATGCCAAGGCCGAAATAGAGAAAGCCGGCAAGCGAGAACACCAGCGATACCGAGCCGCGCGAAGCGCCGAAGTCGCGCTGCAGCGATTCAAGGAACGCGCTGAACGTATAGGCGCAGCCGAAGCCGACAAAGGTCACGGCGAACGCGGATGCCACCACGAACCAGCCACGGAAAATGCTGGGACGGGGCAAGGTTGGTGTTTGCTTCATGGCGGGCTCCCTTCGACGCGTCGGATCAGCGTTAACACCAGTATAGTAGTTATACTGGTGTCTATTGCTGTCAACCGGTAAATCTGCTTTACTGGTGTCGATGTCGCGGGAATCGAAAAAATTCGGCGTGCCGGACGAATTGGCCAATCTCTACGATTTCGCCAATACGCTCGATGTCAGGCATTTCACCCATCACGGCGTGCCGCATCCGCAAGGTGACGAACTGAAAACCCCACGGGAACTTGGCGCGTGGATGTCGCCGCGCGGGCTACTGTTCACCGGCGCCAAAATCACTCCGGCGATGCTTTCGACGGCGATCGAGCTGCGGACATTGGTTCGCAATTATCTGCAATGCGATCCGCTCGAGCGGAGCAGGGACAAGGATGCCGTTCGTGCGCTGAACAAAACGCTAAAACTGTTTCCGCTGGTGGTGGCCGTCAGGGATGACGGCGGCATGGTGCTGAAGGCCGCGCGCGAAGATGCTCTGGCGGGCCTGTCATCGGTGATAGCTGAGCTTTACGACGGTTCCAGAAACGGAACCCTGAATCGGCTGAAAATGTGCGCGTCCGACGAATGCCGTCGGGTGTTCTTCGATCGGTCGAAGCCGGCGACGCGGCGATGGTGCATGTCGTCGCTGTGCGGCAACCGCATGAAGACGCGAAGCTATCGCGAGCGGCAGCGTAACGCTGAATAAATTAAGCGCACGGAACGATCAGCAGGGTGGTCGCTCGCGTGATCAAATCCTACGCGACGATAGCTCGTTCACTGCGGGCGCGTTGCAGGTTTGCGTACCCGCCTTGGTGCGACCCCGACCGTCTGATGATCGCTCCAGGCCGCCGCATTCTGACCCCGCTGATAATTGGGATCGGTGTAGGGATTGCCGGGGCCCTTGTTCTGGCAATTGGCATTGGGATAGAAAAATGCGCAATAGCCGGGTTCGGAAATGACCGCCTGTGCCATCGCAGGTCCCGAGATCACGGATAAAACCGCCGCTGCGGCAAGAAGCCTGTAGGTCGACATCGCATTTCCTCCGTGTGAAGGTCACGGGAGGATAACACCGCGAATGCAGGCTCACTCCGTCTTGCCCGCTCACACAAGCGTGACCGCCCCGCCTGCGTTCAATCCCCAGCGCGGTAGTGGCCGGACTTGCCGCCTTTTTTTTCAACGAGATGAATGCCTTCGATGCGAACGCCGCGTTCGGCGGCCTTGATCATGTCGTAGATCGTCAGGCAAGCCACCGATACCGCGGTCAGCGCTTCCATCTCGACGCCGGTCGGCCCGGTCACCTTCACCGTGGCGCGGACGATGCAGCCGGGCAGCTTCTTGTCGGGCGCGATGTCGAGCGTGACCTTCGACAGCGCCAGCGGATGACACAGCGGGATCAGGTCCGAGGTGCGTTTCGCGGCCATGATGCCGGCGACGCGGGCTGTGCCCAGCACATCGCCCTTCTTGGCGTTACCGGAAACGATCAATTCAAGCGTCGTCTTGCTCATGACAACGCGGCCTTCAGCGACCGCGATCCGCTCGGTCGCGGGCTTGGCCGAGACGTCGACCATTCGTGCTTCGCCAGTGCTGTCGATGTGGGTGAGGGCGGCGCCGCCTTTGGATGAATTTTTTTTGGCCATCGCCTAGCGGATCCCGGTGGCGCGGGACGGGTCAGTGCGCGTCAGTAGCGCTCGCGTGGCCGCGGTGACGTCGGCCTGTCGCATCAGGCTTTCACCGACCAGGAAGGTCGACATGCCGACGCGCGCGAGCCGCGCCAGATCGGCCGGTGCGAAGATGCCACTTTCGCCGACCATCAGACGGTCGCTGGGGATCAGCGGCGCCAGCGCCTCGCTGGTCGCAAGCGTCGTCTCGAAAGTCCGGAGGTTGCGGTTGTTGACCCCGATCATCGGCGATCGCAGTTTCAGGGCGCGGTCGAGTTCGGCGCGGTCGTGGATCTCGATCAGCACGTCCATGCCATGCGTAATAGCCGCGTCCTCGATATCCCTTGCGGCACCATCGTCGAGCGCCGCCATGATGATCAGGATGCAATCGGCGCCGTGGGCGCGGGCCTCGACCACCTGATAGGTGTCGAACATGAAATCCTTGCGCAGCACCGGCAGGTTGGTTGCCGCACGCGCAGCCACCATGAAATCGAGATGACCTTGAAATGACGGAGTGTCGGTCAGTACCGACAAACACGCAGCTCCGCCGGCCTCGTAGGCCTTGGCCAATGCCGGCGGATCGAAATCGGCGCGGATCAGTCCCTTCGAGGGCGAGGCCTTCTTCACTTCGGCGATCAAGGCATATTCGCCGCGCGCGAGCTTCTCCCGGATCGCGCGCACGAAACCGCGCGGCGGCGAGGCCGTCTTCGCCAGCGCCTCGATGGATTCAATCGGATGCGCGCGCTTCGCAGCGGCGATCTCCTCGCGCTTGTAGGTCTCGATCTTGGTCAGGATGTCGGACATCGCCAGCGCTTCCTTAGGTCAACCGTTGGAAACCGCGACCAGTTGCTTGAGCCGCGCCGCGGCCGCACCGCTATCGAGCGACTTGGCGCCAATCGCCACGCCCTCTTTCAAGTCCTTGGCGCGGCCCGCGATGATCAACGCCGCGGCGGCGTTCAGCAGTGCTACGTCGCGATAGGCGCTCGGCTTGCCGTCGAGCACGCCTTGCAGCCCGACTGCATTGGCGTCCGCATCGCCGCCCTTCAGCGCCTCGCCGCTGACGCGGGCAAGGCCTGCATCTTCAGGCGTCACCTCGAAGGTGCGGATATTACCGTTATCGAGGCTTGCGACAAAACTCGGGCCGGTGAGGGTGATTTCATCGAGCCCGTCGGAGCCGTGAACCACCCAGACCTGTTCGGCGCCGAGGTTCTTCAGCACCTGCGCCAGCGGTTGCACCCAATGCCGCGAGAACACGCCGACCATTTGCCGTTTGACGCCGGCCGGGTTGGAGAGTGGACCGAGCAGGTTGAAGATGGTGCGGGTAGCGAGTTCGACGCGGGTCGGGCCGACATTCTTCATGGCCGGATGATGCGATGGCGCGAACATGAAGCCGATCCCCGCTTCCTGCACGCAGCGGCCGACATGTTCGGGCGAAAGGTCGATTCTGACGCCGAGTGAGGCCAGGACGTCGGCCGCGCCCGAGCGTGACGACAATGCGCGGTTTCCGTGCTTGGCGACGGGCACGCCGGCGCCCGCGACGATGAAGGAGGCGCAGGTCGAGACATTGACCGACCCGGAGCCGTCGCCGCCGGTGCCGACCACGTCCACGGCGTCCGGAGGGGCCTTGACCCGGAGCATCTTGCTGCGCATCGCCGACACCGCGCCGGTGATCTCGTCGACGGTCTCGCCGCGCACCCGCAGCGCCATCAACAGGCCGCCCATTTGCGAAGGCGTAGCCTCGCCCGACATCATGCTGTCGAAGGCCGATGCCGCTTCCTCACGCGACAGCGTAGCGCCCGTGGCGACTTTTCCGATGATAGATTTGAGGTCGTCCATCGCGTGCTTTCAGGATTGCGCGTGCTTTCAGGATACTTCGAGCATGATGGTTTCGATCATGCTCAGTTGTTCGCGCCCGTCACCTGTGCGAAGGCCGCCTGATTGATACTGGTGCCGATCTCGGACTCGATCTTGGTCACGTATTGCGCGATCTGCTCGTCGGTCAGCCCGCGCTGCAGCGTGTCCTTTAGCTTCTTCACCTCGTCGGAAGCTGCTTCCGCCGGCGGTACGCTGACATCGGTCACACGGAATACGATCCATTCGCTGCCACCGGCGCCGGAGGTTTGCCCGGCGGCATCCTTGGCGGTGCGGAACGCGGCCGTGACCAAGCCTGCGGGCACGCCGGGCGGTGAGGCGTCGCGTCGGAATCCGCTGGCGGTTTCGACCTTCGATCCGATTGCGGCCGCTTCCGCGGCGAGCGTGCCGCCCTGATCGAGCTTTTGCACCATCTCGGTCGCCTTGGTGCGCAGCTTGCTCGAAATCTGGTCCTCGCGCCAACGCGCCTCGACCTGATCCTTGACCTCGTCGAGATTGCGCTCGCGCGAGGGCGTGATGCCGAGCACGTCGTACCAGGCGTAGCCGCCGTTGAACTGAATCGGATCGTTGTCGACGCCGACATCGCTGTTGAAGGCCTGCGACACCACGTCGAGCCCGCGCGGGATGTTTGTCACGAGCTGGCCGTTGGGCATGCGGCCGGAACGGTCGACGGCGTCGATCGTCACGGCAGTAAGCCCGAGCTTCTGCGCGGCCTCGACCACGCTGGCGCCGCCGCCGCGTTCGTCTTCCATCTTGTTGTGGAGTTCGGCGACCCTGGCCTTGGCCCGATCCGCCGCGATTTCCCTTTTCACTTGCGCAGCGAGGCTTTCATAGGACGGCGTCACCCCGGGTTCGATCTTGCCGATCTTGACCAGCGCCACGCCGAACCGGCCTTGCACCGGCTGGCTGACCTCGCCGGACGGCAGCGCGAACGCAGCGTCTGCCACGGCGGGATCGAGGATCGCGGATTTTGCGATCATGCCAAGATCGACGTCGGACAAATTGAGATTGCGCTCCTTGGCGAGGTCGTCGAACGACGTGCCGGAAGTGATGCGGCCGCGCGCCGTCAGCGCCTCTTCGACATTCGGAAACACGATTTGCGAGACTTCGCGCTTTTCCGGCGTGCCGACCCTGTTGCGGTTTTGCTCGAATACTTTTTTGGCGTCCTCGTCGGAGACTTCGGTCCACTTGCCGATCTCTTCGGGGTTGATCACGACGAACGACAATTTGCGATATTCGGGGGCGCGAAACTGGGTCTTGTGGTCGTCGAAATAGGCGGCGAGCGTTTCGGGCGAGGGCGGGTCGATCGTGCCGGCCTGCGCCGCATCGAGCTTGACGTATTCGATCGAGCGCTGCTCGTTCTGGAAACGGGTCAGCGCGTCGATCAGGACCTTCGGCGGCTCGAGGCCGGCCGAGATCGTGCCCGCGATCTGGCGCCGCAGCCCGAGGCGCCGTTGCTCGGCGAGATAGCGCTGTTCGGTGAAGCCGAACTGTCGGATGGTAGCCTGGAAACGCGCCGGATCGAACGTGCCGTTCAATCCCTTGAAGTTGGGATCGGCGAAGATCAACCGCATGGTCTCTGCTTCGGATTGTCCGAGCCCCATGCGGCGGGCCTCCTCATCGAGAGCGGCTTCGGCAATGGTCTGCTGCAACACCTGGCGATCAAGCCCGAACGCGCGGGCCTGATCCATGGTCAGCGGACGGCCGAAACTGCGGCCGAGCTGCTGCAGCTTGTCCGTGTAGATCTGGCGGAATTGCTCGGTCGAAATCTCGGTCCCGCCGACTTTGGCCAAAGACGACTGGCCAAATCCCTTGAAGATGTCGGCGATGCCCCAGATTCCGAAACTGACGATCAAAACGCCCATCACGACGGCCATGACCGTCTTGCCGAGCCAGTTTGATGAGGCTTTCCGCATTCCTCGAAGCATGGGTCCAACTTGTTTTTGTAGGAGGGGAACCGGGTCGTGCCCAAGGGGAATTCGATCCGAATTCCGCAGCAGGGCGTCACCGAGTTGATAACGCATCATAAAGTGGCAGCGGCCCCGTCGCAACCTCAGCGGCATGGGCAATTGCGGCGGTTAACGACAATGGCGATCGCCAAACCGGTATCTGGAAGTGGCCCGCCGCCTCTGCTAGAGCCTTATCGGTTCTGATTGAATCAGAACCGGGCTCTAGTCTTTTGTTTTGACGCGTTTTCTTGACGCGAACCGGTACCCACTTCGCTCGAAAACGCTATGGGCGCTGCTTTCCAGAATTTAATGAGAATCCGACATGACCGATGCCATCCGGCCGCTGATCGCCGGCAACTGGAAAATGAACGGCCTGAAGGCTTCCTCGGCCGAATTTGAGGCCATGATCGCGGGTGCCCCGGCACTGGCGGCCAAGGCCGATTTGCTGGTCTGCCCGCCAGCGACGCTGATCGCCGGTTTCGCCGACAAAGCAAAGGGAACCAAGGTCGCGGTCGGGGCGCAGGATTGCCATCCCAAGGGCTCCGGCGCCCATACCGGCGATCTCTCGGCCGAGATGCTGGCGGACGCCGGTGCGGTCGCCATCATCGTCGGCCATTCCGAGCGCCGCGCCGACCATGGCGAGAGCGATACGCTGGTCCGGCAAAAGGCGGAAGCCGCCTGGCGTGCGGGGCTTGCGGCCATCGTCTGCATCGGCGAAACCCAGAAGCAGCGCGATACCGGCCAGACGCTGGATATCTGCGGCGGGCAGCTCAAAGGATCGCTCCCGGACGGGGCGACCGCAGCCAATCTGGTGGTCGCCTATGAGCCGGTCTGGGCGATCGGTACCGGATTGACGCCGACAACCCAGGATGTCGAGCAGGTTCATCGGTTTATCCGGGGTGTTCTCACCGACCGATTTAAGGCCGAAGGCGGCCGGATCCGTATTCTCTATGGCGGCTCGGTAAAGCCATCAAATGCCCGGGAATTGATGGCGGTAGCCAACGTCAACGGCGCCCTGATCGGCGGTGCTAGCCTGAAGGCGGCTGATTTCCTTGCGATTGCCGCAGGATGTCCCTAGCTAAACTTGGCGGGAGCGGGGGTGACAATACCCCGTCCGATCGTGTAACAACCGCGCAACTTCAGGAAAACCCGCAAGCCAGTGGTGCAGCCGAAACCGGCGCTCTTCGCTTGTGACGGAAGGGTAGAGATGCAGACCGTCGTTATCGTCGTTCACCTCATGATCGTCTCCGTGATGATCGGGGCCGTGCTGCTGCAGAAATCCGAAGGCG
>Ga0068868_100003968_pt1 | contig 10331 bp, 16 predicted proteins | sample KBSMisM42_FD_64660 | JGI IMG/M metagenome (GOLD analysis project Ga0068868, IMG submission 64660) | Miscanthus rhizosphere microbial communities from Kellogg Biological Station, Michigan, USA - KBS Miscanthus M4-2 | ecosystem: Host-associated > Plants > Roots > Rhizosphere > Soil ...
GAGCATCCGGGTTATCTTTGGATCCCTTGCAAAATCGGTTCCGTAAACGTCGGTACGTCAAACGGGTGGTGGTCTGCTGATATTCTTGCTCAAGACGGCCACTCTGTGGAAATTCCGCCTGAAACATATGGTCAGTTTGAATCGTTTGTTGACAAGGATCCCTATTCCATCGGTCCAGGAGAAATACTGGATGCTGCTAAGAGAATTCTCGACTGGGCTAATCGATGAATCCTGAACGAAAAACTCTCAAACTCTCTGGCAACAAGCGAGTGATTCCGATTGATCGTTCGACTGGAGAAGCCGAGTACGTTCGACCTGAGGAAGGTGAAGTCAACACTCAGTACGGTTTTGTTGGTACGATGATTCTGGATTTTCCTCGTATTTCCGAGGAGGAAGCCGTTGACCTGTTTCGTCAAGTCCAGCAGATGCTTGGCGGCGATCCTGACACGGCACGCCAATATCTGAATTCCACTTCTGGCCGTCATTTCGTGAACGGACTTTCTTTCCTGGTTCACCCGAGCCAAGGAAAATCTGCCGACATTGCTGCGGTGCTTGAGAGGTCGAAGGTCGACCATAACACTCGTGGGTTTTGGAAGAAGTTTGCTAATTTTCGTCCGTACGAATCCAAAGCTGCTGAAGTTGTCAACGACTTGCTGTCCGAATGAAACCTGAAGAATTAGTCGAACGACTGCTTTCTGAGCAATCCATTCCAAATGGGTCAATGGTTTTGTTTGATGCTCAAGGAAGAGGCAACGATGAATTTGGTAGCGACATTGCCAAACACGACGGTGCAGTTTTCAAAGTGTTGAGCCTTGAACTCGGTTACCCGGGATCGAACGACAAAACCAACGAGTACTACAATCTCGAACTGAATGGCAAGACAGTTTATCATGCCATCTCTGGATTGCACCTCACTCCAGTTTCGCTTCCTGAACGTCCTCTTTCTACTCGGCCGATGGATACTCGTCGATGAAACCAAACCAATTAGTTGAAAAACTTTTGAACGAAGACGAATTGCCGGCAGGTTATTCGTGGGTCATTCGTGTGGATGGATCTGTGTCTAACCGTCCAAATTTCTATGGTCCGTTTCCGTCGCATAAGGCTGCAGATAAAGCTGTTGAAACTGTTGGAACTTTCGACAAATCCGGCCAACATTCATACGCTCTCGATACTGGAGCTGAAACGGTTGACATCGTTACCGGATACGCGAAAGTCAAGAAAATGATACCTGCCGAAAAATTTTCTGCGGACTGGGAATGGACGAAAAAGGAACTTCGGCATCCCTACTTAATGGCGGTAAGAGCTGCCAAAGGACCAACCAAGAAATCAGAGGACGATCTCGCTTATCCTGCCGACAGAGCCGTGAACAACAAGCGTCGTCCTAGGTCAGTTCGGTGATTCGAAAATTGAGGAGATAGCAGGCTTCGTCTCTTCGGTCGAATGCTTTGATGTAGTCGTCCACAATTTTCGGCGTGACGAACCAAACGGAATCGACTCTGATCGTGGCTGCGCAGACGGAAATGATAGCGTGGGTTTGCAAGGCTTCCCTGATCGCTAACGCAACAGGACAACAACCGCCGATTCCTGGTCGACCGAGATGATACTCTTTTTCGGTAACACGAAACTCAGTTTCAAACACGACCTTGGCCAACGCTCGTTGCCAATGCCTCATGTTGTCCATCCGATCGGCCTGGATTACAATTCCCATTTGGCAAGCTTCTCTTTCAAATCGGCTGAAAATCCTTCAGCGCCTTCGTGCTCTTGAAGCTCCTTGATCAGTTCGGTGAAATTCGGCAAGATGGCATAGCGAAGCACGAACCGATCAGCATCGCGAGCTGGGACATCTGGCGGATTGTAACCAGGTTGATCGAAGATGGCAATGCAACCAGGAAAGGAATCCACGAATTCATCGACCTCGTGGCGGAATTGGAAGTCTTTCGACTTGCACATGAATTGTTTTCCGCAGAGCAGAAAGGTCGATGTGCTGACAGACAGAGGAGGAACCTTGGACTTGACGTCCTTCGAGCAGACGATTTTATTCATGGTTTATAGGCTTTGAACCGGTGAGGCACCAGTCCAATCGCAGAACGGCAACCAGGTTCGTCTCTGTTGGCTTTGCTCTGCTGCTGAACCTGAAAATCAATCGGTAGTCCAGTCAAGGTTCGACCGAATGCCGACCATGCTAAACAAGTTGCCACCCACTTGGGATTGCGATGGCTTTCGTTCGGCTCACCGTATTCGGCCTTGTACTTCTCGTCGTTCAAAATCACTCTGACATCCACATCTCTCCATTGGCCTTTGTTAAGAGACGCTCCAGCCCATTCGGTCGTGCCCTTATCGTCGGTCAACGACGAGCCGACGTGGTACGGTGTATCGCCGAAAGCATCCCAAACGTAACTGCCGAACATGTCGAGAAGCAGAGCTCCTGGCATTCCGACACCGCCGTTCACGCTACGTTTCCCTGCCGGTTTTGGCGTCGAGTTCTGGGACTGCTCCGTTGCGGTGACCGCAGACTCCTCCTTTTGGGCCTCGTCGCTCATGGCACGCGCATCGGGGCAACATTACCCAGGTTTTCCCGCCGTGTTCCCGCATCGACGGTCGGTAGAGCCAATTTGCCGCTATCGGCACCACGGGTCTTGGCGATTCTAACCAGGTCATCGTTTGTTAGTTTGAGAACGTCGTACATCAGTTTACGCTGCTTCACCAGTTCTCTCCATCGGTAGTAATAGTCGTCGGTGTTTTGAAATTTCGTAAGTTCTAACCACGTGTGGTATCCCTCAGAATCTTCCCTGGATGGCATCGTCGAGAACGTCTCGCACAAACCGATCAGAGCGTCATACGGATCCAATTGGCCATACTCCACGCGAGTCTTGACTTTGAACTGAATATGACCACTCCCGATGCCGGGTCGGCGTACCATGACAAGCCATGAGCCTTCTTGGAAGAAGGCATTCAGCTCAATGCCAAGGTTTATCAGTACGAAATTTTCCATCTGATGATAAGAACTGTTTACAAATTCGGCTGAAGTGTTAGCCGTATAAGTAAACAGTGAAGCTTGTACTCTCATACACCGGATCGTCGTCCAGAACCGAGTTTGCGTCGGCTGAAACTCTCGACGCTGCTGCTATTGCTGTCCAAAACGGCAAGTCTCTGAGAGCAATCTCAACTCTTGCCAGAAAATACCGGTGTTGGATCAAGACAGATCCTCACGTTGAATTTCATGATCACGTTGAAAACGACACCGAGTTCGTAGGTTATACCGTCATCGGCGGACCTGATGACAGAGTGCAAGCTCTTCGGGCTGATCCTGCTTTTGCTCAGCTTGCCAACGAGGACGGCACCTCCGGCGTTTACACTGTCAATCCCGAGGAAATTCCTGACGAGATCCAAAAGACCGATCCGTCTGGCGTGGTCGAGAAACTTTTGACAGATGAAACCTAAAGACCTAGTCGACCAGCTTCTTTCCGAAGACGAAGATTTTGACCGCCTGGTCGATCGGGTAGAAACCCGTGCTCAAGACCACATGGGCGACGTTATCACCGACGAAACCACAGAAGATGAAGCCCGAGAAGAAGCTTGGACTCTGTGCATCGATGCGGCCAACGAAATCCTTCGTTACGCGAACCGTCCTCTTGCCATTAAAGCTGCGAGTGAAGCTGCCCATCGGATGGGCTATACACCGAAGGGTTATCGGCCGGTGAAAAGAAAAGCCGCCAAACCGGTTTGGCCTCCTCGGGCTTCGTCAGATCCAGTTCCTCAAGAACCTGAACGCGTGGTCAAACCAACCGGTGTGGTTCATGGTCATTACCGCCCATCGTTTCTTTATCCTCAAGGATGAAGCCGGAAGATACAGTCAACAAACTTCTCGGTGAAGATGACGCGGTACCTGTTCCGGCCGCACCAGCTCCGGAACCCAAACTTAAAGTCTACAGAGCTGTCAAGGCGGACGACCTTGAGTTGTCGGATCAACTTGACGAATTCTTCGGAGAAGCATCTAACGACGGATCGACCATGAGCATTGGCGATCTCGAGTACATCAGCAAACATCAGCAGATCTTTCAGGCCGAAATTCAACAGGTCATTGCCAAGATGCAGGATGTAGACGCCAACATTCTCATTCTTGTATGAATCTTATCAGAAAACTTCTCGGTGAAAAAGACGAAAAGGCTGTCTCGGTCACGATTAATGTGAAGGGAGACAGCGGTCAACGGTTCATCGAATTCATGGAGCAATTGGCTTCATGTTGCAATGCCGGTAGTTCTCGAGAGGTTGGAATACTCGATCCATCCGACGACAAAGAACGGGCGATCAAGTGGTCGTTCGATGGCGATGGCAGCACCAGGATTTCCGTCGCAGTTCAAAGCGTACCGGTCACAGAATCGGCTACGGCTTTCAAACCAGAAAAGATTCAGGCTTTTGTGCAGGAGTTCCGAGGTGGCAAACACATCTTGGTTCTCACCGCTCGTCAGGCGGAACTGGTTTCGACCAGAGAGGACCTTCGACAGTACAGCGACCAACCGTTTGTGGCCTTCAAGTTGGACCCTCAACTCTTGTCAGCGAACTACGAGCAACCGAAACCGGTCAATCCTGTCCCCGGCTCTGCTCTTCATAATGCACAACTTTCTGCAGGTACCGCTGGTTGATTAGCCCTTTCAGGCGGTTTTCGATCTGAACCCAACGGGGACCTTCTTCGCCGTTCAGTACGACTTCATTGAACGTTGCCTCAGCTTTTACTGGATCATCGAACGCAGCGATAGCATAGGATTCTCCGGTTTGCCCAGGTTCTTCACCGATAAATTCGTCTCCGACGGAAACGAAGAATCGATCCGGCTGTTGACCGTCGCCGACCATCGATTCAGCGTCTTTGGTCGCCTGTTCGTCTCTCGGATATCGAGACATGCCTGAAGGCGTCTGCGTTGGGTGAGGAGCAGGTTCACGCTCCTGTCCTTCTTCGGAAAGCATCTGATTCACGAGAGTTTTAGCGTCCATGGGTTAACTAAGGAGAACTAGCACAAATCTTAGTCTGATGGAATCTATTTTAGTTCTCCTTAGATCGTGCATGGTCCCTAAAAAGATGGTGCACACTCTTGGCGGCCGGGCGCGTCATCTCGACGGAGGTGACCGTTTTGCCAGCTTGCGATCCAGGCTACTCGGGGCGACGGTCCTGACATTTGGAGAGCAGCTAGTCGCCCAAACCACCTTGGTGGTACGGGTAATTGTCTAACGCAGGGTGGAAAAGGCAACATGGGAGTCGCTGAAAAGCGGAACGTAGAAACGGCCTCTATACTCCTTTAGGAAACAATCTAGTAAACCCAATCCCCTCCCCGCGCCGCCACGCTCTTTCAATTCTCCGTGCTGACACTTATGAGTAAGCACTCCTGGACTTAACCCCGGGACGTCTTAGTGGTTTGGTTAAGTCACTAGGGCGGACACTTTAGTTCGGCCGGTTTTCTTCTTTTGGAATCGGTTTCACACCGAACGTTAGAAAGATGTTGATCAGATTTTTCGGCGTAAGGTCTTTGGGTTTCTGAACAAAAACGGCAAACCCTACGTTGCGGACCCTTTCGATCAACTCTTCAGTCAAATAACCAGTGACAATGCACACCGGAGTTTCGTCCGACCTGGATCGGATGGATTTGAAGATGTCCAACCCATTTCCATCTGGAAGTTGGTAGTCCAGTAGCACCAAATCGAACTTGTTTTTCGATAGGTACTTCATTGCGGCGGCCGCTGTTGGTGCGACAAACAACTCGCAGTTAAAACGTTGCGCAAGCGTGGCAATAATCGAACAGATTCCAGGTTCATCCTCGACCAATAGGATCTTGGATGGACGGAGAAGTCTGTTTACATAATCGGCCAGTGAATTCACTTGGAGAAAAATCTCTCGGCAAGAGCGATGATCACTGCGCCAACACCAGCGGCAATCAGCCAGCCGATAATCTTAGCGGGTGACATCACGTTCTCGCGGATCCATTTGAGAAGGGTTTTGTCTTCAGGATCGTTAGCTTGTTCCAGCTTTAAAATTCGATCCTCCAGTTTCTTCACGATCTGTCCGAGATCAATACCACGGTTGTGGCTTGACAAGGCGACGACGATCAACCACTCGATACGTTGATCGACCGAGTCCAACTTGGTCACCAGATAACGATCAGATTCGCTTAGTTTGTCTAAGAAAATCTTATCGATGCTCGGCCTATAGGGAGGCGGTGCACTGATGTGTTCCTCTTGATCCGGTTGTTGTGGCATGCGACAATAAATTCAAGACCACGTTTAACTTGTCTGAACAGGGTTACCGATCCGGATGCTGAAGCGACGGTTGGTCATTGGTGATAAATACGACACACGGCTCTGACTCCTCAGGCCGGTGTATTTAAGCACATCATGTCCGTCGCCACTTTTACCCGCGAATTCGTCACATCGGCCCAAGGTCGTTACAAATGCCGAGTCATGAATGAGGACGGTTCGGTTGCTTGGCAGCATAGCAAGTGGTTGAAGAATCTGATCTTGGATTCAGGTCTGGACAAGGTTGCCGCAATGCCTTGGGCATCAGCGTTCCAATTTTGCGTGGCCGGAACTGGTACGACTCCCACAAAAGTCACGACAGCGTCCAATGCGTCGCAAACCGGAACGACTGTTTCGATCACTGCAGGCTCGTATTCATTCTCACCGAGCATCGTTGGCAAACTTCTCTGGTGGCCTGGAACCCAGCAGTCGGCCAAGGTCACGAGCTACACGAACACGACCACAGTCACAGTCGCAACGTCTCAAACGGTTTCTGCCGCGCTCTTCGAAGTTTACAACGTCGATCAAACGGCCCTCGTGACGCCGTACTCGATGAACATGCGCTATCAGACCGGCGAGGACATGTGCGGTACGATCATCGAAGGAGACGTGGTCACGATGTTCCGCACGTTCGATTTCTACATCGAGTCCAGTCCGGTTCAAATTACCGAGTTGGGTTTCAAGGATACTCCGAAGTCGACCACGCTGTTCAGCCGCGTCCTTCTTCCCGACGTGGTTTTCTTGGCAGCAGGCCAATGGCTGCAGGTTTCTTACCAACTTTCGATCAAGCTTTCGCCTTCTACGCCGAACGGCAAATCTCCGACAGTTACTGGCTGGCCGATTTTGCCGGCCACGACGACAACCGGTTCGGAGCAGATCCAGCTGTACGGGCTCTGCGTGGTCGACGTGAACGGTATCGCTCGGCCGTACGATCGTAGCCAACTTTGCAACGAGCCGTTCGCTCCGGGTACAAATTACCTCGGGCCTCAATTTGGTTATGTAAACAGATGGGAAAACGGCAACGGATCTCCAGTTAAGTTGTATGCACAACTAGCAAGGAATCCGTTTACGAATCCCCGTAACACGGCTGCGAAGTTTGCCAGCACCGGAACTGGAAGCTATGTTCCTCCGCTGGTCGAGCTCAACACCATGCAGTGGACGGGTACGACGCTGAGCTACGTTACTTCGAACACGTCGACCAACTATCTTTTCACGTCTGTCGACATCGGATCGGTTATCAAAATTGCAAGTGGCATTGGCGGCTTCACGTACGTCAAAGTCGTCAGCATTAACACAACGACGTCGGTCACGGTTAGCATAGCCAATCCCGGTGTTGGATCTCTCAGCGCGGTGTGCATTCTGTACTACAACTGCGGATCCACCGGACCTTGGGGTGGCGAAATTGAGAACGCTGCCGACATGATGCAGCCGATTGTCGAAGCTCCATCTCCAGTTCAAGTCACTCGTGTCGCCGGGCAAACTCCTGGCTGGAATGGTGTCGATCCTCAATCCAGTTTCCCGAACGCTGTGCCGTATTCCGGTGAGGTTCCATGGGGTAACTGGCAAGTCGACTTTGCACCGACTTCAGCCACGCCGACCACGATTACGCTTACGGCTACTCCACAGAATTTCGTCTCGCCGACTTACCAGTGGCAGAAATTGGTCGATGTTACGTGGACAGACATTCCTGGTGCCACAAATTCCACGCTGCCTCTTCTGCCATCGGACATCATCGATTTGGACGACGTATCTATTTTCTCTTCGGTAGTCCAATTCAGAGTGGTCTTGGATGGTGCTGATCCAAGCACCGATTTCGGATCAGTCAGCTATTCGACGATCACGGCTATCCGACAAAATCAAGCCGATCCAGCTTACTACATCGTCTTGACGAATCCACATCCGGCGATCAGACGCACATCTGGAAACGCTGCAGTGTCTGGCGACAACGGGTCTTCCGGTCGTGTCAAATCTTCTATCAGGGTCTTCCGAGATTTGGTCGAACTCACGATCGCTGCATTCAGCTCATCGACATTCCCAGGTCCGGGACGTTTTTCTTTCTCCGACAACAACAATACGCTGATCGACACATTGTCGAACGTTGTCTACTATTCCTCAGCGACTGTCTCTGCGTCTTCGTTCACGTTCCCGCTTCTGGTCAAGATGGAAACGTCAGCGAGTGCAACTGTCAATTGGCTTGTCGATGCCATCTCAGGAGCAACCGTTTCAACACCAGTTGTTGACGTAAGCTCGAGCAGCCCTGTCTTCTTGGTCGGTGGTGGTTTGGAGGATGTCACCGGCGCCGCGGCGTTTATCGGTGAAGATTCAGACGGTCCTGCAACGATTGGTACCTGTGTCGATCGATCTGTCGCTCGCCATGTCGAGCTTCCTCTTACGCTGGCAGCTTACACTCCAGGAACTTTCACGCGCCTGAAACAAGCCACCTTCTTGACGAACATGGCGAATGGCACTAATTGGAGGACGTTGGGCATCGGCGCGTTCGATCCTGACACTCAAGTGGTCAATCGAAAGAAGGGTTCTCAATACAACGGTTACGTTTTCATCTTCGACGAAGCTCAAACGAAGATCAAGCAGAATTATCTGACAGTCAACTTCCGCTATACCTGGAACCGTGATCTCACAACATGATCGTACAGGCTTTGATCACAACGTCAGGAACGACACTGCTAACGGTGCCGGCGGGGCAGAACTACGCTGTCGTTAATATCGCTGTCTGCAATTACACGAGTTCCGCAAGACAGATTGACATCCACATTGTCAAAAACGGAAACACTCCAGGGCCAACCACAACGGTGGTGAAGCAACGGGTGTTGGAGCCATACGATTCTCTTTTTCTTTCGACTGAAAAATTCTTGCTTGGAGCCGGTGACTCTGTCTACATGGTTGTCGACGCAGATAGTGCCATCAGCGCAACCGTGTCATTCATTGCCATCTGATGAATCCAATCATTCAGAGAGCCAATCCGAGGGTCGAAACCCACAGAGCAACAGGGTTAGACGGTCCTTTGGTCGGTTCAGATGCTGCGAGTCGAGATTATGTCGACGGTCATTCCGGATCTCAAGGTTTCCAAGGCGACCCAGGCGTGCAGGGACCAGGTGGTACGGCAGGTGGTCCTTCTCAACGGTACAATTTCAATTCGTCAACTGCAGGAACTCCATCTGCAGGAACGTTTCAACTGAACCACGTTCAGCCGGTTCTCGCTACTCAAGTTTTTGTAGCATTCAACAATTTGGCCGGACAAAACGCGTCGTCGTGGTTCAACGGATTAAATCCATCGACGTTCGTTATCTATCTTGAAACGAACTCGACGGTCAACGTGGTGTATGATGTGTCGGGAGTATCGTTCGACAACATCAACGCAGTTACCACACTTACTGTTGCGATTCGATCTGCGTCTTCATCTCCTGTCCTCACAGGCGTTTGCATCTTCACGTACGGAGTATCAGGAGCTCAAGGACTGCAAGGATTCCAAGGACGCCAAGGCAACCAAGGATTCGTGGGTTTCCAAGGTGCTCAAGGCACTCAAGGTCTTCAAGGATTTCAAGGTGTAATCGGCAACCAAGGAAATCAAGGTGTGCAAGGCAACCAGGGTTTTCAAGGACCCGCTGACGGATTCCAGGGCTTTCAAGGCGCTGCGGGTTCGAATGGTGCACAAGGCGCGCAGGGCTTTCAGGGACCGCCGGACGGCGCACAAGGTTTTCAAGGCTTTCAAGGTGCTGCGGGTGCACAAGGAGCAAGTGGAGCTCAAGGTGCATCGGGTTCAACGGGCGCGCAGGGCTTTCAGGGATTCCAAGGATTTCAAGGAAATAACGGTTCGCAAGGAAGCCAAGGCAACCAAGGTTTCCAAGGCACGACTGGAACTGCAGGAACTCAAGGTTCACAGGGATCTCAGGGTTTTCAAGGACCTGCGAGCGGATTCCAGGGTTTTCAAGGCAACCAAGGTTTGCAGGGTTTTCAAGGTCGCCAAGGTTTTCAAGGCGTGCAAGGATTAACTGGTACTCCAGGAAATAACGGTGCGCAGGGTTTTCAAG
>Ga0068868_100003969_pt1 | contig 10329 bp, 8 predicted proteins | sample KBSMisM42_FD_64660 | JGI IMG/M metagenome (GOLD analysis project Ga0068868, IMG submission 64660) | Miscanthus rhizosphere microbial communities from Kellogg Biological Station, Michigan, USA - KBS Miscanthus M4-2 | ecosystem: Host-associated > Plants > Roots > Rhizosphere > Soil ...
CGATCATCTCGCCGGCGAGGCGATAGTCGACGGTGCGCTCGAGATCGTCGGCGAGCGCGGCGTCGCGCAGCGACGCGCAGTAGAGCTTGACCGAAACGCGGAGCGACTGCGGTGTCGCTCGCTCGGGGTCGGTGCAGCCGACGCGGCAGGGAACCTCCAGGCCTTCAAGGAACAGCATGTCCATGTCAGGCGTGCTCCTCGACCCAGCGCTGCACCGACGCGAGCGCCGCGGGCAGCCGCGACGGATCGGTGCCGCCGGCCATCGCCATGTCGGGCTTGCCGCCGCCCTTGCCGCCGACCTGGCCGGCGACGTAGTTCGCCACTTCGCCGGCCTTGACGCGGGCCGTGCTGTCGGCGGTGACGCCGGCGGCGATCTGCACCTTCGAGCCGTCGACCGTCGCGAGAACGATCACGGCGGTCTTCAGCTTGTCCTTGAGCTTGTCGAGGGTGTCGCGCAGTGTCTTCGCGTCGGCGCCGTCGAGCCGCGCGGCAAGCACCTTCATCCCCTTGACGTCGACCGCGCGTTGCGCGAGGTCGTCGCCTTGCGACGACGCCAGCCGGCCCTTCAGCGCCGCGAGCTCCTTCTCGAGCGAACGCACGTGCTCGAGCACCTGGCCGACGCGCGCCGGCACTTCGTCGGGAGCGCTGCGCAGCTCGCCTGCGATGCGGCCGAGCGTCGATTCGAGCGCCTGCAGATAGGCGAGCGCGTTGTCGCCGGTCACCGCCTCGACGCGGCGGACGCCGGCCGCGACGCCGCTCTCGGCGACGATCTTGAAGAGGCCGATGTCGCCGGTGCGCGCGACGTGCGTGCCGCCGCAGAGCTCACGGCTCGAGCCGATGTCGAGCACGCGCACCTCATCGCCGTACTTCTCGCCGAACAGCATCATCGCGCCGAGCTTTTGCGCCTCGTCGATCGGCATCACGCGCGCGGAGGTCGCGTGGTTCTCGAGGATCTCGGCGTTGACGAGCTGCTCGACGCGGCGGATCTCGTCGTCGGTCAGCGGCGCGTTGTGGGCGAAGTCGAAGCGCGTCTTCTCGGCGTCGACGAGCGAGCCCTTCTGCTGGACGTGCGCGCCGAGCACCTCGCGCAGCGCCTTGTGCATCAGGTGCGTCGCGCTGTGGTTGCGCATCGTCTTCGCGCGCCGCTCGGCGTCGACGCGCGTCTGGACGACGTCGCCGACCGAGAGTTGCCCTTCGACGACGCGGCCGTGGTGGCCGGCGACCGCCGCCTGCACTTTGATCGTGTCCTCGACGACCATGCGCGCGGTCGCGTTCCTCAGCTCGCCGACGTCACCGACCTGGCCGCCGCTCTCGGCGTAGAACGGGGTGTGGTCGAGGACGACGACCGCGACGTCGCCGGCGCGCGCCGTTTCGACCGCCGTGCCGTCGACGTAGACTGCGATGACCTTGGCGGTGTCGTGCGTCAGCGTCTCGTAGCCGTGGAACGTCGACGCGCCGCCGCGGTACTCGAGCCCCTGCGCCATCCGGAACTTCGCCGACGCGCGGGCGCGCTCGCGCTGCTCGGCGAGGAGCTCCTCGAAGCGCGCGGTGTCGACCGCGACGCCGCGCTCGCGGCAGACGTCGGCGGTGAGGTCGACCGGAAAGCCGTAGGTGTCGTGCAGCTTGAAGGCGACGTCGCCCGACAGCACGCCGCCCGGCGCGAGCGCCGCGAGCGCCCCCTCGAGGATCTCCATGCCGTTGGCGATCGTCTGGAAGAAGCGCTCCTCCTCCTGCTGCAGCACCGCGGTGACGCGCTGCTGCTGCACGCGCAGGTCGGGATAGGCCTCGCCCATCTCGGCGACGACCATCGCGACCAGGCGGTGGAAGAACGGCCGCCGCGCGCCGAGCTTGTAGCCGTGGCGGATCGCACGCCGCGCGATCCGGCGCAGCACGTAGCCGCGCCCTTCGTTGCCCGGCACGACGCCGTCGCCGACGGTGAAGCTGCAAGCGCGGATGTGGTCCGCGATCACCTTGAGCGATGGCGAGTCTGCGTCGCAGTCGCTGGCGCCGGCCGCGTCGACCTCGCGCTTGGCGGCGGCCAGCAGCTGCACGAACAGATCGATCTCGTAGTTCGAATGCACGTGCTGCAGCACTGCGCTCAGCCGCTCGAGGCCCATCCCGGTGTCGACGCTCGGCTTGGGCAGCTTGTGCATCACGCCCGCGTCGTCGCGGTTGAACTGCATGAAGACGTTGTTCCAGATCTCGATGTAGCGATCGCCGTCCTGCTCGGGCGAGCCCGGCGGACCGCCCGCGATCCCGGGACCGTGGTCGTAGAAGATCTCGCTGCACGGCCCGCACGGCCCGGTGTCGCCCATCATCCAGAAGTTGTCCGACGCGTAGCGTCCGCCCTTGTTGTCGCCGATGCGAACGACGCGCTCCTTCGGCAGGCCGATGTCGTTGACCCAGATGTCGTACGCCTCGTCGTCCTCGGCGTAGACGGTCGCCCAGAGCTTGTCGGCCGGCAGCTTGTAGACCTCGGTCAGGAGCTCCCACGCGAAGCGGATGGCGTCCTTCTTGAAGTAGTCGCCGAACGAGAAGTTGCCGAGCATCTCGAAGAACGTGTGGTGGCGCGCGGTGTAGCCGACGTTCTCGAGGTCGTTGTGCTTGCCGCCGGCACGAATGCACTTCTGCGAGGTCGCCGCGCGCACGTAAGGACGCTTGTCGAAGCCGAGGAAGACGTCCTTGAACTGGTTCATCCCGGCGTTGGTGAAGAGCAGCGTCGGGTCGTCGCCGGGAACGACCGGGCTCGACGGCACGACGGTGTGGCCCTTCGACGCGAAGAAGCGGAGGAACGTCGAACGGATGTCGGCTGCTTTCACGGAACGGCTTTCGGCGGCGGCGTGCGCCGCCTCTGGGCGAAAAGGCGAGAGGATATCGGCATGGGTCCGCGATTGTCCGGCACATCGGCGCCGGGCGCGGGCGCGACGCCGGCTAGCGGTCGTCGTTGGCCGCGGCGCGGCGGTGGCCGGCGGAATCGCGCGTCGTCGCCGGCCCGTCGGGCAGCGACGCCGGTGCCGCGGCGGCGAGCGAGAGCGCCCGGCGCAGCAAGCGCTCGGCGTCGTTGCCGTCGCCCGGGTAGTGGGCGATGCCGAGCGCCACCGCGACCGAGCGCTCGATCGCGCCGACCGTGTACGGCGCGAGCAGCGCGGCGACGAGCTTGAGCGCGACGCGCTCGCCGTCGCCGCGAGCGACGATCGAGCCGAGGAGGACGGCGAAGGCGTCGTCGTCGATCGCGGCGACGACGTCGCTCGCGCGCACGCCGGCGCGCAGGCGCACCGCGATCTTTCGCCGCAGCGAGTCGACATCGACCGACTCGACTCCGCCGGGCGGACGCAGACCCTCGATCCGGAACGCCAGCACCGCCATCGGCGCTGGCTCGCGTTCGCGCAGCGCGAGCAGCTGGCTGAACTGCTCGACGAGCTGCTGGCGGTGCGGCAGTCCGGTCGTCGCTTCAAACATGCGCACCGCCGGGCGCCGTGCCTCGCGCTGCCGGCGCAGCGCGGCGAAGCGCAGCCGCGTGCAGCCGCCCGTCGCCGCGAGCTCGCGATGGGCGACGACGTCGTCGGCGCCGTGGCGCAGCCAGTCGGACGCCGCGTCGGTGTCGGGATCCGCGATGGCAACGACGAGCGCGACGCGGTCGGCGACGGTCGCGACCCGCGCCGGCGGCGCCGGCGCCGCGTCGCCGTCGAGGACGATGACGTCGTAGCGTTCGCCGGCCGCGAGGCGGGCGAGCGCTTCGCCCCAGCCGGAGACGGTCTCGATCGTCACCGCAGGCGCTTTGCCGACCGCGGCGGCGATGGCGAGGACCCGGAGCGGCGAGTCGCTCATCGGCGCGATCGGTGCTCGCTTGGCATCCCGCGGATTCTAGGAATCGGGTCGGGGGCGCGCGCATCCGCGGCACGCACGGCCGAGAACAAGTCGTCGCCGCGCGGGCTGCCGTAGCGGACGACGCGACGAACACGGCGGCGTCGCACGGCGGTCACACGATGTCCCTAACCTCATCGATGCTGTGGATGCGGCGACGCGAACGTTGCGCGAGACTTCGCGTTGCGCCCGCCGACACGCGGAACGGACGGGAGTTCAGGTGGCGATCAAGCTTTTGGGCCACGTGTTTTGGAACGCAGCGACGGCGATTGCCGCCGATCGCCGCGCCGGCAACGACTGGGTCGTCGAGCTTCGCGAGCCTTCGCGATGGAACCCCTCGGCGGTGAGCGATGCGGCGACGCCCAAGCCCGGCGAATCGTTCGCTCCCGAGCCGGTGTGGGCGGAGACGCAACCCGGGTGGCACGACTGAGCGGGCGTTCGCCCCTCCGCCCCCGGGGACGAGTGCGCGGTCGGCGCGCAGTCAGCTCGCTTCGCTGAAGGTGTGCAGGACCGCGCCGCCGGCGAGCACGATGCTCTGCACGGCGACGATGCGGCCGTCGATCTGCCGGCAGCCGGCGGCCGAGCGCACCCAGTGCAGCGCGCGAACATCGTCGAACGCCGGCCGGCGCGCCATCGCCGCCTCCGGCAGGCCGAGCAGCTCGACCGCGCGCCGGTTGCAGACCTCGACGATCCCTTCGGGGTCGACCATGACGACGCCCGTCTCGACGCGGTCGAGCATGGCGCGCAGCACCGCCGACTGCTCGGCGAGCCGCGCCTTCGTCGCCCGCTGGCGTTCCTCGGCGCGCAACAGCCGGTCCTGGCGACGCTTGAGGAGCGAGATGTCGACGTGCGCGAACGAGCCGAAGCCGTCGGCCCGGCGCTGCTCGACGATGCGCACCCAGCGATCGCCCGGCAGCGGCAGCTCGTAAGGGAGGCCCGCGAAGCAGAGGTTTTCTTCGAGGAGCGCGAGCCCGGCCTCGAAGCGCGCGCGCTCGCAAGGCTCGGCGCCGCGCCAGGCGGTGAGATACACGTCGATGAAGTCGCCCTGCAGCGCGCGCGCCTTGTCGGGAAGGCGGTACATCGCGACGAACGCCTCGTTGACCCAGCCGATGCGCCCGCCGGCGACGGTCAGCATGATCCCGTCGCCGACGTGCTCGAAGAGGTCGAGCCCGCTCGCCAGCCCGGCCATCCCGGGACCTTCGATGGCAGCGTCGTTGGCGGCGCTGGGAACGACTCCCGGCGCCCGCGTCCAGAGGCAGACACGGCCCTCGGAGCCCGCCTGCTCGGACGCCTGCAGCCAGAAGCCGCGGTGGCTGAACGCCTGCGGGGCCTGCTCGTCCGACGGCCGCGACACGCCTTCATCGACGTAACGCTCGAGGAGCCCCAGCTCCTCGGGCTCGAGGCGGACCTGGTAGAAGCGGCGCAGGTTGGCGCGGTACGGCTCGCCCTCGTGGATGTAGCCGACGTGCTCCGGGAAGAAGCGCAGGTAGGTGTCGTTCCAGACCGCGGTGCGGTCGTCGGCGTCGAAGGCGCAGACCGCGACGTTGAGGCGGTCGAGCGCGGCCGCCATCGCCCGCGCCGCGGCGCCGAATTCATCGCGACGCGCGACCGGCGCTTCGCGGCCGTCGTGCGCCGCGTTGCGGGTCGAGAGCGCGGCGAACAGGTGGTGCGTCGCCGAGTCGGCGGCGGTGAACCCCTCGGTGACCACCGAGTCGGCGCCGAAGCCGTCGGTCAGGACGCCGATCGAGCCGGTGCTCTCGGCCCAGTTGGCACGCGCCATCGAGCGGACTGTCGCGTTGCGCTGCGCAACGCGGCGGCCGGCTGCGATCGGATCGCGGTCCACGGCGGTCAAGAAGCGGTCGCGCATGCGGTGCGCGAGACGGAGCGGAGCGGTCGGGACATCGTGACCTCCCGGAGCCTTGGCGGCTTTTCACGCTTCGGGCGCATCTTCCATGCCACCCGGCTGCGCGGTTCGTGACGCTTTCCGCGTCCCCGAGTTGTTGTCTTGTGACGACATCGGAAGGCCGACGCGGCGCAAACCGCCAGCCTTGCAACCATTTGCTACCGCGCAGGGCGACGGCCGCCGGCGGCGGGCGGCCCCGGTGCGCTCGCTACACTGCCCGGCTCCGCCATCGCTCTCACGAGAACCACCATGAAGATCAAGTACGTCGTCCCCGCCGCGCTCGCGATCGCCGCAGCGGCCTCACCCGCCTGGGCCGGCAAGACCCTCGACGCCGTCAAGGCGCGCGGCCAGCTGGTGTGCGGAGTGAACACCTCGGGCCCGGGCTTCTCGAACGCCGACAGCCAAGGCAAGTGGACCGGGCTCGACGTCGACTTCTGCAAGGCGGTCGCCGCAGCGGTGCTGAACGATGCCAGCAAGGTCAAGTTCGTCCCGCTCAACTCGCAGCAGCGCTTCACGTCGCTGCAGGCCGGCGAGGTCGACGTCCTCTCGCGCAACAGCACCTGGACGCTGACCCGCGACGCATCGCTCGGCATCGTCTTCACCGGCATCAACTACTACGACGGCCAGGGCTTCATGGTCCCGAAGAAGGTGAAGATCGAAAGCGCCAAGAAGATGAACGGCGCGACGGTCTGCGTGCAAGCCGGGACGACGAGCGAGAAGAACGTCGCCGACTACTTCGGCGCCAACAACATGAAGTACAAGCCGGTCGTGTTCGACACCGCCGAGGCGATCACGAGCGCGTTCTTCGCCGGCCGCTGCCAGGTCTACACGACCGACATGAGCGACCTCGCCGGCGCGCGCACGAAAGCGCCGAAGGCCGACGACTACGTCATCCTGCCGGAGGTGATCTCGAAGGAGCCCCTCGGGCCGTCGGTGCGGCGCGGCGACGACGAGTGGTTCGAGATCGTGCGCTGGACGCTGTTCGCGATGCTTGAAGCCGAGGAGAACGGCCTCACGCAGGCCAACGTCGACGCGCAGAAGGCGAGCAGCAAGGATCCCTCGGTACAGCGCTTCCTCGGCGTCTCGGAAGACACCGGCAAGCTCCTCGGCCTCGACAAGGAGTGGGCGTATCGCGTCGTCAAGCAGGTCGGCAACTACGGCGAGAGCTTCGAGCGCAACCTCGGGCCGAAGTCGCCGGTCGGGCTGCCGCGCGGCGTCAACAACCTCTGGACCAAGGGCGGCCTGATGTACGCGCCGCCGATCCGCTAGCGCGCCGCAGCGCACGGCAGTGGCGGCTCCGCTCGCCGCGCCGGTCGGAGATGCAGCATGGCGCGCGGCGCGCCGCGCGCGCCGGCTGCGCGACTGGCTCGTCCAGGGCGGGCTCGCGCTCGCGGTGCTCGCGCTCGCGCTCGTCGTCGCTCGCAACGTCGGCGCCAATCTCGACGCGCGCGGCATCAAGTCGGGGTTCGGCTTTCTCGCCGACCCGGCCGGCTTCAACATCGGCGAGCTGCTGATCGACTACACCGCGCGCGACAGCTACCTGCGCGCGTTCGCCGCCGGCATGGCCAACACGGTCCGCGTCTCGCTCGCCGGCATCGTGCTCGCGACCGTGCTCGGCGTGCTCGTCGGGCTGCTGCGGCTGGCGCGCCATCCGCTCGTGCGCGGCGTGTGCGGCGCGTGGGTCGAGGTGTTCCGCAACATCCCGCTCCTGATCCAGCTGCTCGCGATCTACCTGCTCGTCACCGAGCTGCTGCCCGACTCGTCGGGCGCGCTCTCGATCCCGGGCATCGCGCTGCTCTCGAAGGAAGGGCTGCAGGTCGCGGTGCCCGAGGACGGCAGGCTCGCCGTCGCGGTCGCGCTCGCCGCGTTCGCGCTCGCGGCGGCGCTCGGCTGGGCGGCGGCGCGGCGCTGGCTCGACGCCGGCGCGGGGCTCGTCGCCGCGGTCGCCGGGGCGATCGCGGCCGCGCTCGCGTGGCTCGCGGTCGGCGTCGCCGGCGGGTGGTCGAAGCCGGTGCTCGACGGCTTTCTCATCAGCGGCGGCGCGTCGCTGACGCCCGAGTTCCTCGCCCTCTGGCTCGGGCTCTCGCTCTTCACCTCGGCGTCGATCGCCGAGCTCGTGCGCGCCGGCGCGCTCGCGGTGCCGATCGGCCAGTGGCACGCGGCGCAGGCGCTCGGCATGAACGGCCGCCAGGTCGTCGGCGGCGTCGTCTTCCCGCAGGCGCTGCGGCTCGCGATCCCGCCGCTCGCCAGCCAGTACATGAACCTGATCAAGAACTCGTCGCTCGCCGTCGTGATCGGCTATCCCGACCTCGTCTCGATCGCCAACACGTCGATCAACCAGAACGGCCAGGCGCTCGAGGCCATCGTCGTCATCATGGCGGTGTACCTGACGCTCAACCTCGTCGTCGCGGTCGTGATGGGCGTCGTCAACGCGCGCGTGACGCGTGCGCCGCGCTGAGCGAGACGCCAGCCGTGAACGCGACCGCGACGATGCCGCTGCGCACGCCGCTTCTCGTGCGGCTGCGCGCGCGCCTGTTCGCGAGCCCGGGCGCGACGGTCGTCACGCTGCTGCTCGTCGCGCTGCTCGGCTGGGCCGGCTGGCACGTCGTCGAATGGGGCGTGCTGCGCGCCGTCGCCGCGCCCGACTACGCCGCGTGCAAGGCGCTCGAGCGCGCAGGCGCGTGCTGGGGCTTCGTCGCCGAGAAGTGGCGGCTGATCCTGTTCGGCCGCTATCCGTTCGAGCAGCAGTGGCGGCCTGCGATCGCCACCGCCGCCGTTGTCGCGATGCTGCTCGCGACCGCGGTGCCGGCGCTCTGGACGCGACGCGGCGCCAAGCTGCTTGCCGCGGGATGGCTGCTCGCGTTCGCGGTGTTCTTCGCGCTGATGGCGGGCGGCGTGCTGGGCCTCGAGGCGATCGGCACCGACCGCTGGGGCGGGCTGCCGCTCACGGTCATCCTGACCTTGATCGGCATGGCCGCATCGACGCCGATCGGCATTGCGCTGGCCCTCGCGCGGCGTTCGTCGCTCGGACTGCTGCGCTCGCTCGCCGTCGGCTACATCGAGCTCGTCCGCGGCGTGCCGCTGATCACGGTGCTCTTCGTCTCCGCGTTCGTCTTTCCGCTCGTGCTGCCCGCCGGCTGGCGAATCGATCCGTTCTGGCGCGTCGCCATCGGGCTCGTTCTCTTCCAGGCGGCGTACATGGCCGAGACGGTGCGCGGCGGCTTGCAGAGCGTGCCGCACACGCAAGGCGAGGCGGCGACGTCGCTCGGCCTCAGCTGGTGGCAGGTGCAGCGCACCGTGATCCTGCCGCAGGCGCTCGTCGCCGCGATCCCGGCGTTCGTCAACAACCTGCTGTCGACGTTCATGGACACGTCGCTCGTCGCCGTCGTCTCGATGTACGACCTCACCGGGTCGCTTCGCCTCGCGCTCGGCGACCCGCGCTGGCGCGACTTCTTCATCGAGGGCTATCTCTTCGTCGCGGCGATCTACTTCGTCGCGAGCTTCCTCATGTCGCGCTACAGCCTGTGGCTCGAGCGGCGGCTCCAAATCGGCGGCGCGCGCTGAGACCGACTGCGGGCTCCGGCGCGATGACGGGAACGGCAAATACGGCGAAAACGGGAACGGCTGACAAGCCGCGCGCGGCGAGGGCTGACCAATGTAGGCCCGGTCATCCTTCCGCAGCGCTGTACCACCTGACCGATCTGTCAGGCGGCGCCAGTCTGGAGCGCATGCAGGCCGCGCGCGGAGTGCTCAGCTTCTTACGCGGTGCCGGTGCTCGATGGTCAGCAACTGTTGCCGTTGATCCGGCGTCAGGACGGCCGCGATCATCAGCCGTGCCTGCAACATGCGCTGGCTTGCGGCGTCCATCTGGGCGAGCATCTTCTGGCGAGCGGCTTCCGCCGCCGACGGATCGACCGTCGGCGCCGCGAGCGCTTGCGCCATCTCCAGCCTGGCGCTGCCAGTGGCCTGGCGTTGAGCCTGCAGATCGGCTCGCACCTGGCTCTGGATGGACAGGATCTTGGCGCGTTGATCCGCGGTCGCGCCGATGGCCTGGAGCGTCTTGTCCGTGAGGCCGCGATGTTCGCCGCGCGTGCTCTGCACTGCGGTTGTCTGTGCGCTCGCCAGCGGCGACGCGGCAACGGCGGCCAGCAGCAACGGGAAGATGCTGCGTCGAAGAAGAAGACGCGAATCAAAGGAATGGCTCATGGTGGTCTCGATGGAGGGAACGGGAACCACATCCTGAGCCGCGCATGTTGCTGCGTCCCGACCATCTCCGTAAACGAACGCAAAAGGCAAAGAGCTTGCGAGATGCGAGCCTTGGCGACGGTCCGGCGCGCATAGTCGCGGTTGCCGCCATGCGCGGTTCCGTCGTCAGGAGGACCCCTCGTGAATGCCGCCCGAACCACCGCCCGCCGCGCGTACGACGTCGTCCTTTACGGCGCAACCGGCTTCGTCGGCCGCCAGACGGTCGCCTATTTCGCCGAGCACGCCGGCAAGCTGCGCTGGGCGCTGGGCGGCCGATCTGCCGAGAAGCTCGCGCAGGTCCGGAAAGCGTCGGGACC
>Ga0068868_100003972_pt1 | contig 10324 bp, 8 predicted proteins | sample KBSMisM42_FD_64660 | JGI IMG/M metagenome (GOLD analysis project Ga0068868, IMG submission 64660) | Miscanthus rhizosphere microbial communities from Kellogg Biological Station, Michigan, USA - KBS Miscanthus M4-2 | ecosystem: Host-associated > Plants > Roots > Rhizosphere > Soil ...
CCCGTGCTCGGCCTGTCGAACCGGATCGTCGATCTGGTCTCGTCGGGCCGCACGCTCGCCGAAAACGGCCTGGTCGAGGTCGAGACGATCGCCGAGGTTTCCGCCCGTCTGATCGTCAACCGCGCCGCCTTCAAGACGCGCGCCAAGGATGTTCTGCCGCTTGTCGAGGCGTTCCGCGAAGCGACGGGCGCGAACAAGGCCGCCTGAAATAGCGTCCGAATTGCCGGGCAACGGCCTGGCAAAATGCCGAAATCACGGTAGCGTGGCCGGATCGATCTTCCTGCGGGGCGAGGCGCCGGATGTATGCAGCGGACGGTGAGGCCAGACGGCGGCCGTGGGTGCTCGGGCTTATCGTGCTGGCACATCTGGTGCTTGGCTATCTGCTCCTTTCGTGGTCCCGCCCTGCGCCAGGATCTCCGCACCCTTTTCCGGGCATGGGTGGCTTCGCGGGGGGAGCCGGGCTGGCAGCGCGCCCCGCCACTCTCGTAAAGAAGCCAGAGGGCTTTATATTGTCCTTCGACCGGACGCCTTTGGTCGGTCCGTCGACCTTCGCGCCGCCTTCGCGGCCGGAGCGCAGGACGCCCAAGGTTGCCCCGCTCCCCCATCCCTCCTAAAGCCCGCGGCGCTATGCTGCGGCTGTCCGCCTCCGATCCCGATTTCGATTCCGCCTTCACCGCGCTCGTCAATGCGCGGCGCGAGGCGGATGCCGACGTGTCGCGCGATGTCGCCGCGATCGTGGCGAAGGTCCGCGCCGAGGGCGACGCGGCGCTCCGGGATTATACCAGCCGCTTCGACCGCCATAATCTGGATGCATCGGGCTGGGAGATCAGCAAGGCCGATCGCCGCGCCGCGCTGGCCAATCTCGACCCCGGATTGCGCCAGGCGCTCGAACTCGCCGCAGAACGGATCGGCGCTTACCATGAGGCGCAGAAGCCGTTCGACCGCGATCATACCGACGACGCGGGCGTCCGGCTCGGGGCGCGCTGGCGCGGCGTCGATGCGGCGGGCCTCTACGTGCCCGGCGGCCGCGCGGCTTATCCCTCGACCGTGCTGATGAACGCCATTCCCGCGCGAGTCGCAGGCGTCGAGCGGCTGGTGATGGTGACGCCCACGCCCAAGGGCGAGGTGAACGATCTCGTGCTGGCGGCGGCCGAGATTGCGGGCGTGGACGAGGTTTGGCGGGTCGGCGGCGCGCAGGCTATCGCGGCCCTGGCCTATGGCACCGACCGGATCAAACCGGTCGACGTGATCGTCGGCCCGGGCAATGCCTGGGTCGCCGAGGCCAAGCGACAGCTTTACGGCGTGGTCGGAATCGACATGGTGGCGGGTCCGTCCGAGATCGTGGTGGTGGCGGACGCCGCCAACGATCCCGCCTGGATCGCGGCGGATCTGCTCAGCCAGGCCGAGCATGACCCGACCAGCCAGTCGATCCTGTTCACGGACGATGCCGATTTCGCGCGCGCGGTCGAGCGCGCCGTCGGCGATCAGCTTGCGCGGCTCGCCACTGGCAACACCGCCGCCGCGGCGTGGGAAGCGAACGGCGCGATCATCATCACGCCCACGCTGGAGGCGGCTATGCCTCTGGTCGATCGGCTGGCCGCCGAGCATCTCGAGCTCGCGGTCGACGAGCCGCAGACTTTGTTCGACCAGGTCCGCCATGCCGGATCGGTCTTCCTCGGCCGCTACACGCCCGAGGCGATTGGAGATTATATTGCCGGACCCAACCATGTCCTTCCCACCGGCCGCCGCGCGCGTTTCGCATCCGGCCTTTCGGTGCTCGATTTCATGAAGCGCACGAGCTTCATCGCGTGCGATCGCGATAGCCTCGCCGCAATCGGCCCGGCCGCGATCGCGCTCGCGCATGCCGAAGGCCTGCCCGCACATGCCGCGTCGGTCGAGGTGCGCCTGTGAAACGCGGTCAGCCCCGGTCGCAATCGCGCTCCGCAGCCCGGCTCGCGGCGGTGCAGGCGCTCTATCAGCAGGAGATGGAGGGCACGCCGCTGCCGCGCCTGCTTGACGAATTCCACCAGCACCGGCTCGGCAAGACGATCGAGGATGTCGAATATGCCGACGCCGAAGTCGCCTTCTTCGATGACGTCGTGCGCGGCGTGGATGCGCGGCGCGACGAGATCGACGCCAGGATCGGCGCCCGCCTGAGCGCGGGCTGGAACCTCGCCCGCCTCGACCGTCCGATGCGCGCGATCCTGCGCGCGGGAACGTACGAGCTGATGGCGCGCGCCGACGTGCCGACCAAGAGCGTGATCAGCGAATATGTCGATGTGGCGGACGCCTTTTACGACAAGCGCGAGACGGGCTTCGTGAATGGACTGCTCGATGCGGTCGCGAAGGATGTGCGGAGCTAATTATTCGGTCTGCGATGGCTTCCAATCGAACACTAAAGGGCTAGCCAAGGTTGGACTATTTCCAGGTGACGTTCGATAGGCCGAATAGGGGCGGCCTTTCTTATCCCTGTAAAAGCACAGGTTAGAATAGGGGCTTCGCTGCCCTAAGATCATGCAATTATCAACGATCTGATAACTGATTCCGCACTGCCCCACGAAACAATATTCCGATGCGACGCCATCCCGAGTGAAAACCATCGGACCGGTGTCAGGCGCGAACGGGCCGCGTCCCAAAGCGTGACCAAATACCATCTTTCTGATTTCGGCTGGCCTCATCGGCCTTAGATCCGCAGTGCTCACCGACCGATCAGTTGCAAGTATTTTGGAGGGGCCATTTGCCAGTAGAAGCAGAAGCGCCAACCCAATCGCGACCCTTCCCATCTAGTCCTCCCTAAGCCGCCAACGGCGCCTTTGGCTCCATCCGTTCGGCGCTGACGACCGCCTCGGCCGCGCGCAAGGCAGCGACGATGCGCATCAGATGGCCGACATCGTGGACCTCGATCGTCACCATGAAGGTGTGGAAGCTCTCGTCGCGCTCTGCCAGGTTGATGTTGACGATATTGGCGCCCTGAGACCCCAAAATCCCCGCCATCACGCCGAGCGATCCGGGCTGGTTGCGCACGATCACCGACAGACGCGCGGTACCGCCGTCGCTGCCGTCGCCCCAGGCAAGGTCGACCCAATCCTCCTCAGGCGCCTCGAGCAGCACCGGGCATTCGATCACATGCACCTCGACCGGCGCGTCGGTATGGCGCACGCCGACGATGCGGTCGCCCGGGACCGGCGTGCAGCAGGAGGCGAGCGTGAAGGCGACGCCCGGGGTCAGTCCTTTCATCGAGATCACGCTCTGCTGGGTCGGGTGGACGTTGGTGCCCGCCTGGCCGCTCGAGCCGGGCATCAAAGCGTCCATCACCTGCGCATCGCTGAGCGTGCCGCGCGCGATATTCTCCATGAAACGGTCGATATCCGGCAGCTTGAGCCGCTTCACCGCATGGTCGAGCGCATCGGGCTTGAGGCTGGTCGGCATGCGCGCGACGATCGCGTCGTAGAAGCGCCGGCCAAGCGCGATCGTCTCGGCATGCTCCTTCTGGCGCACGAAGCGGCGGACCTTGGCGCGCGCCTTTCCGGTCGCGGCGAAGCCCATCCAGGCCGCCTGCGGCTCCTGCGCCTTGGAGCGCAATATCTGCACCTGGTCGCCATTCTGGATCACCGTGCGCAGCGGCACGACGCGGCCATTGATCTTGGCGCCCACGGTCTGGTCGCCGAGATCGGTATGGACCGCATACGCGAAGTCGATCGGGGTCGCGCCCTTGGGCAGCTGGATCAGTTCGCCCTGCGGGGTGAAGGCGAAGATGCGATCCTGGTACATCGCCATGCGCGTATGCTCGAGCAGCTCTTCCGGGCTCGCCGCATGGTCGAGAATTTCGACCAGATCGCGGATCCAGCGCGAATTGACGTCGGGCTGGATCACGCCGCCGGTTTTGTAGGCCCAGTGCGCGGCGACGCCGAAATCGGCCTCCGCATGCATCTTGTGCGTGCGGATCTGGACTTCGATCCGGACCTGCTCGTGGTGGATGATGGTGGTGTGGAGCGACCGGTAGCCGTTGCGCTTGGGGGTCGAGATATAATCCTTGAACCGGCCCGGAACCATCGGCCAGCGCTCGTGCAGCAGGCCGAGCGCGCGATAGCATTGCTCGACATCGTCAACGATCACGCGAAACGCCATGATGTCACTGAGCTGCTCGAAGCTGATGTGGCGCTCGGTCATCTTGCGCCAGATCGAGTAAGGATGCTTCTCGCGCCCCTCGACATCGGCCTTGATGCCCTTCTGCGCGAGCATCAGGCGGATGCCGGACGAGATGCGCGAGACCTGATCGCCGCCGCCCTTCTTAAGCTGCTCGAGCCTTTTGGTGATCGAATCATAGGCGTCGGGTTCGAGCTCGGCGAAGGCGAGGCTTTGCATCTCCTTCATGAATTCGTACATGCCGATCCGCTCGGCGAGCGGTGCATAGATATCCATCGTCTCGCGCGCGATGCGGCGGCGTTTCTCCTCCGACGGGATGAATTTGAGCGTCCGCATATTGTGCAACCGGTCAGCGAGCTTAACCAGCAGCACGCGGATATCGTCCGACATGGCGAGCAGGAATTTGCGGAGATTTTCCGCCGCGCGCTCATTATCGCTCTGCGCTTCGATCTTGCTGAGCTTGGTGACGCCGTCGACGAGCCGCGCCACCGAGGGCCCGAAGGTCTTCTCGATCTGCTCGGGCGTGGCAAGCGTATCCTCGACCGTATCGTGCAGGATCGCGGTCGCGATCGTTTCGTCGTCGAGGTGAAGGTCGGTCAGAATACCCGCCACCTCAATCGGATGGCTGAAATAGGGGTCGCCATTGGCGCGCTTTTGGCTTCCGTGCGCCGCCATCGAGAAGACATAGGCGCGGTTGAGCAAAGCCTCGTCGGCTTCCGGATCGTAACCGAGCACGCGGTCGACCAGCTCATATTGGCGCAGCATCTTTCCAAGATGGGGTGACGAGGCCCCCTAAGGCAAGCGCCTTGCGCCCTTTTGCAACAGGCGTTGCGCTTTGGCCTCATTCGCTCGCTCCAGCGACAGCAAGGCGTCTCCCGCCCGATCGGCAAGCGGTCGAGGCGGGAGATGGATGCCAGCTTTCGCCGGCACGACGATCGACTCAGGAATGCGAAACGTTCGCAATAAGGTTGACGTTGCGAACGACTCTCATTAGCGAACCCGGCGAGGACACTATCGCTAAGGGGACATGATGACCGCGAACGCCGCGCCTCGCGCCGATTGGGCCAAGCCTGCCTTCCTGGCACTGTCCTGCGTGGGTTTCGTCTCCTCCGCGCATGCCGCGACCGAGGCCCCGGCGAACGATAGCGACGCCGCCGATGCCGAACATGAAACGCTAACGGTTACCGGCCAGCGGCAGGAGCAATCCGACAATGTGAAGCTGACCAAGCCCGTGATCGATACGCCGCGTTCGATCACCGTGCTGGGCGAGCAATTGATCAAGGACACGGGCTCGCAGACTTTGGTCGACGCGCTGCGCACGGTACCGGGAATCACCTTCGGTGCGGCCGAGGGCGGCAATCCGATTGGCGACCGCCCCTTCATCCGCGGCTTCGACAGCCAGGGCTCGACCTATCTGGACGGCGTGCGTGATATCGGCGCGCAGACGCGCGAGGTCTTCGCGGTCGATCAGGTCGAACTGGTCAAGGGCTCGGACAGCGTGCTCGGCGGCCGCGGCTCGGCCGGCGGGACGATCAACATCCTCTCCAAGCTGCCCAAGCAGCATGACTTCGCGCGCGGCGACCTGAACGTCGGCAATGCCCGCTACAAGCGCGCGACCCTCGACCTCAACCGCAAGATCAGCGACATGATCGCCCTCCGGATCGAAGGCCTGTGGCACGACCAGAATGTCGCGGGCCGGGATGCGATCTGGCAGAAGCGCTGGGGTATTGCACCCAGCCTCACGATCGGCCTCGGCACACCGACGCGGCTGACCGCAGCTTATTATCACCTGCACACGAACGAACTGCCCGACAGCGGGCTGCCTTACACCTATGTCTGCTCCGCGACCGTCTGCAACGCGCCCGCGGGCAGCTTCGTCCTGTCCGAGCCCGTACACCACGTCACCACGCTCGGCGGCCAGAATTTCGACGTGCCTTACTCGACCTTTTACGGGCTGAAGGACCGCGACTTCCGCAAGTCGAATACCGACCAGGCGACCTTGCGGTTCGAACATGATTTCGCGCCCGGAATCACGATCCGCAACACCGCGCGCTTCAGCCACACCTGGCAGGGCTATATCTTTCTGCTGCCCGATGATTCGACCGGCAATGTGGTCGGCACCACCGCCAGCAACGCCACCGTCAACGGCGTGACCCAATATACCAGTGGCGGTTATGTCTGGCGGCGCGGCAATACGCGTGTCGGCACCACCAACAGCATGATCGATCAGCTCGACCTTTCCGCCAGGTTCGACACCGGCCGGCTTCAGCATAATATCGCCGCCGGCATCGAGCTGTCGAACGAGGATGCGAGCCGCGGCACCTATAGCGAGGCGACCGGATCGACGATCAGCCCGCGCTGCAACGCGACTACCGTGGCGCGCTATTATTGCGCACCCCTGGTCAACCCGAACCCGAACGACCCCTGGCTCAATTATACCAGCGACACCTCGACCGCGCCGACGCCGATCACGCGCTCGCCGGCATGGCAGAATACGGACAATAAGGGCCTGACCCGCGCCGCTTACCTGTTCGATTCGATCACCTTCGACGATTGGCTAATCGCCAATCTCGGCGCGCGCTACGACATCTTCACCTCCGACGTGCGGCCGCCACAAGCGAGCGTGACCGCGCCGGTGGTCGATCTCAAGCGCACCGACCGGGACTGGAGCTGGCAAGCGGGCCTGGTCGCCAAGCCCAGCCGCAGCACCAGTCTCTATGTTTCCTACGCGACCTCGGTCACGCCGCCCAACAGCCTGCTCGGCGAAGGCCAGGAGCAGAATTCGCTGGGCACGACGGCCACACCGTTGCTCGACCAGCTCAAGCCCGAAAAGACCCGCTCGCTCGAGGCCGGCGTGAAAGCGGAGCTGCTCCATGATCAGCTGATGCTGACCGGCGCGGTCTTCCGAACCGAAAGCAGGAACAGCCGCGTCTCGATCGACGCGAACACGGTCGCCTTCATCGGCGAAAAGCGCGTCACCGGCTTCGAGATCGGCTTCAACGGCAAGCTCGCCAAAGGCTGGACGTTGTTCGGCGGCTATTCCTATCTCGACGCCAGGATCCGCGAGGCCGGCTTCACCGCGCTCACGGCGGCGGCGGTGCCGGGTCAGGCCGCCAAGATCGTCTATGTGCCGTCGGTCAATACCGGCAAACGCTTCCCGCAGACCGCGAAGAACAGCTTCACCGCCTGGAGCAGCTATGAAGCGCATGGGCTGACCGTCGGCGGCGGCGCATTTTATACGAGCCGCGTCTATGGCGGCTATTCGGACAATCGCTCCGCCACGCAGAACAGCGCCGGCGTGGTGACGATCAGCCCCGCGACCAGCGTGATCGCGCGTTCGATCCCGTCTTACTGGCGCTTCGACGCGCGCGCCTCCTACAAGCTCACCCGCAATGTCGAACTGAGCGTCAACGCGCAGAATCTGACCAACAAGCGCTATTTCAGCCAGGCTTATACGAGCCATTATGCGACGGTGGCGCCGGGCCGGACCGTGTTCGGCACGCTGAGCTTCGACTATTGATGGCGGGGCGCCTTTGATGAGCAAGGGGGCGACGATCGACGCTCTGAACGCGCTCGACGCGGAGGAGATTGCGCGCCGCCTGTCGGGCTCGCGCGAAAGCGTGGCCGGCTTCGTCCGCGAAGCCGCCGAGGCAGGATCGGCCGAGGCGCAGGCGCGGATCGGCCAGATGCTGCTCGACGGCGACGGCGTGGCGCAAGATGACGCCCAGGCCTTCGCCTGGTTCGAACGCGCCGCACGCGCGGGCCATCTGGAGGCGGCCAATATGGTCGGCCGCTGCTACGATCTCGGCTGGGGCGTCGCTGTCGACAAGGTGGCGGCCGCGGCCTGGTACCGCCAGGCGGCAGGACGCGGGCTGACCTGGGCCAAATATAATTATGCGACCCTGCTCGCGCTGGGCGAGGGCGTAGCCGAGGACAGGCCTGCCGCTCTAGCCTTGTTCGAGGAGGCCGCGGCGGAGGGAAATGCCAAGGCGCATAATTTTGTCGGCAGTTTCCACGAGGATGGCTGGGTGGGCCCACGCGATATGGCCGAAGCCGCGCGCCACTACGTGCTTGCGGCCGAGGGCGGCGATTTTCGCGGCCAGTTCAACCATGGCCGGATGCTCGCCGCCAAAGGCGAAACAGAGGACGCGCTGCGCTGGATGGGCCTCGCTTGGGACAATGGAAATGCCCGCTTTCGCGCGCAAATGATCGACGATCTGATCGCGCGAGGCGAGCCGTACCGGTCGGCGTTCAAATCCTCTCCGGCATATATTGCCCCTCCACCGTCGCTTCGCGACGGTCCCCCTCCCCGAGCAAGCTCGGGGAGGATCGAATGATCGTCATCTCCCAGGTGCTCACCGCCGAGCAGCTTTGGAACATCCGCGCCAGGCTCGACGCGGCCGACTGGATCGATGGCAACGCCACGTCGGGCCATCAATCCGCGCGCGCCAAGCGCAATCGCCAGCTGGCCGAGGACGATCCCGAAGCCAAAGCGCTGGGCAATATCATCCTCGATGCGCTCGCCGCCTCGCCCCTGTTCGTGGCGTCCGCATTGCCGCTCAAGGTCTATCCGCCCCTGTTCAACCTTTACGGCGAGGGCGAGGGTTTCGGCGACCATGTCGACAGCGCGGTCCGGATCCGCGCCGGCAGCGATTTCCGCATCCGCAGCGATCTTTCCGCCACGCTCTTCCTGAGCGACCCCGATGAGTATGACGGCGGCGAACTGGTCGCGGAGGGGCATGCGCCGGTCAAATTGCCGGCGGGCGACATGATCCTCTACCCCGCTTCGACCGTGCATCATGTGGCGCCGGTCACGCGCGGCGCGCGGCGGGCGAGCTTCTTCTGGATTCAGTCGATGATCCGCGACCTGAGTGCGCGAACGATGCTGTTCGATCTCGACCGCGCGATCCAGGAACTGACCGCGAGCGCGGGCCCGGACGCGCCCGCCCTCGTCCGCCTGACCGGCCTCTATCACAATCTGCTGCGCCGCTGGGCCGATCTGTAGGAACGACATGACCAAGGTTCAGCTGCGCAACGCCTGGTTTCAGGTGCACAAATGGGTCGGCCTGCTGCTCGCGATCATCCTGATTCCGCTGTCGGTCACCGGATCGATATTGGTGTGGGATGAGCCGCTCGACCGCCTGCTCGAGCCCAGCCATTATAGCGTTACTGGCATCGCTGCTTTGCCCGCCTCCGTCTATGTCGCCACCGCACGCCAGGCGCTTCCCGCCGGCAGCGCGATACTAAGCGTGCGGATCGGCGAGGGCCCGGTGATGATCACCGCCATACCGCCCAAACCCAGCGCGATGCGCGGCCCGCCGCTCCGCCTCGCGGCCTGGGTCGATCCCGCCACCGGCAGACTGATCGATAACGGCCTTACCACGGCGCCGCTGCTGCGCTGGGCGCACATCTTTCATGGCAGCCTGCAGATTCCGGGCACCGGCCGCGCGGTGGTCGGCTGGCTCGGCGTGGCGATGCTGCTGTCGTCGCTTACCGGCATCTGGCTGTGGTGGCCGCTCACCGGCAGCGTCGCGCGCGGCTTTCGCTGGACGCGCCAGCCCGCGCTCGACGGCAATCTCCATCATCTGGTCGGCTTCTGGATCGCGCTCCCGCTTGCCATGCTCTCGCTCACCGGGGTGATTATCGCCTGGCCACAGATGATCGGCCGTACCACCAACAGCATGACCCGTCCGATGCAGACGCCGCTGCGCGCCACGCACCTCACGGTCGACCAGGCGATCGCCGCCGCGGGTTCGGCGGGCAAGATCATGGTGACCTGGCCGACCGACAAGGAGCCAGACTGGACGATCGCGGCGGGCCGTGGGCGCCTGATCTCGGTCGACGATGCGAGCGGGGTCGCGCGCGCCACGCCGGCCCGCGAGCGCGTACGGCCTTTTTACCGCCGCCTCCATGACGGGACCGGGATGGGAATCGCCTGGCAGGCGATGATCTTCCTCGGCGGCCTCGCTCCGGCGATGCTCGGCGTGACCGGAATCCTCATGTGGCTACGCACCCGAGGCTGGCGCGCCGGCGTCGCCAGAAGGAAGAAAATGCTGCCGGCAGATTAACCCCGCCTGCATGGCGAGTTATCCGCTAGTTCATGTAAATCTCTGTAAAAGCCCGATTAAGCGGTCGTCGATGTGCCCTAAGAACATCGGCGGCCGCGCCCTCCCCCAAT
>Ga0068868_100003975_pt1 | contig 10319 bp, 10 predicted proteins | sample KBSMisM42_FD_64660 | JGI IMG/M metagenome (GOLD analysis project Ga0068868, IMG submission 64660) | Miscanthus rhizosphere microbial communities from Kellogg Biological Station, Michigan, USA - KBS Miscanthus M4-2 | ecosystem: Host-associated > Plants > Roots > Rhizosphere > Soil ...
CCTTCGCCCTGCGCCATCGGCGTGTCGTTCTTCTTCTCGGGTGCGTTCGAGGTGAGCGCCGCGAGCGAGAAGAGCACGCTGTTCTCGTTGCGCGCGCCCGTCAGCTTGTCGTCGGCCGGAGCTTGCGCCTGCGGGTTCGCCGACGCGCTCGTCATCACGTCCTGCTCGCCGCCGGCTTGCGCCACGCTGCCGAACAAGTCCGCGCCTCCACCTCCACGACCGCCCGCGCGTCGCGCCGCAGTCGAAGCCGCTGCTTGCGGAGCCGCCGCCGCACCGCCGCCGAAGAGCGACGCGCCGCCGTTCTGCGGTTGCGCGGCGCCGCCACCACCGAAGAGCGAGCTGAAGCCCGCCTGCGTCGGCTGATCATCCGATTGATGCTCGGCGTAACCGCCCGCTGCAGGAGCAGCCGCGGCACCACCGCCGAGCGAGCCGCTGATCTCCGGGATCTCGCGGAGCGGCAGCCAGTCGGCCATGCCGTCCTTCCAGCAGTACGTCTCGTCGTTCACGGTGCCGGCCTGGTACGCGGCCACGAGCTCGGGGAGCGTCATGCTGCGCTGATCACCATCCGAGACGTTCACGGTCCACGGCTCGCCGCCTTGCTGCGACGCGTAGTCCACAGGCTGCTGCGCGGCGCCAGTGTCGTACGCCTGCGTGGACTCTTGCTCGTTCCCGTTGATGACGATCGTCGCGCCACACTTCTTGCAGCGGATCTTGACGATCTTCCCGAGGACCTTCTCGTCCGCGATGGTGTACTTGGCCTGACACGATTGGCAGGAGATTTTCACGGCAATTCAGTCCTTATCCGGGTGAGTTAGAAGGAAAAGTATAGCGACCGCGATGAAAGCGAAGCAAGCAACCATCTGTGGTCGCGCTACACGTCAGGTAAGGGCGTGTGTGTGCCCCGTTCCCCTTTACGACCATTAGACGTCGCCGTTCGGCGAGTGGTTGGCGGTTTCTTCAGTTGAGCAGTACCAGCGCCGTTCCGTCTTTTCCGCAAAACACAGCCTCCCCCTCGAAGCGTCCGCCGCACGTCGGACAGATTTTTCCCCGCGGTTTCACCGCTTGTGGCGCGGCGCGGAAGGCCGCTTGCGGGACGAGCTCCTCGCCATCCGCCGGGCAAACTTTCGTCTGCGAGTCATAGCCGCGCTTGCAGACGGGGCAGATGTTGCCGAGCGCACCGCTCGCGCCGGACTGCGCCTGGAGCTTCGAGCCGTCGTGCGGACAGAACTGGCTGCCTGCAGGGTATTCGCGCCGGCACGACGGGCACTCCATCTGCGAGCTCGCCACGCGCTTCTGCTTCACGGCCTCGGCGCGCTGGACGCTCTCGTCGTGTGCGCGCTGCTGGGCGGCGTGCTCGAGGGCGCGCTTCTTCTGGCGGACCTCGTACTCCTGCATCCTCTCTTCGTGTCGCTCCTCGGCTTCGCGCGCGAGCACCGCGGCCTTCTTCGATCGACGGAAGCCGATGAGCGCGATGATCGCGAGGAGGAGCGTGAGCCCACCGACGACGGCGATGAACAAGTTGCGTCGCATCGCGCGCTTGCTGTCGTCGGTGTGCGCGTCCTTCGTGCCGAGCGAGGACGAAGCGATGACCGCGGTGGACGCGACGTCGCTCTCGCCCGCGGAGTTCAATCCGGAGCTCGCGAGGAGGTCGGCGTAGTGCGCGGCCGACGAGACCTCGACGGTGACCTTCGCGCTCTTGCCGGCGGCCGTCGCGACGATCGTCGCAGAGCCTTCGGCAGCATCGGGGGCGACCGTGACGAGGCCGCTCGGATCGACCGTGACGCCCTTCACATTTTCTGGGCCGCTCTCGACGGCCCACGTCGTCTTCGTTCCGGTCGCGCAACCGCTCGCGTCGAGGACGACCGCGTTGAACGTGAACGTGTCGCCGAGCTTCATGAGCTTCTTCGAAGGACGCACCTCGAGGCGCGCGGGCTCGCCGACTTGCGTGCAGACCTTCGGAGGAGCGGTGGCCGTCGCCGTGGCCGTGGCCGTGGCGCTCGCGACGGGCGCCGTGGATTTCACGAGATCGAAGCCGCGCGTGCGCTTGATGTCGGCGGTGCACTTGCCGTCCGTCAGCGTGATTTCGTAGCGGCCCGTCTCTGCGAGATCGATGTGCGAGTCGCTCGTCACCTGGATGAGCGTGTTCATCGTCGCGCGGCGCGGATCGCCCGCGGGCGTCGAGCAGTGCGTCCTCCAGATCTTTCCGGAGGGATCGCGGGAATGCGACTCGCGCGCGAGCGTCGGCATGTCGTCGTAGCACTGGTTCGTCTTGAAGACGCGGCCCCCGCCGACGAAGGACAGCTCGTCACCCTCTTGGGTGATCGTGATCGTCTCACCGCCGCCGCTCGCGTGCGTCGAAGGCGCAGGGCCGCAGCCCGGTAGCCACTGCTGGACGGTGAAGTCCTCGCGCAGCGCCGATTGTTTCCACTGCCCATCCCACTGCGCGTCCGCATGGGCGAGCGCGGCGATCGAAAAGATGGTGGACGCAATGACCAGACGACGCAAACGCGGCTCAGGGTAACGCTATCATCGGCGTCTCGCCATGGGCCTCTGGCAACGGCTATCGACGCTCGGCTCGAAACCGGACGACTCGCCTGGAGAACGCAGGCGTCTCGCGCTCACCAACCAGAGCGCCGTGATCGGCACGGTGAGCTGCGGCTCGTTCGCGATCGGTTATGCCATCGCAGGCTCGCGGTATCTCGCGCCGATGATCGCGAACCTCATCGCGGTCGCGCTGCTCGGCGTCGCGCTTTTCCTCAGCCGGCAGGGAATGCGCACGACGGCGAAGCTCTTCGTGCTCATGCCGGTCAACCTCGTCGTCGTCGTCGCGAGCATGCTCCTCGGCGGACGCGTCGGCTTCCTCTATTACTTCTTCCTCTTCGCGGCGGTCGCGTTCCTCTTGTTCGGCTCCCGAGAGAAGGTCGCGCGGTTCGCGCTGACGCTCTTGAGCGTGGCGTGTCTCGTCTTCGTGCTCCTCGTCGCGCCACGCGAGCGCATGATCAGCCACGTCTCGCCCGCCGTGGAGCACATCCTCGACATCACGTCCGCCACGGCCGTCATCATCACGGTCGTCTTCATCGTCAACCTCTTCACAACCGACACCGAGCTCGCCGAAGCCCGGCTCGCCGAAGCGCACGCGCGCTCCGAGCGGCTCCTGCTCAACGTTCTCCCAGCGCCCATCAGCGCGCGATTGAAAGACGACGAAGAAATCGCGGACGGCTTCGCGGAGGTGACGGTCCTCTTCGCGGACATCGTCGGCTTCACCGAGCTGTCGCAAAAGCTCTCGCCCGAGGCGCTCGTGAAGATGCTCAACCGAATCTTCTCGGCGTTCGACGATCTCGCCGAGGAGCACCGCCTCGAGAAGATCAAGACGATCGGCGACTGTTACATGGTCGCCGCGGGCATTCCCGACGCACGGCCCGATCACGCCGCCGCGATGGCGAAGATGGCGCTCGCGATGCGCGACGCGCTCGAGCGAATCAACCGCGAGGCGGGCTACGCGCTGCAAGTCCGCATCGGCTTGCACACGGGCGCCGTCGTCGCGGGCGTCATCGGCAAGCGCAAATTCATTTACGACATGTGGGGCGACACCGTGAACACCGCGAGCCGCATGGAGTCGAGCGGCGTGCCGGGCGAGATCCAAATCACGAGCGACCTCAACACGCTCCTCTCCCGCACGTTCGTGACGGAGCCGCGCGGCACGGTGAAGGTGAAGGGAAAGGGCGACATGGAAACGTTCCTCTTGAAGGGCCCGAGATGACGACGCCGCTCGAGCGTCTCGTCGGCCTGCTCCCGAGCGCGCCCGCGGATTTTCGCGACTACAGCGACATGGTCTCGGAGGCGATCTTCGAAGCTGCGCAGAAAGACGTCGACGCATTCCTGCACGTGCTCGAAGAAGAGCCGACGCTCATGGAGAGCGGCACGGTCGTCTTCGCGCTCGGAGCGATCGACGACGAACGCCTCGTCCCGCTCCTCGCGGGCGCGCTCGAGTCGAAGAGCTCGAACATCCGATGGTCGGCCGCGCACGCCCTCGCGAAGCGCAAATCGGCCGTCCCGGCGCTCATCGACGCCCTCCGCGATCGCGCCCCCACCGTTCGCGCCGTCGTCATCGAAGCCCTCGGCGATCTTGGCGACACCCGCGCCCTGCAACCTCTACGAGAAGCTTTGTCCCGCCCTGGCAACGCGAAGGACGACTACCTCTCGAAGTTGCTCGAAGCCGCCATTCAAAAGCTCACCGCTTGATCAAATGAAAGGCGTCGTCGATCCCTTCGCCTTGTACGCGAGCTTCGAGAGTGTCGCCCGTTCGGGAATACGAGATGCGGTGGACGCGATCGTCACCCGCGTTCTCGAAGACGGCGCGCGAGGTGTCGTGCTCGACCAGCTTGAAGTCGTGACCGGGCTTTCCGCGCGGCTGCGGGACCAAATAGACACCGTCAACCCGGGCTTCGACGCGCATGTACTCGAAGAAGGAGAGCGTCCCGTCGGCCTTGATCTCGCGGCCGACGCCGAGCATGACGCCGCCGCGCGGCTCGATCCAGTGCTCGTCGAAGGTGCCGTCCGGCGACTTCCCTTCCCAGTCACCGGTCATCCATCGCAGGGTGTCGAGGGGTGTCGCAGGCATGGGCGCCATGGTTTCGCGACCGCCGCAAGCCGGCAAGACCGCCATGCAAATTGTCACCACGACGTGCGTTCGTGTTAGTTTCGCGCGCGAGGAAATCATGAGAAATGGGGCGGTCAAGGCTCTCTCGGCGCTTGTAGCACTCGGCGCGATTTCGTTCGTTCATGAAGCGCGCGCGGACAACCCGCTGCTCGGCAACAACGACGGCCTCGACACGCACCTGTTCCGGCCCGCGATGGACTCGAAAGGTTTCTTCGCGACGAACGGCAGCGACATCCTCGGCCACCTCGATTTCTCGGTCGGCCTGATCGTCGACTACGGCCGCAACATCCTGCGCACGGGCGGCAACGGGAAGTTCACCGACGGCCTGACGAACTCGCTGATCAACAACTCGTTCCAAGGCACGTTCGGCTTCAACCTCGGTCTCTTCAACCACGTCGAGGTCGGTCTCGACGTCCCCATCATCTTGATGGACGGCTCGCCGCAGTACTTCAACGCGGGCTGCCCGAACGGCGGCATCGTCGGCACGACGGCCGGCTGCGGCAACGGTCCGTACAACCCGGGCGAGCCCGGCTGGGGAAGCTCGGCGACGCCGGGCAACAAGGCGACGGCGCTCGACGCGCAGAACCTCGAGTTTCTCGCGCTCCACGCGAAGTGGCGCATCCTGCGCGTCGAAAAAGGTTTCGGTCTCGCGCTCGGTCTTCAAGCGGGCGTGGCCGTCACCGACGCGTATCGACAGGCGGGCGGCGAGCGCGGCTGGTTCCTCTGGCCGCAATTGATCGGGCAGAAGAACTTCGGCGCGACCGGCAAGTTCAAGGTCGCGCTCAACGTCGGCTTCCGCGCGCACGACGTGAGCAACACGAAGCTCCCGAACATGCGCGACAGCCTGAGCTTCGACACCGTGCCTGGCGCGAACGGAACGGTCGGCGACGGCCAGCTCCTCACGTACTCGCTCGGCGTCTCTTACCGCGCGACGGACGCGCTCGATCTCGTGCTCGACACGTACGGCACCTACCAGATCGGCTCGAACACGTCGGGCGGGCTCGCGCTCTCGAACGAAGCGACGGCGGGCATCAAGCTCTTCGTCGATCGCAACAGCTACTTCATGCTCGGCGGCGGGCCGCGCTACACGGCGGGCTTCGAGGCCGCGGACGTTCGCGCCTTCATCGGCTTCATCTACGAGCCTTCGATCGGCGACCGCGACGGCGACGGCTACAAGGACGACGTCGACAAGTGCCCGGACGAGCCCGAGGACTTCGACGGCTTCAAGGACGAAGACGGCTGTCCCGATCCGGACAACGACAACGACGGCATCCCGGACGTCGACGATCGCTGCATCAACGAGCCCGAAGACCGCGACGGCGACCACGACGAAGACGGCTGCCCCGAAGGCAACGACGGCGACCGCGACGGCGACGGCATCCTCGACTCGCGCGACAAGTGCCCAGACCAGCCCGAAGATCGCGACGGCTTCCAAGACCAGGACGGCTGCCCCGATCCGGACAACGACAACGACGGCATCCCGGACAAGAAGGACGCCTGCCCGAACGACCCCGAGGACAAGGACGGCTTCCAAGACGAAGACGGCTGCCCCGATCCGGACAACGACAACGACGGCGTCCCGGACAAGCAGGACAAGTGCCCCGGCTCCGACGCCGACGTGAAGGCCAACAAGGACACGAAAGAGAACTGGAACGGCTTCGAGGACGACGACGGCTGCCCCGACAAGGGCAACGTCATCATCCAGGGCAACGACATCATGATCTTGCAGAAGATCAAATTCCGCACGAACAGCGCGGAGATCCTGCCCGAGTCGAACACCATTCTCGATGCGGTCGGAACCACTCTGACGCACCACCCGGAGTTCACGCTCATCGAGATCCAAGGCCACGCCGACGAGCGCGCGCCCGACGACTACAACCTCAAGCTCACGCAGGACCGCGTCGACTCCGTCATGAGCGCGATGGTCTCGCGTGGCGTCGACCGCACGCGCCTGCGCAGCAAGGGGTACGGCGAGTACTGTCCGGCGAACCCGGGCCACAACGACGCGGCGTGGGAAGAAAACCGCCGCGTCGAGTTCAAGGTCGTCAAGACCAAGGACGGCCCGACGGGCGTCGAGCTCGGGTGCGCGAACGCGTCCGCCCACGGCGTGCGCGCTCTGCCCGTGCCGCCGTGACCTCGTGACCTATCGCAACAACGCTGCGCCGGCCGACGTTCGACTGGCGCAGCTCGGCGAGGCCGTGAAGAAGAACGCGGGCGACCACGAGTCGCGCGCGCAGCTCGCGATGCTTCAGCTCGAGGCGGGCGATCTCGATCAGGCGCAGAAGAATTTCCGCATTCTTCTCCTCCACGCGCTCTCGGGGACGTCGATCTCGCGCGCGGACGTCTTTCACAAGCTCGCGGTCATCTGCGACAAGCGCGGCGAGCGGGACAAGGCGATCGCGATGGCGAAGAGCGCGCTCGACCTCGACGCCGAGCATGCCGGCGCGAAGACGCTGATCGCGCTCTTATCGAACGCGGGCCAGTAGAAAGCCGTCCCAGCCTTTTTCGCCGGTCGTCTGGATGGCCGTCGCCGAGACGCGCGCGTCGAGGGAGACCGTCTCGAAGAGCTCGCGCGTGCCGCGCACGTTCGCGTCGCTGCTCGACGCGTCGATGACTTTTCCACCACGCACGACGTTGTCGACGACGATGAGCGCGCCCGGCCGCGCGAGCTCCACCGCGCGAGAGAAGTAGCGCGGGTTGTTCACCTTGTCGGCGTCGATGAACGCGAAGTCGATCGGCCCTTTCACGCTCTTCAACGACTCGAGCGCAGGACCCGTGACGACGGAGACGTTCTTCGAGAAGCCGGCGCGCTCGATGTTCTTCTTCGCGACGTCGGCGTGATGCGCGTCGATCTCGAGCGTCACGAGCTCGCCGTCCTCGGGAAGCGCGCGCGCGAGCCAGATGGTGCTGTAGCCCGCGAGCGTTCCCACTTCGAGTATGCGCCCTGCCCCGATGCTCTGCGCGAGGATCATGAGGAGCTTGCCTTGCGCGCGCGAGACTTGGATCGCGGGAAGATCGGCAGTGTCGATCGTGAAGTCGTCCGTGACGAGGCTCGTCACGATGAAATCGTCGACCGATGAGAAGTCCGTCACTGGTCCGGGTACTTCGACGAGATCGCGGCGGTGCAGCTCTTGTCGTGCTGCGACTTGCAGATGCCCTTGAGGAGCTTCACCTCGTCGCCCGTGGCGTGACCGCTGCCGAAGACGCGCGGCTCGAGGAGCGCGCGGGCGCCTGCGTTGTCGCCACTCGTGACGAGCGCACTCGCTTGCGAGAAGACGCTGCCGCCGCTCGGAGGACGCGCCGTCGCGGTGTGCGTCGCCGTCGCGGTCGGCTGTGTCGCCGTTGCCGTCGTCGTCGAGGTGTTCGTCGGCACCGCTTGCGTGTGCGTCGCGGTCGGGATCGGACCTGTGCCGGTCGGAATCGGCGTCGTCGTGCTCGTCGCCGCGTCGAGCTCGGCGAGCTTCGCGGTCGCGATGTTGCGGCGCGGCTGCGGCACCGTGTCGGTCCCTTGCACTTCGCGGAGCATGCGTCGCTTCTTGCCGACGTCCATCTCCTTGTCGGCTTGCCCGAGCATGAAGTCCGCCCAGCGCGTCTCGATCGTCTGGTAGTCGCTCGACTGGCGCAGCGCCGACTTCTTGTCGATCTTCGCGACGAGACGATCGTGCGCGATGTCGCAGTTGCCGTCGTCGCACTCTTTCTTCGCGGCCATGAGCGCGAGCTGCTCCGGATCGTCCGGTTGCGCGTGCTCTTGCGTGCCTTCGCGCTGATTGTTGCGCTGCTGCATGAACCAGAAGCCGCCGACGACGATGATCGCGACGAGGGCGCCGACGATGACGAACGGAAGGAGCGGCGAGCTGCCCGGCTGCTGTCCCGGACGAATCGACGTCGGTGGGCGATCCGGGATGGCCTCGAGCTGCTGGCTCTCCCCGACGCCCGGCAAGAAGATCTGACCCGCGCCGACGAAGCGGAAGCGAACGTCGCCGAGCTCGATGATGTCGCCCGGCTCGACGATGCTGCGACGCAGATCCGAACCGTTCACGCGCACGCCGTTCGACGAGCCCTTGTCGACGACCTCGTAGCGGCCTTCACCGAGCGAATGAACCTCGCAGTGGAGACGCGACACCGAGTTGTGATTCACCGAGATCGTGCAGTCTTCGGCGCGGCCGATCGTCGTGCGGTCGTTGTCGAGCGGGAACTCGGCGCCCGGCGTCGGACCCGCGAGCATGACGAGACGATTCGGACGCTCGAGCAAGAGCGACGAACGATTCACGTGCCCCGTCGGCACGGTGGACTTCATGTCCTGCGTCGTCGCGTTGTTCGAGACTTCCGCGTCGGTGAGCGCTTCGTCTTGAAGCACGATGCGGTAGTCGCCGATCTGGATCAGGTCGCCGTGCTGGAGCTTCTGCGGCTGCGCCACACGGAGTCCGTTCACGTAGACGCCGTTGTAGCTGTTCATGTCTTCGAGCAAGAACGGCGAATCCGGCGTCGCGATGGGCGTGCCGTTCGCGCCCTTGTGAATCTTCGCGTGCTCGCGCGAGACGTTCCGCTCCGTCAGCCGGATGGTGTTCCCCTCCTTGCGGCCGATCGTGTAGTCGTCCCTCGTCAGCGGTACCGAAGTCCGCTTGGCTTCATCGTCCTCGATGACGAGCTTCCACATGGGGTGTCGTGCGCCGAAGCGCCGATCGTTCGAAGTTTACAAACCATTGTGGCGAAAACACAACGGCAGTGACGAGCCGACCCTTGACGTGTCACAACGTGAGACATATGTATCACGGCGTGACACAAAAGGGGAAGCGAACCGTGGAAGCTACAGAGACCGAAAAAGAAGAGAGCATTCGCGACGACAAGAAGGAACGCGTGCTTCATACGCGCGTCCCGGCAGTGCTCGAGGCCGAGCTCAAGCGCTTCGCACAAAACCTTCGGGTCCCCGTCTCGAACCTCGTGCGGACGATTTTGGAGGACGCGCTCGAAGTGGCGGACGCCGCGGGTGACCGTGTCGAGGAGCGCCTTCGCACGGCGGCTTCCCAGCTTCAGACGGAGCGCGAGCGCCTGCGTCGCAAGATTGGCAAGGACCCGCTCGCCGATGTGCTCGCCTTCCAGCCGGTGACGCTCGCCCAGCCCGCGCACTGCGCGAAGTGCGACGTCGCGCTCGACGTGGGTGACCACGCGCATCTGGGTCTTTTGGATCCGAACGTCTCGGGCAGCTCGCGCCTCTTCGTGTGCGACGACTGCCTTCCGAAGAAGAACGACAAGAACGACAAGAACGCCGAAAAGGAGAACGAGTCATGAACGAGTCGAAGAAAGAATCTGTCGTGGATACGTTGTTCGACGTCGGCGAAGCGTGGGCTTCGTACGGCTTGAAGACGGCCGAGAACGCCGTCGCCGCGAGCGCGAAGACGCTCCAGGGCGTCGCGAAGCTCCTCGGTCACCTCAGCGAAGAGCTCGAGCGCGAGAAGCAAACGACGGGCGTGATCGACGTTCCTGCCGGGAGCTGATCAGACCTTTTGGGGCTCGCCTTCGGGGAGCGTCGCGACGAACGCGTCGTGCGCTTCTCGGACGCGGGCCTCGTCTCTTCCATCGAAGGTGATTTTGGTTTTGTAGGTGGGGTCGTGCCACTTCGGGTACGAGCCGACGTCGATGTCGGGGAATTTTTCCACGA
>Ga0068868_100003988_pt1 | contig 10308 bp, 9 predicted proteins | sample KBSMisM42_FD_64660 | JGI IMG/M metagenome (GOLD analysis project Ga0068868, IMG submission 64660) | Miscanthus rhizosphere microbial communities from Kellogg Biological Station, Michigan, USA - KBS Miscanthus M4-2 | ecosystem: Host-associated > Plants > Roots > Rhizosphere > Soil ...
AGACAGTAAATTCGATACAGGCCCTGGATTTTAGTTACCTGGACAATGCAGTTACCCGGGGGTCAAATATATACCGCGTGAAAATTGAGTTGTTGAACGGCACGATTATTTATAGCGAAACCACAACGGTATTTTATACCAACGATCCCTTCGTCATTTTTCCTAATCCAGTTCCACAATATCATGATGTAACCGTCATTAGCAATAGCCCTGACATCACTCACCTGCAGATATTCAATTCCACGGGCATGAAAGTACTTGAACAAGCACTCAATGACTGGACCAATACGGTTTCAACGAATAAGCTTGGCAAAGGAATTTACCTGCTCCGTTTCGTCAGTGACAGCCACGTGCAAAAGACACTCAGGCTTATCGTTTATTAGAAATACCCCGCTAAGTGGTATTGCAAGATTGACCTTGGTTTCTTAATATTGTCATGGTTTTTCATAGGATATTGGATTTTAACACCGGGGTCGAATTTCTATTCGACCCTTTTTAATTAACCATCCCTGAATCTAGACCCGTCATTTAAAAAATATGAAGCATACAAAACATACAAGGTCTTTAAGAATGGTCATGACGATCGCCTTCCTATGTTTTATATGCCTTGTATGGTTAAAAAAACCGAAGGTTGATGTTTGCTGACAGTCATTTAATTAATTTTAGACAAGAAAATATCAGTATGGCAGTATCAGAATTTTATATCGTTTTAAATATCAAATCGGGCAAAGATTTTCAAACATATGGCAAGTTTTTCCTGGGAAAGAGCCGGAAGTTTGCGGATCGCGTTTTTAAAAAACTAAAAGGAAATAAAAAAATAAGTAATGCATCTGTACTTTATATTGAGTTGATGGAAACAAATAATGAGTTGCCTATAAACATCCAGGTGATGAGCTGCACACTGGACGAGTTATCGGAGAATTGTAAAATGATAACCAAAGAAACCTTTAAGCAATACAACCTTGAGGAGATGTAATATCTCTGCGGATACCCTTTATTGAATAACTATTTTTTGCGTGATCGTCCTGTCTTGATTTTTCAACTGCACTACATACAGCCCGCTGGCGATAGCTGGTGACACGGGAATAGTTATTTTTCCGGTTTTGCCACCCAGGTTTTGTTTCAGCAGCACTGCTCCATTCATATTTGTCACCTCAATAAAATCAAAGCCATCGTTAAGGTAAACATTGATCGAGTGCGAGCTGATCACGGAAGGATATATAAAAAACGCGGTTGTTTTGTTAATCTTGTAGAGCACTGGTTCTGTATAAAGCCATTTTCCTTTCGCGTCTACGATCTTCAACCGATAAAAGATACTGTCAGTATAATCAACTGTGTTTTCGAATTCGTAAACATCTCCGTTGATGTTATTCGTTGCGGGGATGAAACCAAGATTCTTATAATACCTTCCGTCAAAACTGGATTCAATTTCATATTCTCTCAGGTTTTCTTCGTTATTCGTTTTCCAGCTGATGCCGACGTTCCCGTTTTTTGAATCAGCCCTAAAACCAGTGATCTGCAAAGTCCCCAATCCCTGCGCGTTAGTACGGGTTGGTAAGGAGAAAAAGGTGAGCAAGAAAAAGACGGTGGTACACTTACAAATTGTTTTCATAGAGAAAAATTTAAGTAGAACAATCAGGTACCTGTGACTATGATGGGCAAAATCAATGCCTGAAAGAAATGACAATTCGCCTGTATTTACCTGATGAGGGTGAATGTCCCTTTCAAATCTGGCATTTTATGATCTTTAAACGTGATAAGATAAACATAAGTCCCTGCAGCCTGTGGCTGTCCATTTAATTTTCCATCCCATGAAACTATAGCCGACGAGACATGATAAACGAGTTGGCCCCACCGGTTGAACACTTTTACATCTGCGCCAAGGCCCACATCCAAAAAAGGAACGCGCCAGGAATCATTCCTTCCATCACTGTTTGGCGTAAATGCGGTGGGCACATAGATCCCATCAACTACCCTGATATTTACGCTGTCCTTATTGCGGCAGTTAAAAGCCGATTGAACAGCAAGCGTGTACGTAATATCTTTGGCAGGTGTTACAGTCGGCTGGATCAAAGCGGGGTCATCCATGTACGCATCCGGGCTCCAGGTCAATGAAATGTCTTCTCCACTGGCAACTGCCGACAGAGTTACCGGATAACCTTTTACATACACACGATCGGGTCCTGCATCGGCGACAGGAAGAGGATGGACATTTATAATTAAAAGATTGGACGCAATACGGCAGGAGGTGATGCCTGCCACGGAAGCATCTACTACCGTAAGCCGATACCAATATTTGCCGCGCGCCGCGGTAGGCAATCGCATATACGTGGTTTCTGTTGCACCGGGAATGTCAGTCCATGTGATCCCTTCGTCCTTACTTAATTGCCATTGATAAACCGGGGATTGATATTGTGAGGAGGCATTTCCTGAAAAAGTGTATGAGTTTGTATTGCCTTCACACACATCAATTGTGTCAGTAGTATTATTTTGTATGCCTGCCATAATTTTTGCTCCGCAGGGACGAAATGCGATGTCGTCGATGGCCAGATCGTTTCCCTGGCCGCCAGGTGCATTATTACGCAAGCGCAGAACGATCTGGGCATTATCGACAGGTGTAGTGAATAAAAATCCATATTGTACCCAGGTCGGACTTCCTTGTACTGGCACGTCGCCCGAATCGTAGCTCGCTAAGACAGTTCCGTCAGGCTTCTCAATGCGAAATGTAAGATTAGGGCGAATGCTTGGAAAGAATGGCTGCATAACATTAAGCACCCAGGCGGAAAATTCATACGTGGTGTTCGGGCAGAGATCAGTCACGGTGCTAATAAAAAAATCCCCGGGTTGGTAAGAAGCGTTGACGAGCATGTAATTCCCGCCTCCGGTGTGGTCTGCTGAAACAGTTAGCCAACTGTTGTTAAAACAGCCGGTAGTATAGTTGGTGATCGTATAATAGCCATCGTTGGGGCAGGAAGAGGCAATGTAGGTGTAAGCCGAAGGTGGTACATAGGACGAGGCGCCGATTGTTGTTGTTTTATCAAATGTTAACTTCACGACCGGGTCGCCAAGGCTGCCAGTGCAGATCTGTGCCACGCCTATTCGCGGGAAAACCAGGATAGACGAGGGAAGTAAAACCCCTAATCGAATAAAACAGCCTAAAATATGTCTTTGCGTCACCTTGGTTTTCTTAAGTCAGCAATATAGTTGTTATTATCAGTCGGGATGAATTATGCAAAATAATCATGAACATTTGCAATAACTAGTGCTGATAGTGGACATATTCGCTGCTTGGAAATGAAAAAGACCACCAAAATTGATGGTCCTTTAACGCTATCATTTAAATATAATCAATTCAGGCAATGGAGGCGGTGTGTTCCATTATCCCTGTCAGCGCATTCCATAACAGGCTACAGGTTTCTTCGCAGGCCAAAGCGGCGACCAGTTTCTCTTCTTTTGAAAGGGAATTGATCTTTTCCTCCAATAGGGCGGGTTCTTCAAAATCTGTCTGGTGAATAGTGAAATAAGTCTCATCAGCGTTCCACTGGCTGTAATGTTCTTTTAATCCTTCAAGTTTGGACGATGCCGTGAACGGCTGTTGCGCTTCAAATGCATATAATGCGCCCAGTGCCGTCGTGCCGGAACCAAAACTATTCCTTACAGAATTGACCAGTTCATTTACCTCTTTTATTGAAGCCCCGCTGTTTTCAGTCCCCAAACTTTCAGCAAAACTCTTCCATAAAACATAATGATCTTCTTCTTCTTTAGCGATGGCGGGTTCACCGGCAGCCTGCCAGCCTTCGCTGATCAGCTGAATAAAAGAGCCATACTCGCCGGCATACACTGCCATTTGTTCTTTAGTAAGCCGGCCTTCATTCCAGGCAAGATAAAATGGGTGCTGTAGTAAATTGTATCGTTCAAAAACGGGAGCGAAAAGTCTTTGCATAATTTGAAATTTGATAGTTAAGATTTTTTTCAAACTTAGTTTTGAAATTGTACCTCACCAAAATTCCCCGAAAATTTTTACTGACAAGGGTGTAATTATTGTGGACAAAATGATCAACCGGCTATTTGCCATTTACCATTGGCATCTTTTGAATAGGAGAGTCCATTGCTCATTTCGTGCACTTCAACATTATTTTTGATGGTCATTCTTTTTTCATACACCCGAATGCCATTATTTTCTTTGGTCAGATAATTGATCAATGCGGACAAGGTGCCGGGTATGTCATGTAACCATTGATCGTCTTCTTCTTTTACAAATGCATGGCTCATGGATTGTTTTTGGAGGTTATACAAAGTTAAAGAAAGGTGCCGGGTCAAGCATGATGGAAAGTGCGCAATGCGTAGATTCCCGGTTCGCTCGCAATGACAACCCTAAAACGGGCTGCCAACTCTAAAAGAGAAAGTGTCTTAGTGTCGAATAGCGATGGGAATGCACAAGAGTGCGACGCAACAGTAGATTAATAGTAGTAACGCAGCTTAGTACAAAATAATTCTACAAAGTATTCAGCACATCATTCATGCTTCTTACGGCATCGGCACTTTTGTTGAAAGCCGCACTTTCCTCATCGTTCAAGTCAAATTCCAGAATTCTTTCCCATCCGTATTTACCAATGATAACAGGGACCCCCAGGCAAATATCGTTTTGTCCATATTCACCATCCAGGCTCACGCAACAAGTAAATAATTTTTTCTCATCACGAACGATGGCTTCAACCAGCGCTGCACCAGCGGCGCCGGGAGCATACCAGGCAGAAGTGCCGATAAGTTTTGTCAAAGTAGCGCCACCTACCATGGTATCGGCAACAATTTGTTTTTGCTGGTCCCCGGTCAAAAAGTTTGTTACGGGCACACTGTTCCATGTTGCCAGGCGAATAAGAGGAATCATCGTCGTATCACCATGTCCTCCCACAACGACCGCATTCAGATCAGCCGGGCTGCAGCCAAGATGATGGCTCAATTGATATCTGAATCGTGCACTGTCCAATGCTCCGCCCATGCCGATGATCCGATTCTTTGGTAAGCCTGTTGAAGTAAGAGCGAGGTGGGTCATTGTGTCCATCGGGTTGCTGATCATAATGATGATAGCATTGGGTGAATGTTTTAAAATATTTTCGCAAACATTTTTTACAATACCGGCATTGGTGCCGATCAGTTGTTCGCGGGTCATGCCGGGCTTGCGGGGAATGCCGGACGTGATGACGACAACATCACTGCCTGCTGTTTTTGAATAATCATTAGTGCTGCCGGTGATCCTTGTATCAAAACCAAGCAAGGCAGCTGTTTGCATCATGTCCTGCGCCTTACCTTCGGCGAGACCTTCTTTGATATCCAACAAAACTAATTCTGTAGCTAATTCTTTACGTGCAATATTATCGGCACAGGTTGCACCAACCGCGCCTGCACCTACAACTGTGATTTTCATTGTATGAAATTTTTATTGAGTCCTGTTCTTTCAAGGTTGCAAATGTATTAGAAAGTTTATTGTCTTTGATGGAAATTCTCGCCAGTTCTCTATGTCCCTGGTACTTTGTGTGCCGGTGGTAGAAAAATAATCACGGAGGCGCAAAAGAAATGGATCGAAGATATACGGAGTGCTAGAATATGAAACCGACTTTAAATTGTATAAATGGACCTTCGGTTGAAGTGGCATAAGTAACCGTCAATGCCGCCCTGTTAAATGGAACAATAAAAAAGCCACCGCCATAACCAGAATGCCATTTGTTAGAAACTTCAAGAGGCTGCCAAACCCTTCCCTGGTCATAAAAGGCAAATAAACCGAGTTGCCCGTTGAAGAAGATATTTTTTGTTTTGGTTGCCCAACGCAATTCGTTGTTATTGTAAAAAACAGTTTTACCGGTAAACCTTTCCCTGTCATACCCTCTTAAGTTTACGTAACCACCCAGTTTATTAAGATGATAAAAGTCGGCATCACCGATCAGTGTAGCACCTCCGGCACGTGATGCCAGCGTGAATGATCGGCCCAAAGGAATGTAAACAGAAAGTGTGGAGACGAAATTCTGAAAATGACGGTTTGTTTCCTGGAGATTTTGCATATAGTCCGCCGCAATCAAAAAATCAATGCCCTTGGTCGGGAGCCTGTCATTGTTTGTCCGTTGGAAGCGATAAGCGAGTTCAACTCCGCCAAAATGATTTTTTTCAAACAGGCTTGAATCAATTGCGTGATCGGAAGTAATGTAATGCCCGCCCCTGCTTTCCACCTTGATGCCCTGGTAAAAAACTGATACATCAAAGATCTGGTGATTAGTGATTGGCAGGGATAAGCCCACGCCACCGTAAACCCGCCTCGAAAAGAGGCGATAATAATTTCTTGTGGTAACAGTCAGCGGAGTTTCATTTCCTGTTCCAAAATAGTTTTCAACGGCCCGCCAATCATAGCGGGCCTTCAATAAAAGATCAAAGGGCCCGACTGCGTGATTGAATTTTCCCACATAGCCAAAATTCAGCGCGGTTCTCAAAAATCCATAGTTCGCACTGATTATATGGGTGTGCATGTACTTGGGTGTTCGCCAGGGCTGGGTGTTGTATCGCATGTTCGCGCTGATCCTCACACCGGTTTTTGTAAAAAGGTGCATGGGGTCATCTTCAAAAACCTTGTATTCTGCAGGCCCAAAAAAAGGAAGTATAAAGAAATCAGATTTTTTTGTGTGCAGGGAGTCGAACCTGAACTTTTCTTTGTTCATGGATATTTTCGTCCTTCCCTTTTTTTCCATGGAAATTGAATCTGAAACATCCGGATCAACGATCCTCACTTTCACGCCCTGCGGAGGACCGGTTATTTTAAAAACATCAGATTTGGCCAGGCTGTAGATCCTTACTTCTCTCGTTTGAATGGAATTAAAAGTTCTTGAGTAATAAGGCTTCTCCTTTATCTTACCATCTTTGGTGATCTTGTAAATATTGATCTGTGTTGCATTGTCACTCAATCTTTTTATTTCAAAGAATTCTCTTTCGTTTGAACCTCTTAGTTCAACATGGTGAGCTAAGAAATTATAATACCGTTGGGCGTAGTCCTGCAAATGATCTCTTCTTGACTTTAACTTAGCGATGATAAGCGGGCCCGATATGGAGAATACTTCCGGGGGTAACCGATGAATGGCATATCCGATCACGGAATCTGTTAACGCCTGCTGCAATTCCTCTGCAGCATTTAGCCAATCTCTTTCAGTCAGTTCGTTGGTAAATGGACGGTCGAGTATCCAACCTGGCCTGTTGAATCTTTTTACATTGTGCAATTTGTAATCAAACGATTCGAGCTGAATGGCTCCCATAATATTGGTGGCAACCCAGGGCCAGAAACCATCAAATTTTGTATACGCCTGGTCACGGTCGCGTGGTATGGGCCTGTAGATATTGACTTTATTATCTTCGGAAGAATCTTTTTCGGTAAATTTTGCCCAGCGCCAGTTATCCGGATGTCTTCCCCAGTCACCGATGAGCATATCGAACAGTCGCGCTTTGGCAAATGCTCTTTGATCGATACGATTGTCGTTGTCTTCATAAATATGTTCAAACAATTTATCGCTGCCGATCACATTTTTTGAGTTACCGAAATTCTCAGCATCTTCCTGGTTGTCGTCGGGTCTTTCTTCAAACAAGTATAATTGGTTGCCGTATTTTAAATTGTAATTCCCGAGTGACTCCTGCGAAGGCAAAAAAACGATTTTGGGGTTTGTATGATAAATACCGGCTGCCTGTATCATCGGCGTTATGGTGATGGCAGCATAAGGATGAGAAATAGATGCCTGGTCTTTTGCTGCGCGAGCAATAAAAGTGCCCTGGAAATCATCGGGGAAGGCGCGACTAAAATCTTTATCGACACTTCGGAGAACATATTCTTTCCCCTTTTTGCTTTTCAGTCGCAGACCTTGTGTTTGACGGCTGCCACTTTCTTCGGTTGGAACCAGCCCACCCAAGGCGCTATCTAAATAAAAGTTTGCAAATCTTGCAGGAGTTGTCCATTCCCTTCTGTAATGTTGGCCTAACCAGAAATTGTGGTAACCGCTTTTTTTAAATTTCAAACCGGGAATTACAACAGTAGTTCCTTTGATAAATGGTGAATCAGTTACGACGGTAGTTTGTGATTGTGCAGTGAATGACAAGAAGATCAGGGCAATACAAACAGTACTGCCCGCAATTGATCTTGGGGTATTAAAAAATTTATTCTCTGAACAAACAATGGTCATGGGTTATTAATAATAACTATAAAATCATGCCAGCCTTGATGACGTTTGCAAGTATACGGGAAATATAAATTGAAAGGGTAAATTATAACTGATGCGTCTTGAATTTTGATCATTTAAATGTATGGATCAGGTCTTCTGTTTTCATAGATCCTTCAAAAGTGGCGAGCAGATTCCCCTTTTTGTTGTACATGGCCAGGTAAGGCATGAAATGCATTTGATAAAAGGAGGGAAGGGTGTATTGAACATCTTTGCCCACAATTATATTTTGGAATCTTTGCAGATCATATTTTTCATAGAATGATTTCATCATATCAAATGACATCATGGTCGCCATGACGATCTGTACATTTTTTAACGAGTCAATATTTTTTATGATCTCTTCCGTTTCATGTTTGCAATGCTCACAATCCGGATTAAAAACTATGATAAGAACCGGTTTATTTTTTTTCAGATCCTGTTTTGTAAAATAACTGGTGCTGTCCAGTAGCAATAATTTAAGCGGCGGGACAGTGGGGAAACGTTTATAGGGAGGTAACGTCACGTCGTCCTGTTGGTTGTAGGAGGAAGATTTTTTGGCAGAATCAGACTGAGAAAATGAAAAAAAAGTGATGGAAATCAAACTGCACAGCAGGAAGATCTTTTTCATATAGCAAAGAAACGGGTTTAAAGCTAAACAATAATCCAAAATTGGAGCCATCAAGGTATCGCAGGAGCCTTCTGCCATTTGCCTCCTGTCTTTGCCGGTTAGCAGTCAAATCCTATCTTTGCCCGCCCGTTCTGAACCCTGTTTTGAACCATCAGCGATACCGGTGTTCGGCGGCATTAAATTATTTAACAAGCTTGTGGCCTGGAGCTATAAGTTAAAAGCAATATAAATGGCAACAACATCGGATATCAGCAGGGGAATGATCATCAAACTGGACGGTAGCCTTTATTCAATAGTAGAATTCGGCGAGAATAAAACAGCCCGGGCTGCCGCCAAAGTGTGGGCAAAATTAAAAGGTGTAGATAACAGCCGCACTATTGAAAAGACCTGGAACAGCGGTGACACAATATTTCCCGTGAGAGTCGAGAGGAAACCTTACCAATTCTTGTATAAAGATGATACCGGCTACAACTTCATGAACACCGAAACTTTTGAACAGGTAAGCCTCCAGGAAGAGATGGTGGATGCTCCGCAATTTTTGAAAGACGGACAGGAAGTAAGCATATTGATCAATACGGAAACTGATCTGCCGATGAGTGTGGAATTGCCTGATAAAATAGTGGTAAAAGTCACTTACAGTGAACCGGGTGTGAGAGGTGATACAGCGACGAGAACATTGAAACCGGCTAAAGTAGAAACCGGTGCGATGGTGAATGTACCTTTATTCGTCAACGAGGGTGAGCTCATTCGCGTTAACACGAAGACAGGTGAGTATGTAGAGAGAGTAAAATAAAATAAGAATTCACAGTTTTCAGGACGATTTTTTGGAATAGAGAAAGCTTAAGAAAACGATGTACAAGCATTGGAACAAGAGTTTTCCCTTAATCTAAAAAAATCTTGAAATCGTGGTTCTTTCCTATCTTAGCCGCCCTGTTTAACCCCACAATTCTTCTAAATTGAAAAACATGGATTTCAAGCAAATTCAGGAGTTGATCAAAATGATCAACAAATCCAATATTGGCGAACTAACAGTAGAGCAGAAAGATTTTCGGATTACCATAAAACAAAAAGAAGAACATGTTACACAGGTTGTGTCGGCCCCGGTGCAAACCGCAGCTGTCCCGGTACCAGCCATCCAGCCTGCTCCTCAACAACAATCACAAACAGCTCCCACGGCTGAAAAGCCTAAACAACAGGCTGAAACTTCTGCCGACAATTTTGTAACCATTAAGAGCCCGATGATCGGTACTTTCTATCGCCGCTCAGGACCGGACAAACCAGCTTTTGCCGAAGTAGGCGATGATGTCACTCCGGGAAAAATTGTTTGTATTATTGAAGCCATGAAACTCTTTAATGAAATTGAAAGTGAAGTAAGCGGAAAGATCGTAAAAGTTTTAGTGGAAGATGCTTCACCGGTAGAGTATGATCAGCCTCTGTTCCTCGTAGAACCAGCCT
>Ga0068868_100003996_pt1 | contig 10291 bp, 7 predicted proteins | sample KBSMisM42_FD_64660 | JGI IMG/M metagenome (GOLD analysis project Ga0068868, IMG submission 64660) | Miscanthus rhizosphere microbial communities from Kellogg Biological Station, Michigan, USA - KBS Miscanthus M4-2 | ecosystem: Host-associated > Plants > Roots > Rhizosphere > Soil ...
CGTCTTCCAGGGCTTTTACGCCGCCGAAGTGTTTGGCTATGTGTTCGCATTCGACGAGGAGGGAGCCGGGGCCCGCCGCAACCGGCTCCGGGCGGTCAGGCTTGATCCCTGCGCCGGTTGCGGCGGACCCCGGCTCCGACTTTGGTTGCGGTTCGTCCGTCGGTTCTTGTTTCTTGCTTCGTTGGGGCTTGACTCTTACTAGGGCTGCCACGGTTGCGGCCAGGAGGCCGGCCAGGACTGCGTCCAACGGGTCTGCCGCGGGGATCAGCCAGACCGCCGCTGTAACCAGCGCTGCTACTGCGAGGGCGCGGATCGGGTTGGCGCGCACGCGGAAGTAGATGCCGTCGGGAGCGACCACCACGAGGATCGCCAGGGCTGCGCCGAGCACTATCAGTTGCCATTGGCCCAGACCGGAGGCGGTCAGGCGGTCTTGCAGCAGGACCACCAGGATGACGCCGAGCACGGGGCCCAGCCAGTGGGTGCGGCCGCCGAGGACGCTCATCACGATGACGAACAGCGGGACGGTCAGGTGGAAGACGCTGTCGACCGCCACGAAGCCGATCTGCAGCGCGAACACGCTGCCCCCGACGCCGCCGATGACGGCGCTCGCGACGAGCGCCCACAGCTTGTACCGGAACGTCGCGACGCCCAGCCCTTCGGCGACGTCCTCCGCGTCGTGCACGGCGGCGAGCGCCCAGCCGATCCGGGTGCGCTGCATCGCGAACGCGACCGCGACCGCCGCGCCGGCGACGAACAGGTTCACCAGGTACAGGAAGTCCTGGAACCGGCCGATGCCCGCCGGGTAGTCGGGAACCGGCACGATGATGCCCTGGCCGCCGTCGATCGCCGTGTTGATCCGCGCCAGCGCGGCGAGGATGAACGGCACAGCGAGGGTCAGCAGCGCGAAGATCTCGCCGCGCAGCGAGCGCAGGCGGAAGGCGAGCGCCCCGATCGCCAGCGCCAGCACCGCGCAGAGCGCCGCGGCCACCAGCATGGTGAGGTAGAAGCTCACCCCGTGCCGGCCGAACAGGACGGCAGTGCTGTACGCGCCGATGCCGACGTAGGCCGCCTGGCCGAAGCTGAAGTAGCCGCTGTAGCCGGAGAGGATGTTCCAACTCGTCGCCTGCGTGACCCAGAACAGCATGCTCGTGAGCAGGACGAGATACGCCAGCGGGAAGCCGAGCGTCACCCGGTACAGCGAGAGCACCGCGAGCAGCGCGATCACCAGCGGGAAGCCGATCATGGCGCGGCGCGTCACGGCCGCACCGCGTTCAAAACCCCAACCGCGTCGATCTTGCAGTTGTGGTGCCGGTATTCGCCCTGCTTTGCACGGATTCGTGTGGCACCACAACTGCAAGATCGCGGGCTAGAGGTGGTCATCGCGCCGGCCGCAACGTGAACAGGCCCTGCGGGCGCAGCAGCAGGGCCAGGACGATCGCCGAGAACAGTACGAACGGCGCCGCGGCCGGCGAGAGCACCACCGACACGACGCTGGACAGCAGACCCACGAGCACCCCGGCCGCCAACGTGCCGACGAGCTGCCCGATCCCGCCGAGGATCACGACGGCGAACACGGTGCCGAACCACTCGAACGCCGTCGCCGGGGTGAGCGCGTTGCCGAGCGAGAACAGCATGCCCGCGATCGCGGCGGTGGCGCCCGACACGGCGGCCAGCAGCACGCCGATGCGCCGGTGGTCGATGCCGAACGCGGCGGCCACCGGGCGGTCCTCGGCGTACGCGCGCATCGCGCGGCCCAGGAACGTGCGGCGCAGCACCAGGTGCGCGCCGACAATCACCACGAGCGCGACGGCGAACGCGAGCAGCGTCGGCACGGGGAACGCCAGCCGGCCCAGCCGCACCGCCTGGGTGGCGTACGGGTTGACGGCGGCGGTCATGCGCTGGAAGTCGGCGCTCCAGATGTTGCTCACCGACTGGACGATGATGATCAGCAGCCCGAACGTCACCAGCAGCGAGTTGAGCTCGGAGATGCGCAGGTAGTCGAACGCCCACTGGCCGGCGCCGCCGAGCAGGAACATCGCCGGCACGCTCACCGCGAGCGTCAGGAGCGGGTTGACCTCCCACGCGGAGGCCAACTCGAACGTCAGGTAGGAGCCGAGCAGGATCAGTCCGAAGTGCGCCAGGTTGATGATGCGCAGCACGCCCCAGGTGACCGAGACGCCGGCCGCCATCAGGGCGTACAGGCCGCCGAGCAGCACCCCGCTCAGGGCCGCCTGGACAATCGTCATGCCACTCCTTTGAAACCAGGTCCCGGGCCGCTCCCGTGAGGGTGGGAGCGGCCCGGTTGCCCGTGCGGCGCTACGCGGCAGGTCCGCGCAGATCGCCCGCGGCCCGGTCCTTCGGCCAGACGGTCACCCAGTCGCCGTTCTGGATCTGCTTGATCATCTGGTTGCTCGGCCAGAAGTTGTTCTGCTTCGGGTCGAAGGTGAGCTTGCCGGCGAACGTGGTCTCGGCACCCTTGCTGTGCAGGCCGTCGCACATCGCCTGCTGGTCGAGCTTGCCGGCGGCCAACACGGCGCTGACGAGGATGTCCCAGGCGTTCCACGACGCGGCCGCCTGCGTCTCGAAGACGGTGTAGGGCAGCTTCGCCGCGGCGGCGCGGGTCTTGAAGTCGTTCACGATCTCCGTCGCCTTGGGGCCGAGCTTGTCGAGCGTCGCCTTGTTGGGTTCGAAGATGCTGACCGACAGCAGGCCGTCGGCCTTGGCGCCCAGGCCCAGCGGCGGACCGGGAGCCGGGAACAGGCTGAACATCATCGGCGGCTTGTAGTTCAGCTGCGCCATGGCCTGCAACAGGTTCACCGGGTCGACGCCGAGACCGTCGTTGATGACCAGATCCGGCTTCGCGTCGCGCACCTGCGCCGCGATCGGGGCCCAGTCGGTGGTCGCCGGCGGGTAGCGCACCTCCAGCACCAGGTCCAGGCCGCGATCCTTGGTGATGGACACCGCGCCCGTCTTGTTGGCGCCCGCGCCGTAGGAGACGAAGTCGGTGGACCCGTTCTGGTTGGTGAGGATCGCGATCCGCTTCGGCGGCGTCGGCAGCGATCCGACGGCCTCGTACAACTGGGTCGGCACGAACTGGTTCGGTGTCGGGCCGATCGACCACGCCGGGAACTGGCATTCGTAGGTCAGCAGCGGCGCGATGACGGCGGTGTGCTGCGGCATCGTGTACTTGTGCCGGGCCGCGACGGCCATCGCCGAGAGGATGTTCGGCGTCGCGTACGGACCGATGATGAGGTCGACCTTGTCCTGCGTGATGAGTTGCTCGTAGAGCGTGCTGACCTTCGCCTGGTCGGACTCGTCGTCGCGGACCGTCCACTTCACCGGGCGGCCGAGCAGGCCGCCCTCCTTGTTGAGCCGGTCGATGTATTCCTCGCCGGCGATCTTGTGGATGGCGCCCGTGGCGGCGAAGGCGCCACTGAGCGACAGGGTCGATCCGACGACGATGGGCTCGCCGCTGGCGGCGGCCGGTGCGCCGTCGCCTTCGGACTTGGACTCGCAGGCCGCCGTTGCCAGCAGCACGATGACCGCGGCGACGGCGCCGAGCCGGCGTCTGGCGTTGCGCAACATGGTCGATCCACCTTCCCGGTGCTGTGCACGATGGCGCCGCCGACGACGGTCCGGCGTGTGACGGGTGGTGAGCGGGGTGAGTCTTGCGGCGGAGTGTAAGCTGTACATTCACAGCGGTGCAATAGCGTTGAGCGTCAGCGCGCAGAGCCGACGCCAACCGTTCACCTGCGCGCACGCCCAGCCGGAACCGGCAGTCCGCGATCTTGGAGGCTCGGTGCCCCCATAGGGGCCGCCAGCCTCCAAGATCGGCGAACGGGCTCGCCTCACGGGCTGCGAGCGGTAACGCCTTAGGCGGAGCGCTCCAGGACGAACCACACGCCGACGGCGGGTTCGCTGGTCTCGTTGCGGTACGCGTGCGGCGTCGAGGAGTCGAACGACACCGCGTCGCCGGCGCGCAGCCGGTGCGTGTCGAAGCCGAGCGTCAGGGTCAGCTCGCCGCTGACCACGTACCCGAACTCGGCGCCGGAGTGGCGCATCAGCAGCCCGGAACTCGACGACGTGCCGCCCGGCTGGTACGTGATGAGCAGGAAGTCGACGTGCTTGTGCGGGATGCGGCCGAGCAACTCCCACGTGACGCCCGAATCGAGCGTCAGCATCTCGCGGTTGTCCGGACCCACCACCGGCCCGACCCGCCTGTCCGAACCGGTAGCGGCCGGACCGGTGGCGGCCGGACCGGTAGCGGCCGGACCGGTAGCGGCCGCACCGGTAGCGGACGAGGCGTCGTCGCGGGACGGCGCCGTCTGAACGAGCGTCGCCGCGCCGATCGCGGCAGCGAGCGCCGCGCCCACACCGGAAGCACCGGCGGACCCGTCGACGCGCAACGGCGTCACCAGCGGGTGTGCGCCGTGCTCGCCCACGACGGCGAGCGCGGGCACCCGCTCGCCGTTCACCTCGGCGCCGTCTGGCGCCTCGGCCGCGTCGTCCGAGGCCTCGTCCGTGGCGACGCCGTCAGCGGCGGCCCCCGCAGGCTCGTCCGCGGGCGGGTCGCCGAACAGGTCCTCGATGGAGATGCCGAGCGCCGTCGTGATCGCGTACAGCGTGCTGACCGAGGGGCTGCTCTTCTCCGTCTCGATCTGGGAGATGAGGCTCGCCGAAACGCCGATCTCGCGCGCCAGGCCGCGGACGCTGACGTCACGGCGGCGACGCTCGGCGCGCAACCGCGCACCGATGGGGGGCACCGCAGACGACGCCACGACGATCAACCTCCTAAGGCCGGTGTCGAGTGTAGGTTACCTATGGGTCGGCAACGCAACGTGCGACCAGCCACACCGGGTGCGAATGTCGAGCATTGCTTGACGACGGCGGCCCTCGTTCGTAGGTTTTCGGTAATGCGCATTTAACAGGTGCGGCGGAGGGGAGTGCGGCGATGACCGTGCGCACGTTCGGCACCAACGCCGTCGACTGGGAACGGCGGATCGATCTCGAGCGGCTGCGCGAGGACCGCCTCGCCCGGCTCCGGGAATCGCTGGAACGCTCGGAACTCGGCGCGCTCCTCACGTTCGATTTCGCCAACATCCGGTACATGACGGCCACCCACATCGGCACGTGGGCCATGGACAAGCTGATCCGGTTCGCCGTGCTGCCGCGCGGCGGCGAGCCGGTGTTGTGGGACTTCGGATCGGCGGCGAAACACCACCAGCTGTACAACCCGTGGCTCGACGGCGCGAACCGGGCGCGGGCCGGCATCTCGACGCTGCGCGGAGCCTTCAACCCGAACGCCGGCATCGCCGAGGAGGTCGCCCGCAAGGTCGCCACCGTGCTGCGCGAGCACGGCCGCGCCGACGCGCCGGTGGGCGTCGACCTGATCGAGATGCCGATCCTGATGGCCCTGCAGAAGGAGGGCCTCACCGTCGTCGACGGTCAGCAGGTCTTCCTCGACGCCCGTCGCATCAAGACCCCCGACGAGATCGGGCTGCTCGCGCAGGCGTGCTCGATGGTCGACGCCGCCTACGAGGAGCTGTACGAGTTCCTGCGCCCCGGCGTGCGCGAGAACGAGTGCGTCGGCCTGGTCAGCAAGGTGCTCTACGACCTCGGCAGCGAGTACGTCGAGGGAGTCAACGCGATCTCCGGGGAACGCTGCTCGCCGCACCCGCACGTCTACAGCGACCGGCTGATCCGCCCCGGCGACCCGGCGTTCTTCGACATCCTGCACAGCCACATGGGCTACCGCACCTGTTACTACCGCTGCTTCGCCGTCGGCAGCGCCTCCCCGGCGCAACGCGACGCGTACGTGCGCTGCCGCGAGTACATGGACAACGCCATCGCGCTGGTGAAGCCCGGTGCGACGACGGCCGACATCGTCTCCGTGTGGCCGCGCGCCGAGGAGTTCGGCTTCCCCAACGAGGAGGCCGCGTTCGCGCTGCAGTACGGGCACGGCGTCGGACTGTCCATCTGGGAAAAGCCCATCTTCAGCCGGCTCGTCTCGCTCGACCATCCGGAGGTGCTCGAGGAGGGCATGGTCTTCGCCCTGGAGACCTACTGGCCCGCCGCCGACGGCTGGTCGGCCGCCCGCATCGAGGAGGAGGTGGTGGTCACCGCCGACGGCTGTGAGGTCATCACCAAGTTCCCCGCCGAGGAACTGCTGGTGGCCGGGCGCCGCTACTACACCGCCGGGGGACCGTTGAACATCACCCGCGAGTCCCAGTCGCACCTGAACACCGCCGCCGGCTCGGCCGGCTCGGCCGGCTCGGCCGGCTCGGCCGGCTCGGCCGGATCGCCCAACGGTGGGAAGTCCACATCGGACGGTGCGGCATGACGACCGCGACCGACCTCTCCGCGGCGGAGCTGACCGACCTGTACGAGCGGATGGCGATCATCCGTCGCACCGAGAAGGCCGCCTTCGACATGTTCATGTCGGGCCTGGTCAAGGGGACGACGCACCTCGCCTCCGGGCACGAGGCGGTCGCCGTCGGCACGGCGGCGGCCCTGCGGCCAGACGACTACGTGTTCGCCACCTACCGCGGCCACCACCACGCGATGGCGATGGGCGCCACCGCCGAGGAGTGCCTGGCCGAGTTGATGAGCAAGGCGACGGGCATCTGCAAGGCCAAGGGCGGCTCGATGCACCTGACCAAGGCCGCCAACGGGATGCTCGGGTCCTACGCGATCGTGGGCGCGCACCTGCCGATGGCGGCGGGCGCGGCGTGGTCGGCCAAGCTGCGCGGCACCGACCAGATCGCCGTGGCGTTCTTCGGCGACGGCGCCACGAACATCGGTGCGTTCCACGAGGCGCTCAACCTCGCCGCCGTCTGGAAGCTCCCGGTGCTGTTCGTCTGCGAGAACAACTTCTACATGGAGTACACGCCGATCGGCGCGGTCACCGCCGCCGAGCACCCGGCCGCCGACCGGGCACCGGGGTACAAGCTGCCGGCCCGCGTGATCGACGGCAACGACGTCGTCGTCGTCCGCGACACCGTGCTGGAGGCGGCCGAGCGGGCCCGTGCCGGGGAGGGGCCGACCGTCATCGAGGCCGAGACCTACCGCCACCACGGACACAGCCGCACCGACCCGGCGAAGTACCGTCCGGCGGAGGAGGTCGAGCGCTGGCTCAAGCACGACCCGCTGGACCTGGCGCGGGCCCGACTGGAGGCGCTCGGCGTCGACCCGGCCGACATCCAGAAGGTCGACGAGCGGGCCGCCGCGCACGTGGCCGCCGCCGTCGACGCGGCCAAGAACGCCCCGGACGCCGACGCCGCCGAGGCGTTCACCGACGTGTGGGCCGACGGGGGTGCGACATGGCGGACGTGACCACCTACCGCGAGGCGGTGGCCGAGGGCATCGCGCGCGAGATGCGCCGCGACCCGTCGGTCGTCTGCCTGGGCGAGGACATCGGCGCCGCCGGCGGCGTGTTCAAGACGACGGTCGGGCTGTTCGAGGAGTTCGGCAAGGAACGGATCTGGGACACGCCGATCTCCGAACAGGCCATCGTCGGGGCCGCGATGGGCGCCGCGATGACCGGCATGCGCCCCGTCGCGGAGATCATGTTCTCCGACTTCCTCGCCTGCTGCTGGGACTACCTGGCCAACGAGATCCCCAAGGTGCGCTACATGACCGGGGGACAGGTCACGGTGCCGCTCGTGGTGCGCACCGCCAACGGCGGCGGCCTCGGGTTCGGCGCGCAGCACTCGCAGGCCGTCGAGAACTGGGCGCTCACCGTGCCCGGGCTGAAGATCGCGGCACCGTCCACCCCGGCCGACGTCGTCGGCCTGATGGCATCGGCGATCCGCAGCGACGACCCGGTGGTGTTCTTCGAACACAAGGGGCTGTTCGCGTTGAAGGGCGAGCCTGCCCCGCCCGACCATGTGATCCCGCTGGGCGAGGCGGCGGTCGTCCGGGAAGGCACCGACGTGACGTTGGTGGCGCTCGCGGCGACGGTCCGGCTTGCGCTCGCCGCGGCCAACCAACTCGCCAAGGACGGCGTGTCGGTCGAGGTGATCGACCTGCGCTGCCTCGTCCCGCTGGACATGGCGACAGTGCTCGCCTCCGTGGCCCGCACGTCGCGGCTCGTCGTCGTCGAGGAGAACCCCTACCAGGGCGGCTGGGGCGGCACCGTGGTGTCGATCGTCGCCGAGGAGGGGTTCGAGTCGCTCGACGCGCCCATCAAGCGGGTCGCCGCCGAGTGCGTGCCGCTGCCGTTCGCCGACGCCCTCGAGGACGCGGTGATCCCGACCGTGGACAAGGTGGTCGACGCCGTGCGCAAGACCGCCGCCTACTGAGAACCGTTCCCCCCACAACCCACCCGCCGCAACGAAGGGGTCGTCCATGTCCAATCGGATCCTGCTCCGTGGTGGTCAGGTCATCACCATGGATTCCACGATCGGTGACCTCGACCGCGCCGACGTCCTCATCGAGGATGACAAGATCGCCGCGATCGAGCCGAGCATCGACGCCGACGCCGAGGTCGTCGACGTCAGCGGGCGCATCGTCATTCCCGGCTTCATCGACACGCACCGGCACACGTGGGAGGCCGCGATCCGCAACTGCGCGCCCGACGCCACCCTGGACGACTACTTCGTCGAGGTGCTCGACACGTTCGCGCCCGTGTACCGGGCCGAGGACGTGTACGCGAGCAACCTCGCCGGCTCGCTGGAATGCCTGAACGCCGGCATCACCACGCTGGTCGACTGGTCACACATCAACAACACCCCGGAGCATCCCGACGCGGCCATCAGGGGCCTGCAGGAGTCCGGGATCCGGGCCCAGTACGCGTACGGCAGCGCGAACACCTCGCTCGCCGACTACTGGTTCGACAGCAAGATCTGCATCCCGTCCGACGACGTGCGCCGCATCCGCGACACCTACTTCTCCTCCGACAGCGGACTGCTGACGTTGGCGCTGGCCACCCGCGGCACCGGCTTCTGCAACAACGACGTGGTCAAGCAGGAGTGGGAGATGGCCCGCGACCTGGGCATCCCGATCACGGTCCACGTGGCCATGGGCCGCCTCGCCGGCCGGTTCGGCATGATCAAGGCGCTGTCCGACCTGAACCTGCTCGGCCCGGACACCACCTACATCCACTGCTGCTACTTCAGCGACGAGGAATGGCAACTCGTGGCCGACTCCGGTGGCACGGTCTCGATCGCGCCGCAGGTCGAGTCACAGATGGGGCACGGTCACCCGCCGGTGGCCAAGGCGATGGAGTACGGCCTGCGGCCGAGCCTGTCCATCGACGTCGTGACCACGGTTCCTGGCGACATGTTCACCCAGATCCGCGCCGCATTCGCCGCCGACAGGGAGCGCAACAACGCGATCTGGTGGGAGCGCAACGAACCGGCCGAGGGCAACCTGACAGCCCGCCAGATGCTCGAGATCGCCACGCGGAACGGCGCGCACGTGGCCGGCCTGGAGGACCGCACCGGCTCGCTCACCCCGGGCAAGCAGGCCGACATCGTCGTCATCGACGCGACCGCGATCAACGTGGCCCCGATCCACGACCCGGTCGCCGCCGTCACCCTGTCCGCCGACGTGTCCAATGTGGAGTCCGTCCTGGTGGCCGGCGAGTTCCGCAAGCGCGACGGCAAGCTGCTCGCCGACGTCGGCCGGGCCCGTGACCTGGTCCAGGCGTCCCGCGACTACCTGGTCACCGAGACCGAGCGGCGCAAGGCGGCCGCCGCCGCGTCCGCCTGATGTCCTCGCACCTGGTGGCCCTCGCCGCCGGCGCCGCTTACGCGGTGCCCGGCGGCTGGGCCGCGGGCGCCACCGGCTACCGGCGGTGGGACGTGGTCACCGAGGCGGCCGGCAGTGTCCACACGGGATTCAACATCGGGACGCTCGACCCCGGCGGCACGGTGCCGGCGCACGTGCACTCGTTCGAGGAGAGCGTCTACATCCTCGACGGGCACGGCGTCCTCGCTACCGCCGACGGCGCCGTGCGGCTCGGGCCGGGCGACTACGCGCTGCTGCCCGTCGGCGTCGCGCACACGTGGCGCAACGACGGCGACGAACCGGTCCGCTGGGCCGAGATGCAGGGCCCGGTGCCGCGGGCGCGCTTCGACGAGGACACCATCCTCGTTCCCGACCTGCCGCACCACGATCCGGTGCCGGTCGACGTGCGGGACCCGCGCACCCGCCGCTTCGGCAACATCACGCCGGAGCACATGGACGCGACGAAACAGGCGCAGGGAATGCTGGCCGTCTCGGCGAGCATGCGCACCGCGCTGCTTGTCTACAGTGGAATCACGGTGAAGATGATGGTCGACTCCGACCT
>Ga0068868_100004000_pt1 | contig 10290 bp, 12 predicted proteins | sample KBSMisM42_FD_64660 | JGI IMG/M metagenome (GOLD analysis project Ga0068868, IMG submission 64660) | Miscanthus rhizosphere microbial communities from Kellogg Biological Station, Michigan, USA - KBS Miscanthus M4-2 | ecosystem: Host-associated > Plants > Roots > Rhizosphere > Soil ...
CGAGGTGCGCGCGCGCTACCACGAGCCGGACCGGGCGACCTACATGGTCATGCGGATCATCAACTACACGAATGTCTGCGTCGCCCAGTGCGACTACTGCGCGTTCTACGTCCTGCCGAACCAGGGCGGCGGCTACGTCCTCTCGCGCGAGGACGTCTTCGCGAAGATCGACGAGCTGCTCGAGTTCGGAGGCGACCTGGTCGGCTTCAACGGCGGCTTCAACCCGCGCCTGCCGATCGACTACTACTGCGACCTGTTCGCCTCGGTGCGAGAGCGCTACGGCGACCGCGTCGAGTTCTACGCGCTCACCGTCGCCGAGTTCGTCTTCCTCGCCGATCGCGCGCGGCTCACCTACGCCGAGGCCGCCGAGCGGCTGCGCGACGCGGGCGTCTACTGGATCACCGGGGGCGGCTCGGAGATCCTGACGGAGGACTTCCGCGCCCGGCATGCCAAGTGGAAGTACACGGTCACCGACTACTTCGAGGCGCAGCGCGCGATCGTCGAGGCGGGCCTGCAGACGACCGCGACGATGGTGATCGGCTTCGACGAGACCCTCGACGAGCGCCTCGAGCACCTCCAGCGCACGCGCGACTTCCAGGACGAGGTGGGCGGGCTGTTCTCGTTCCTCTGCTGGACGTACAAGCCGTACGGGACCGCGTTCGGCGGCCGTGAGATCTCGCCCGAGGAGTACCGTCGCTGGATCGCGCTCTCGCGCATCTTCCTCGACAACGTGAAGCACATCCGCACCTCGGTGCTGACGCAGAACGAGGGCGCCTTCCGCGCGCTCGACTACGGCGCAGACGATTTCGACCTCCCCATCGAGGACGAGGTCACGCAGAAGGCCGGGGCCCGCATCGACCTCGACCTCGAGGCGCTGCTCCGGATCCCCCGCCGCCTGGGTTACGAGGTCGAGTACAGGCGGGCGCAACGACCAACGCCACTGGAGGTTTCATGAGCAACTACGAAGTCGCCCGTCTCGACGAGATCGAGGAGGTCAGCGACGGCCGCGCTCCCTGGCGGCCCGTACGGCACCACTTGGGGATCCAGTCGTTCGGAGTCAACAGCTGGACCGGCAAAGAGGCAGGCGACCGGATCATCAACGAGCACGACGAGGCGGAAGAGCACGACCGCCAGGACGAGCTCTACCTCGTGCACAGCGGCCGCGCGCGCTTCGAGGTCGGCGGCGAGAACGTCGACGCTCCGGCCGGGACGTTCGTATTCGTCAAGCCCGGTGTCAAGCGGACCGCCTTCGCCGAGGAGGCGGGGACGACGGTCGTCGCCGTCGGTGCCACGGCCGGCAAGGCATACGAGGCGTCCGGCTGGGAGGTCTGGATGCCGCTCCACCACCTCTACCAGGAGGGCAAGTACGACGAGGCTGCGGACCGCGGGCGCGAGCTCGTCGAGGGCCATCCCGAATACGCCGGGCCGCTCTACAACCTCGCGTGCTGCGAGGCCCTTGCGGGGCGCAAGGAAGACGCGATCCAGCACCTGCGGCAGGCGATCGAGCGGTCCGAGCAGTTCCGTCCGATGGCGGCGGAGGACTCGGACTTCGACCCGATCCGCGAGGAGCCCGGCTTCAAAGAGCTCGTCGGGTAGGCGCTTCTCCACAGGCCGAGCCGTCCACAGGGTCTCGGTGGACAGAATTCGCGCGTCTTGCGGGCTTTTCCGCGCGCTTTCCACATGCGATCTACAGGCGGTTCGCGCAACGCTGTTGTGGATGGACGCGCCCGCAGCGGACACACGCATCGAGTCGCTGAGCGAGCGGATTGCCGCGCTCGCGGCCGAGCGGCAGGAGCTGCGTATCGCGGGTGCCAGCGACGAGGTGCTCGAGGCGAACCGGGCTCAGCTGGGCATGAGCCAGTGGGCGCTCAGCCAGGCGCTGATCGAGCGGCACCTGCCCGGCTTCGCCGCGGCCTGACCTCCAGGTCTAGGCCGAGCCAGGCCGCGAGGTCTTCGAGCTCGGCCTGGACGCCCTCACGCATCGCCCGGGTGTGCTTGACGTCCTCGTGGATCGCGTTCACGCGGAGGACGCCGGCCTTCCGGTCGGCCGCGGCGTCCAGCTTCCCGATCAACCGGTCCATGTAAAGGATCGGCAGCGCGAAGTAGCCCCAGCGGCGCTTCGGGGCCGGCTTGTACATCTCGAGCGAGTACTCGAAGTCGAAGAGCTCCTCGGCCCGCACGCGGTCGTGGATGAGCCGGTCGAACGGCGAGAGCAGCGCGGTGCGCCCTTCGAAGTCGTCGTCCAGATAGGCCGGGTCGACGCGCCACTCACCCTTCACGCCCTCGACCGCCGCCGGCTCGCCCGCCTCCCCGACGTGAACCGGCTCCATCGGCATCTTCCGCGCCTTCGCCCGAGCGAGCCCGAGCGAGGCCAGCCTCCGCTCGTTCCTGCGTCGCTCGGCCTCCTCGACCGAAGGCACGTCGACGGCCGGGTACACGCGCTCGGGGAGATCCCAGAGCCGCTCGCGGCCGACGCGCCCGGCGACCGCAACCTCGCCGCGCATCATCAGGAACTCGAGCATCTGCGTCACGTTGCGGTCGTTCGTCCAGCCGGACGAGGCCCATGGAACGACACAGGTGTCAGGGATCTCGCGCGAGGCCAGCGGGGCGGACTTCTTCAGGAGCCTCAGGATGTCTCGCCTGAACCGGTCGTTGTCGCGGAACCACTCGCGTGATCGTTCGTAGTCGGGGAACGCATCGGCGCCCGCGAGGTAGAGGCCGAGGTCGCCGACCGGCCGGATCATCGCGTCGAGCTCGAAAAGCGTCCGGTCCTGCTCGAGCGCGTGCTTGAGCTCCTCCCGCCGGTACGAGGATCCAAGCCGGCTCCAGAGGACGAGGTCTGCGCTCGGAGCGATCGCCGCGGTCGGATCGATCTGCAGCAGGGTCAGGCGCTCGACCACCGGGACAAGCTCGGTCGGCCGGGGCGAATCGAGCAGCTGGGCGCGCACGGCGATCCGGCGAGCCTGCGCCTTGGTCAGCCGGTGCACGGCGAGAGGCTAGCGGCCCACCTCGTCCGGCATCCGGGTCCAACCGCCGCAGCGTCGCCACGGCCGCGGGTCTGGCGGACGCGCCGTCCTAGCCGCGCGCGTACTCCTCGGCCGCTTGCGACTCGAACTCGAAACCGACGAAGCCCTCGTCCCCGACGACCCACGCATCGTGACCGGGCTCGATCACGTAGGCGTCACCTGGAGCGAGCTCGACCTCGGTGCCATCTTCGTGGCTGACGGCCAGCCGGCCCGCCTGCACGACGCCCACGTGTCGAGCCTGGCAGCTGTCCGTGCCCGCAACGGGCTTGATGCACTCCGACCAGCGCCATCCCGGCTCGAAACTGAAGCGAGCGGCCGTTGCGCCTCCCATGCGAACGATCTCGATGCGGGTCTTTTCGGGCGCGCGGGTCTCGTCGGGAGAGTCGAATCCGCGTTTCTCGACTCCTGCCATCTCTTGCTCCTTTCGGTCGCTGGAAGGCGATCCTATGGCAGCGCCAGGCCCTCGGCGCGCATCGCGCGTCGGTAGGCGACCGCGACCGCGTCGAACTTGAGGTGAAGCTCGGCAGCGAGGTCGAACGGCACCTGCTCCGGGCGCTGCGACTCGACGACGCGCTTGTCCTGGTCGAAGATCACGTCTTCGAACTCGCGGAGCACCTCGTCCGGCTGCTCGAAGTTGTAGTTCCGCCCGATCCGCAGGAAGCCCTTGCAGCGGTCCTCGCGAACGGGCTGGGAGGCGAAGAAGTAGAGCATCCCCTCCGTGCCGCCCCAGCCGAGGCGGAGGACGATCGTGTAGGGAAGGTGGAGCTCGTAGCGGCTGCGGCGCTCGGGCGCCTGCGCCTCCTCGTTCGCGAAGACCGGGAAGTCGTCGGTGTTCGGCGCCTCGGGCCGGACGATCTCGTAATGGAGGACGCTCCCTTCGGTCCGCACTTCGTGGTTGGGAACCACCGGCCGCTCCGGATCGCCCAGCAGGCCGGGATGGACGAAGGGGAAGTGGCCGAAGTCGGTGAAGTTCTCGACCTGGCGCGAGGCGTCGCAGGCCCACTCGTATGGCCCACACGACACCGTCCGCCAGTCATCCCACTCGAGCTCCGGAACCTCCGGCAACGGCAGCCGCGGCTCCTCGAGCGCCGCCCACACGAGGCCGAAGCGCTCGACCGACTCGTAGCGCATCGCGCGCGCCTTTGCGGGCACGCGAGTCGGATCCTCGAGCTGCGGGATCGCGACGCAGGCGCCGCTCGTCGCGTAGCGCCAGCCGTGGTACGGGCACACGATCTCGTCGCCCTCCACGGTCCCGAGCGACAGCGCGGTCCCGCGGTGGATGCAGAGATCGGAGAACACGTTGGCTGCTCCGGCGGAGTCGCGCCAGACAACGAGCGGCTCGCCGAGCAGCTCGACCGGGACCGGCGTCTCGGTCACGTCTTCCGAGTACGCCACCGGATGCCAGCACGAGCGGAGCGCCGGGTGGTTCCCGCGCGCCGACGGTGACTCGGTCTGCGTCAACTCAGACTGCGGCTTCGGCGCGCGCCACGAAGCGGAGCTCCGGAACCTCGTCGAGCTCCCCGACGTCTCGCGCCAGCTCCAGGAACGTGAGCAGACCGGCTCGCTCGCGCGGGCCGAAGCGGTAGCGGAGCTTCTCGAAATAGCGGGCGAGGAAGCCGGCGGGGTAGCCGTAGCGCTCGCTCGACTCGTAGGCGAGCTGCTCGGGCTCGGCGCGCGCGGTGCGGACCGACTCGACGAGCGCCTGCTCGAGCTCGCCGAGACCCGCGCAGACGGGCTCGGGGCAGGCCCAGACAGCGAACACCATCGGCAGGCCCGTGCGCTCGAGCCACAGGCGGCCGAGGTCGTGGTGCGGGGTCGGGTCCTCGAAGGCGCTCTTCAGCGCGGCGTCGCCGATCAGCAGCTTCGCGTCGGCCTCCTCGCCCAGCGGGACATGGTCGGCCTCAGGCAGCAGCACCTTCGTGAGGACCACCGAGGTGGCGCTCTCCGGGGTGACGGCGACGGTCCGAACCTGCTCCAGCGGCTTGCGGGCGACGAGCTGGATCGAGTCGACCGCTCCCTCGGACGAGACGCAGATCCGCGGCAGCAGCCGCAGGCGGTCGGCGTTGCGCGCGTACTCGATCGACGAGATCGGCGCGAGATCGAGCTCTCCGCCGAGCAGCCGCGCGTTCAGGTCCGTCGGGACGCCGTGCACCTCCTCGACCTCGGCCTCGAGCCGGTAGAAGACCGGCGCCATGTTCACGTAGGAGATCCGCCCGAGCCTGATCACGACTCTCGGTCCACCACTGCGTCGGTCAGGGCCTCGAGCTCGTCGCGGCGGAGGTGGCCGTCGAGACGGGCGCGCGCCTGGCGGGCGTAGTCGAGGGCGACGAGTCTCGCCTCGTCCAGCGCGCCGGTCTCGGCGACGCGGATGAGCGCGCCGTCGAGTGGCCCTCCGCCGAGCGCCGACCGCACCGTTTCGTCCTCGCGCGCGGCCAGGATCAGCGGAAGCGTCGGCGTGCCTTCCCGGAGGTCGGTGCCGGCGACCTTGCCGGTCTCGAGAGTCTCGCCGGAACAGTCCAGGATGTCGTCCGCGATCTGGAAGGCGATCCCGAGCGCGAGTCCGAACTCCCCGAGCCCGCGGTCGCCGCCGCTGCCGAGGAGGCACGCGGCCTCGAACAGCTTTCCGGTCTTCAAGGCGCAGCGCTCGAGGTAGCTCTCGACGCTCGTCTCGGGGTCGTGCGTCTGCGCGCGCTGGAGCGCCTCGCCCCGCGCGAGCGCGAGGGTCGCGCCCGCGAGCACGCGGACCGCCGCTTGATCGCCGGTCGCGGCGAGCTCGGCGAACGCCCTCGCGAAGAGGTAGTCGCCCGCGGCCCGCGCCGCCTCCGGGCCGTGGCTCGCCCACGCGGCGGCGCGCCCGCGGCGGTACTCGGCGCGGTCGATCAGGTCGTCGTGAACGAGGGTCGCCGTGTGGACGAGCTCGACCGCAGCGCCCCCCGCAAGCGGGTCCGAGCCTTCCGGCGCGGTCAGGAAGACGAGCAGAGGCCGCAAGCGCTTGCCGCCCGCGGCCAGCGCCTCGGCGCCCACCGTCGAGACGAGCCCGGGGCACGCCTCGACGGCGGCGGAGAGCCGCTCCTCGAGCCCCTCCAGGTACTCGTCGAGCCCGGGGCTCTCGCGGATCGTCGCGAGACTCATGCCGCCACCCCGGTGTGCAGCGCGACGATCCCGCCCGCGAACAGGCGATAGCGCACCTCCTCGAACCCGGCGGCCCGCAACGCGCCGGCCAGGCCCTCCGGCCCCGGGAACCGCTGCACGCTCGCGGGCAGGTACGAGTAGGCCGACCCTCCGGGCAGCACCTTGCCGAGCAGCGGCACGAGCCCGTTGAACCAGAGCCGGTAGAAGGGCGCGAGCATCCCCCGCGGCCGGGTGATCTCGAGGATCCCGACGCGCCCGCCGGGCTTCAGCACCCGGCGAAGCTCTCGCAGACCGTCGTCGAGATCGGAGAGGTTCCGGACGCCGAAGCCGACCGTCGCCGCGTCGAACGAGGCTTCCTCGAACGGGAGCGCAAGCGCGTCGCCCTGCGTCCAGGTCACGTCGGACGACTTCTGCCGCGCCCGCTCGAGCATCCGCTCCGAGAAGTCCACGCCGGTCACTCGCCCGCCAATACGCGCGGAAGCGAGAGCCAGATCCCCGGTCCCGCAGCACGAGTCGAGCACGCGGTCGCCGGGCCGGACGACGGCCGCCGCCGTCTCGGCCCGCCAGCGCCCGTCGAGTCCGGCGGTCATCACCCGGTTCATCGCGTCGTACACCGGCGCGATGCGGTCGAACATCGCCCGCACGCCCTCGGCCGGAAGAGTGCCTGCCGGGATGCTCATTCCTGACCCCAGCGCCGTACGAGCTCGTGCGAGAGCCCGAGCTGGTCGAGGCAGCGGCCGACGATGAAGTCGACGAGGTCGTTCACCGAGTCGGCCCCGTGGTAGAAGCCCGGCGCAAGGAAGAGAACCGTCGCCCCCGCCTGCTTCACGCGCAGCATGTTCTCGAGGTGGATCAGCGAGAGCGGCGTCTCGCGCGGGCACAGCACGAGCTTCCGCTCCTCCTTCAGTGCCACGCTCGCCGCGCGCTGGATCAGGTTCGACATCGCGCCCGAGGCGATCGTCCCGAGGGTTCCCATCGAGCAGGGGCAGATCACGTACGCGTCGACCTTCGCGGAGCCGCTCGCGTAGGGCGCGTGCCAGTCGCGCTCGTCGTAGAGCGTGACCGCGTCGCGCACCGGCTCGATCAGCCGCGCGAGTGTCTCGTCGGGCGAGAGCCGCGCGTCGCCGTAGAGCTCGGTCGCGACGACCTCGAGCCCCGCGCGCGAGGCGCAGAGCCCGACCTCGCACCCGGTCTCACCCAGCGCCTCGAGCAACCGCGCCGCATACGGCGCTCCCGAAGCTCCGGTGATCCCGAGAAAGACGTGCACTAGCCGCCCTTCGAGGCCTCTAAGAAGGCCGCGAGCTTCTGCAGGTTCTCGTTCCCGAGGTCCTTGAACGCCGGCATCGGCGAGCCGGGGTTGACGCAGCTCGGGCACTCGAGGTGCGAGACCTGGAACTCGATCCCCTTGTTCTTCGCGCCTTCCGCCGAGAGGTCGGGCGCGCCGAGGTTCGACGAGCCGGTGCCGAGGTACGTGTGGCAGTTGGTGCAGCCGGACTCGGCAAAGAGGTTCGCGCCGTCGATCGCCTGCTGGTTGCCCGTGAAGCCCTGCTTGGCCTCCCAGCTCGGGATCGCGGCCTTGACCTCGCTCGCGATCGCCTCCTCCGCCGTCGCGCCCTTGTACGTGAGCGCGCCCATCGCGAGGACCGTCAGCGCCGCGCCCACGACGGCCACCGGGCGCCTGGACAGCCGCCGCTCCGTCCGCAGGTCGATGAACGGCAGCACCAGCAGCAGGATCAGGCAGATCGTCGGGATGCCGACCGTTGCGAGGATCACCGTCTCCGGCCACTTGAAGATCCGGAGGAGGTAGAAGAGGAAGTAGAAGTACCAGTCGGGCCGCGGAACGAACGTCCTCGTTCCCGGGTCGGCCTTGTCTCCAAGCTCACCTCCGAGGATGTCCGTGTAGTGCCAGACGACGGCGCAGCCGACGATCACGAGCACGACCACGAGGCTCATGACCGTGTCGTGGAACATCGCGTACGGGTAGAACGGCTTCCCGCGGGTCTTGACGTCGTCCTTGTACTGCTGGAAGCCGGCGCGGCGGTCGTCGAGCGAGGTCATTCCGTCGGCCTCCCGCGGATCGTCCTGGGACGCGGCTGCACCAGCCCAGAGCGCGCCGGGGTCGGATCGGGCTCTCTGGGGGCGCCCGCGGCCTCATCCGACCACGGCGGCGACGAGACGCCGAGCCGCACGACGAGGTACAGGTGCAGCCCGATGAGCCCCATCAGCGCGCCCGGCACGAGCAGCATGTGGAGGGAATAGAAACGCGAGAGCGTGTCGGGCCCGATCTCGGCACCACCGCGTAACAGCGACGCGAGGAACGGCCCGACGAACGGCGCCGTCCCGTTGATGTTGATCGCCACGACCGTCGCCCAGTAGGCGGTCTGGTCGAAGGGCAGCAGGTACCCGGTGAGCCCCTCGAAGAGCCCCGTCGCGAGCAGGAGCACGCCGACGATCCAGTTCAGCTCGCGGGGGTACTTGTACGCGCCGAACAGGAAGACGCGCCCCATGTGCATGAACATGAGGATGATGAAGACGCTCGCGCCCCAGCGGTGCATGCCGCGGACGAGCCAGCCGCCCCAGACGTCGTCGGTGATGTGCTGCACCGACTCGTGCGCCTGCTCGGGGCTCGGCTTGTAGTACATCGCCAGGATCACGCCGGTGGCGAGCTGGACGAGGAATGCGGTCAGCGTCGCCGAGCCGAGGGTGTGCCACCAGCTGGTGTCTCCCGGGACCTTCCGGAAGAGGAAGTAACGCACCCCGCCGATGAGGCCGGAGCGCTCCTCCAGCCAGTCGAGCGGGTAGAGCGCGGCGCGCTCGAGCTGCTGCTGCCGGGCTGACTTGCGCCGCGCCATCAGTGGGGCGGCTGCAATGGGTAGAGCCAGGACTCGGGACCGTCGACGTGCTGCCCGGGGCCTGCCAGCTCGTACTTGTGGATCTCGGCGTTCGCGCCGGAGCCGGAGACGCTGGCGACGCTGAACGTGTTGCCGAGAATGAGGTGTCCGTTGCGGATCGAGAACTCGTAGCGGTCGAGGCCGCGAACCGGCGGGCCGGCGGTGCGGTTGCCTTCCTGGTCGTAGGCGCCGCCGTGGCAGGGGCAGATGAAGCCCGCGGCCGGCAGCGACGGGATGATCGAGACGTGGCCGCTCGAGGTGACGACCTTCTTCGTCTTCTTGTCGAAGGTCGGGCCACCGGGCTGCACCGGGCAGCCGAGGTGGGCGCAGCGGTTCGAGATGCACGTGAAGCTCGGCTTGCCGTCGAGGAGGCCGTTGTTGCGGATGAAGGCCGTGCGCCGCGAGACCTCGCCCTGCTCGGGCTCGCGCAGGAAGGTGGCGACCTGGTACTCGCCTTCCGGGAAGTTGTCGATCGGGCCGAGGTCGACCGAGTGGCTGTGCTGCTTCACGAACGCGGGCAGCGCGGCGAAGCCGATCACCGGAAGCGTGACGACGCCGCCGATGACCGCGCCGATGCCGAGAGTGGCGCTCTCGAGGAAGACGCTGCGCGGGAAGCGCTCGCCCGGCGCGGGCTCGGGCATCGCGGCCTCGCCCTTGTGCGCGGGGACTGCGGGGGCGTCCGGAGCGGGCTCTCCCTCGCCGGCCTCAGGCGCCGGACCGACCGGGGCGCTCCCGCCAGTTGCGACGTCGCGTGCCCAGAGGGCGCCGCAGACGACGAGTATCACTGCGCCGATCGCGACTGCGACCCAGCTGACGATCAGCCCTACGAGAAGGCAGACGACGCCGACGGCAAAGCCGATCGGCCAGAGGCTAGGCGGCGGCTCGTGCCGCTCCATATCACCCCGCGGGTCATCCACCCGACGCGCCTCCCCTTCGCTAGTAGGCTCGATCAGCCGCTGGATTCAATCGTGCCTGGTCCCATGGCGTCAACGACGTAACAACTGGCGCAACGCTTCCGGAGCACTTCCGAGGCCGTACTCGTCCCAGCGGGCGTCGACAAGCGCCCGCACTTCGTCGCTCATGCGAATCTCCTCCGGCCAGGGCCGTGCGCCCTCGGCCGGGCCCTTGTGAGTGGCGTCGATTCCGATCTTGCCGCCGTAGAACTGCATCGAGGGCGCGTGGTCGAGGTGGTCGAGCGGCCCCTCGGAGAGGAGCACGTCCCGCTTCGGGTCGACGTTCGC
>Ga0068868_100004001_pt1 | contig 10289 bp, 11 predicted proteins | sample KBSMisM42_FD_64660 | JGI IMG/M metagenome (GOLD analysis project Ga0068868, IMG submission 64660) | Miscanthus rhizosphere microbial communities from Kellogg Biological Station, Michigan, USA - KBS Miscanthus M4-2 | ecosystem: Host-associated > Plants > Roots > Rhizosphere > Soil ...
CGAAGCTTCTGATGCTCTCAGGCGTCGGAGAAGAGACGGCGCTTCGCAGTCTTGGAATCGGCGTCGTCGAGAACCTCCCCGGCGTTGGCGAGAATCTGCAAGACCATGTGCTCTTGTCCGGGGTCGTGTTCAAGTACAAAGGCAAGATGCCGGATCGGCCGGCTGACAGCAACGCAGTCGAGGCAGAGGCTTACCTATCAAGCAGCCCTTCGGCTGACACAGACATCAGCCTTGTTCTTCATCAACTACCGGTTGTGACGCCCGAAGTAGCTTCGCGCTATGGAACTCCACCAGCGGACGCGTTCACTATCGCGCCAGCTCTTGTGCAGCCTACCAGCAAAGGTTCGGTCCGCCTGGCGAGCAACAACTTTCAGGATGCCGCTGTGATCGATGGCAACTATCTCGGAACAGATCAGGATTTTGCGGCTATCGTGCGCGCCATTGAGGCCGCGCGTGAAATCGGGAATCAGCATGCCTTCGACAGTTTGCGCGAGAGCGAGCTCATTCCAGGGCCCAAGGCGAGCACCGAGGAGATCCGAGAACTTGCCAGACTGGCCTCGGCGAGTTTTGGACACGCTGTTGGTACGTGCAAGATGGGTGTGGACAAACTCGCTGTTGTCGACCCTGAGCTTCGCGTTCACGGCATTTTAGGTTTACGCGTGGTGGACGCCTCCGTAATGCCACGAATCATTACCGGGCCGGGGACAAACGCGTCGGCCCACATGATTGCGGGCCGCGCAGCCGAGCTTATGCTCGGCTGACCATCTGCCGACCCTGGGCGCGCGTTTACTTGACTGGCCGTGAACCGGTGATGAGGATGTCAACCAGTCTCCTGGCACTTTGCTGCCAGTCAGGACCGGAGGCCACATGGGAGACGCCGATCAGCGCGCGAAGCAGGTCGAATGGCTCCAGATCTCTACGAATGTCGCCGTTCTTGATTGCGCGCTTGACTAAGGAATCAATCGCTCCCTGAATCTGAGTGCGTGAACCTTCATACAACTTCGAAGGCCCGCCGACGATTGAATTCAGAGCGGGGCCGATGATCTGCTTGGTCGCGATGTAATCGACGAACAGTAGCATCCACGCTCGCAAGGCCTCCACGGGTGGAAGTCGTTCGGAGAACCTCTTTTCGGCGGCGGCCACCTTTTCCACTTCGGTCCGATAGACCGCTTCGATAAGCGCATCACGCGTTGGAAAGTGGCGATACAACGTCCCTGCCCCAACACCTGCCCCTTTTGCGATGTCGTCGAGGCTGGCGTTCGCCCCTGACCGAGTAAAGGCCTCCTTTGCCACCTCCAGAATACGTTCGCGGTTCCGCTGCGCATCCGTGCGCGGCTTTCGTGCCGCAATTTTCTGATTCTTGGTCGGCATAAAAAAGTTGCAACCGGAGACTGCCTCCGGTTATCTTATCTACTGATTCGGAGACACCCTCCGTTTTAGTCGGAGCGAGGCGAGCTGTCAATAGCGGTTCCGAGTTTTAGAGGTGAGGAGTATGAATCCACGTGCTCGTTACAATCCATCAACAGATTTCAACCCTGCTTGCATCGAGGTCATGACGATGGCGGAGCGGGAGTTGTCAGCATTCTTCAATGCGGTCACCCAGTTGTTCGGCTCAGAACAGGCGGAGCTCTCGGCAGAAGACTGGTTGCAGGAGTTGATCGAGATCGACGGTCTGCCGACTTCAGTTCCGAAATGGAGATCAATCACGGCGAAGGTTTCGACTCGCCTGGCAAGCCGAGTGCGCGCTTCGTCCCAATCGCCAGAACCACAAATTGCTTAGGAGGGAGAAGATATGCGTTTTTTTGTCACTGGAGCTACAGGTTTTATCGGGTCTGCTATTGTCCGCGAACTCATCCGCGCTGGTCATCAGGTGCTCGGCCTTGCGCGCTCGGATGAAGCAGCCAAATCTCTTCTCGCTGCGGGAGCCGACGTACATCGCGGTTCGCTCGAAGTTCTCGAGAGCCTTCGCAGCGGCGCGGCGGTTGCCGACGGAGTGATCCACACTGCTTTTATCCACGATTTCGCAAACTATGGGCCGGCCGCCGAGGCGGATCGGCGTGCTATCGAGACTCTCGGCAGCGCGCTCGCGGCCTCTGATCACCCGTTGATCATCACCTCTGGGACTTTGCTCGCTCAACGCCAAGGCCCTCTCGCAACCGAAGAGGATGCACACGATCCCAACTTTCCCCGCAAGTCGGAAGACGCAGCGCTTGCGCTGGCAAGACGCGGAGTTCGTGCATCGGTGCTGCGGCTTCCTCCATCGGTCCACGGCGGCGGTGATCACGGCTTTGTGCCACAGCTGATCAGCATCGCGCGTGAGAAGGGTGTTTCCGCATTTATTGGCGACGGTCTGAATCGCTGGCCCGCGGTGCATCGGATCGATGCTGCGCATCTTTACAGACTCGTGCTCGAGAAAGGTAGTGCTGGAGCCACCTATCACGGTGTCGCCGACGAGGGAGTACAGACCCGGGAGATAGCCGAGGCAATCGGCCGTGGCCTGAACGTACCGATCGTCAGCAAATCGCCGGAGGAAGCCGCCGATCATTTTGGCTGGATCGCTCGCTTCTTTGGAATCGACGGCCCGGCTTCCAGTGCGCAGACCCAGCAACGGTTGGGATGGAAACCCGTTCAGCCTGGACTCATTGCCGATCTGAACGAGGAGCACTATTTCGAACACACCGCGGACGCTGTAGCTTAGCGCGGCTAATGCGGGACGGAATTCATAACACGCTAGATCGCACGTATCCGTACAAGGAGAGAGGAAATGACAAACATACTTGAGGCTACATTTGGAGCAACTTCGACCACAGATGATGTTTTGTCGGGCGTGAATTTGAAGGGCAAACGGATTCTCGTAACCGGTGTTTCAGCCGGAATCGGCGTGCAAACCGCGCGGTCGCTCGTCGCGCACGCCGCGGAGGTTGTAGGCGCGGCGCGGGATTTGAACAAAGCCAAAGCGGCAACGGAGCAGGTGAGCAAGGCGGCCGCAGCGAATGGCGGAAGCTTCTCACTGATTGAACTCGACCTCGCCAACCTGAAAAGCGTTCGTGCCTGCGCCGATCAACTCCTCGCAAACGGAGAGGCATTCGATGTGGTCATCGCCAATGCCGGAGTAATGGCCACACCATTGGGCCACACTGCCGATGGCTTCGAAACGCAGTTTGGGACGAATCACCTGGGGCATTTTGTCTTGGTCAACCGGATAGCGTCTCTGATCCGCGATGGCGGGCGGCTCATCAACTTGTCTTCTGCCGGCCACCGTTACTCAAACGTAGATCTGGAAGATCCTAACTTTGAGCGCACGACCTATGAGCCTTTCGTCGCTTATGGCCGATCCAAAACGGCGAACATCCTCTTCGCGGTCGCATTCGACAAACGTCACCGGGACCGGGGCGTTCGCGCGGCGGCGGTGCATCCGGGGGGCATAAAGACAGAGTTGGGCCGTTACGTGGAGCCCGGACGGTTGGAAAAAGTAATCGGAGAGATTAATCAGCAACTCGCCGCGCAGGGGAAGGGGCCCTTTCAATGGAAGTCCATTCCCCAAGGAGCTGCAACGTCGGTGTGGGCTGCCGTAGTTGCCCCGGCTGACGAAATCGGTGGGCGATATTGCGAGAACTGCCACGTTGGCAATGTCGTGCCGGACGATGCGACCATCACTGCGGTCAGCGAAGGCGTACGTGGATATGCAGTCGATCTTAAAACCGCTGAGGCGCTCTGGAAGAAAAGCGAAGAAATGGTGGGAGAGTCGTTTTAGCTTCTCTTCATCACTAATAAAGGAATATCGCATTAGGAGAAATGAAATGCTCGAAAAAAAAGAGCTCGCGGGCAGCTTGACTCTGCCCGGTACGTCGATGAAATTGAACCGCATAGGCTACGGCGCCATGCAACTTGCTGGCCCGGGCGTTTGGGGACCGCCGAAGGATGTGAATACCGCCATTGCTGTTCTGCAAGAGGCGGTAGAGTCCGGCGTGAACCATATTGACACCAGCGACTACTACGGGCCTCATGTGACCAATCAGATCATCAAAAAGGCACTCCATCCCTATGCCAAGGATCTCGTGATCGTCACCAAGGTGGGCGCTCGCCGAGGTCCGGACAAATCGTGGATTCATGCTCTTTCGGGGCAAGAATTGATCGATGCCGTCCATGACAACCTGCGAAATCTTGGACTCGATCATCTCGATGTCGTCAATCTTCGGGTCGGCGGAATTTCGGAGCCTGGAAATGAATCGATCGAGGAGCCTCTGACCGTGCTCGTCAAACTCAAGCATGAGGGACTGATCCGTCACATCGGCCTGAGCAACATTTCTCCAAAACAGTTGGCCGAAGCACAAGGGCTGACAGAGATCGTTTGCGTACAGAATTTCTACAACGTGGCTCAGAGGAACGACGATGCTTTCATCGACGACCTGGCCGACCAAGGGATAGCGTATGTTCCCTTTTTTCCACTCGGAGGTTTCACCCCACTACAGTCGTCGGCACTGGACGCAGCCGCAGCATCGCTCAATGCCAGACCCATGCAGGTTGCCCTTGCATGGCTTCTTCAACGATCGCCGAATATCCTGCTGATTCCTGGCACATCTTCCCTCGTGCATCTACGCGAGAACCTCGCGGCTTCGAGATTGCAGATACCCTCTGAAGTGATGGCCGATCTCGACGCAATCGGTACAAGGCGGACCGGATCAACATCGCGAAGAAGTGCATAGGCACACCGCGGGCAAGTCGCGTTTCGATAGGAAAACGGTTAGCGTGAACGGGACTTCCTTTTCTGCCTTTCCACATCACTCCGGAAGACAGGCAAGCGCCGCCACGCCATCTGCAAGGCCGGAGCCCGGCCAAGAAAGGTCCATAACCTTCCAACTCCGTCCTGCATCACCTGATCTAAAGAGGCCGCGGTTGTTGGCCGCGTAGATGACGCCTGGTTCGCCCGCATAAGTGGCAAAATGGCTCACCGTTGTGCCCTTCGCCGCGGGCATGCCGTTCATTGACTGTTCCCATCTCTGAACCCCAGTCTTCCTATACACGTACGCCTCGGCCCTTCGCGGCGAATAGGCGGAGCCGGGTCCGTCGGTTGCGGACACGATCACGGTATCTGGATCAGCAGGATCCGCGGCAACGCCCACTAGATAGCGGTGCTTCAATCCATCTTCGGGCGGTCTCCACGAGTCCCCAGCATCGTTGCTTTCAAAGTACCCATCACCGGCGGCCGAGTAGATCCGCCCGGGCGCCAGCGGATGCGTCATCGCTGTGTGCGTGTCGTACGGACCGCCACGAACGCGATCATGCCATGTCCGCCCGCCGTCAAACGTGCGCACGAGCGCGCCAGCCTCGATCGCGACGAACACGCGATCCGCGACGCTCGCATCGGCTTCGATCCACCGAACATGATGCGTCTGCGGCCGCGGGGGAAAACTCCAGGTGTGAGCAGAAGGGAGAGTGCGCAATCCGGCGTGGTCCACCCAGCTATCGCCGCCATTGTCGGAGCGAAAGACTGCACTCGGTTCGGTACCAGCATAGACGACGCCGAACCCTTCAGCTTGTCCAGCGTGACCCACATCAACCGCGGTAATCATCGGGTGATGGATACCCGGTCCGGTTGACTTCCAATTCCGACCACCGTCGCGGCTTCGGAAGAGACCGTCACGCGCAGTTCCGCAGTACACTTGAGCCGGACTGCGCTGGTCGACCGCGACACATCCGGGCGATAGCCCGCCCAAGTGTACGTCGATTGTCCGGGTGGAGGCGCGCCGAGCGATCAACAGCGCCGCGCGTGTTACGACCACGATGCCGACCATGACTCAATCTCCTTCTAGAACAACGGGGCAACGACCGGTTTAACTTCGATGAGGATCGTCCAGTTCAGGGTAGCTTGTCGAAAAAGAGATAAACGGCGGCAATCCGGCCATCCCGGGCGATGATGAAATCTTTCAGCCGTACCTCTTACGGTCGAAGCACCACCTTGCCGCGGGTGTGGCGCAATTCGACTTGTCGAAAGGCGTTCCGCACATCGTCGAGCGGGAAAACGGCGGCAATCGGAACTTCTAGTTCACCACGCGCGACAAGATCAGCTAACTCCGCGACCACCGCTGCAGTTGCGGCATCCGCGCCGCCTTTTGACTGGACTCCGAACCGCTTCACGGCGTCGAAATCGGCGATAGTGTCGACTCGATCGGGCGGGAGTTTGAGTTGTTCAACCGCCATCGCGACATATCCTCCGCCAAAAAAATCCAATAGGGCGTCGATCCGTCCGGATTGCGCTGCGGCGTGCAGGCGGGCTGGTAGATCGTCACCATAGTTGACCGGGATCACGCCATGGCCGGCGAGCCAAGCATCGTTGGATGGCCCGGCGATGCCGAGGACCGTAGCCCCGGCGCGTCGGGCAAGTTGAACCGCGATCGAACCGACACCTCCAGCCGCACCTGCGATCACCACCGTATCCCCCGCTACGAGATGCACCGCCCGCACTGCGGCGTAGGCGGTGACTCCCGCGACAAAGAGCGAACCGGCTACTTCCCACGGCACCTTGGACGGTCGCGGTGTCAGTTGATTCGCCGGCACTGTCACGTACTCTGCGTGGCTCGACCGCCGCATGGAAAACCCGATTACCTCGTCGCCGACAGCGACACCGCTGACGCCAGGACCAAGTTCGGCCACCACTCCTGCGAAGTCGCTGCCCTGTCCGGACGGAAACGTCGCTGGAAACATGTGGTGCAATGCGCCGCTGCGAATCACTGCTTCACTCGGATTGATACCCGCAGCCTTTACCGCGACGAGAACTTCACCGGCTCCCGGAACAGGGCGAGGAACCTCGCGCACTTCGAGGACGTCGATGCCGCCGTACGAATCAAACTGCACTGCTTTAGACATGGAGAGCACTCCAATCCTGGGTCTTTGCCCAAGACTCAAAGTCGTCGAAAGTGACATCGGGAAATTCACGGCGGAGCTCGGCGCGATCCACCGTAAAACCGACGCGGTCAAACCATTCATACATCTTGACAGCATCCTCTCCCATACGCTGGCGGACCACATCGAGCGGGACTTGAAAGTAACTAAATGAGCTTCCGGTGACGCGCGAGAGTATAGCCATGGCTTCATTTCCGGTGAGTTCGTCGCCCGCGAGGTCGAAACGTTTGCCGGTGAATCGAGCAGAATCTTCGAGGACGCGAACGGCGACCGCACCGATGTCCGGGACGGCGACTTGCGCGAGGGCCCTTGTTGGCGACAGCGCCGACGCGTAGACCCCTGTCGCGAGTTGGTCTTTTATGAAGTTGATATTTTCCATGAAGGCAACCGGCGCGAGAATCGTCGCGCGGACGCCGACTTTGGCAATATGTTTTTCGACCTCGTACTTGCTGTCGAAGTGCGGAACGCCCGTCTGCCGGTTGGCCGAGGCGACCGAGGTAAAAACGAGATGTACGCCAGCCGCCTTGGCTGCATCGGCCGCCGCGACACCCTGTCGGATCTCGGCCGCCGTCCCTCCAAACGGCGTCGTCATCGCAAAGAGAGAAGTCGCTCCTTCGAGCGCCTTCGTGATCTCCGCAGTGTCTTCGAGCGATGCCGCGACGAGCGTTGCCCCGGCGTCCGCGAGCGACTTCGCCTGGATTGAGTTTGGATCGCGCGTGACGGCGCGCACGCTGTGGCCTTGCTTCAGCAGGCCTCGCGCGACTGCACCGCCCTGTTTACCTGTTGCTCCCGTAACAACAACCGTGAGTTTTTGCGTCATGTTTTTTTCCTTTCTCTGCGCTCAGGCCTTGGGCTGCCAGCGCGACTGGAACAGTCCCGAAAATGCTGGTCGCACCTGGATAAAAATTACGGTCCATAAAATCGCCACAAACAGGGCCATCGGAAGGCCGGCGGGGGCCATCAAGACGTGGAAAGTAAGAATATTGACCAGTACCGGCGCCAGAAGCGCCACCGCCAACGGTACGTAACGGTTGACGAGCAGCAATAGACCTCCGACGACCTGAAACGCGAAGATCACCCAGAGGTAATGCGAAACATACAGAGCGCCCATGAACTGCGCAGCAACGCCCGTGGGCGGCGGAAATGGCATGAAGTTGAGGAAGCCGTTCAGGCCCATCACAAGAAAGATCACACCCGCAAGATATCGGGCGATTACGGAAGCGATTCTCATAGCCATGTCTCCTTTTTGAATCGGCGCCGATTGTATGGCGTCAATTATATTGATATCAATATAATTGATGTATGTATACTTACAGGAGATTCAGGTTTTTTATGAGCCGGAAATTTGAGGGTACGGACCACGTCTGGTTAGTCATGATGAAGGCGATGCGGGCCCTGACCCGGTACGCAAGCGCTGGCATTGAGGAGACGGGACTTGGACTCTCAGATTTCGGAGTGCTGGAACTGCTGTTGCACCAGGGGCCTTTGCCCGTCAACACGATAGGCCCAATCGTAGATCTGACCCCCGGCTCAATCAGTATCGCTGTCGATCGCCTTGTCGGGAAGGGGTTGGTCAGCCGAGTCGAGAGCGCCGAAGACCGACGGGTTCGAATCGTTGCCCTCACCCCGCGTGGCAAGGACCTCATCGTCTCTGCCTTTCGGAAACATTCCGGGCAGATGAAGAAAGTATTCTCCGATCTGAGCCCCGAGGAGCTTCGTGGCCTTGAAGTGAAGCTTAAGAAAGTCGGCAAGCGAGCTGTTGCGCTGATGGAGAAGCCTTGAGCGGCTCCATGCCAGCCCGCGCCTGGGGTGCTGGCGACAAATCATTTAATCTATCTATAGGAAAAGCAAAAATCGCTTTCTGTAGGAGAACGAACGTTAAGTCAGAATCTTTTGGGGTGAGGAGCAACGCGAGAGTGGGGCGACGCATATTCCGCGGTTGGGACCAGCGTCACGGGCAGCCCATATTCCGTCGGGCTTCAGTTTACTTTTGCGGCCGCGTTGCTGTTGGGAGCATGCGCGGCGGCAATGTAGAGATAGTGGCCCACCCCTTCATCCCATCGTCGCACAGCCAAGCCTTCGGCAATCAGCACGTCGAGCCAGAAAGCAGTCCATACGTGCGCGAATGTCGGCCGGAGAATGCGCTGGCTGACCTAAGGGAACCATATGAAACACGCGATTCTCCTTCACAGGGTTGGCACAGATTTATCGTGCACGTCTGCGGATTGTTCTTCATGCTGAATGTCGGGGAGGGCGTTCCAGAAATTCTGCGCATCCTGTGCACGCAAAATAATCCCATTCACCCGATGTGCGTTTCGACGCACTTCGCCAGCGAATATCGGAATTTATTAGCCACCAAATTGCAGGACGCAAGACAACCTAAGGCGTACCAAAAAGCGGCGGAGAAGATTCGTAAACGACGATTCAAGGGTTGATCCTCACCACGCCTGACTCAGGTCCTAATCGAAGATCGCGCGAGTGGACAAAGCCTTATTCAAGAACTTCGCCACTCAACGTGTTTGCCGATCATTCCCATCAAGGTTGACAGCGACAAGATGTCGCGGGCGCAGTCAGTCACACCCTTGGTCGAGGCTGGGCGGGTCTTTCTACCTGAGTCTGCGCCATGGCTGAATGATTACATAGACGAGTTGGCTGGCTTTCCAACCGCCGCACATGATGACGCCGTTGACAGCACGACCCAGGCGCTGAACTACATACGACACGAGCCGATCAAGACGGCGACTTTCACGCAAGTGCTTCTCTAGGAGTACTCGAAAGTTCTATCCCGAGGCGGGAGTAGTTGGTGAAATGGCGATTTTTCAACCTACTACCGGCAGTAGGTCGTCCGGGCATAAGGGGGAGTGTTCCCCAATTCCTTCGGCGTACATCCTGCGGGGAGACTACCGAGCGACTCTCACGAGGGCCGCCTCGAAGTTTCCGCTGAACGTCGTACTTCCATTCGGCGTTGTCGCGCCCTCAGCTGGATCAGCTGAGGAGCCTGCGGGTATCGTCAGGGCGCCCGCACCGGCCGCCAACGTACCCTTGGCCGCCGCCAATTTCGCTGAGGCAGGAAGCAACGAGTACGGCGGGGGATTCGTGGTACTCGCAGACATTGCGACAGAGCCGGCGATCACGCCCACACCCGAGCCTTCTTCGAAACCCATGCCTCCCCAGGTGAACGCGTCCAGCAATTTCTTACCGTTGGAGGTCAAGTGAAGAACAAACGCGTCTTGGGATCCAGCGCCGAAGCTAGTGGTCGTTCCGGTGATGTAGACCGTACCGTCATCAGGCGCGACCGCCACGCCAGCCGCCGTCTCACCGCCCCTGCCGTCAAACTGCTTATCGAATAAAAGATCACCGTCCGTGCTGAGCTTGACGATCAAGGC
>Ga0068868_100004002_pt1 | contig 10288 bp, 7 predicted proteins | sample KBSMisM42_FD_64660 | JGI IMG/M metagenome (GOLD analysis project Ga0068868, IMG submission 64660) | Miscanthus rhizosphere microbial communities from Kellogg Biological Station, Michigan, USA - KBS Miscanthus M4-2 | ecosystem: Host-associated > Plants > Roots > Rhizosphere > Soil ...
TGGCACTGCCCGGCTTGGCGTCCACGACTTCGCGCATCATGCCTTCGGCCTGCGAATAGTGCCCCTGCTGGATCTCGCTCTGGACTTGTTGGACCGTGGGTACGGCCCACGCCACGGCGCAGCCCAGGAAGAGATACACAGTGACGAGAGCCTTCTTCATCATCGTTTCCTCGACTTTCGTGCGCGTCTCCCGTTCGGGTCGCGCGGGTTTGCGTGCACGGCCATCTGGAGGCACCGTTGCTTGGCTTCAAGCCGAATCACAAATCTTCGATTTCACGACACGATTTGACGCACTAGACCTTCTCCGCCACGCGGTGCGCGACGCGTCCCACCGCATGCGCGCCTGTCTCGATGTCGTCGCCAACTTGTTCGGTTCGCACTTCATGCAATTGCTCCTTCATCGCCGTCACTTCGCCCCTCGCGAGCGGGCGCTTCGGATGGCTCGAGAGGACGCCCATATCTTGCACGCCGCGAGGGCGCGAGGGTTAGGCTTCGATTAAGGCCGTTTGTTGTGGCCTCGACGAGGCGGCTGCGCGATGCGTAGAGATTGAAGGCTTCGTCTTTGCGCGCTGATCCAGCAGACTGCGGAACGCATTCGATGCGCCGAACGAAGGCAACCCCTTCTACAAGCGCACCAAGAACCTGCGTGCGGTTCAATTGCTGCTTGGACATTCGAAGCTTGAGTCCACCGTGCGTTACCTCGGCATCGCAGTGGATGACGCACTCGAAATCTCCGAGCAGAGTGAAATCTGATTCAGTCTAACCAGCGGCGCGAGCAGACGTTTCGGCATTTGCGAATCACGTCGATGTTCGTCCTGCCGTGTCTTTGTGTCTTTCGCGCCTGGGGCCAACGATCGGCGTGGGCCTGGGCGCCAGGTTTCGGCCCAGGAAGAGTCATCCACAAGAGCCAGAAGCGGCCCTTCGCCAGGACCCCGATGTTCGCAAGGCACAGCACTTCATTCGATTACCTCGTCGGCGCGCAGGAGCACGCTTTGCGGAATCGTGAGTCCGAGCGCCTTGGCCGTCTTCTGGTTGATCGTCAGGTAGAACCGGCTCGCCTGCTCGACCGGCAGCTCCGCGGGACCGCGTCCCCGCTCGCAAGCCGCCATTCATTTCGGCATCCCGCCCCTTTCTGCCGTTCAGCGCCGTGAGGACCAGCAGGTCGCGGACCACGAGTCCGGGCTACGAACAGACATTCGTAACCATGCCGCAAAACGGACCTTCGAGTCAGTGAGCTACCTGATGTACCTCCCGGCTGCGACGCTCGTAACGCCATACGGCGCTCGACAGGCAACGACGTGATGTGCCGTGGTGCACACTGTTCAACTATGGGTTGTCATCGATGCCTTGGTCCTCCCTCAAGTTCAGTCCCCATGCGATGAAGCCGGCATCGCGCAATGACGCAGCGCACCCGCGCGCGGCGGCAGCCTGAGCACGACCCGATGGAACTGCGTCAGCTACGCTACTTCATCCGGATCGTCGAGCTAGGCAGCATGGGCCGCGCCGCGTTGGATTTGGGCGTTGGCACGCCGGCGCTGAGCCAGCAGATCAGCCGCCTCGAGGGCGAGTTGTCGACGCGGCTGCTGCAGCGCACCACCACCGGTGTGCTCCCGACCGATGCGGGACTGGCCTTCTTCCGCCAGGCACAGCTCGCGATCCGCCATGCCGACGCCGCCGCCCAGGCCGCACGGCAGGCGCGGCTGGCAGGGCACGTCAGCATCGGCCTCGCTCCGTCCACTTCGGGCGTGCTCGCGCTGCCGCTGCTGGAGGCGATGCGCGAGCGCTATCCGGACGTGCGGCTGCGCGTGGTCGAGAGTCTGTCGGGCAACCTCGCGACCATGCTCAACGCGCGGCAACTGGACCTGGCCGTGCTGTTCGAGACCGATGGCGCCCGGCGCTGGAGCGTGCTGCCGCTGCTCGAGGAACGGCTGTTCGTGATAGGCCGGCGTGACCTGCCGGGCATGCCCACCGGCCGCAGCGTGCGCATCGCGCGGCTGGCCAGTCTGCCGCTGGTTCTGCCCAGCGGCACGCACGGGCTGCGCGCGATCCTCGATGCCGCCTTCGCACGCGAGCGTTGTGCGCCCCACGTCGTGCTCGAGATCGACGGCCTGGCGGTGCTGATGGACGCGGTGCGGGCCGGACTGGCGGCGACCATCCAGCCCGGCGCCGCGACGGTGCGCCTGCCGGCCGACGAAATGGCGCGCATCGAACTGGCGGAGCGCAGCGCGCGGCGGCGCAACCTGTTGGCCAGCCTCTCCGACGACGAGCTGTCGCCGGCCGCGCTGGCAGCGCGCGTGGTGCTTCGCAGCGTGGCCGCCGGGCTGGTCGCGCAGCAGCGCTGGCCCGGCGCGACCCTTCACGAACCCTGAACACCGCTTGCCCTGGAGCCGTCTACCGGCCCGACGCGAGCGTCCCTACAGTGCGTCTCCATGCGAAGAGGAGACGATCAGATGCTCGACGTGCTGGTGATCGGCGGCGGGAATGCTGCGTTGTGTGCTGCACTGATGGCGCGCGAGGCCGGCGCGTCGGTGACGCTGCTTGAGGCCGCGCCACGCGAATGGCGCGGCGGCAATTCGCAGCACACGCGCAATCTGCGCTGCATGCACGACGCGCCGCAGGACGTGCTGGTCGATGCCTACCCCGAAGAGGAGTATTGGCAAGACCTGCTGAAGGTGACCGGCGGCATCACCAACGAAGCACTTGCGCGCCTGACAATCCGCGCTTCGTCGAACTGCCGCGATTGGATGCGCAAGCACGGCGTGCATTTCCAGCCGCCGCTGTCGGGAGCCCTGCATGTGGCACGCACCAACGCATTCTTCATGGGCGGTGGCAAGGCGCTGGTCAACGCCTACTTTCGCAGTGCCGAGAAACTGGGCGTGCAGATCCGCTATGACACGGCGGTGGTGTCGGTCGAACTCGACGGAGATCGCTTCGTCGCCGCCTGCACTGCCAGCGGCGAGCGGATCGAGGCCAGAAGCTGTGTGTTGGCTGCCGGCGGCTTCGAATCCAACCGCGATTGGCTGCGCGAGGCCTGGGGCCAGAACGGGCGCGGCGAGTGGCCCTCCGACAACTTCCTGATCCGCGGCACGCGATTCAACCAAGGCGTGCTGCTCAAATCCATGATGGAGGCCGGCGCCGATTCGATTGGCGATCCGACGCAGGCGCACATGGTGGCGATCGACGCGCGCGCGCCGCTGTACGACGGCGGCATCTGCACGCGGATCGACTGTGTCTCGCTCGGCGTCGTCGTCAATCGCGAAGCGCAGCGCTTCTACGACGAGGGCGAGGACTTCTGGCCCAAGCGCTATGCGATCTGGGGCCGTCTGGTGGCACAGCAACCCGGCCAGATCGGCTACTCGATCATCGACCAGAAGGCGATCGGCCGCTTCATGCCCCCGGTCTTTGCCGGCGTCACGGCGAACACGCTGGCAGAACTGGCCAGCAGGCTGGGTCTGCCCGAGCGGGCTTTCGTGCACACCGTGGAGGCATACAACGCCGCCTGCCGTCCCGGCAGTTTCGACCATACGGCACTGGACGACTGCCGCACCGAGGGGCTGACACCCGCCAAGACCCATTGGGCACGGCCGATCGATACGCCACCCTACTACGGCTACGCGCTCAAGCCCGGCGTCACCTTCACCTACCTGGGCCTCAAGGTCAACGACAAGTCCGCCGTGCACTTCGGTGGCCGCCCCAGCCCCAATCTGTTCGTTGCCGGCGAAATGATGGCCGGCAACGTGCTCGGTCAGGGGTACACGGCAGGGGTCGGCATGTCGATCGGCACCGCATTCGGCCGCATCGCCGGCACGCAGGCGGCCTTGGCTGCGCTTAAGGAGTTCGAACATGCAGCAGCTTGAATCATTGGCCCGCGAAGCGGTGGCGCTTGCCGCCGGCAGCCGCACGGTCATTCCGATCCTCAGCGCTCGTGAAGCTGAGGTCGGCCGCCAGATGCAGATCTGCAATGCCTGCCGCTACTGCGAGGGCTTTTGCGCGGTGTTCCCGGCGATGACGCGGCGGCTGGAGTTCGGCAAGGCCGACATCCACTTCCTGGCCAACCTGTGCCACAACTGCGGCGCCTGCCTGCATGCGTGCCAGTACGCGCCGCCGCACGAGTTTGCTGTGAACGTGCCGCAGGCGATGGCCCAGGTGCGTGGCCAGACCTATGTCGACTATGCGTGGCCACCGGCCCTGGGCGCGCTGTACCAGCGCAACGGCCTGACGCTGTCGCTGGCATTGGCGACGGGCCTGGCACTGTTCCTGATCCTGGCCGTGGCCGTCAACGGCACGTTGTGGGGCGGGCAGCTCGGCGGCAACTTCTACAACCTGTTCCCTCACAACCTGCTGGTCGGCTTGTTCGCGCCGGTGTTCCTGTTCGCAACCCTGGCCTTGGCGATGGGGGTGCGCGGCTTCTGGCGAGACGTCACGCCTGCCACCAGCGGCGCACCGTTGAGCGGACCAGCGGCTGCGGAGGCCACGGACGCGGTGCTGCGCCTGAAGTACCTCGACGGTGGCCATGGTATGGGCTGCAACAACGACGACGACGCCTTCACCCTCGCGCGTCGGCGCTTTCACCACTTCACTTTCTATGGCTTCCTGCTGTGCTTTGCGGCGACCAGCGTGGCGACGATCTACCACTACGCGTTCGGCTGGACGGCGCCCTACGAACTGCCCAGCCTGCCCAAGCTGCTCGGCGTGGTCGGCGGTGTGAGCCTGATGATCGGCACGGCAGGGCTGTGGCACCTGAACCGCCGGCGCCATCCCTTGCATGGCGACGCCGTACAAAGACCGATGGACCTGGGATTCATTGCCTTGTTGTTCCTCACCAGCGCCAGCGGACTGGCACTCTGGCTGGGCCGCGGCACGCCCGCCCTGGCCGTGCTGCTGTGCCTGCACCTTGGCGCGGTGATGGCCTTGTTCGCCACGCTGCCGTATGGCAAGTTCGGTCACGGCATCTTCCGCAGCGCGGCCCTGTTGCGGCATGCGATCGAAAAGCGCCAGCCCAACACGATCGGTCTGGCGGCCGACTGAAGACCACTCACAACACCCTTTCCGGAGATCCGCGATGAACAAATCCCACCTGCTGCGCGCCACGGCGCTGGCTTTCGCCGCGCTGTTGCTGAGCGGCCCCAGCCATGCACAGGACTTCCCACCCAAGAAGTTGGTCACGCTGGTCGTGGGTTTTGCCGCCGGCGGCGCGGCCGATGCAGCGGCCCGCCTGATCGCCAAGAAACTAGGCGAGAACATCGGCCAAACCGTTGTCGTCGACAACAGGGCCGGCGCCGGCGGCAACATCGCGCACCAGCAGGTGGCCAACGGTCCGGCCGACGGCACGATGCTGCTGTTCGGCTCGGTCGGCCCGCTGACCATCGCTCCGCACGTGATGAAGGTCAGCTACGACCCGTTCAAGGATCTGGCGCCGGTGTCGGGTGGCGTCAACTTCCCCAACGTGCTGGTGGTCCACAAAGGCGTGGGCGTGAAGACGCTGGCCGAGTTCGTGGCCTTGGCGAAGAAGAAGCCGGGTGGCTTGGACTACGCCTCCACCGGCGCGGGATCGGCATCTCACCTGGCGGGCGAACTCTTCAGCCAGCGCGCCGGGATCGAGATGACCCACGTGCCCTACAAGGGCGGCGCGCCGGCCCTGCAGGACCTGCTGGGCGGACGCATCGCATCCTATTTCTCGGCGCCGCCCACTGCGCTGCCGCACGTGGAGGCCGGAAATCTCGTCCCGCTGGCCACCACGGGTCCGACGCGTCCGGCATACATGCCCAACATCCCGACGGTCGCGGAGTCCGGCTACCCCGGCTTCGAGGCGCTGAACTGGTATGCCTTCGTGGCACCAGGCAAGACGCCCACGCCGATTCTGGATCGCTGGAACGTCGAGATCGTGAAGGTGCTCAACGACCCGAGCGTGAAAGACGCGCTGAACAAGCACGGCTTGACCCCGCAGCCCACTACGCGCGCCGAGTTGACGGCCTTCATGAGGAAAGAAGACGCGAAGTGGAGCGCCGTCGTACGGGAACGCAAGGTCACGGTCAACTGAAGCGGACCTGAGGGCCTGGTCTGATCAATCGCGGCTTCCATGTCGGCCCCAAGGTCAGCGATGCCGACCACAGTTTCCGAATCGATCTGCTCGCCCGCCAGCGGGCCGCGCAAGCCCTTTGAACGCACTCGGGCCGAACATGAACCGCCGCACGGGCGCAGAAGACGCACCAACTCAGCTGCCTGTATCAGCATCACCGCTGACGCAGCTGAATGCCGGCACACCCCGGATGTCCGCTCGAGCAGGTGGACGTGGACCGCTGAGGGGTCGGTAGTGCAGCTTCACCGTCCGCTGTCCGGCCCAGCCGCAACAGGCAGTAATGAGCCGGTACTTGCCTTCAGCGACGGGCCGCTGCTGCAGATGGTGGCCGACAGCAACGGGTCGCAAGTGCAAATTCGTGGCATTGCGAAACGGACGCTTGACTGTCGCTGGCGCAGTAGCGCTGGGTCCGCCTCCAATAGGGTCGTGGGACTGCTCGCTCGACTCGCTTCGATGACGGCAATGTGGCCGAGTCCGTGAAGTCGCCGCGTTACGGTCACTGACCGCAACCGCTGCGAAGTGGTCCACTTGAAGCAGCCTGGGTTCTCTCCCGATGTCCGCGACTGAGCAGAACGACTCTGGCGGCGTAACTCGCGAACCGCCAAACTGGATCGACAGTTCGCCCAGACCCAAACTGCTAATCTGCGCCCCATGGGGCCGGAGGGAGCACAGCCAGCGCAGAGCGAACGTCTGGTCGCGGCTATCGCCGCGCTGGAAGCGCAGCGGTCTGCGCTTGGCGACGCCGTGGTCGATGCGCTGCTGGCGCCGGCGCGCGCCGAACTGGCGGCGCTGCAGGCGCGCGCTGCGAAGCCGGCCGAGCCCGAGCAGACGCTCAAGCAGGTGAGCATCCTGTTTCTCGACGTGGTGAATTCCACCGCGCTCGGCCAGCAGCTCGATCCCGAAGACATCGGCGCGGTGATGGATGGCGCGCTTGCCCGCGCCACGGCAATCGTGCAATCGCACGGCGGCCGCGTGCTGCAGTACGCCGGGGACAACCTGCTGGCCGCGTTCGGCGCCGACACCGCGCGCGAAGACGATGCCGAGCGCGCGGTGCTGTGCGGCCTGGCGCTATGCGAGCTCGGGCGCACGCTGGGGGAAGAGGTGCAGCGCGCGCACCGGCGCAACGGCGTGCACGTGCGCGTCGGCATCCACACCGGCGACGTGATGCTCGGCGGTGGGGTCAACGACGAAGGCACCATCCGCGGCAGCAGCGTGAACATCGCCGCGCGCATGGAACAGACCGCGCCGCCCGGCGCGCTGCGCATCAGCCACGATACGCACGCGCTGGTGCGTGGCCGCTTCGAGGTGCTGGCGCAGGAGCCGTTGCAGGTCAAGGGCATCGATGCGCCGATCCGCAGCGTGCTGGTGCAGCGGGCGCGGGCGCGGGTGTCGGCGGCCGAGCGTCGTGGCGTCGATGGCGTGGCCACGCGCATGATCGGCCGCGACGCAGAGTTCGAGTCGCTGTGTGAAGCGTACTCGCGCGTGGGCGATACCGGCACGCTCGCGCTGGTCAGCGTGGTGGCCGACGCGGGCCTGGGCAAGAGCCGCCTGTTGGCAGAGTTCACGCGCTGGCTCGGCGCGCGGCCGGAGCGCGCCACGCTGCTGAGCGGCGCCGCACTGCCGCAGACGCAGCAGCAGGCGTACGGCCTGCTGCGCGACATCGTCACCGCACACCTGCAGATCACAGAAGATGACACCCCCGACGCCGCGCGCGCGGCGATCGAGCGCGGTTTCGCGAGGGTGTTCGCCGGCAGCGACGCCTCCGCGGTCGAAGCACAGGCGCACTTGGTCGGCCACCTGATCGGCTTCGATTGGCAGCACAGCCGCCACGTGCAGGGCGTCTTGCACGACCCGCAGCAGATCCGCAGCCGCGCCTTCTACGCGGTGGCGCAGCTGTTGCGACGGCTGGCCCAGAGCGGAGGCGCGCCGTTGGTGCTGGTGCTCGAAGACCTTCACTGGGCCGACGACCCGAGCCTGGACTTCGTGAGCAACCTCGTCGATGTCGATCGCGACGTGCCGCTGCTGATCGTCTCCGCCGCGCGACCCGAGCTGGCGCAGCGGCGACCCGAGTGGGCCGACGGACGCCCACCGCGCCAGCGCTTCGAGCTGCAACCACTCGACAAGCGCGCCAGCCGCGACCTCGTGCATGAGCTGCTGCAGCGCTTGTCCGAGGTGCCCGCCGCGCTGCGCGACCTGTTGACGGGCGGCGCCGAAGGCAATCCTTTCTACATGGAAGAGCTGGTGCGCATGCTGATCGACCAGGGCGCGGTCGTCGTCGGCTCGGGTGCCGACGAGACGTGGCGGCTTGACGCCGACCGGCTGCTCACCACGCGCGTGCCGCCCACCCTTACCGGCGTGCTGCAGGCGCGCCTGGATGACCTGTCGCCGCAGCAGAAGCGGTGCCTGCAGCAGGCGAGCATCGTGGGTCCCGTGTTCAGCGACGGCACGCTGTACGCCTTTGACGGCGCTGCGCACGTAGAACTGCCGGCGCTGGAACAGCGCGGTCTGCTGGTGGCGCAAGCGCCGGCGTCACCTGCCGACGCGCGCAGCTACGCCTTCAAGCACGCGCTGCTGCACCAGGTGGTGTACGGCACCGTGCTCAAGCGCGCGCGGCGCGAATGGCACGGCCGCCTCGCACGCTGGTACACAGCGCAGGTCGAGCAGGGCTCGCTGCGCGACGACGAAGTGCTGCCGTTGACGGCGCAGCACCATGAGTTGGCCGGCGAGGCGCTCGAGGCGGCGCTGTGCCACGCGAGCGCTGCCGAGCACGCGGCGGCGCGCTTTGCGCACGGCGCGGTCATCGACCACGTGGCGCGGGCGCTGCCGTTGCTCGACAGCCTCAGCGATCGCGTCGAGTTGGCGCAGGAGCTGCAGCGCTGTCGCTGGCGCCTGTTGTCGGAGCGCGGCCGCACGCTCGATCGCACCGGGCGCATGGCGGAGCATCGCGCCGACCTCGAGGCGATGCACGAGCTGGCGCAGCGCACCGGCGAGGCCGCATGGCACGCGGTGGTGGCGAGCCGGCGTGCCGCCCTGGCGCTGCGGCTGGCCGACTGGTCCGCGGCCGCGTCGCACGCGCGCCGGGCGATGCAATGGGCCGACGGCGCGCGCGATGCCACCATGCGCCTGGACAACCAGGCGACGCTCGCGCTGGCGTTGCGCGGCCAGCGCCAACTGGAGTCCGCGCTGGCGCTCGGGGAGCAAGGGCTTGCCGAATCGCGAGCGCTGCGGGTGCAACGGGCGGAATACCGTTTCCTGCGCGTGCTGGCGCTGGTCTACGAGAGCCTGGGCGACGAGGTGCGCTCGGGCGAGATGGAGATCGAGGCGCTGCAGGTCGCGCGTGCCACGGGTGACCGTGCGGGTCAGGCGCTGGGTCTTGTGTGCGAAGGGCTGATCGCGTTCTTCTTCGGCGACGCGGCGCAAGCGCAGTGTTCGTTCGAGCAAGGACTGGAGCTGCAGCGCGAGTTGGGCCTGCGAGCCGGTGCCGCGCACACGATGACACACTTGGCCGCCGTCGTGCTCGTGCGCAGCGATGCGTTCCAGGCGCTGGGCATCGCGCGGCAGGCGCTGGCGACTGCGCTGGCCGTCGAGGCGCGCGCCGCCGAACTGTCCGCGCGCATGCTGCTCGGCGCAGCGGAGCTCACCCTTGGCCACGCCACCGAGGCGGAGACAGCCTTCGCTGCTGCGCTCGCGTCCGCGCAGGCGATGGGCAGCGGCCGGCTATGGGCCGCGCACGCCGGCCTGGCGCGCGCCGCGTTGGCTGCGGGCCATGCCGAGCGCGCATTCGATCGGATCCAGCCCATCCTGTCGCATGCATGGGCCGACGAGCGGCTCGACACCCATTGGGAGCCAGAGGTGGTGGCGCTTGCGTGCCACGACGTGCTGCGGACCGCGGGTGACGAGCGGGCCGCCGAATGGCTCACGCGCGCGTACGACTGGATGATGGCGGTGGCCAACACCATCCCCGATGTGGCCAGGCGACAGGCCCATCTGCAGCTGACCGAGCCGCGCCGTCGCATCGCGCAGGCGTGGCGAAGTGCACGTGGTTGATCAACTGCACTCCGTCATTGTCCGCTTCCGATTGTGGTCAGCGTCTGCTATGGGTCGTCCACGACCACACGGACGTAGAACCTCAGAGGCTGGTCTGCAAGCCACAGCTGTCGTTCGTCATTGGTCGGCACCGATGCGTCGCTGAGTTGTGGTTCGAAACCC
>Ga0068868_100004005_pt1 | contig 10287 bp, 13 predicted proteins | sample KBSMisM42_FD_64660 | JGI IMG/M metagenome (GOLD analysis project Ga0068868, IMG submission 64660) | Miscanthus rhizosphere microbial communities from Kellogg Biological Station, Michigan, USA - KBS Miscanthus M4-2 | ecosystem: Host-associated > Plants > Roots > Rhizosphere > Soil ...
ACCTGTGACACCGCGTCCGATACCGGGGGCGACCCGGTCGACGACAACCCGCCGCAGCCGGAGGCGGGGACGGCGATCACATGCATGGCACCCATCAGGATTCGATTCACCGACCTGACTCTACGGGTATTCTGGGGCTCGTGGCCATCCCCGTTCATCATTCCACCGAGTCGACACCGGGCGACCGCGGGCGGGGCTTCGGCGTCGCCCAGGCCGACCGGATCGCCGCGACCGCCGACGTCTATTTGCGCCTGTTCCGGCTGAAGGGCCTTGAGGAGGGCCAGGTGCTCGAGTTCGGCGCCGAGGCGCTCGACCGCATCGGCGTCTTCGCGCCCGACCTGAGCGACGAGATCGCGGGCATCGCCGCCGGAAGCGGGCTCGCGCCCGAGCTGATCGGCGCGCTCAACGCCCGCACCGAGCTGCTGGCCGCCGGCCGCGGCGAGTGCTCGGCGATCGCCTGCCTGGGCACCGCCACCTCGTCGGGCACGCCGATCGGCGTCCAGACCTGGGATTGGCACGACGAGCTGTCGGACAGCTGGATGCGCTGGACGATCGACCACCCCGGCGGCCATCGCGTCGAGACCATGACCGAGGCCGGCATCGTCGGCAAGGTGGGCGTGTCCAGCGAGGGCGTCGCGATCCTGATGAACATCCTCGGCCACCGCGATGACGGCCCGCCCATCGGCGTACCGGTACACGTGCTGAACCGTCACGTGCTCGATCGCGCCGGCGACGGAGTCGAGGCGCTGGCGATGTTGTCCAACGCGACCATGTCGGCGTCGAGCGCCGTCACCGTGATCGCCGACGACGAGGACGGCGGCGCCGTCTGCACCGTCGAGCTGTCACCCGCGGGGCCTGGCTTCGTGACGCCGGACGAGCGCGGCGTGCTCGTCCACACCAACCACTTCGTGGCCGAGCCCGGCCGTCTGGCGGACACGATGGTGCGCGAGGCACCCGACTCGGTGCTGCGGCTCGACCACGCCCGCCGGGCGATGTCACGCGTGGCCGAGGGGGCGATCGATGAGGACGCGATCCTGGGCGCGCTTCGCAGCCACCGCGGAGGCTGGGGCGCCATCTGCGTGCACCCCGACCCGGCAGCCGAGTTCGGCGACCGCTGGCGCACGCTGGCCACCGTGATCGTCGACCCGGCCGCCCGGCGCATGACGCTGCACAGCAACGGTCCGTGCGGCGGCGTGCACGCCGTGCCGCTGCACGCCGCGTCGGTCTAGGCGAGCTCGCGCTCGACCACGGCCGCCGCGGCCAGGCAGTCGACCTCGCGCCAGGGCCGCGCCGCGATCTGCAGCCCCACCGGCATCCCCAGCGAATCCATCCCGCAGGGCACCGAGATCGCCGGCCAGCCGAGCGTGTTGAACACGCCCGTCAGCCCGCACATGACGCTGGTCACGTCCACCTCCTGCTCGCCTGCGAACGGCACCTTCAGCGTGCCGATGGTGGGCGCGGTGATCGGCTCGGTCGGCGAGACGATCATGTCGATGCCCTGCTCGTGCATCTTCGCCAGCATCCGCCCCTGGTACGCGAGCCGCAGGAACATGATGTGGCCGGCCTCGCGTCCGCTGAGCCGGTCGCCCGCCTCCATCTCGGCGACGATGTCCGGCCCCAGATCGGCGCGCCGCTGCGGCCAGTGCTCGTAGAGCGCCCCGGCCTCCTCGGTCAGATAGAAGCTGTTCTCATTCAGCCCCGCGACCGGCCACTCCATGTCGACCTCGACCAGCCGCGCACCCGCCCGCTCCAGCAGCGCCACCGCATCCCGCACGATCGGCACGAGGCCCGGGTCGGTGTGCTCGAAGAAGAAGCGCTCGGCCACGCCGATCGTGCGCCCCTCGACTCCGGCATCGAGCGCGTCGCGGTAGCGCGGAACCGGCACCGGCTGCGTGCGCGGATCGTTCGGCGACGGCCCGGCCAGCACCTCCAGCGCCAGCGCCGCATCGCGCACCGACCGGGCCATCGGCCCGCAGTGGTCGAGCGACGGGCAGAGCGGCTTGATCCCCGCCAGGCTGACCCGCCCGTGGGTCGGCTTCAGCCCCACGATCCCGCATACCGACGACGGGCAGCGGATCGAGCCGCCGGTGTCGGTTCCCGGCGCCAGCGCCACGATCCCGGCCGCCACGGCCGCGCCCGAGCCGCCGCTCGACCCGCCCGGGATACGCGTGGGGTCGTGCGGATTGCGGCACGAGCCGAACCAGGGGTTGTCGCAGGTCACGCCCCACGCCAGCTCGTGGGTGTTCAGCTTGGCGATGCAGACGGCGCCGGCAGCCGCCGACCGAGCGACCACATCGGCGTCGCGCTCGGGCACGTGATCGCGATAGATGGCGCTGCCGTACGTCGTTCGGATGCCGCCGGTGTCGATCAGATCCTTCCAGCCGACCGGCACGCCCGCAAGCGGGCCCGGGTCACGCCCAGCCGCCACCGCAGCGTCCACCACGGCGGCCTCTCGCAGCGCCCGCTCCTCGGTCACCAGCCAGACCGCGCCCAGCTCGTCGGCGCCGGCCCGGTCAAGTGCATAGCGGGCAACCTCCGTCGCCGACACGTTGCCCGCACGTACCGCGGTTGCCAGGTCGGTCGCATCCTGCACGCTCAGGTCACCGCCTTCGCGAAGCGGTCGGCCCGGAAGCGGTCACACTCCGGCGGCAGCGGCCGCCCCTGCGCCAGGTCGGCGCACAGGCGCCCCAGCAGCGGACCGAACTTGAACGCGTGGCCGCTGTCGCCGCCGCAGACCACGACGCCGTCGATCTGGTCGAGGATGAAGTCGCCGTCGGGCGTCACCGTGTAGAGGCAGGCCTCCTGGTGCACCGGCTCGGGAATCAGGCCGGGCAGCGCCTCGGCGACATGGCCGCGCAGGTCGTCGACCACCTCCGACAGCACCGGCCGATCACGCCGGTCGGGGTCGAACGGCCCCTTGCGGGCGCCGTCCTGCGCCGCCTTGTAGCCGACGCCGGGCGACACCACCCCATACCAGAAGCGGTCGTCCCGCTCACCGCCGTGGTCGACCAGCGACGGCCGCGAATCGGGCGCGCCGCGAAAGAAGCAGACCTGCTCGATCTGGCCGTACACCGGCAGATCGTACAGGCGCGACAACCACGAGCCCGGGCAGACCACCACGGCATCGGCCTCCAGCTGCGAGGGGTCGGCGATGCGCGCACCCTCCACCACCTCCACGCCCAGCCGCAGCCGTGCCAGCGCGTCGTCGGCGAGCACCGCGCCGGCGTCGGGCGTCCACAGCACCGGCCCGGAGAACCGCGCCTCCGGGAACAGCCGCTCTGCCTCGGCCGGCTCCAGCCAGCTGTACTGCTCGCCGCAGCGCTCGAGCACCGCCGCGTGCTGATCCACCCCGCGCCCGTGTTCGAGCAGGCCGTTGCGCAGCAGCAGGGCCGGATCCAGCCGCATCCACTCGTCGATCGAGCGCCGCGCCAGCCGGCAGTAGTCGTCGTGCCGGTAGCTGGTGCGGTAGATGCGCGAGCGCCCGGGCGAGCTGCCCAGCCGGGTGCCCACCGAGTGCTGTTCGTAGACCGTGACCGCAAACCCGTCTTCACGCAGTGCGCGTGCGGCCGAGAGGCCGATCACGCCCCCGCCGACGACGGCCGCGGTGCTATGCGGCGGCGTTGACCAGCTCCTTCAGCTGACCGGTCTCGTGCAGCTCCGTGACGATGTCGCAGCCGCCCACCAGCTGGCCGTCGACGAACAGCTGCGGGATGGTCGGCCAGCCCGAGTGCTCCGACAGCAGCTGCCGGATGCGGGGATCGGGCAGGATGTCCATGGCCGCGAACTCGGCGCCGGTGTCCTTCAGGCAGGCCACCGTCTGCATCGAGAAGCCGCAGCGCGGCATCTCCGGGGTGCCCTTCATGAACAGCATCACGCGGTTCTGCGCGATCGAGTTCAGCACCTCCTGGCGGATCTCGTCCTCGGTGATGATCATTGCGTTGCCTCCGTCTTGATCTTGAGTGCGTGGATTGGCCGGCCGGGGCCGAGCAGGTGGTCGACGGCGCCGTTCACGAGCCGGTGCTGCTCGATCAGCGGCAAACCGGTGAACTGCGGGGCGCGCACGTGGGCGTACAGGTGGTCGCCGCCTGCCATGTCCTCGACGCTCACCTCGGACCCGGGCAGCGCTGTGCGGATCAACCCCTCGATTTCGGCGATGTCAGCCACACCACGAACATTAGCGAGTGATGTGACCGGCCCGATTCGGCAAAGCAGGAACGGCTACCCTACAAGACAAATACTCGTCGAAACGCCCGGAGGAGGGGCGCCGACACATGTTGTATCTACTGCTGTTCATTCCACCCCTGATCCTCGGTGCCCTCGGGCAGATGTGGGTCAAGCGCGCCTTTGCCGACGGCTCCAAGGTGCACGCCGCATCCGGCATGACCGGGGCCCAGGTGGCCCGCCGCATGCTGGAGTCGGGCGGCCTGGACGTCGGCATCGAATCGATCGGCGGATCGCTCAGCGACCACTACGACCCGCGCGCGAAGGTGATGCGCCTGAGCCAGCCTGTCGGCAACTCGGACACGATCGCAGCCGTCGCCGTCGCCGCGCATGAGACCGGCCACGCCTTCCAGGACGCCCGCCGCGAGCCCATGTTCCGGATGCGCGGATCGCTCGCGCCGGCCGTCGGCTTCGCCTCGCAGGCGTGGTTCCCGCTGGTCATGATCGGCGCCTTCACCTCCGCCGGCGGCAGCGCGGCCAGCCCGCTGATCCTGATCGGCGCGGCGATCTTCGCCGTCACGGTGGTGTTCCAGCTGGTCACGCTGCCCGTCGAGTTCGGCGCCAGCCGCCGCGCCATGCAGATGCTGAGCGCGCAGGGGATCCTGATGCCGGAGGAGCTGCCGGTCGCCCGCAAGGTGCTGACCGCTGCCGCCCTCACCTACGTGATCGGCACCCTGATCGCGGTCTACCAGCTGGCGATCCTGCTGCTGCAGTCGCGCAACTAACGCCGCACGCTCTATCGTGCGGGCCGTGCGCCTGATCAGCTTCCGCATCGATGAAGGGCCGCCGCGCGCGGGCATCTGCGACGGCGAGATCGTCCACGACACCGGCCTGGGCATGCGCGACCTGCTGGCCCGCGGCATCGACCGAGTGCGGCCGATCTCGCGGCATCCGCGGGCGGCCGTGCAGCCGCTGCCGGCCGTGCCCGACCCGGGCAAGATCATGTGCATCGGGCGCAACTACCGTGAGCACGCGGCCGAGCAGGGTGCCGAGGCGCCGGCCCAGCCGCTCGTGTTCGCCAAGTACCCGTCCGCGCTGATCAGCGACGGTGAGCCGATCCGCCTGTCGCCGTTGACCTCGCAGGTCGACTGGGAGGCGGAGCTGGTGGTCGTGATCGGCCGCGCCGGCAAGCACATCGGCGAGAGCAGCGCCTGGCAGCACGTGGCCGGCTACACGGTCATGAACGACGTGTCCGCGCGCGACCTGCAGCGCGGCGACGGGCAGTGGACACGGGCCAAGAGCCTGGACACCTTCGCGCCGCTGGCGGCAGAGCTCGTGAGCGCCGACGAGATCCACGATCCGCACGACCTGGCGATCCGCTGCTGGGTGAACGACGAGCTGATGCAGGACTCCTCGACCGGCAACATGATCCACACCATCCCGAACCTGGTCGCGCACCTGTCCCAGGCCTTCACGCTCGAGCCGGGCGACCTGATCGCCACCGGCACGCCCGCCGGCGTCGGCGCGTTCCGCGACCCGCCCGTGTTCCTGCGGGCGGGGGACGTGGTGCGCTGCCAGGTCGACGGCGTGGCGACGCTGGAGAACCCGGTGGCCTGATGACGCGGAGGCGGCCGTGATTGCGACGATGGCCCGCGCCCCGATCTCGATCGAGCACGTCGGCCACGGCTACGGGCCGCTGCCGGTGCTGCACGACATCAGCCTGGAGATCGCGGCCGGCAGCCGGCTGGCGGTGGTCGGCCCCAGCGGCTGCGGCAAGTCCACGCTGCTGCACCTGATCGCGGGCCTGGAGCAGCCGCGCGCCGGCGCCATCTCGGTGGCCGGCGGCGACCTGCCCGAGCGGCGTCTGGCCGGCTGCGCGCTGATGCCGCAGGATGATCTGCTGCTGCCCTGGAGAAGCGCGCTCGACAACGCGGCGCTGCCGCTGATGAACGCCGGTGTCGGCCGCGGCCGGGCGCGGGAGGCAGCGCTGCCGCTGTTCCGCCGCTTCGGGCTGCACGGCTTCGAGCAGGAGCAGCCGCGACATCTGTCGGGTGGGATGCGGCAGCGGGTGGCGTTCCTGCGCACGCTGCTGGCGGGAAAGGGCGTGCTGCTGCTGGACGAGCCGTTCGCCTCGCTGGACGCGCTCACGCGCGAAGAGCTGGGCGGATGGCTGGCAGAGACGCTCGATCAGGAGCCGCGCACGGTCGTGCTCGTCACCCACGACGTGGACGAGGCGCTTCGCACCTGCGAGCGCGTGGCCGTGCTGTCGCCGCGGCCGGGTCGTCTGCTGCTGGACGCGCCCAGCTCGCACCTCAGCCATGACGACGTGATGGAGGCGCTGCGATCGTGAAACGGTTCGCCTGGGTAGCGGTGCTGGCGGGGCTGCTGCTTGCATGGGAGGCCTGGGTCGACCTGCGGTCGGTGCCCGACTACCTGCTGCCGTCGCCCAGCGGGATCGGCTCGGCGTTGTGGGAGGAGCGCTCCACGCTGCTGTCGCAGGCTGCCGTGACCGCCCGCGAGATGCTGCTCGGCTTCGCGGTGGCGGTGATCCTTGGCCTGGGCGCGGCGATCCTGCTGCAGCGCCTGCCCTGGCTGCGCTCGGCGGTCTACCCGCTGCTGGTGGCGTCGCAGAGCATCCCGGTCGTCGCGATCGCGCCGCTGCTGGTGATCTACCTTGGCTTCGGCCTATCGCCCAAGGCGCTGATCGTGGCGCTGGTCTGCTTCTTTCCGATCACGGCCAACGCGCTGGACGGGTTCGCGTCGGCGCCGGCCGAGCTGCGCAGCACCATGCGTACGCTGAACGCGACTCCCCGGGCGATCTTCTGGCGGGTGGAGCTGCCGTGGGCGACGCCACGCGTGTTCACGGGCGCACGCATCGCCGCCTCCTACGCCGCCGTGGCCGCGCTGTTCGCGGAGTACGCGGGCGGCTCCGGCGGGCTGGCCGACTCGATGCACGACCAGCTCGACACCCAGCTGGTGGGCGCCGCGATCCTGCTGCTGGCGCTGCTGGCGCTGGCGCTGTTCGGGCTGGTGACGCTGCTCGAGCGGGTCATGATCCCGTGGGCGCGCGAAGGCTAAACTAGGCCCGTAACCGTTTGCCGGGGAGTCCCGAACGGGGCTGAGAGGACGCAACAGCGTCGACCCGTCGAACCTGATCCGGATCATGCCGGCGAAGGGACGCAAGCAATGCCACGACGACTCCTTCCGCTCCTCGCGCTGCTGGCGCTGGCCGCCGGCTGCGGCAGCGACGGCGCCGCCACCTCGAGCGGCGCCGCGCCGCAGAACGTATCGCTGCAGCTCGACTGGTACCCCAACCCCGACCACGTCGGGCTCTACACCGCCATCGACCGCGGCTTCTTCCGACGCGCCGGCCTGGACGTCACCCCGCGCCAGCCGACCGACGTGTCCGACCCGATCAAGCTGGTCGCCGCGGGGCGCGCCGACCTGGGCATCTCCTACGAGCCGGAGCTGTTCTTCGCACAGCAGCAGCACGCGCCCGTGGTGGCCGTGGCGGCGATCGTCCCCACCGCGCTCAACTCGATCATCACGACCGAGCAGGGCATCACCACGCCCACAGGGCTGCGCGGCAAGACGATCGGCGTCGACGGCAGCGCCTCGACCAGCGCCTATGTCGAAACGGTGCTCCGCACTGCCGGCCTCGCACCAAGCGACGTGCACCTCGTGACTGTCGGCTTCAACCTGCTGCCGGCGCTGCTGGCCGGTCGCGTGGACGCGATCGCCGGCGGCTTCCAGAACATCGAGGGCGCGGAGCTGGCGGCGCGGGGCCTGCATCCGGTGGTGTTCCCGGTCGATCGGTACGGCGTGCCCGGCTACGACGAGCTGGTGGTGGTCGCAAACAGCGAGCGGCTGGCGAGCGATGGTGGCTACCGCCATGAGGTGCGCGCGTTCGTCTCGGCGCTGGCGGCCGGCACCGTCTACGCGAAGGTCCACCCCGCGGCCGCGCTGGCCGTGATGCGGGCCAACTCGTCCCGCGACTACAGAAACGCGCTTGCCACGTCGGTGCCGGAGACGCTGCGGCTGCTGGACACGACAGCGCTGGATCCGGCCGCCTGGAACCGGTTCGGCCGCTGGATGCAGGCGCAGGGCCTGCTCAAGACGCCGCCCGACGGCGCCGCCCTGGTGGCCCGGCCCTGAACCACCACATGCCTAGAATCCCCGTGTGGAGCACGATTCCCTCAAGGGCCAGCTGCTGATCGCGGCGCCGATGCTGCTCGATCCCAACTTCCGGCGCACCGTCGTGCTGCTGCTCGAGCACACGCCGGAGGGCGCGATCGGCGTCGTCCTCAACCGCCCCTCCGACACCGAGGCGCGGGAGGCTGTCCCCGACCTGCGGGCGGTGCTGCTGGACGACGAGCCGATCTTTCTGGGCGGCCCGGTGCAGCCAGAGACGGTGATCGCGCTGGCCGACCACAACGACCCGCTCGAGGACGAGGCCATCTGCGGCTCGATCGCGTCGCTCGAGTTCGACGAGGACCCCGACAACCTGCACAGCTCGGTCAGCCGGGCACGGGTGTTCGCCGGGTACGCCGGCTGGAGCACGGGACAGCTCGAGGACGAGATCGACGAGGAGGCCTGGTTCATCGAGCAGGCGCTGCCGGGCGACGTCTTCAGCACCGAGCCGGAACGACTGTGGTCGTCGGTGCTGGAGCGCATGGGCGATCAGTACCGGCTGCTGGCACGGATGCCCGAAGACCCGCGCATGAACTAACTTGTCCCCACCCGTGCGAAGGGAGCGAGATGAGCACCATGCAGAGCGGTACCGGCTGGAGCGTCGCGCACGTCGATGAGGTGCCGCCGGTCAAGCCCGACTGGCCGGACACCTGGAAGTCGATCCGCCACCATTTCGGCGTATCCGCGTTCGGCATCAACGCCGTCACCAAGGATGAGGGCAAGGTGCTGATCCCTGAGCACCACGAGCAGGAGTCGGGGCAGCAGGAGGTGTACTTCGTGCATCGCGGCAGCGCCCTCGTCACCCTGAACGGCGAGACGGTGACGGCCGGCGCCGGCGCGGTGGTCGCAGTCGAGCCCGGCACCTCCCGCAAGTTCGAGGCGACGTCGTCGCCGACGACGCTGCTCGTGATCGGCGGCACCCCCGGCAAGGCGTACGAGATCGGGGACTGGGAGAAGTAGCGCCGACCGTCAGGGAACGGTCAGGCGCTTCTGATAGCAGACGCTCTTGGGGTCGGTCAGGTACGGCCCCCAGCAGGGGCCGCGGCGGTAGCCGGCCCGCTCGTAGAGGCGGATGGCGTCGAGCAGGCGGTCGCCGGTCTCGAGCCGCAGCGTGTCGAAGCCGAGGTCGACGGCCCACCCCTCCAGAGCCTCGAGCACCATACGGCCGATGCCGGCCCCACGCTCCTCCGGTGCCACGTACATGCGCCGGATCTCGCCGCCGCCCTCCGGGTGCCGGCAGATACCACCGCATCCGATCACCTCGCCCTCCCGCAGCGCCACCAGGAACACGCCCTCTGGTGGCACGAACTCCTCGTCGCGCGGCGGCGCCCCGGATCCGCCCTCGCCGCCGTAGCGGGCCGCCATCTCGGCCTGCTGTCGGACGGTCATCTCGGTCAGCTCGCTGAGCCTGCGCGGTTCGATCCTGATCGACATCCGGGCAACGATAACCCGCCAATGTGTGGACGGTGACCGCTGCGGGTAGCACCCCCGCATGTCCGATGGACAGCGACATATACCCGACACACCAACCGGTCCGGCGCCACCCGAGCACGACCGCGACAGTCCCGACCTGCCGCGTCGCGACGCAGGGGAGCCGGCCGAGGGAAACCTCGTGAAGGACGGTCAGGTGCGCACGGATCACCCGTCCACCGGCGAGCCTCAGAAGGGACGCTCCTCCCAGGACGAGGCGGGTGATACGGCGGCTGAGTCGGTGATCGAGTCGCTGCAGGTGGACTCCAGGATCACCAAGGGCAGCGACCCCGACTCGCCGGTGGCGGGCCTGCTCGCAGCCGCCGCGGCCGCACACGGCCCCCTCGACGAGGGCGCCTACCGGCAGTTCCTGGCGGAGACAGACCGCGACTGGACCAGCGTCGAGGACCTCGAGGCACGCTACGGCTCATTCCAGTCCGCGCTGGCCGAGGCCGGCATCGCGCC
>Ga0068868_100004008_pt1 | contig 10284 bp, 6 predicted proteins | sample KBSMisM42_FD_64660 | JGI IMG/M metagenome (GOLD analysis project Ga0068868, IMG submission 64660) | Miscanthus rhizosphere microbial communities from Kellogg Biological Station, Michigan, USA - KBS Miscanthus M4-2 | ecosystem: Host-associated > Plants > Roots > Rhizosphere > Soil ...
CATAGACACGCTGATCACTGTCGGAATTCTCAAGGCGGTCACTCAACGGCCCCGGCCTTACGAGAAGAACAGCAACGGCACCTTTTTTAGCGGCGGAGGCTCGTTTCCATCCGGGCATGCGGCGGAGAGTTGGGCGCTGGCATCGGTAATCGCCCATGAATATAACGGCAACATCATCTACCCGATTACAGCTTATGGTCTCGCTTCCTTGGTCACGTTCTCGCGCCTCAGCGGGCAACAACACTTCGCGTCGGACATCTTTGTGGGGAGTGCGATTGGTTGGTTTACGGGACGCTATGTCTTTAAAACTCACGTCGATCATTCCATTCACCGTCGACCGTCCTCCAAACTGAGTGAGCTGCGCCCCGATCTACTTCCTGTATACGATCCCTTCACGCGAACGCGTGGAGTTAGCCTCACCTGGAACCTAGCAGCGCGCTAGCCGGCGCGTCTTTACATCACTTCGCGAGCGCCGGGAGAGTCGTGTAAGTTTGGGTGGCCGGAATTCGTATACCCAGAACGGCGATCTGGCCGTTGGACGGCTTGGCGAACTCAATGGTGCCGCGGCCATTTCCGGTGGACCAGTATTTGTCGACCCCCAGGGTGAATGCCTGATGCCCACGGGCGGGCAGTGTAATCGTATCCGCTTCAAGTAGCGTGCCGTCGAGACTGCGGATGCTTACCGCTATATCTGCCGGCTGTGAGGAGGCATTATTGAGAGCCACGCCATTATTCGTACCGTCTGTAGTGTCGAAGGCGAGGACGTAAGCGTTAGCGTTGCGGGTCTCAAGCGGCACGACAGCCTCCTGGTTATTGTGCCGGAAGATCACAAATCCACTAACCTTCCCGGTGGTGCTGAGCTGCGCTGAGCCGGTCAGAAGTTGCGGCGAACCGCTAGTCTGGACCAAGAAAATGGACCCTGCCGCCATCGTTTGGGTGACGGCAGTAGCCGTCGTAGGCGGCCGGTTCCCTTGCGGGAATGACACCGGCAAGGGCAGGGAAGCGCCAGTCACATCCGCAAAGAAATTGAGTGTCGCGGGTGCGGAGTTGGTTCCCACGTTCACCAGCACGAAGGTGGTTTGCCAGCCGTCACCTCCGGAAGCGAGGTGGGCGAAGCTGCCACCATCGGCGCCGACATTCGCGATTGCCGGAATGGTGGTGAGCGCGTTGTTAGGCGGCGTGAAGCGGATACCAAGCACGCTGATTCGCCCGCCGGACGGCGTATCGAATTCGATCGTGCCGCGCTTATGAGCCGTAACCGGGAATCCCTGTAGCGGATCGGAAAGCACGAAGGAGGTATGGCCGTTTGCGCCGAGCGAAATACTGGTGCCGGGAGGGCTCAGGACGGTGCCGGTATCGTCGCGAATAACCACCGGAATAATGGCAGGCTGCGACGATACGTTTTCCACGGCCACCCCGAGCACGAGGCCGTTGGTATTGTCGAACGTCAGCAAGTACGAACTCGCTTTGCGCGTTTCCAGGGGGACGACGGCTTCTTGTCCGGTCGCGATCTGATGAAAAATCGCAAAACCGTCCACCGCGCCAGCGCCAATCAGTTGAGCTGAACCCACCACCACAGGCGATGTTGGCGAAGCCACCGTGTCCATGACTGAAGATGCATTGGCCGCCAGGGTCTGATCGAATGAAGCGGCCAAGAATGGTTCGGGTTCCGAGTGCAGTTCCCGGAACAAGAGAGGCAACAGCAGAGGTCCGCTGCCGTTGGGCCCCGCTATGTCGCCGAAGAAGCTGAGACGGATTGCCGCCGGAACTGTGCTCTTGTTGATGAGGGTAAACGCGGTGGTCCAATTTTCTTCTGCCGCAAGGTGCGCCATTGAACCGATGAAGCTCGACCCTGGAATCGAGGATGCCTGCTGCTGAATATTAAAGGAAAAGCCCGCGACGGTAATGGTTGCGGAGCGATCTGCGCCAAGATTGGGAGCCAGTTGGTAGCTGAGAGCGGCGCTGCCGATACTAGAAGCCGAACCAGGAAACGTGATCCAATTCGCGCTGCTCGCAGCCGACCACAGGAAGCCCGCGGGGAACGTAATAGTGACGGTTTGATGGCCGCCATCGCTGTTAAAGCTCTGTCCGCTAGCTGGAAAGGGATCGACGATCGGCGCATTGACACTGAATGAAACTGTGAATAGCAAGCTCCCTTTATTGAAGACGCGAGCTTGCCAAATTCCAGACGTAGGATTCACCAGTTGGCGGCCATAGAAACAGGAACTGCCAGCGGGACTCGGCCACGTACTGCCTGGCTGAACTTCGAGATCTGGCGCCAGCCAGTCGCTGGTGAATGAGTCACCTGCGGTGGCACTGGCGTTGAAAAATAAGTACACGGAACTACCCGCTGGGAATGAATTTGCAGCTGGCGGAACGATACATCCGGATGGAGGAGACGATAGTAACGTAACTCTTTGAGAGTTGAAAATCACGCCCGGAGAAGGCATGACCGCGAGGGGCGAAGGCGCGGACGCCCCTCGCGTGCTGATCGCCGCGATAGCAGCGGACCCCGGCGCCGCAATCAGTGAGCTGTCGACGATTGCCCGCAATTGAGTGGGATTCACGAATGTCGTCGCCAACGGTGTGCCGTTCCACATGACTATCGTTCCGGAATCGAAGCCGGCGCCAATTACGGCCAGCGAGAAGGCTTCTCCCGAGGCGATGACGCTTGGAGGATTCAAAGACCCGATGACAGGATTGTTCCCCTGCGTCGCCAGCGCCAACGCCAACTGGTATGCGTCTACTGATCCCAATCCTGTTGCGAGATCGTAACCCGGTCCCGCGGGATAGCCCAGTACGCCGAGCGAACAGTCAACCGTCCCCGTCACGCAGGAAACAACGTTGCCTCCCGACGTGATGTCGTGAAAGACGTTCGAAGGTGTCTGCGCGAGCCGGTATAGGGTGGGGTTAATATTTCCTTGGCCCAATTGAGTCTGGCCGCCTCTCGCGATTTGAAATTGATTCACCAGTGCCAGAATTCCTGCGAAGGACGGAGTGCCGGCGGATGTTCCGCCGACCAGCCCGGAAACTCCTCCATGCACGATGCGATAGCCCTCCCCGACGCCCGCAGCTAACGCGACATCCGGGACTGCGCGGCCGGTCCAACCGGGCAAACCTGGACCCGATTGCCACGAAGGCCGTGCGTAGTCAACGCTCAGGCCCCCGCCGGTCCCAAGTAGACCAATCGCTCCCGATTCATTCCACGACGTCTCCGGTACATACGATAGAGCCGACGCCAAATTCGTCGAATTGGAATTATTCCAATAGGTGCCGGCCCCTTCGTTAAACTGTGTTCCTCCCACACCTGTCACTTCCGGAAGGCTCACCGGAAAGTTCACAGCTAGCCCTTGGGTTGCCGCCAAGTGGTTGGTATTACCAAATGAATCGCATCCCGCTGCGCCAGAGTCGCCCGATCCGGCAACCCATGTAATCCCTTGCGCATTTGCCTGCTGGGCCAAGGCTTGAGTGCTGGCCCGCGTTGCCGTCGAATAGCGTTGTTCACAGCCAGCGAAGCTGTAAGTGATGATGGGGGCCAGGTTCTGATTGATGGCATAAGGTATGGCACCCGTCAACGCATTCGTCGCGACGACATAGATGATGGTGGCGTTGCGCGCCACCGCGCTCGCCCATTCAAGATCGAGATCGCCTTCCACTTCAGAGGACGTCATGCCGACAGCGCCGTAGGGGTCAATCACCTGAGGGTCATTGGGTGGCAACTTATAGATGGTGCGAAATAGCGCAAGATCCGACAGAGCCACGTCCGACTGCCCGATCACAACGATTCGTTGTCCAGTGCCATCAAAGCCGGCGTTGTAAAGCGGATTTAGGCCGTAAATGGTCGCGAAATCATTCGGCGCTAGCGAATGCCGGCCCAGGCCATCGGTATAGAGGGGGCGGAGCGTGTAATCATGTGGCCTTGGACGAAAGTCGTCCAAGCCGAGGATACCGGCAACCAGCGGTTCAATGGCTGCCGGAACTGAGGGCTCCTCCGCATTGGCGTAATGCGACTCGCCATCAACTTGGTAGCGATGAAAATGCGTACGCAGCGCTGTTTCAATCTGTCCCGCCGTGCCGCTAAACCAAACCCAGTTCCGGCCATGGGATGCCTCATCCACCGCCAGGCCCTCCGACTGCAGCCAGGATGAGACCTTTGCCATATCATCTTGGCTCAGGCCGAAGCGGTCACCAAATTGATCCGGGTTCAGCCAATTGTGATAGTTTTTCGACGATGGATCCTGCTGTTCCGCGAGCAATACATTCAGCGCCGCCTGCTGGGCATCAGATCGCCGGAACATGAGCATGACGTGGTCCATCCTGATGGACGGATCGAGCGGTCCTGCATCGAACTGGGGCGCGGCGCTGGGATGGATATTGCCCCTTAATCTCGTGGCCCGAAGCCGGTCAACGCGGCCGGTGATTCGGTTTTCCTGTGCGAAAAGAGAACCGGGCATTACCGCAAGAACCGCGAGGATCCACAACCAAACAACGCTTTTGCAATTCATCACAACTTCAGGACCGAATATTACATCATTCTTTGGAAATGTTTTAGATTAAAACGACGTTAGCACATTCCGCCCCGAGGGAGCGACATCGAGCATTTTCGATAATACTCGATGCAGGACGGTCAAATCCGATTATTTAGAGTGCGGATGCGCCGGCTCTAAAGCTTGCTCAGGATGCGGTCGTGGATCCAATGTTCATCCCACCATTCGCGCGGGTTGATCTGCACGCCGTCGATCTGCATGCTGAAGTGCACGTGCACGCCACCGGCGAGTCCGGTCTGGCCGGAGATCCCCATCTTCTGGCCTTTTTTGACCATCTCGCCTTCCTTGACGTCGATCTCGCGCAAATGGCCGTAGATCGATTGCAGGCTATAGCCGTGGTCCACTACGATGCAGTTGCCGTAGATGCCAAGATTCTTGGCCCACACCACGCGGCCGTCATTGGCGGCCTGAACCGGGGAGTTCTGAACGTCGGAAAGATCGAAGCCGAGGTGCACCTGCTGATCCACCTTCTTGCCGTGGTAGACGTAATTGCGCACGTCGGCGAAAACCGATTCCTCTTTACCCCAATGGATGAACGGGCCATTCCAGAGCACCTTCGGCTCTGTTTTGAAGCGGAGATCGGCGAGCTGTTGATTGTTCTGGAGGCGAATCGTCCCGTTGATATAAAGGAAGCGTGCGAGAACATCTTTGCCGGGCAGAACCTGATTGGTGGGATCGACGGAGTTCACCAGTTTCTCTATGAGCGCGTCGGACAGATCGAAATCCCGCGTCCGGAATTTTTTCGGAAACAATTTGAACCAGAATTGTCCCGTGGCTTCAGTGCCGGCCAAGTTGCGCGCATAGACCAGCGGCTTGACGTCCGGCGGCAAGTCCCAGGGGTAGGCGAACATGGCGAAGCGTTGGTTCGTGTCCTTTCCGGGCAAAGGAAAGCTGCGGAAGGTGTATTTTCCGACGCGGACGCCGGCATCGTTCCACGATCCTCCGGGGGTCATCGTCACCAGTTCCATACCGCCCTGGTTGACGTAGTGCTGAAAATCGTCGGCGACGACGCGCGGCGCTTCAAGCACCACATCCACGTCCGTTGCGTTGACCGTGGTGATCGCCCGCAGATCGTTAGAAACGGCTTCGACCACTAACCGGGCCTTGCCATCTTTGAGATTCGGCGCGCGGCTCTTTCCCGCTTCGAAGGTGACGTTGCGCGGAGGCTCATGGCGGCTCCAAAGGATCCGGGTGGAAGGCCGGCTTTCCGCGTACACGGGATACCGTGCGCCGTTTTGTTCGAGATATGCGTCCACTTGCCGTACGCCGTGCGCATTGGTCAAATGCACCGTCACCGGCGTGCTGACGCCGATGGTCTTCACTGCGGGCATGACGCTCAACCCAGTACCGGAAGACGATACCAGAAGGGAAATGAATCCTGCGACTGCCAGAAACACCAAAATCAATATTGCTTTCACTTCTTCACCTGGGACCCCGCATCATTTATTTGCCTTTGATCGAAGTATACTCCGGGTGCAATTCGGCCGCGCGTCATCCGCAATCCAGACAATCCTGCGATACACTTGCCGTGAAGATAACCGGAGGTGGCGATGTCACGAAGAGTTGCAATGACGCTGATAATTCTGGCGGCCTTGGGATTGCCGGCCAGTCTTACTGCTCAGGACGAACCCTTTCTCGGAACCTGGGAACTCAACCTCGCGGTGTCATCGATCACGCGAGGCGCCCCGCCCCGCATCGAGACCATTGTGAATATTGCCGAACCCGGCGGTTTCAGGAGCATGCTCGCTATCGTGGGCGATAAATCGACGAGTGTTGAGATCCACCATTACAACTTCGACGGAGGTTTCCACCAGACCGAAGGATCGGATCTCAGGGAACTTTCTTTCAAACGCGTTGACCGGAACACGATTGAGCAGGATACACGCAGGAGTGGAACCATCACGGTTCATCGGCATATTGAACTTTCTAAAGACGGTAAGACGATGACGCTGACCGCGAACGGCACCACCGGAGGCGGCCAGAAGTACACAAATGATATTCGTGTCTACCAAAAGAAGTAGCGCGTGAGGACCCCTGCCGGCCTTTGCTAAAACTTCGGAATCAAAAAACCTGTATGCCGGCGGTGTTCTTCAAAGATCTCCCCGAATTGCGTGGCCAGCATGGATTCTTCTTTTTTCGCCTTGATCCAATAGCCGAGGACGATCAAGGCGACACCCATCACGCATCGCCATTCATCGATCGCTATAGCTACGCCCAGTACCGCGAGATCGAGTCCGGAATAAATGGGATGCCTGAAATAAGCATAGGGCCCGCTGCGGATGATCTTGTGGCCTTCTTTGAGCGTAATCCTTGCGCTCCAATACTGTCCCAGGTGCCAGCGCGCCCATACCGCGATCGCAATGCCCATCCAGGTAAGAACCACGCCCGCAACGACACTCGCGGAGGTTTGCGGGATCACGCGCCGACCGAGAACACCGATCTCAGCAACTCGGCTGAAGAGCATGACAAAGCCGACCGCCTCCAGAAGAAAGACGCCGTAACGCGACGCGAGAGATTCCTGGTGGATCGTTCTCCGTGTCTTGAGAGCGCCTGCCAGCCAGTAGGCGCCAAAAATGATCCACGGAACTGAAATTAGGTAACGCAAAATCCTGATCCACAATAGCGCGATCTTTGGGGCGCGGCTATTTGAGACAAAATTCCTCGCCGATCTCCCGGACTACGATGCGTTCCTGCGCCGAACCGGACGCTGCCAACAGCCGTTCAATCGGCTCCTCATACGGTTCACTGCTCAATTTGAAGGTTCGATGGTGTACCGGCAGCACAAACTCCGCGCCCGCATGATTGGCCATAGCGAGGGCTTGTTCCGGGTTGCAGTGTGCGTGAATCCAGGGGTCGTAGGCGCCGATAGGCATGATCGCCAGATCCACGGGCTTGGTAGTGCGGACCTCTCGAAAGAGGTCTGTATATGCCGTGTCACCGGCAAAAATAATACGGTACCGTCCGGCTTCAATAAGATAGCCGTTGTATCCGCGATGTACATCGGTTCGCGTGCGCGCGCCCCAGTGCTTCACTTGCAAGGCGCGAACGTTTGCTGGACCCACCTGACGCGATTCGCCCCATTGCAATTCATGAACGGCTTTATAGCGTTTCACTCGCAGAAGGTCACTGGTAGCGGCGGCGGTAATTACGGTAGTCCTAGGGCTCTCCAACCTCCGCAAACTCGGACGATCAAGATGATCCATGTGTGCGTGCGAGAGCAGGATAAGATCCGGCACAGGAAGTTCCAACGGGTCCATGGCCGGATATACCAGGCGCTTCAGTCCCACGGTGAATGGCCCGACTTCGATACCGATGCGCGCACTGAAGACCGGATCGGTGAGAATCGTGAAGCCATCTACGTTTATGAGAACGGCGCTATGGCCGATCCAGGCCGCTTGGACCCCTTCTCCGTGCCAAGTAGAGACGCGAGGGACTAGCGGCGAGGCCTTTATAGAACGTTTCCGATCCTCCGACATACGGCGCCAGAAAATGGGCGCGGCTTGAAAAACGAACCCGGCGAGCGAGCCGGCCTTCCGAGCCGGAGTTAAGATTGTAGACATGAAGCTGCTGAATTAGACGCGTTGAAGCCCAAGTGGGTTCATGAACTCGCCAGTACTTTGAGTGAATTCCTAAAGGTTTTGAGAATATAAACTGCCATGGCAACAATAGGAGTTATCGGCGCGGGGCACATTGGAAGTCAGATCGCACGTCTTGCGATAGCAAGCGGCTATAACGTTGTGATCAGTAATTCGCGCGGCCCAAGCTCCCTGTCGGCGCTCATCGCTGAGCTTGGACCTAATGCCCGCGCGGCGACCGTGGCAGAAGCGGCGCAGGTTGGCGAAATCGTTGTCGTCACCATCCCGTTGAAGGAATATAAGACTGTTCCGGTCGAGCCGCTGGCGGGGAAAATCGTAATCGATACGAATAACTACTACCCTGAGCGCGATGGCCACATAACCGAACTCGATAACGAATCGACGACGACCTCCGAGCTCCTGCAGGCACATCTGCCAACCTCCAAGGTGGTGAAGGCTTTCAATCATATTTATGCGGCCGAACTCACGACGGACGGGCGGCCGGCGGGAGCAAAGAATCGCCGCGCGCTGGTCATCGCGGGTGACGATCAGGGTGCGAAGGCGACCGTCACTCGATTACTCGACCAGTTCGGGTTCGACACTGTGGACGCCGGCCCGCTGAAAGAAGGCTGGCGCATCCAGCGCGATACTCCCGGCTACGGCCCACGCCGCACGGCAGAAGAACTTCGAAAAGACCTCGCCGCCGCCAAGCGGTACGCGGATCGTTAAGGTTGCGGAGCTGAACTATCGCTGAAAGGCGGATCTCTCTCGCATCGATAAACTGATGCGCTTTCATACGGGCTTACATTGTTTCTGATCGAGTAAACTGGGCTAAATCACGCACATGGCGCTTTTTGCCGGCCACGAAATCGGCCATGAGGTGTATCGTAGTCGCGAAGCTAGGCTGAAATGAAAAATTATTGGATTATCTTGCTGGCGCTCCTATCGCTTTCGGGCGCAGCGCTGGCGCAGGATCTTGCGGAGGGTAAGCGGCAGTTTGCCGCTCTTTGCTCCGGCTGCCACGGATCGGATGGCGGCGGCGGAGAGCATGGGCCAAACATCGTGGACCTTGGCAGGCGCGGTACTGCCCGAGCTGGGCGCGAGAACCTGGCCGAGGTGATCAAGAACGGAACTGAAAGCGGAATGCCCGCATTTCCGCTTCCCGAAAATCAGATCGTCACGCTGCTTGCTTATATCCGGGATCTGCGAGCACCGGCCGCCGAACGTGCGGTGCAAGGCAATGCTGAGAATGGCGCGCGCTTCTTCGCCGGAAAAGGCAACTGCACGCGCTGCCACATGGTGAATGGAAGCGGGGGAACGCTTGGTCCGGATTTGTCGAATATCGGGCGCGAACGAAGAGTGCAACAGATCGATCTGGCGTTGCGCAAGCCCGGTTCGTCAGGGATGCCGGGGTATCAACTGGTCTCGATAAAGTTGCTCGACGGAAGCACAGTGCGCGGCTTGGCGCGGAACGAAAGCACGTTCGATTTGCAGGTTCAGACGTTCGACGGCAACCTGCGTTCGTTCTCTAAGAACCAGATCGAGGGGCTCACGCGTGAGTCGCAATCGCTGATGCCGCCGGTGACTGCCCCGGACGAAGAAATCCGGGATTTGCTCGCGTATTTGAGCCGGCTCACTCGCGAAAATAAGGGCCCAGCGGAAGTTGCTCAGGCTCCTTCATCCAGCGGTGGACTCTCCTTCGAACAAATCGTGCATCCAAAGCCGGGCGACTGGCCGACTTATCACGGAAACATCGGCGGCAACCGGCACTCGCCGTTGTCCCAGATCAACACCTCGAACGTGGCAAGCCTCGCCGCGAAATGGATGTTTCCCATTGCGGGCGGGCAGCGCCTGCAGGTGACTCCCATCGTCGTGGACGGAGTGATGTATGTGACGATGGCGAACGAAGCTTACGCAGTGGATGCCAAGAACGGACGGGAAATATGGCACTATTCGCGTCCGCTAACGCCCGACGTTGTGGGTGATGCGGCGTCGAAAATCAACCGTGGCTTGGCGGTGGTGGGCGACAAGATTTTCATGCTCACCGATGACGCCCATATGATCGCGCTCAGCCGCACCGGCGGCCAACTGCTGTGGGACACGGAGATGGCCGACTATAAGCAGCATTACGGAGGAACTTCCGCGCCCCTGGTAGTGAAGGA
>Ga0068868_100004010_pt1 | contig 10282 bp, 9 predicted proteins | sample KBSMisM42_FD_64660 | JGI IMG/M metagenome (GOLD analysis project Ga0068868, IMG submission 64660) | Miscanthus rhizosphere microbial communities from Kellogg Biological Station, Michigan, USA - KBS Miscanthus M4-2 | ecosystem: Host-associated > Plants > Roots > Rhizosphere > Soil ...
GGCAGGATGATGAAGGCAATCTCGAAGAAGTCGAGGAAGAACGCCAGGAAGAAGATGAAGAGGTTGATGAAGATCAGAAAACCCCAGACGCCGCCCGGGATCGAGGTCAGCATATGCTCGAGCCAGACGCCGCCGGAGACGCCGAGGAACACCACCGAGAAGCAAGTCGAGCCGATCAGGATGAAGACCACCATGGTGGACAGTCGCATGGTCGACTCGTAGCCCTGCTTGATCAGGTCGCGGAGGTCGGGAATGCGGACCGCTTCGAGACAGAGCCAGACGACGGCAATGTAGACCACCGCGAAGGTCAATTTGAAGAGTTTTCCTTCGCCGACCATGATGCCGACGATCGCGCCGATGCCGGTGGCGACGATGCCGATGATGAGCATCTTTTGCCCGGTCCCGCTGAGCTCCTTGTGATGGATCGCGGCGAGAACGATCGCGCCGATCGCGCCCATGGCGCCGGCCTCCGTCGGCGTCGCCAGGCCCAGCATCATGGTGCCCAGTACAACGAAGATCAGCACGGCAGAGGGAATGATGCCGAGCAGGCATTTACGCCAGAGCGGCCAGCCCGTCAGCGTCCGCGCGTCCTTGGGCACCGCCGGCACGTGATCGGGCTTGAAGATGCCGAGCAGGAACGTGTAGCCGGCGAACAGAAGTATCTGGAAAATCGACGGGCCCCAGGCGCCAAGGTACATATCGCCGACCGATTTGCCGAGTTGGTCGGCGAGCACGATCAGCACGAGCGAGGGCGGCACCAATTGCGTGATAGTGCCCGAGGCCGCCAGCACGCCGGTGATATAACGTATATTGTAGCCGTAGCGGATCATCACCGGCATCGAGATCAGCGCCATGGCGATGACCTGGGCCGCCACCGTGCCGGTGATCGCGCCGAGGATGAAGCCCACGATGATGACGGAATAGCCGAGGCCGCCGCGAATCGGACCGAACAGCTGGCCCATCGAATCCAGCATGTCTTCGGCCAGGCCGCATCGTTCCAGGATCGCGCCCATGAACGTGAAGAAGGGGATCGCTAGCAGCAATTCGTTCGACAGCACGCTGCCGAAGATGCGGCCGGGGATCGCCTGCAGAAAGTTCATGTCGAAGAAGCCGAGATCGATCGCGAGGAAGCCGAACGAGAGCCCCAGTGCCGCAAGCGTAAACGCCACCGGGAAACCGATCAGCATCGCCAGAACCAGGCCGCCGAACATCAGCGGCGGCATCATTTCCAGCGTGATCGTCATTGAGTGGGCCTCTCGTATTTCGCATCGATCTTCACAAGGTTCTGCAGCGCGGCGATGCGCTTGATCACCTCGGAGACGCCTTGCAGCGCTAGCAGGACAAAGCCGACGGGGATGACGATCTTGATCGGCCAGCGGATCAGGCCGCCGGCATTGCTCGAAATTTCGCCCACCGCATAGGACTGGTAGAAGAACGGCCACGACAGATAGCTGAGCAGCAGGCAGGACGGGATCAGGAAGCACAGCGTCCCGATCAGGTCGAGCCAAAGCTGGCCGCGCTCGGACAGCATCAGATAAAGGATTTCGACGCGGACATGCTCGTTGCGCTTGAAGGTGTAGGAGGCGCCGAACATCACGAAGATGGCGAACATGTACCACTGCATTTCCAGCCAGCTATTGGAGCTGTAGCCGAACGCGTAGCGGATCATCGCATTTCCGGCGCTCACCACGCAGGCGGCCAGGACGAGAAAATTGCAGACGTTGCCGAGTTTCTGATTTAGCCAATCGATTACGTTACTGAGTGCCAACAATGGGCGCATCGTGGTCTCCCGGGCGCTTGCCATCAAAGCACGCCGATCTTTTCAACACGCATCGCGCCGCCACCACGCATCAAACGTGTGGCGTCATCACTGCGCGCAAAACGCGCAATGCCGACACCGCGCGCCAAGCGCGCAATGCCAAAGCCGCGCGGCGAGCGCGCAATGCCATGGCTCATCTGCCGGAGCGATTGCAACGGTAGTCCTCCCCCAATTTAGCGCTTCCGCAGTCTTGGCTGCATCCGTCAGGAGCAGTGGCCTATCTGGCCGCGCTAGCGTGAAAGCAAGCGCACCATTTCAGCGCGTTGTGATGACGTCAATTGGAAAATCGGCAAATTGGCGCGGTGTCAAGCCATTAGAGCATGGTCCGGAAAAGTGGAGGCCGGTTTTCGGGACAAATGCGACCATGCTCGAACAAAGGACGCGATAAACCCAACGCCGGGATTAGCCGCCGGTCACGCTCATATGGCGGCTGACGCTTGGGCGGTTGTGCCTGCGGTCGATGATGAAGTCGTGGCCCTTCGGCTTCAGTCCGATGGCGCGATCGATCGCGGCTGCGAGCAGGTCGTTGTCGGTGGATGCCCGCAACGGCCTGCGCAAATCGGAGGCATCCTCGTGCCCGAGGCAGGTGTGCAGGGTGCCGGTGCAGGTGATCCGCACCCGGTTGCAGGATTCGCAGAAATTATGGGTCATCGGCGTGATGAAGCCGAGTTTGCCGCCGGTCTCGCTGATCCGCACATAACGGGCAGGGCCCCCGGTATCCTCGTCGAGGTCGGTGATCGTGTATTGCTTGGCGAGCCGTGCGCGCATGAGCGAAAGCGGCACGTACTGGTCGATCCGGCCTTCGCCGATATCGCCCATCGGCATCACCTCGATCAGCGTCAGCGCCATGCCCTTGCCGTGCGCCCATTCCATCAGCGAAGGAATTTCCTCCTCGTTCACGTTCTTCAGCGCGACCGCGTTGATCTTGACGGCGAGACCGGCCTCGCGCGCAGCCTCAATGCCGGCCAGAACCTTGTCGAGATCGCCCCAGCGGGTAATGGCACGGAATTTTGCCGGATCGAGCGTGTCGAGCGAGACATTGACACGACGCACGCCGCAGTCGCGCAACTCGCCAGCAAAACGCGCCAGTTGCGAACCATTGGTGGTCAGCGTCAGCTCATCGAGCGCGCCGCTGCCCAGATGCCGCGACAGCGAACGCACCAGCGTCATGACGTTGCGCCGGACCAGCGGCTCGCCGCCGGTGAGGCGGATCTTGCGGACCCCCTTGGCGATGAACGCCGAACACAGCCGGTCGAGTTCCTCGAGCGTCAGCAAATCCGCCTTCGGCAGAAACGTCATGTCCTCCGACATGCAGTAGAAGCAGCGCAGATCGCAGCGATCCGTGACCGACACGCGCAGATAGCGGATCGTCCGGCCGAACGGATCGGTCATCGGACGGAACAGCTGGTCAGGAGAGCTCAATTTGGATCCGCTCATTTACCAATGCTTCGCACGCGTGGCTTGTTCGGCGCGGACTCCCGCGACGCCGGAGACCATGCTCCGCTAACACAATCTAGGCAGCTTGCCATCCCGTCACAATGCGTCTCTCGGACATGATCCGGCAAAGTGGGAACCGGCTTCCCTCGGGACAAAGGCGAAGCAATCAGCGCGCCGGCTGCGGCGGGGTCGGGTTCGGGAAGGGCGAGCCGGCCGCGGCTGGCGGCGCCGCAGCGGACTTGGGCGGCTTCGGCTTCTTCGGCCGCATCAGCTTTCGCACCGGCTTCGGCGGTGGGCCGGTCGGCTTGAGTTCGGCAAACACAGGACTGGGATCGATTATGGTCGAGGCGGGCGAGCCGAAATCGCCGGGATTCCGGATCACCTGGACCGGCACTGTGACCGGCAGGAACCTGGGCATCGCGAAGGTCACCGCGAAGCCGGCATCCGGTGCTGGAACGGCTACCGAACAGGGGGTTTTACAGCCCGGTCCGAGCGAGGTCGTGGCGTCGGCCCCTGCTGGTACCGACTCGAGCTGGACCTGGACTGGAGGCGGTGTCGGTTTGAAGGAATCGAGGGAAAACGAGCTGCAACCGGCCAGACTCAGCCCGGCGACGGCAATCGCGATGACACGACGCATGATCAATCACTCTATTGCGGCGAACCGCCGCAATCCCCAGCGGCAAACCATAGGTGTGTCAGAACAGAGCTGCAACCGAGCCCGGCAAGATCGTTAAAGGAAGGTTAACGCCGAAATCGATCTGGCTTTATTTCGTAGCTAAATCAAACGGTTGCGAGACGCATCAAGCCCGCAGCAGACTGTTTACGGCGTCCGGCAGGTCGCGCATATGCCCGATCAGCCGATCGGGCTTGAGTTCGGCGATTGGGACGTCGGTGTAGCCGAATTCGACGCCGATGACGGGGATGCCGGCGCGGCGGGCGACGCCGACATCGGGACCTGCGTCACCGACCATGATGGCTGACGACATCTGCCCGCCCGCGCGCGCTACCGTTTGTTGTAAAATCACCGGATCCGGCTTTGCGACACCAAAAGTGTCGGCGCCGCAGATCGCGGCAAACCGCGGACTGAGGCCCAACTGATCGAGCAGCAGCTTCGACAGCCACTCCAGCTTGTTGGTGCAGACCGCAAAACGGCAGCCCTGCGCCTGCAGATCGTCGAGCGCGGCTTCCAGTCCCTCGAACGGGCGCGAAGCGTCGGCGATATGGGCCGAGTAATAGTCGATGAAATCCTTGGTGAGGCGGTTGATGTCATCGACGCTTACGGCGCGGCCCTCGAGTTCGAGGCCACGTTCGATCAGCTTGCGCGCGCCGGCGCCGATCATGTTGCGCGCGGACTGTAACGGCACGGGCGGCAGGCCTTCGCGATCCAGCACATAGTTCAGTGCGCTGATCAGATCGGGCGCGGTATCCACCAGCGTGCCATCGAGATCGAATACGATCATGCGGGGAGAATTCATCGGCAATTCGCTATCGGTCTGCGCGGCTTCATGCAAGTAGGGATGCACCGGATCCAGGGAGAACAGCCATGCGAGAATTTGCCGGCAAAACGGCCTTCATCACCGGCGGCGCCGCCGGTATCGGCTTTGCCCTGGGGAAAGCGTTTGCGGAAGCGGGCATGAACGTGGTGCTCGCCGATATCGAGGCGGACGCGCTGCAGGCAGCGGTCAAAAGCCTGGATCAATTCGCACCTCGCATTCGCGGTATCGTCTGCGACGTCGCCGATTCCGCGGACGTCGATCGCGCCGCGCAAGCCTCGTTCGAAGCCTTCGGAAAAGTGCATGTGGTCTGCAACAATGCCGGCGTCGCCGCGGGCGGCGGCATCGACCATATCTCCCTCGACAATTGGCGATGGGTGCTCGATGTCAATCTGATGGGCGTGTTGCACGGCATAAAAAGCTTCCTGCCGCACATCCGCGCGCATGGTGAAGGCGGCCACATCGTCAACACCGCATCGATGGCGGGCATGCAGACAGGCCTGGGACTGAGCCCCTACGGGGCCAGCAAATTTGCCGTCGTCAGCATGTCCGAGGGGCTCGCCCTGCAACTCAAGCCACACGGCATCGGCGTCAGTGTGCTGTGCCCGAGCTATGTGCATACCCGCATCGGCGAGAGTGCACGCAATCGCCCCGCGCGCTACGGCCAGCCGCAGCCGCTCGATCCGGCGAGCCCGGCAGCGGCCATGGTCGCCGCGATTGCCAAAAATCTGGAGGCGGGACTTGAGCCCGCTTCCGTCGCCGCGCGCGTGTTGGCCGCGATCCGGGAGGATGAACTCTATATCTTCACCCATCCCGGCATGCGCGCCGAGGTCGAGGGGCGGTTTGCTGCCATTTTGGCGGCGATGGACAAGGTAGGGGCCGAATAATTCCTGAGAGGGTCTTATGGCGCTATTCCTGCCCGCCAAACGACGCTAGATATGCGCCGGCCGGAGGTCGCCGATCGCGTCACCGGCGGCAGATTTTGGGGAGCGTCGTCTGCAAGTGAACATGGACGAATTGAAAAGGCAGGCTGCGGCGCGCGCGCTGGAGCATGTGCAGGACGGCATGAAGCTCGGGCTCGGGACCGGCTCGACCGCGAAGCATTTCGTCGAGCTGCTCGGCGACAAAGTCCGCGCCGGGATGCGCGTCGTCGGCGTGCCGACCTCGGAAGTGACCCGTGCCGACGCCGAGCGCTGCGGCATTCCCCTGACCACGCTTGACGATGTCGATCGCCTCGACCTCACCGTCGACGGCGCCGACGAAATCGATCCGGCGCTCAATCTGATCAAGGGCGGCGGCGGCGCGCTGCTGCGAGAGAAGATCGTGGCCGCCGCGTCTGATCGCATGATCGTGATCGCCGACGACACCAAATGGGTCGATGTTCTCGGCCGCTACCCCCTACCTGTCGAGGTGATTCCGTTCGGGCTTGCGGCGACGCAGCGGGCGATCGCCAAGGCATTTGCGGAAAGTGGCGTTTCCGGGCAAATGGTGGTCCGGAAGGGCAAGGACGGCCACGTTTTTGTCACCGATGGCGGCCACTGGATTGTCGATGCCCATCTTGGCCGGATCGCCGATGCGCCGCATCTCGCGGGCTTGCTGAGCCTGATACCCGGCGTGGTCGAACACGGGTTGTTCATTGGTCTTGGCAGCTTGGCCGTCCTGGCCGGCGTGCAGGGAATTCGCGTAGTTGAACGGCGCTAACGCCGGCAATCTGAGGAGAATTGGAATGAAGAGTTTTTCGGGAAGTTTGTCGGCTGCGGGATTGGCCCTGACATTGGCGCTGGCTGCGGCTCCTGCCGTGGCGCAGGCGCCGAAGCAGGCTGCACCCGCGCTTGGCCAGCAGGGCATACCGCTCAAGCCGGCTTCGCCCGCGTCCGTTGCCGCCGCCAAGGAAATCCTGACGATGAAGAACGCCGGCGCGATGTTCGCCAACGCCGTTCCCAATATCGTCGAGCAGACCAAGAACGCGCTGATCCAGAACAACCTCAATTACCAGAAAGACCTCAATGAAGTCGCGGTCGTCGTCGCCAAGACCCTGTCTGGCCGCGAAAAGGAGATCGCCGACGGCATGGCGCAGGTCTACGCCAACGAGTTCACCGAGCAGGAACTGAAGGACCTGGTGACATTCTACAAATCGCCGCTTGGCCAGAAGCTGCTCGTGTCCGAGCCTCGGGCAATTCAGTTCAGCATGTCCTATATGAACCAGTGGGCAACGATCTTTGCCGAAACCGTGAACAGCCAGTTCCGGACCGAGATGAAGAAGCGAGGCAAGGATATCTGATCGAGAGCAACAAGCCTGGGTCTGGTTCGATCAGACTCCGGCGATCTGATCGCAGGGCGGGTTGATATGGCTGAGTTCGACGTCGATCTGTTTGTCATCGGTGGCGGTTCGGGAGGCGTTCGCGCCGCCCGCATCGCCGCCGGCTACGGCGCCAAGGTCATGGTGGCCGAAGAATACCGAATGGGCGGCACCTGCGTGATCCGCGGCTGCGTGCCGAAAAAGCTGTTCGTGATCGGCTCGCACATCCATGACGAGGTCGAGGACGCCGCCGGCTTCGGCTGGACCATCGGACAAGTCAGCTTCGACTGGCGAACGCTCGTCGCCAACAAGGACAAGGAGATCGCCCGGCTCGAAGGCATCTACACCACCAATGTCGAGAAAGCGGGTGGCGAGGTAGTCAAGACGCGCGCGGTGATCGAAGACGCACACACGCTTCGCCTCGCCGACGGCAAGACCGTCACTGCGAAATACATCATGATCGCCACCGGCGGCGCGCCCAATCACGGGCCAGCGATTCCCGGCATCGAGCACGTGATTTCCTCCGATGAAGCGTTTCATCTCACCGAATTGCCGAAGCGCATCGTAATCCAGGGCGGCGGTTACATCGCGCTGGAATTCGCCTGCATCTTTGCCGGCTTCGGCTCCGACGTAACGGTGGTCTATCGCGGTGACAACATTTTGCGCGGTTTCGACGACGACGTCCGCGCTCATGCGCGCGCCGAGTTGGAAAAACGCGGCATCACCATCATCACCGGCTGCGTCATCAACAAGATCGACAAGCACGGCAAGGAATTCACCACCCATCTGTCGAGTGGTTCGAGCATTGCATCGGACAAGGTGATGTTCGCAATCGGACGCCATCCCAACGTCGCCAATCTCGGGCTTGAGAACGCCGGCGTCGCCATCAATCCAAACAATGGCGGCATCGCGGTCGACGGCTGGTCGAAGACATCAGTGCCGAACATCTACGCGATCGGCGACGTCACCCACCGCGTCAATCTGACACCGGTTGCGATCCGCGAGGGCCATGCCTTCGCCGACACTGTGTTCGGCAAACGCCCGGTGCAGGTCGATCACACCACCATCCCGACCGCGGTGTTCTCGCAGCCCGAGATCGGCACGGTAGGCCTGACCGAGGGCGAGGCGCGCGCCCAGTTCAGCCATGTCGATATCTACAAGACCGATTTCCGGCCGATCAAATCCACCATGTCCGGTCGCGACACCCGGATCCTGATGAAGCTCGTGGTCGATGGCACCACCGACCGCGTGGTCGGCTGTCATATCGTCGGCGACACGGCGGCCGAAATCATTCAGGCGGTGGCGATCGCGGTGAAAATGAGAGCCACCAAAGCCGATTTCGACGCGACGTTCGCGTTGCATCCGACGGCTGCGGAAGAGCTCGTGACAATGCGGACGCCGACGGCAAGGTATGTAAGGGAAGCGGCGGCGGAGTAGGGGCTTAGCGGGACGCCACATCTCGAACAATTCCTCGGCAGAGACGAGATCGGTCTGCCCGTGAAAGCGTGTTGCATCCCTGCATATTTCGCTCTTGTCGTTTGAAGTTGGAAGCGTCTATTTCTCACCCGCTGTCCGGCCGTGCGGTGTCAGGCTTCAATCAACAAGAGGAAAAATTCCATGCGTATTGCGGTTGTCGGCGCCGGCGGCGTTGGGGGTGGGTTTGGGGCGGCGCTGGCGAAGGCGGGCGCGGATGTCACCTTCATCGCGCGCGGCGCGCATTTGGCCGCCATGAAGAGCCAGGGATTGAAGATTCAGGGCGGTCGCGGCGAGACCCATCTGGTGCCGACCAAGGCGACCGACAATCCTGCTGAGATCGACCCGGTCGATATCGTGCTGTTTTGCGTCAAGCTGTGGGACGTCGAAAGCGCCGGCGAGGCGATCAAGCCGCTGGTCGGACCCGACACGGCGGTGATCCCGCTGCAGAACGGCATCGACGCCGCCGAGCGGCTGATCCCGATCCTGGGGCCCAAAGCCGTCATGGGCGGCGTGGCGCAAATCAGCGCGTCGATCGTGGCGCCGGGCGTGATCCAGCAGGTCGGCACCTTCATGCGCATGATCTTCGGCGAGCTCGACGGCAAGCGCAGCAAGCGGGCTGAGGATTTTTTCGCGCTGTGCCAGAAGGCCGGCTTTGACGTGACCCTGAGCGAGCAGATCCTCACCGACCTCTGGATGAAGTTTATCCTGCTCGCCTGCAATGCGTCGATCACAGCAGCGACGCGCCAGCCGCTCGGCAAGCTGCGGGAGGATGCTGATTTGCGACCGATCATGATGGCTGCGTTCCAGGAAACCATCGACATCGGCCGCGCCAAAGGGGTGACGTTGCCGGCCGACGCGCTGGCGAAGATTCTCGATTTTGTCGGGCACGCACCACCCGCCATGAAGGCGTCGATGGCACTCGATCTCGAGCGCGGCAATCGGCTCGAACTGCCCTGGCTCGGCGGCAAGGTCGTGGAGCTCGGTCGACAGCTTAAAATCCCGACGCCCGTGCATGGCGTGATGTATGCGGTGCTGAAGCCCTACATCATGGGGGCGCCTGCCTGAGGCGGCACATACCACCGCGGCGGAGGATGGAACGGCGCATGGGTCTTGAGATAACGCCGGCATCCGACGCGGATTACGAAATCGTCCACAATCTGGCGCGCTTCTATATCTACGATATCTCGGAGCATGCCGGCTTGAATTTTCCCGCCGACGGGCTTTTCGACTCTGAAGATCTATTTGCAAATTATTGGGGCAGGCCCGGCGCCAGGCGCGCATGGCCTTCCGGCTGGCGCGGATTTCCGTTTCTGCTTCGGATGGATGGACATCCGGCCGGATTTGCGTTGGTGAAGCGGGTGAACGGCACACCCCCGACATTCGACATGGGCGAGTTCTTCATTGCGCGGCAATATCGCCGACGGGGATTTGGGAACAGCGTCGCGAGCACCTTGTTCGATCGCTTCGCTGGCTTTTGGGAGGTTCGTGAAATGCCGGCGAACAAGCCAGCCCAGACGTTCTGGCGGCGGATCATCGCGGACTACACGGGCGGTGAGTTCACAGAGGCGCGTGAAACCTTTGCCGTCTACAACGAGAAAGAGTTCATCGTGCAGCGATTTCGATCAAGAGCTGCACAGCCGCTGTCCGGCGGCTAAAGCCCGCCGCTGGCGTGCCTTCAGTCCTAGCCGGCGCCCTCCCGTGATTTTACGGGATTTTTAAGAACATCTAAACGATATCGCTGTTCACTGCCTCGCGCAC
>Ga0068868_100004012_pt1 | contig 10279 bp, 9 predicted proteins | sample KBSMisM42_FD_64660 | JGI IMG/M metagenome (GOLD analysis project Ga0068868, IMG submission 64660) | Miscanthus rhizosphere microbial communities from Kellogg Biological Station, Michigan, USA - KBS Miscanthus M4-2 | ecosystem: Host-associated > Plants > Roots > Rhizosphere > Soil ...
GGCGGGGGAGATGACGGAGTACCAGGATCCGTATCTGTTCAATACGACGATTCATGCTTTGCCGTGATGGCGGATGATTTGTCAGGCCACAACTCGTCATCTGATGATTTACGACGCAGAGCGTGCACCTCTTGTGAGCCACGCTGCCCAGCGTCACCATCTGAGTGGAAGTACCAAAAAGCAACTCCAGATTCCTCCACTTCGGTCGGGATGACAGCCGCTGGGTTGGGGTCCAATCACTGTTTACTTGTAAATGACATCATTGGTAAACAAGGCGGCTAACGAAAGCGAGATTGGGTTGCAGCGAAGATGGGCGATGGGCTTGAGCCTGCGAGGGCTGATTGAATGGCGCTGAGCAGGAAATAGCGGCGGTCGGTCGTCAGGGTGGATCCAAAGGCGATGGCGCGATTGCCTTCGAGGCGGATGACTTTTCCCTGGCGGTTGTAGTTGTTCATAACCGCCGTGAAATCTTCGCGTGCGGTTCGGAAGTCGGACCACGCAGAGCTGCGTGTCCAGCCAATCGGGCCCACGCCGGTAAAGATCGTCAGCCGATCGGCGTGCCGCGTGATGGTGACTTTCCCGGCCACATTCATGGCGCACACCGAAACAAGGATGATGCTGCCGATGAGGAAGGGAATCCCGAAGAGTGAGGGGAAAAGCTTGAAATGGCCGGTGTAGATCTGCGTGCCGTAGATGCCGGCCATCGATCCACCTGCCCAGACGCAGGTAAACGGAACGAGGAAGAGAGCCGCCCAGGAACGGGTTGTAGCGCCGGCGCTGAACCCGTCGGGGAGCGGCTCATACCATGCTCCGGCGGGCGGTGAGTTCAGGTCGACGGCAGCGGCTGGAACGATACCGACGATTTCAGAAAGGCGAAACGTGTTTCCGCAGGCGCGGCAAAGCGCGACGTCGGTGGAGACGTTGATGTCAGCGGTCGCGATCTTCGACCGGCAAGTCGGACAGGCGATTTCCATGAAAGCGCAATTATGCCATGAAGTGAAATGCAAAGGCCTCAGAAAAGCAGGAGGAAGGAATCGTTAGTATCTGCTCTTCAGGTAGCGGCGGCCTTGAATTTCATACTCGCCGCTGGCTACACGGGCGATGGCTTCGGTGTAGGCAATGTGCTCTTCGATGAGGATGCGATCGGCGAGGGAGTGAGCGTCGTCGGTTTCGAGAACGGGGATGGTGCGCTGGAGGATAATGGCGCCGTGGTCGAGGTGCTCGTCGACGAAGTGGACGGTGCAGCCGGCGATTTTGACGCCGTAGTCAAAGGCTTGCTGCTGGGCATCCAGTCCCGGAAAAGCGGGCAACAGCGAAGGGTGGATGTTGAGGATGCGGTTTGGGAACGCGGCGATGAAGCAGGGCGAGAGCAGGCGCATGTATCCGGCTAGGCAGACTAGGTCGACTTTGTGCGCCTGGAGAGACGCGATGAGGTCGGCGTCGTGGGCGGCACGGGGGCGGCCTTTGGAGATGAAAACTTTGTGCGGAAGGTTCAGATTAGCCGCGGCGGCGATGCCGGGGGCTTCGGCAACGTTGGAGAGGACAATGGCGATTTCAACGTTGGGGAGACGCCCTTCGCGGATGGATTCAGCGATGGCGACGAAGTTGGAGCCGCGGCCGGATAGAAGGATGCCGAGGCGGAGGGGCGCGCGTTGCGCGTCTTTATCTTGCGGGTTGGCGGTTGATGGTTCCAAGTTGCCTCGATGACCGCGGAGTAGGACGCGAAATGCGAAAGCAGGTCCTTCGACTCCTTCGTTTCACTACAGTCGCTCAGGATGACACGGTTCAATTTGGGTTTGTGCTTTCCCACCCTTGCTGCGAAAGGATGGGGCACCCACGGGTCGTGCCGTTTGATGAGGATGTCACGTGTAGTGGACGTGGTGGTCGCCTTTGATGATGCGGCCTATTACGTAGAACTTTTCTTCGGCGCGGTCGAGGAGGGTTTTGGCTCGCGTGTACTTGGCAGCGGGGATGACTGCGATGAGGCCGACTCCCATATTGAAGGTGCGCATCATCTCGTCCTGAGAAACCTGCCCGAGGTCGCGGAGGTGATCGAATATAGGCAGCACGGGCCAGGAGCCGAGCTCGACTTGCGCCGCAAGTCCCTTGGGCAAGATGCGTGGAAGGTTCTCGGTGATGCCGCCGCCGGTGATGTGCGCCATGCCGGCGGTCATCCCGGCGGTGACCAGCTTTTGAATCACGTGGAGGTAGCTGCGGTGCGTCTTCATGAGGGCTGCGCCGGCTTTTTCCTTGATGGCAGTGACGTACTGGCTGGGTTTGTAGCCAGCGACGTCAAACATCAGTTTGCGGGCTAGCGAATAACCATTCGTATGAAGGCCAGTGGAGGGGAATCCGATGAGGACGTCTCCGGCCTTGATGTCGGCGCCGGTGACGAGTTTGTCGCGATCGACAGCGCCCACGATGAAGCCGGCGAGGTCGTATTCGCCTTCGGCGTAGAAGCCGGGCATCTGGGCGGTTTCGCCGCCGATAAGCGCGCAGCCGTTGGCTTTGCAGGCCTCTGCGAGTCCGGAGACGACGGTTTCAGTGACCTCGGGATCGAGCTTGCCGCTGGCGAAGTAGTCGAGGAAAAAAAGCGGCGTAGCACCCTGGACGGCGATGTCGTTGACACAGTGGTTGACCAGATCTCCGCCGACGCTGGAGTGCAGGCCCATTTCGAAGGCGATCTTGAGCTTAGTGCCGACGCCATCAGCGGAGCTAACGAGAATGGGAGCTTTGAACTTCTGGAGGTCGAGCCGGAAAAGGGCTCCGAAGCCACCAATCCCACCTAAGACGTTGCGGTTAAACGTCTTCTGAGCCAGGTACTTGATGCGATCTTTTGCGCGATCGCCGCGGGAAATGTCGACCCCGGCATCGGCATAAGTGATGCTGCGCTGCGGCGCAGATTCGGACTTTGCTTTGGATTCTTCGGGCACGATTCAGCCTTCTTACCAACCCCGTCGACACGTCTTGAGGAGATTCCGTTCGTCGATTGGGACCCCGGATTCCCGGGGCTCTGGAATATCTTTCCGAAAAAATCTGCGTCGGAAAGGTCGATTCTAGCAGGGTTCACGGCATGGGTCTGTGAAGGCGGAAATCGATTTGCTGTTCAAAATGTGGAGAAACACGAGGGTTGAGGAGCGAAGTGATTCAAGATACCGGAGCAACTTCTATACTGAAGCCACAATGAGCACCAAGATTATGACTCCCACACGTACACGTTCCCACGAACTCCAACAGCGCGCCGAACGCTATTTTCCAGGCGGCGTGAATTCGCCGGTGCGTGCCTTTCGCGCGGTAGGGGGTGCGCCGCCATTTGTGGAACGCGGGAAGGGCGCCCGGATAGTGGATGCGGATGGCAACAGCTACATCGACTACGTGGGCTCGTGGGGGCCAATGATCCTGGGACATGCGTTTCCGCCGGTGGTAGAGGCCATCGCGCGGGCGGCGATGAACTCCGCAAGCTTTGGGGCATCAACGGCCGCCGAGGCCGACTTGGCGGAAAGAATTGTCGCTTGTTATCCGGCGATCGAGAAGATGCGCTTTGTTAGTTCGGGCACCGAGGCGACGATGTCAGCGATAAGACTTGCGCGCGCAGCCACCGGGCGCAAGATCATCATCAAATTTGAAGGCTGCTATCACGGCCATGCAGACGGACTGCTGGTGAAGGCTGGCTCCGGCGTGGCCACATTTGGAATTCCCGGCTCGGCGGGAGTGCCAGAAGAGATCGCGGCGCTGACGCACGCGTTGCCCTATAACGACACGGCGGCGGTGGAGTCGGCATTCGACGCCCATCCGGATGAGATTGCGGCGGTGATCCTGGAGCCGGTGGTGGGAAATGCTGGATGCATTCCGCCCATGCCTGGCTACCTTGGAGCTCTGCGCGAGCTGACGCGGCGCGAGGGCGCGCTGCTGATTGTGGACGAGGTGATGACGGGATTCCGCGTGGCGCTGGGCGGAGCATGCGAGTTGTATGGGCTCGATCCGGACCTTGTGACGCTGGGAAAGATTGTTGGCGGGGGGTTGCCCGTTGGCGTTTTTGGCGGCAAGCGGAAGTATATGGATATGCTTGCGCCGCTGGGACCTGTTTACCAGGCGGGGACGCTGAGCGGGAATCCACTGGCGATGGCTGCGGGTATTGCGACGGTTACGTATCTGCAGGAGCACCAATCCGATGTGTATGCACGGCTGGAGGCGACCGCCAAGGCTGTGGCGGATGGCGTCGCCGCGGAGGCTGCGAAGGCTGGTATCGCCTTGACGACGAACCGTGTGGGTGCGATGTGGACCTGGTTTTTCCAGGACAGCCCGGTGACCAATTACGACGAGGCAGCGAAGTCGGATACGGCCGCATTCGGACGATTTCATCGGGCGATGCTGGACCAGGGTGTGTGGCTGCCACCTTCGCAGTTTGAAGCTGCATTTCTTGGGACAGCGCATGGAGATGCGGAAGTGCAGGCTACGATTAATGCGGCCAGAGAGGCTTTCAGGGTCTAGGTGCCGCAGCTTTGATACTGGAGATTCAGAAATTTTCGCGCGGGTGGAATCGTCGATTGCAGTCGCGATTGTTGCGGCACCATCTGCCGCTATTTGTTCTCTCCTTTGCCTGCGTGGCAGCGCTATATTCCACCCGCCCTTATGCTGACGTGATCAGCCGCGCGAGTTTTGCAACGGCTTATCCTGCGCTGGCGCTGCTGGCAGCGACCCTGCTGATTGGTCCGTGGAATGTGCTGCGTCGAAAGCCGAATCCGGTGTCGAGCGATCTGCGGCGAGACCTGGGGATCTGGGCTGGGATTCTCGGAGTTCTGCATGCGGCAGTGGGGCAGTTTGTGCATTTGCGCGGGCGGCCATGGCTCTATTACGTATACGGACCCGGCGAGCATCATCATGGAATGCGGCACGATCTGTTCGGGCTGGCGAATTACACCGGGGCCCTCGGTGCCCTGCTGCTGGCAATGCTGTTTGCGACGTCGAATGATTTCTCGCTGCGCAGACTGGGAACCGGGAAATGGAAGCAGCTACAACGTTGGAATTACGCAGTGTTCGCGCTGGTCGCAGTGCATTCTTTCGCGTTTCAGGGCGTGGAAAAGCAGAAACAACTGTGGGTCGTCACGGTCGCGTTCTGTGTTGCAGCGGCGCTGAGCCTGCAAATTGCGGGCGTCGTGCGACGGAACGTGTAATCGTCGCGCCGGATCGGATCGACGAATGCTATTGCCACGCATCCAGTGTGACGAATTGGTGCGTTCTGGCGTAGCGATTGAGCAGCTGGGAGGCTGCCGCGACGGAGGGGCCGCGATCACCGTCAAGAATGCGATGGTTGCCGTCGTGCAGAACGATGTTGCTGGCGTAGCCGCTCTTTTCATTGCTGTTGATTTTCCTGATCAGATTGTGTGCGATCTTGTTCGCGGAGGGTTCGCTCCAATCCGTCGTCATAGCGTTCCAGGTAACGGTTATGAGGCCCAGTTGGCGGGCTAGCTTGAGCACGTATGGCCGGCGCGCGCCGAAGGGCGGGCGAAAGTAAACGATGGGTTTGCCGGTGATGTCGGCAAGGATGTCGCTGGTTCGCGTGAGTTCATCAAGAATGTTGGCGGAGCGCGTGCGGCTCAGGTCGGGGTGGCTCCAGGTGTGATTGCCGATGAGGTGACCAGCGTCGACGACGCGGCGGGCGAGTTCCCGTTCTGCCTTGGCGAATTTGCCGATCATAAAAAATGTGGCGCGGACGTTGTGCTCCGCGAGTATGTCGAGCAGGCGTGGTGTCCATGCAGGGTTTGGGCCGTCGTCGAAGGTGAGGGCAAGCTGGCCGGGGTTGCGCGGAGCGATGAGGGTGCGGCCGAAAATCTGCGAGGTGGGCCAGCGGGACGCATAGGAGAATCCGCCCGCAGCAAGACCTACACCGCTGGCCCCCGCCAATACAGCGTAAATACTCGCAGCTAAAGGAGAAAGCATTGCTGCCTAATAGTGTGCGGCGGCAGGCAGTCGGACGGCAAGCAATCTGTGACGGGAAGAGGCGTATACTAACGCTGTTCGGGTCGCATCCTGACTGCCACCCCAGCGACGAAGACCTGTCGCCTGGGACCCCGGTCGGAGCGGCACTGGAGGCAACATGAGCATTACCAACTTCCCCGGCAGCGCGCATTCCTCGCCGCTTGATCCTTCCATCACCAAAGTGACTATCCCCGCACTGGCTGAAATGAAGCGCCAGGGCAAGCCCATCTCTGCTCTCACCGCATATGACTACGCGACGTCGCGGCTGGTGGACGAAGCCGGCATCGACCTGGTGCTGGTGGGCGATTCCCTCGCGATGGTGGTGATGGGCCACGACAATACGCTGGCTGTAACCGTTGACGAGATGCTGCATCACACACGTGCTGTACGGCGAGCAGTGCGTAGGGCGCTGGTGGTCGCGGACATGCCCTTCGGCAGCTATCACGGCACCGTGGCCGAAGGTGTCGGCAATGCGGTGCGCTTTATCAAAGAGGCTGGAGCCGAGGCGGTGAAGATCGAGGGACCGCGGATAGCGCTCGTGAAGGCACTGACGGAAGCAGAAATTCCCGTGATCGGGCATTTGGGGCTCACACCGCAGAGTGTGCATCGCATGGGCGGTTATCGCGTGCAGGCTAAGACGATGGATGCGGCGCAGCAGATCAAAGCCGATGCCAGGGCGCTGGAGGAAGCAGGTGCGGGTGTGCTGGTGCTCGAAGGAATTCCCCGCGAGGTGGCCGCGGAAATCACAGCGGAGTTGACGATTCCGACGATCGGAATTGGGGCTGGACCGGATTGCGACGGACAGATTCTCGTATTTCACGACATGATGAACTTGAGCTTCGCACCGAAGGCGAAGTTTGCGCGGCGATATGCGGATGCGGCGGGCCTGTTCCGCGCGGCAATTGAGCACTATCGCGAGGACGTCGAACATCGCGCGTTTCCGTCAGATGAGGAGAGCTATCATCTATCTTCGGCGGTGAAAAAGGAAATGGAAACGGAACGCGACACGGAGTCGGTGAAGCAACTGCGCAAGGCTTGATGCAAATTCTAGGAACAGTAGAAGAGCTGCGGCGGTGGAGTCGCACGCAGCGCTGCGATCGTGCGAATGGCGCGGGAATTGCGCTGGTGCCCACCATGGGCGCGCTGCATGCGGGGCACGCTTCTCTAATTCGCGCAGCGGCAGAGGCCCGACCGGGGCGCGTTGCGGTGAGCATCTTTGTGAACCCTACACAATTTGCCCCGAATGAAGACTTCGCGCGCTATCCACGGATGTTCAGCGCGGACTGTGCGCTGGCCGAGCGGGAAGGTACAACCGTAATCTTCGCTCCGAGTGTGGAAGAGATGTATCCGGCAGGCGCGGCAACAATTGTTGATGTGGAAGCGCTGAGCGATCGACTCGACGGCGCGTCGCGGCCTGGGCATTTTCGGGGGGTAGCGACAGTGGTGGCAAAGCTCCTGATTGCCGCAGAACCCGATCTCGCTTTCTTCGGGCAGAAAGATGCTGCGCAAGTGGCCGTGCTGCGGCGGATGGTTGGCGATCTGCGGTTGGGCACGAAGATTGTCGTTTGCCCGATTGTTCGCGAGGCGGATGGGCTGGCGCTCAGTTCGCGCAATGTGTACTTGAGCGCTGCCGAGCGGAAACAGGCGTTAGTGCTGAGTCGCGCACTTCGTCGCGTTGAAGCGTTGGTCTCCGGCGGTGAGCGACAGAGCTCGGCCTTGCTCGAAGCTGCACGAGCAGTGTTTGCCGAGGAGCCGGAAGTTCGCGTGGATTACATCGAGTTTGTGGATTGGGAGACGCTGTGGCCGGTGCTGTCAGCCACCCCAGGGACGCTGTTTGCTGTGGCGGCGTGGGTGGGGAATACGCGGCTGATCGATAACACGATTATCAGCTAATGCCGACATGTTGCCCAAAAGGATCCGCAGGCGTTTCGATTCCCTGCGCGATGATCAGGTTCGATCAGAGTGACACGTTAATTGCCGTGAAGATTGTTGCTCATTCATGTGGCAGGTACTGGTCGAGCCACTCGATCCAGCGACGGTAAACGTCGCGCATTCGCACGGGATCATTGGGGCTGTGGCCGCCGATGGGATACGCATAGAACCACGTCTTGATGCCGCGATCTTTGAGCGCGTGATAGAGCTCGTAGCCCTGGGTGATGGTCACGCGGTAGTCGCCAACATCCTGCAGGACAAGCGTAGGCGTGGTCATCTTCTCGTAGTAGGTGATGGGCGATTGCTCCACCCAGTGCTTCATCCAGTCTCCGGTGTAAGGTGAGCCGCCGATCGAGGTGACACGGCCCACGTTGCTGTCGGAGAGTGTGTACTGATCGAGCAGATTTGTGACTGGTGCACCGGCGATGGCAGCCTTCCAGAATTGAGCGTGACCAATGAGCCAGCTACTCATGTAGCCGCCATAGCTCCAGCCGGTGACGGCGATATTGGCTTCGTCGACTATGCCCCGTTTCTTGAGCATGTCGAGACCGGCGAACACGTCGCGGCCGGGGCCATCGCCAGAATCGTCAACGATGGCGCGGCTGAAGTCGTTGCCAAAGTTGTCGCTGCCGCGGTAATTCGGCTCGAAGACAAGCCATCCCTGGGCCGCGATGATTTGCGCGAAGACCGAGAAGGTATCCTTCGACGCCGAAGTGGGGCCACCGTGGATGTAGAGCACGAGAGGCAGTTTCTTGCCGGGTGTGTAGCCGGGCGGATAGGTGAGAATTCCGTTCTCGGTCCAGTTGTTTGGAGCCTTGTCTGGACTTTTCCAGGTAACGACTTCGCTCTTGCCGAGATTGAGTGAGTCGAAGTCTGCGTGGAATGTGGTGAGGCGGCGCGGTTTGGATTGAGGCGTGTCGAGAATGTATAGCTCGGAGGGACGGTGCGGCTCGGTTCCAACAAAGGCGATCTGTCCCTGGCTGCCGACCGTTGCGTCAAGCCAATACCCGGTGGTGGGTGTGACGTCGCCGAGATCGAGTTTGGCGGCAGAGCCGGTGAGGGGCTGAATCCAGAGGCTGACGCTGGCTGCATCGTTCGCGCCCGTTAGAATCGATTTGCTGTCGGGCATCCACAGAGGGCGGAAGAAGTTGCGATCGATAGCACGAGTGACGTTTGCGCCGTCGCCCTTGAGGCCGTCAACGACGTAAACGTCCTGGTAGTTTCGATCGGTGCCATCGCGGGGATAGATGTACGCTACGTGCGATCCATCAGGCGAAAGCACAGGCTGTGTTGAGTACATGGTGTGAGTTGTGATCGGGTCTGATTTCCCGGAGGCGAGATCGAGGATCTGGGGTGAAGAGAAGCGGCGATCGCCGGAGTAGGTATTTTCAAGACGGACGTAGACAAGCTTGCTGCCGTCGGGCGTAAACGCGATAGGCGAAGCCGGAGGTCCCGGAGGAAAGGCGACGGGCAGTGTCCATGTGCCGGAGGTGAGACGTTTGGCTTCTCCGCCCGCGGCTGAAATGATCCAGAGGTGGGTGGGCAGCGCCTTCTCGTGATCGAGAAAGCTGCCATCGCCGACCTCAAAGGCATCGTCGAATTTGTCGGCCCCGGTTTTCTTCGCGGCTGCATCAGCGGCTGCGAATGCAATCGCTGTGCCGTCGGGTTTCCACGCGAACTGTTGAATCGAAGTCTGGCTTTTGGTCAGCTGTTGCGATTCTCCGCCCGCCATGTCAAGCACAAATATCTGATTGTGTTTCTCAGCGTCCTCTACCAAGAATGCGATTCGGTCTCCAGCAGGCGACCAACGCGGAAAAGAGACGTGCTTGCGGTCGTGCGTGAGGTAGCGCGTCTTCCCGCTGGTGGTGTCGACAAGAACAAGGTCCGACGCGTAGATGTCCTCTTCATAGTCAGGACAGGCTAGGACGATGACAATCGATTTTCCATCGGGCGAAATCCTCGGATCGGTGACGCGAAGGATTTTGCCAACCCAGGCGAGATCGAATACTTTGCCGGGAGTAGCGGGAATCGGCATCCGCGACGAAGCCATGGCTGTGGGTGGACTCTGGCCAGAAATGCCCGCGTTGAAGCCGAAGGACAACGCAAGAAGACAAAGCACGAGAAGCTTCATGATTTTTGCACCATGTTGGTTCTGAATGACACGAGGGGCAAGCGTGGATCAAATATACAAGACGAAGACCTTGCATCGAACGAGCGACTGCAAGCAATCTTGTACACATGCCGGAATTACCTGACATAACTGCGTACATTACTGCGCTCGAGGAACGCATAGTGGGGCAAACGCTCGAACGCGTGCGGCTGGGATCGGTGTTTCTGCTGAGGACGGTTGATCCGCCGTTGAGTGCCG
>Ga0068868_100004015_pt1 | contig 10272 bp, 8 predicted proteins | sample KBSMisM42_FD_64660 | JGI IMG/M metagenome (GOLD analysis project Ga0068868, IMG submission 64660) | Miscanthus rhizosphere microbial communities from Kellogg Biological Station, Michigan, USA - KBS Miscanthus M4-2 | ecosystem: Host-associated > Plants > Roots > Rhizosphere > Soil ...
ATCTCGCTTATGGCATCAGTCATTTAAAAGAATTTGTTGATCAAAAGAACGCTGTGATCATTACCGACGAAAATGTTTTCAGCGCTCATAAAAAACGTTTCAAGACCTGGAGAGTAATCGTGCTTCAGCCGGGAGAAGAACAGAAAACCCAGGCAACGGTTGACTCCGTTATTGCGCAGCTCATCATGATGGAAGCCGACAGGAAAACAACCTTGATAGGTGTTGGCGGAGGAGTGATCACTGACATCACCGGTTATGTGGCTTCCGTGTATATGCGGGGAATAAAATTCGGTTTCATCCCCACCACATTATTATCAATGGTGGATGCTTCGATAGGGGGCAAGAACGGCGTTGATGTAGGTATTTATAAAAACCTGGTCGGAACAATTCGTCAGCCATCGTTCATCCTTCATGATCTTATTTTTTTAAATTCCCTTCCTCAACCCGAATGGATCAATGGCTTTGCTGAGATCATCAAACATGCCTGCATAAAAGATGCGGCGATGTTTCGCGAATTAGAAACGAATTCCCTGAAAAAATACCAAAACAGAAAGGTTTTGGTTTGTAAGCTGATACAACGAAATGCCCTTTTAAAAACAAGGGTTGTCCAGCAGGATGAATTTGAAAAAGGCGACCGGAAACTTTTGAACTTTGGACATACCCTCGGTCATGCTTTGGAGAATCAATATGAATTAGCACATGGCCAGGCCATCTCGATAGGAATGACCTATGCCTGCCATATTTCAAAACAAATAACAGGTTTCAAAGAAACCGAAAGAGTAGTAGGTGTGTTGGACAAATATGGGCTGCCCACGTATGCAAAGTTTGATAAGCAAAAGGTTTTTAAGGCGCTCAAGTTGGACAAGAAAAGAGAACGCGATGAGATCAGTTATGTGTTACTTGAAAAGATCGGCAAGGGAGTGATCAAGACAATTTCCTTAGATCAATTAGAAAAAATTATTGAAGGCTTGTGAGAGGATTCATAGAAGTAACCAAATGGTATTTTAAAGAAGAACAATGAAAGTCACAATAAAACCCTCATCATTAAAAGGGGCCATCCAGGCACCCACATCCAAAAGCTCGATGCAAAGGGCTTGCGCTGCTGCCTTGTTATCGAAGGGCAAGTCGGCTATTCGCCATCCCGGCCATAGCAATGATGATAAGGCTGCCCTGGATATTATCAGAAGATTGGGCGCAGAGACAGCGATGAATGATGAAGAAATGATCGTGAATAGCCGGGGGATCTATCCCACGGAAAATGAAGTCAATTGCGGCGAAAGCGGATTGAGTATAAGAATGTTTACCCCGATCATTGCATTAGCCGATCAAGAGATCACGATTCGCGGGGAAGGAAGCTTGTTGAATCGCCCGATCGATTTCTTTGATGAGATGTTGCCGCAACTGGGCGTAGAGATCAAATCAAACAACGGAAAACTTCCGATAAAGGTAAAGGGACCCTTGCAACCAGGAAATATAGGAATAGATGGTTCATTGAGTTCTCAATTTTTAACGGGCCTGTTGATGGCTTATGCTGCGGCCGATGCCAAAGATGTTGCGATCCGTGTAAACAATCTCACTAGTAAACCATACATTGATCTGACACTCGACGTCATGAGAAGGTTTGGATTGAAACTCCCTGAAAACAAAAATTATGAGGAATTCCATTTCTCCAAAGAAACTCATTACTCATCACTCATTACTCATGAATACACTGTCGAGGGTGACTGGAGCGGTGGCGCATTTTTATTGGTTGCTGGTGCGATTGCAGGACCAATTACGGTAAGGGGATTGGACATGATGTCAACCCAGGCTGACAAAGCGATCATGAAAGCATTGAGTGATGCCAACGCAGGATTTGCGATCGAACCAAAGGGAATAAAACTTCATGCTGTGGAAATGAAGGCTTTTGATTTTGATGCAACGGATTGCCCCGATCTTTTTCCCCCATTGGTTGCATTGGCTTCTTATTGCAAAGGCGAGACAAAGATCAAAGGAGTAAACAGGTTAACACATAAAGAAAGCAATCGTTCAACTTCGCTACAGCAGGAATTTGGACTGATGGACGTGAAGATCGACGTGAACGATGATATCATGATCGTCCACGGTGGTGGCAACGTGTCTGGAGCAAAAGTTCATTCGCATCATGATCATCGAATTGCTATGGCTTGCGCAGTGGCAGCCTTAAGGGCTGAAGGAGCAACGGAAATTGACGAAGCAGATGCAGTAAAAAAATCTTATCCTGATTTTTACGATGACTTGAAAAAATTAGGTGCTGATGTATCTTTAAACCCCAGGATCAAGTTTCATGAATAGCTTTGGTCGCATATTTCGTATTTCCATTTTTGGAGAATCGCATGGCGAGTCGGTTGGGATCGTTGTAGATGGCTGCCCGGCTGGCATGCCATTAACTATTGCTGATTTTTTGCCAGATCTTGAACGAAGAAAAGGCGGTACTCAAAAAGGAACTACCCCAAGACAAGAAGAAGACCTACCCATATTCAAAAGCGGCATCTTTAACCACAAAACCACGGGCGCGCCACTTACTATTTTATTTGAAAACAAAAACGTCCGTAGCGGTGATTATGAAAAACAGCGCGATGTACCAAGACCGGGACATGCCGATTTTGTCGCCCATAAAAAGTTTGCAGGATTCGAGGATTACCGGGGCAGCGGACATTTTAGCGGAAGGCTCACAGTCGCACTGGTGGCAGCGGGAGTGATCGCGAAGAAAATTCTCCTCAACGCCTCATCCCCCTCCGCAAGTGGAGAGGCGATAGAGGTCAAGTCCACCATTCTCGAAATTGGCGGTGAAAAAGATCTTGACAAAGGTTTGCAGAAAGCCATTGAAGCAAAAGACTCTATTGGGGGTATTATAGAGTGCCGTGTGGCCGGATTGCCGGTGGGACTGGGGGAGCCTTTTTTTGATTCTGCGGAGTCACTTTTATCTCATATGGTGTTTGCCATCCCAGCCGTCCGCGGGATTGAATTCGGAACAGGTTTTGCCGCCGCCAAAATGTTTGGTAGTGAACACAATGACGCCATCGAAAATATGGAGGGAAAGACGAGGACCAATCATGCGGGCGGCATTGTTGGTGGTTTGACGAATGGAAATGAGCTGGTTTTTCGCATCGCCATCAAGCCTACTTCATCAACGCCAAAAGAACAGACCACTTTAAACTGGGAAACGGGTCAAGTTGAAGCCGCCTCCGTAAAAGGACGTCATGACCTTTGTATTGCGCTTCGTGCTCCTGTCATCCTGGAGGCCGTGACTGCTATCGTCCTGGCCGACCTCATGACGCTGGAACAGCGGATTCCGAGAATATACAGGGGCAATTAATTCACTCCTTCCATTCGTTTTTTCCTGATCGTTTCCTGGAGAAGTTCAACCTTTTGCTTAAGGTCCCGAATGGTTACCCCGTCTGCTTTTTTGTCCATAGATTCCAATAACACGATCGTATTTTCAACAAGTAAATCACAGAGTTCTGGCAGCGTTAGCCTTTGAAGAGTTTCCCTTTTCATAATCCGGGTGGGTTTAAGTTTACAAAAAGAAAAATTCGCAGTAAAAGGTCTATAAATCCTGTACCAACAAACTTGTCAATGAAAAATTGGCACGAGCAGTTTGCAAAAATTTCCGGTCCGGGCCGACAAAAAGAAATAATCCTCCTGCTTCCTGAAAATTTTTCAGTTATCTCATCAAATGGCATATTATTCGCCTAACTTTGCCGTCCCAAACCAAAAAGCTTGTCTACATTCTTAAAATCTCAAAAATCAATACAATTATGGCTAAGAAGTTAAATGTTACCCCACTTCATGACAGGGTGATTGTGAAACCTGCTGCCGCTGAAGAAAAAACAGCCGGTGGTATTATTATTCCAGATACAGCAAAAGAGAAACCCCAGCGCGGTACTGTCATCGCTGCCGGTCCTGGCAAAAAAGATGAGCCGGTAACCGTAAAAAATGGCGACACTGTTTTGTACGGCAAATATTCCGGAACAGAGATCCAGATCGAAGGTGAAGACTATTTGATCATGAGAGAAAGTGACATCCTGGCTATAGTATAAGTCGGTGGTCAATGACTAACAATTAATTTTAAAAACTCAAACTGAAATATATGGCAAAACAACTCTTCTTCGATGTTGAAGCAAGAAATAAAATGAAAAAAGGCGTTGATGTTTTATCCAACGCTGTGAAAGTAACACTTGGGCCTAAGGGTCGCAATGTGGTTCTTGAAAAGAAATTTGGTGCTCCGGGTATCACTAAGGACGGTGTAACTGTAGCAAAAGAAATTGAACTGGAAGATCCCATTGAAAACATGGGTGCACAAATGGTAAAGGAAGTAGCTTCTAAAACTGCAGATATTGCCGGTGATGGTACTACTACAGCTACTGTTCTTGCGCAATCGATTATCAGCGAAGGCTTGAAAAATGTAGCCGCGGGAGCTAATCCAATGGACCTGAAAAGGGGTATTGAAAAAGCAGTTGCAAAAGTGGTTGAACATCTGAAAGGTCAATCGCAGACTGTCGGAACCGATGCTAAAAAGATCCAGCAAGTTGCAGCTATCTCTGCTAACAATGATGAAAATATTGGTAAGCTGATAGCCGAAGCTTTTGGAAAAGTAGGTAAAGATGGGGTGATCACCGTAGAAGAAGCTAAGGGAACAGAAACAGGCATCGACATAGTAGAAGGGATGCAATTCGACCGTGGTTATATCTCGGCTTACTTCGTTACCAACAGCGAAAAAATGGAAGCTGAACTCGACAAACCTTATATCCTGATCTACGATAAAAAGATCAGCAATATGAAGGACATTCTTCACATTCTTGAAAAAGTTGCCCAGCAGGGTGCACAGCTTCTTATTATCTCGGAGGATCTTGAAGGCGAAGCACTGGCTACATTAGTTGTAAACAAATTACGTGGTACAATTAAAGTAGCGGCTGTCAAAGCTCCTGGCTTCGGTGATCGTCGTAAAGAAATGTTACAGGATATCGCTATTCTGACAAAAGGAATTGTGGTGAGCGAAGAACAAGGTTACAAATTGGAAAATGCAGATCTTTCTTATCTGGGCCGCGCCGAAAGAGTGGTGATCGACAAAGACAACACAACGATTGTTGGCGGTAAAGGAAAGAAAGATGATATCACTGCCCGTGTAAACCAGATCAGAGCGCAAATCGAAACAACAACGTCTGATTACGACAAAGAAAAATTACAGGAACGTTTGGCTAAGCTAAGCGGTGGTGTGGCTGTATTAAATATAGGCGCTGCCACAGAAATGGAAATGAAAGAAAAGAAAGACAGGGTAGACGATGCATTACATGCCACAAGAGCAGCCGTGGAAGAAGGTATAGTTCCGGGTGGTGGCGTTGCTTTCATTCGCGCCATTGAAGCTTTAGATAAATTAAAGGGCGGAAACGAAGATGAATCAACAGGTGTTGCTATTGTAAAAAGAGCATTGGAAGAACCGCTTCGCCAGATCGTTGCGAATGCAGGTATTGAAGGTTCTATCGTTGTTCAGAAAGTAAAGGAAGGAAAGGGTGACTTTGGATTTAATGCAAAGGAAGAAGAATACGAGAATCTTTATAAAGCTGGTGTAATTGATCCTACAAAGGTTACACGTATTGCTTTGGAAAATGCAGCTTCAATCGCGGGTATGTTGCTGACCACTGAATGTGTAGTGGCTGACAAACCGAAGAAAGAAGAGCCTCATATGCATCCGGGTGGTGCTCCAGGCATGGGTGGAATGGATTACTAAGAACACAAGTCAACCCGATACTGTCGGGAATATCAATAGGTCATATAGTCAATTGTATTGGCTGTGTGGCCTATTTCATTTTATACCAGGTCGTCTTGGTTATCCACAAAAGATCGGCCTTGTTGAGAGATTTATTTTAAAATGGGTTGACAAGTGAGTATATTACGAATAGCCAAAACTATTTTTTAACCAAAATCAACTGTTATGAATTCACAGAAATTCATTGTCGGCGGCATTGTCGGCGGTATTCTTTATTTCCTTCTTGGGTGGGTTATTTACGGTATGTTGCTAAAAGATTTCATGTCCAGTAATGTAGCTTCCGGAACCATGAGAGCGGATTCGGATATGATATGGTGGGCACTAATTGTCGGGAACCTCGCTATGGGTTTTCTCCTGGCTTATGTAATCGGTAAAGGAACCGTTTCGGCCAGTAGCGGGGCAGGAGTTGGTTTTGTTCTTGGGCTATTGGTTTGCCTCGGATATGATCTTATTTCCTATGCCACATCAACCACAATAAATTCCTTGAAGGTCGTTGCAGCCGATGTTGCCGCTACTGCTGTAATGTCTGCGATTGTTGGCGGAATTGTAGGTTGGGTTATGGGAATGAGCAAAAAAACGGTTGCCGCTGCCTGATCGTCAAATTTTTTATTGATCGTCCCGCACTTGTCTGGAAAGGGCGGGACTTTTTTATATCCACTCTCAGGTATTTCGGTTATTTTACAAATCAGAAACAATACCAGTACCAGCAAGATGAAATTCTTTGTTGATCCGGATATTTCCAGAGCAAAAACGATTGACAGCGGCATTTATACGTCGCCGCAATTATTTCATGAAATGAAGGACAAGATATTTTCTTGCTGCTGGCATTTTATTGGTGATACGACATTGATCAGCGAAAGCAATAACTGCTATCCATTTATTTTACTTCGTGATTATTTGGATGAGCCCCTGCTATTAACAAAGGATGAAAGCGGAAAGATCCATTGCCTTTCAAATGTATGCACACATCGCGGCAATCTTTTGATCTACGAGCCATGCAGATCAAGTAATCTTCGTTGTAAGTATCATGGAAGATTATTCCAGTTAAATGGTAAATTCAAATCGATGCCCGAGTTCAGGGAAGTTAAAGATTTTCCTTCGGCAGATGATGATCTTCACTCTCTTCCTTTATTTCACTGGAATCATTTTTTATTTACCACATTCGCCACAAGGTTCCCACCACAACATTTTTTAAAAGACATGATGGAAAGGGTAGAATGGATGCCCTTAAATGAATTCCATTTTCAGCCAGACCTTTCAAAGGAATTTTTTATTGAGGCTAACTGGGCTTTGTATTGTGAAAATTATCTGGAAGGGTTTCATATCCCATTTGTTCATGCGGGCCTTAATGCGCTGATCGATTTCAATGACTACGAAACAGAGCTTTTTTTCCCATTTTCTGCGCTGCAGATCGGGATCAGCAAAACCGGCGAAGACTGTTTTGATCTTCCTTCAACATCTCCCGATCGCGGCAAGAAGATTGCCGCTTATTATTTCTGGGTGTTTCCGAATATGATGTTCAACTTTTATCCCTGGGGACTTTCCATCAATGTCGTACAGCCTTTGTCAGTCGGCAGAACCAAAGTGTCTTTTTTGTGCTATGTATGGAAGGAAGAAAAGCGAGACCAGGGGGCAGGCGGTGATCTTGACAAGGTGGAGATGGAAGACGAGGAGATCGTGCAAAAGGTCCAGAGGGGGGTGCGCTCGGGATTTTATAAGCATGGAAGATATTCTGTAACAAAGGAAAGAGGAACCCATCATTTTCACCGGCTGCTTGCTGAATTTTTAAATTCTGAATGACCCAGCTTCAAAAAACCATCGGGCTCTGGTCCGCCACCACCATCGTCATCGGGAGCGTTATTGGCTCCAGCATTTTCATGAAGCCGGCCACTATGGCCAGTCAATTGGGTTCACCCTATTTATTGATCATTGTTTGGATCGTTGCAGGGATTGTTTCACTTTTTGGTGCTATGGCATTTGCCGAATTGGGAACCATGTTTCCTGAAACGGGGGGCCAGTATATTTTTCTCCGGAAAGCCTACGGTGATTTTATTGCTTATTTATATGGTTGGGGGAGCATTGCTGTTATCAATACAGCTGCCATTGCTTCTATCGCGTTTGTGTGTGCAGCCTATGCAGGAAATTTTATTCATCTTCCCCGTTTTGACAATGCCACGGAGCATTCCGTCGTCCTGCATATTCCCTTTATCGGCGATATTTTACCATTGGAAAATTTTGGAGTGAAGACCCTGGCTATTGCAATTATTGTCGTTGTTACGATCGCAAACTATATAAGTGTAAAAGCCGGTAACTCCATTCAATTTGTTTCAACACTTTTAAAGGCACTTGCATTGATCATTCTTGTATTCGGCATTTTGTTGTCGGGAAAAGGCTCTGCACAGAATTTCTTCCAGAATTCAAGCAATTTTCATTTAACGGGTTGGTCATTGCTGGCTGCATTTATGGCTGCTGTTACGGGTGCGTTCGCAAGCTACGACGGGTGGAACAACCTGGCCATGGTGGCCGGTGAATTAAAGAGTCCTGAAAAGAATATCACGAAGAGTTTATTTATGGGATTATCAGCTTGTATCATTATTTATGTTCTTATCAGTATTGCTTATTTGTACATGTTGCCAATCGATGAGATGGCAGGTTCTCAGCTTGTAGCAACTGATGCTGTCAGGAAAGTCATGGGCGCAGCTGGTGGATCTATCATTTCTATTTTAATTATCATTTCAACTTTTGGAGCGGTGTGCTCAAATCTACTGGCTAACGCGAGGGTTGTTTTTGCCATGTCAGAAGCAAAAAGCTTTTTCCCATGGGCAGGAAAGATTCATTCAAAATTCAGGACACCCGGCAATTCAGTACTGATCCTCGGGTTCTGGAGTTGTCTCTTTGTTTTGAGCGGCTCGTTTGATATTCTTGCCGATATGTTCATATTCATGTCCTGGGTGTTTTATGGCCTGGTAGTCGCCGGCGTTTTCATCCTCCGCAAAAAAATGCCAAATGCAGAACGGCCATACAGGGTAAAGGGGTACCCATTCCTTCCAGCCATTTTTATTCTTTTTACCGGGTTCTACCTGGCTACTACCGTGTATAACGATATTGATAATTACGCAAGAGGGAAAGTCCCATTTATTAATTCTTTTTTTGGTATGTTGTTGACGGCCATCGGTATTCCGCTTTATTATTATTTTAAACGGAAGAAGGGGAAAACCTAACCCAAATTTATTTATTCACGCCTATTGACGGGAATGGTTCTTTTTACTAGTTTAGCGACCGGAAAATTTCATCGTAAATCCACTTCCTACCGTACCTGTTAATTGCTATGGGAAAGACTCATGTATCCAGGCTGTAGCATATGCTGAGATCACCGATCAGTATTCGGGTTGATGCCACCCAGACAATTTATTAACTCCGTTTGTACGACGGAGTTTTTTTATTTGACCCTTGATGCGCGTCTCAGGTTGACGTTTACCGACGAATTCTGATTACATCATTTTCTTTATCAATTTTCCGAGCACCATCAATCCATAATCTACATCTTCGCTCCATGGTTTCCCAAAACTGATGCGAATGAAATGTGTGTAATTGCAATTGGCAGAAAAAATTCTTCCCGGTACGATGGAAATTTTATGCCTCATAGCTTCTGTACGAAGCTTGAATGAGTTTATTTTTTTATTGAGCTGGAGCCACAAGACAAAACCGCCATGCGGTCTTGAAATTTTTGTATCCGGCGGAAAATATTCAATAATGGCCTGCATATAGCGTAAGCATTGCGTATGCAGGGCCTTTCGTAAATTTTTCAAATGATATTCGTAGCGACCTATTTTTAGAAAATGCGCGACGGCGGCCTGTGTTAATGAGGGACTGCTGATATTAAGGCCCCGTTTCATTTGTCTCACTTCTTCAAAAAATTTCCCGGGAATCGTCCACCCGATCCGGTAGCCAGGCGCAAGCGATTTGGAAAGTGATGAACAATGCATTACCAAACCCTTCTTATCAAAATATTTGCATGTTTTTGGCCTGCTCTTTCCAAAATACATTTCACCGTAGATATCATCTTCGATCAATGGGATATTGTGTTTTGTAATGATATCGACCAGTTTCTTTTTGTTCTCATCAGGCATGCAACTGCCCAATGGATTATTGAAGTTGGGCACTGCGATGCATGCTTTGATGGAATAATTTTCAATAGCTTTCTCCAGGCAATCCAGTTCAATTCCATTGATAGAGCAAGAAGTAATTTCCACGACCTTCAATCCGAGGCTTTCAGCCGCCTGGTAAATACCAAAATAAGTGGGGCATTCAACAGCAACTGTATCACCAGGTTTTGTTACCGCACGCAGACAAATGGTTATTGCTTCAAGACATCCTGTAGTGACGATCACTTCTTCTGGTTGTACTTTTCCTCCCCAGTTGAATGCAAGCCTTGCAATTTGTTTTCGCAGTTCAAGATTCCCCTGGGTATGTTCATAATTGAT
>Ga0068868_100004016_pt1 | contig 10271 bp, 10 predicted proteins | sample KBSMisM42_FD_64660 | JGI IMG/M metagenome (GOLD analysis project Ga0068868, IMG submission 64660) | Miscanthus rhizosphere microbial communities from Kellogg Biological Station, Michigan, USA - KBS Miscanthus M4-2 | ecosystem: Host-associated > Plants > Roots > Rhizosphere > Soil ...
GTCGTGCCATAGCCGAGAGCGGTGACCACTCCGGCCAGTTCGTGTCCGGGGATTGAAGGCGTCCGGTCACGGCCGACGCGATCGGTCCAGGTCGAGGGCCACGTCAGCTCATCCCCGGTGAATCCCGACGCATGAATCTGAACAACAACGTCGTTTATCGCCGCCTGCGGCTCGGGCCGCTCCACCAGCTTCACCCCGGCCGTTCTCGCAGCCTGATCCGTCACCACAATTGCCTTCATCGGTCGCCTCCCTGTGTCGAGTTTTTGATTGCCACAACACCTCCATCTCAAGTTCGATAAGCTTATCGTCGATGGGTCTTCACCGGGATGATCGCCAGACGGCCCGATATACTTTCCCACGCCTCGCCCTCGTGCCCCGCGTCTCTCCGATAGCAATGACTCCAACAGGTACATCGCTACCCAGGGTCCGACCTCGGTTCCTGCCGCTGCCGCGTGAGCCAGATGCGCAATTGGGTTGCTGGCGTTTCCGATTGCAAAAACGCCCGGTCTGCTCGTGCGTCCATGTTCGTCACTCTTGGCAAAACCTGCATCATCGACATCAGCCGATTGTCCATGATGCCATCCTGGCGGTGGCGCGCCGCGGCGGGATTAAACCCAAAACGCACGCAAATTAAAGGAAAAATACCATGGCAGGCGCAGTGGCTTAGGGGGGAATCTCAGACTTCATCCCCGGCGTCACAATTGTGACCCAGTTACAATCCGGAAACGTAGGCGAACTCCGTTCCGCAGGATGAGCACGACCCAATTCGAATCGCTGGAGTCGATTAGCTCACCATTGCATTCGTAGTCCGGGATGATGTAGCTGTGCAGCATACAGTGTCCTGTTAAAACACTTCTCCCTTAGGATAATCCTCCGAATATTGGGAGCTTCAGGATGTGTTTGTTGGATCAAAATGGCGTTAAACTCTGTTGGACTGGATTGGCAGGCCGCTAGCCGAGCTTATTCGATGGTTTCCTCGTCGGGAAGCTGCTCAACGCTCGCCAAATCTAGTTTGTGAATCTTGGTGATTGACTCTCTAGGGTGGAAGAGATGATTAGCCCAGACCAAGTTGGTGGAATTGGTGGGATATCGGATGATATCCGGCACGGAGCGGGCATGTAGGCGCTTATGCATTTATTGGCCTTGAAGTCTCGTCTGAATGCACTAGAGAGCCTTTGGTTCGATCTCAAATATGGCGTGCGGCAGTTGCGCAAGTCGCCTGGCTTCACGGTAGCCGCTGTCTTGACGCTTGGACTCGGAATCGGGTTCAACAGTTCAATTTTTTCAGTCTTCCACCAAGTATTGGCTGTTTGCCCTCATGGGCATAGGGCTCACGGTTGTCATGATATTGGCGGCGTTGCCAGCTGCCCTGCGTGCCGCTTCTATTCATCCAATGTCGGCTCTTCGCAGCGAGTGAAGAGCTGCTACTTGCAACGGCGTTCAGCCGCGCATCTGGTGGCGTTCATCGATATTGTCCCAGACTGGATTAGGGCTTACCCAGTCTGTAGCCGGCTCATTGGGTGATCCGAGGAATTAGGAAGAGTGATAAATGAAGCAAGACTTACGATTTGCGATTCGGATGCTATTGAAACAACCCAGCTTTAGCTTGGTTGCGATACTGACGCTGGCTCTGGGAATCGGAGCTACTTCGGCGGTGTTCAGCTTGATTCAGGGCGTGCTGTTGACGCCGCCGCCCTATAAGAAGCCGCGGCAGCTCATGCTCGTGTCGAGTGTGCGAACGGGTTCTCAAAAGCAGGAGAGCACGCGTGGCTGGCCCGCCCAACAATGGATGGAATGGCAGAAAGAAGCGAAATCGTTTGATGGAATTGCCGGCTACGACTGGCGATTCAATTTCCTAATTCGCAATGAGGGAAGCCAATCGATACAAGGCATGGCAGTGACAAGGGATTATCTGCATGTCATGGGATTAGAGCCTGCGCTGGGGCGCAGTTTTGAGGACCAGGACTTCGGGCTGGGACCGGGGAAGGTGATTCTGCTGGGATACGAATTCTGGCAGACGACGTTCAACGGTGATCCAAAAATTATAGGCAAAACCATTCGCATCAGCCGGTGGGACGTGCCGCCGATCGTTATCGGCGTGATGCCGCCCCGAGTGCGGTTTCTGCCATCGCCGGGAGCAGCCAAGGAGCCCAATTACAACGTCAATGCGGTGGTGGACTTCTGGAGTCCCGCAGAGCCCGACCCGAAACATTTGAAAGAGACAGAATGGAATGTGGTGGCGCGACTGCGCGATGGCGCGACGCGGCAGCAAGCGCAAGGAGAGCTAAGTCTCCTGGCAGCGAGAGAGGCGCAATCCGAGAAGACCTTTGAAGGCTTCCTGCCTCAAGTGCAGTCACTGAAAGACGAAATGAATCAAGAAGGGCAAAGTATTTTGGTGCCGTTGCTTGGCGCAGCCACGCTCGTGCTGTTGATTGGTTGCGGTAACGTTGCGGCTTTGCTATTAGTGCGCGGATTGCAGCGACAGCAGGAATACGCGGTACGGATCGCGATGGGGATGGGCCGCATTGCTCTGTTACGACAGGTTTCGACCGAAAGTTTGTTACTGGCTCTGCTGGGTGGGGCGTTCGGAGTGGGCCTAGCGTTTGGTGTCATTAGGCTGTTTAAAACGATAGCAGGTCACGCAATTTCGCGTCTCGATAATGTGACGGCCGGTTGGGTAGTACTCGCATCGGGATTAGGTGCGGCGGCGGTGGCGTCGATGCTTGCGGGAGTGCTTCCGGCGCTGCGAGCGTTCCGGATGGATCCAATGGAGGTTCTGAAGAACGCCGGGCCAAAAGGTACTGCGGGACTTGGGGATCGGCAGCTTCTGCGTGGTGTAACGGTCGTACAAATGGCGCTGACTCTAGCGCTGCTTGTAGGGGCCGGTCTGCTGATTAGAACGATGACCAAAATTGCGCAAGTCCCATCAGGCTACAACATGGAACACATCTTAACGATGAGTGTTACGGAACTGCGAGGCTTTTCAGAGTGGACGAATTTTCACCGGCGCGCGCTGGAACGAGTCTCAGCCATCCCAGGCGTGCAATATGCAGCTTTTGCGTGGGGAGTTCCGCTTACTGGCAACAATTGGCCGGGGACTATGGAAATCGAAGGGCAGGCTCCAGCGACCAAGGAGAGCGAGAAAATCGCGCTGCCGTTACGAGCCGTCACGGAGGACTATTTCAAGCTGATAGGCGTAGGAATTATTGGGGGGCGGGAATTTCGGGAGAGCGATCAGGGAAAGATGCCAAATGTAGCGATCGTGAACCAGGCATTTGCGGATCGCTACTTTCCGCATGGGAATGCAATCGGACGAAGGATTTGGCTCAACGGACGTGACAAGCCAGCTATGGAAATCATCGGAGAGATTTCGAATGGCCGAACGGATGACTTGACTCAAGAAGCTTCACCCGAGATTTATCTATCGTTGTGGCAGGCGTCTGCGTTTTCGAAACATCTGGTGGTGCGCACGTCCGCGGATCCGCGCTCGGCTCTGGTTGCGGTGGAACGAGAGTTGCGAGCGGTCGATCCAACTGCCGCCATCGAAAGCCCGCAGACTTTGAGACAGATTCGCGATGATTCGCTGGCGTCGCGAACGTTCGCCATGCAGTTACTCATTGGTTTTTCGGTTGCGGGGAGCGTTCTGACGTTTGTCGGAATTTACGGCGTGCTTTCGCTTTCGGTGGCATCGCGCCGACGCGAGCTGGCGATTCGCAGTGCCGTTGGTGCGGAACAAAAACACATTCGGAAGCTAATTTTCGGCGAAGGATTTCGATTAATTTTGACTGGGGTAATTGTGGGATTGGCGCTAGCGATTGTTTTGTCGCGTGTACTAAGGACTTTCCTGTTTGAAGTGCAGCCCAGCGATCCGACGACGTTGATCGTTGTGGGCGTGTCGTCCGTCGGGATTGCGCTACTGGCTTGCTGGGTGCCAGTGCACCGTGCCGCCCGGATCGATCCGCTAGAGGCATTACGGTACGAATGAATCATGCTGGCGGAGAACCGTCGTTGTCGAAAAAGCAGGAAGTCATGTTTCTAACTAAGAGAGGCGCGAGAAAGTCCCGACGTGTTCAGAAAACGAACAAGTGAGTATCGGGCGAACCAGTTTCGCTCGCAAGACTGCCGTTTCTCTTATGTGCCTCGATGCCTGCACGGTCCTGTCGCTGGGGATTTCGCGCACTGAAAGCTGAGCGGGATCGAAAGAGGACCGAAGCCGGTCGCCAGAGGCGAAAAATGCGAGGTTCAATACGCTGCTAAGAAGTCGAGTAACGCAAACGGAAGTGAAGAACGCCATCACGAAAGTCGGAAATTCAAGAACAGCACCTGACGCAGCACTCAAGTGTAAGTGATCTGAGGTTTCCCCGCCGCAAACGCGCACCCATCCCAGCCGTCGAGGTCTGGGTGGATGTCGCGCTCCCGCTCGAAATACTTTCCCGCCCAGCCCAATGTGCGGATTCCCGGCGGGGACTTCACACAGCTGCGATCCCATCGTCGAGCGGTCGGGCAAGAATAGCGATCCCACCCTATGCGTGCACCCGTTTTAGGAATTTCGATCGGGCCAGGTGGTGGGATTTCATTCCTCCTTCTCACGAACAATGGCACGCCATCCATGAGAGATCTTTGGAACTAGCTCGCTCCAAGAGCAGCGCCTCTAAAGAGAAAATTAGTTTCGGACGTGACGACTACCCAGAACTGTTCCCCTGGCTGTATGTTGGCGATTTCCCGTATGCAAGCGTACAACCTGCTCTTGAACGACAGAAGCGTTTTCGCCTCCAGAGCCGTTAGCGCTTGATCCTCTGCCCTTCTCGCAATCTCCTTGAGCGAGGAAGATCGTACATCCTCGAATAATTTGAAGAGAGGGTCGCCATCCTTTTGCGTATTCACGTAGGTTTTGACCTGCCCATTGGAGAGAAGTTCTCTCAGCTCGGGGGCATAAATGTTTTTGCGATGAATCGGAGGAAAGATAGTGAAGACCCGCATGGCCCCTCCATTGGTCCGAGCGTTTGCACGGGGTCATTCTAGATCATGCGCTCGTTGCACGCGGACCGTAAACCTGCTCCTTTATAGTTGCTGGTATTGTGAAAGAACCGAGTTCCTGCACCTCTTGCGAAATCCCTAGCCGGAAGTTCTGTTTGTAAATTTTGCGGAGCGTCCCATAACGAACTGAACCATCGCCGCTTGCGCCCTACTATGTTGCATGGCCAACATACTACCTTTCAAGCCGCTAAACTCCAAAGAACGGCCGGGAGAATCCGCTTATGACAGGGAAGAGCGCGAAGCCCGCGAATTTTATGCCCTGCCGAAGGAAGAAAGGGATCGGGCTATGGATGCCAAAGTAGCCGCAATTCTGGCGCGAAGCGCGAAAAAATGCCGAGATTAATCCAGACCTAAAATGGCTGAGCGGAAAATACCTGGGCGGCAACTAGTGCTGACATGTCGGGCGGATTCGGGACTCGGAATGCTTCGGAGGTATCTGCTCGATCACCAATCGCTGTGCGGCCTGTCTCCGCCTTCCGTTCGTATCCGGCCCTTGGAGTGTCACATCTCCAGCAAAGGTCTGAGCGTGAAGTCGATCGAAGGGAAAGCGCCCAAAGACTTGACGGAGTTCCAGTCGTCAGTTCGACGACCCCGTTGAAATGGTGGTGGTTCGGCTCTCGCGGCCTTGGGAGCCTAAACTTTCCTAAAGCATTCACTGAGTTCGCCGATACGGATAGGCGTGCATCGCATTTTCGAACTGTGGGATCGCGAGGCACGCCAAACCATAGCGAAGCTCGACCATCGAGGTAAAGCCCACCAATGTGGGAGAGAAAGCTACCACGTCCTGTTGTGCATAGCCGGTAAAGGGATTGCAGGCTCGATAGAAATTGAAACGGACGCTGAAGGTTTGCGTGGGACATGGCCTTGCGGACATGGCCTTATGTAATCAAGTATCTCCCGGATTGTGTCCCGTGGAGCGCGTAGCGAGAATTGCGAGCGCTCACGAAGGAGGGCACTTGTCCGATATCACGTTGACCTTGATTCGACACCGGGGTACGGTTATGCCGCTAGGACGAAACGCTGCTATTAAGCTTTTGCTCGACAAGAACAAACCCAAAAAGGTTTTGGACACCAACCGACTGGCGAACGCTGCGCGCAACCTCTGGATGAGAAATTTTCCACGACAAGCGGCTTAGGACGGAGGCGGATCGCTGTTCCGGATAGACCGGAATTGTGATTGTAGTGGGCTTTCTCGCGTACGGTAATAGGATCAGCCGTCGCAATCAGCGAACAAGGTCTGATGACTCCGGTCTGGTTGCCAATCCGGAAGTTAACGCAAGTTTCTATGTTGTCGAAAGACTACCTTTCGAGGCAGTGCTGAATATCCTGACCAGGCGGTCCGCGATTATTTTTTCCTCGCCGTGCTTGAGTTGCCAGACGGCAAAGCCAAAGGTATTCGGGTCGCGCGATGGGTGCTGATCCTCGCGGTGATTTTCACCGGGAACCGCATCCGGATTGCGTCCCCGCAAACCGCTCGCACCAGCGCCCATGCTGCCGATACCGATGGGCCGCGTGTCTGCCAACTTTTGCATGATCTCAGGTCCGGTGATTTTGAGTTTGGATGGATCGATCTGCCAACTGTAACGCGGGGTTACGTTGCCTAGACCTTGAGCGTTGAACTGCCGAGGGAGCGCCATTACTCCGAATTTCTTCACTGCATCGGTGATGACTTGTGCCCGCTCGTCATAGATTTTCAGCGTGGCGTCGAAGTCCTCATTGACGAACATTTCAAGCGCCTTAAGCAGACCGAAAATTGTTTCCTTCCCGACTTTACAACAACGTCCGATGCGATCCTCCTGGGGACTCATATTCAACAATGAATAACGGATCAGCTCCTCCCTCCCGATCAGCACGCCTGATGCCTGCGGGCCGCGAATATCTTTACCCCCGCTAAAGGCAACCATGTCGAAGCCTATGGCCGGATACTCCCAAAGCCGCTCTTTTGGCGGAACATCGGCAGCGGCATCGTTGAAGGTGTACAGCTTGTGCGCCTTGGCGATCTCGACGGTTTCGGGACCGCTGACCTTGCCTCTGTCGGACAGGATATTGGTGAAGTGGATCGCAACAGTCTTGGGATTGATGGCTGCAATCATCTCTTCGCGAGTCTCCACTTCCACGAGCTTCGCGCCCGTCTGGCGGATTTGGTGGTCAAACGGATAGCGATGACTCTTTTGAATGATGACTTCGTTTCTTGGAAAATTGCTAACATCGGGTATGTCGCGCATTCGGGGTTCCAGGTCTTCGGTCATCATGCCAGCGTAGCCGACGACCATGGCGGCCGCTGCCCCACCCGTTACCAGGCCGGTGTACCCGTCGGGGGACTTGCACAATTTCGCAATGAACTTGCCGGCTGCGATTTCAAGCTCGTTGATCATCACGAAATGCTCGTTGCCTCTTCGAATCAGCTCCATAACTTCTGGTCTCATTACGGACCCGCCAATCACCGTTACTGTGCCATTGATGTTGACCAGAGGTGTCACTCCAAGCTCTGCATAGATATCGCCGGTGGAACCAAGCCCAGTTGTGATCCTCACGATTGGGCTGCCATCGACCGAAGAAACCGGCGACTTGTGCTTCTTGCCAAAGATGCTCGCAGCACTCGACAGGGAGGGAGCAAACAGGCCGCCGGTGACGGCTCCTAGCGCGGCAAGAAATGAACGGCGACCCCAAGCGAACTGTAGATTCATGGGTGGTTTCCTCTCCATTCTTGTTCCTGCGTCCTCCCGAATTACTTCTCTGCGGGCAGCGTCGAAGTGACGACCATCGCGCTGCCGACGATTTCGATGAGTGAATCGCCAGGAATCCATTCAACGGCTACGCAGGCACGCGATGGCGCCTTGCCTGAAGAAAAATAGTTTCCGTAAATCTTGTTCAACGTGTCGTACTGCGTTTTGTGTGCATCGAATCGTCCCTTGCCGGTGGGCGTGGGAATGCCATCGGCAAGAGGCAGACAGAGAAAGACGTCGAGATGAATGATGCTATCCATACTAGAACCTGCACGTTCGACCGATTTTTTGAGGGCGTCCAAGGTGCGTGTGACGTGTTTTTCGAATGGGTCTGTGACGAGGACGTGATCATCCTTGCCGTAGCCGTCATTGGCACCTGTGCCAGAGAAATAGTAGATCCCATTAAGCGTGTGATTACCGCCTGGGCGTCGAGGCAGGTCTCTTCCGTCCATTGAGGTGCTCCCGGTCTCAGGTGCACCCCCAGGGGTAACCTGTTGTGCGAATAGTCTTGGGGTGCTGGTCAAAAAAGCCGCCATCCTTGTGATCTTGCCAAAGAAGCTGCGTCGAGAGTTGCTCTCCATAGTGTCTCTCCTTCGGATCTTTCGGTTAAGCAAGGCATGATAACGCAAGGCGAGTCCTCATTCAGAATCCCCACGGCGGCGGACTTCGTCAGCTGGACTTTGCAATTCGTGAATGACAGCTGCACGGATCACTTCTTGGGCGGAGTAATCGTGCAATAGAGGTATCGAGTAATCCATGTGTTCGTTCTGGTGAGCGCAAGCGGACACGTAAATTGTCGTAAACTCAGTAGGGCTGGAAGTGCTCGACTGCGGATCGGACCGCCCAGATTCTGCTGCACAGCGGCAACACCACTGCTCACGATCACGTCCAAGATACATACTTTAACTGCGTGAAACTTTCTCACGCATTACCCGGTGATTCCTGTGCCGCCTTCCGTTAGAATGCCCCCGTGACCCGGGCGCGACTACGATAAAGAACAATGGCTTCAGCTCTACACTGAAGCTTTAACGGAGCTTGAACGGGCAAGAATGGCAGGTCGGATCGGCAATGCCCGGGAGGCAATCGTCAAGCGGGTTGCGAAGCTCCAAGAGATTCCGCGCCTTCATAGCGAGGAACGGCAAGCTATCGAAGATGCGCTACGTTCGCTGTGAGTGTTGGAGCAAAATGAGGAGCGGCACAAGGTGGAAGAGAAACGGATAGCCGAAAAAGCTCTTATTTTGGCGGACAAAGTTCAAAGTCCGTAGAAGCATGGGTTCAACTGAGCTTCTTAGTGCCCTGCAATCGATTCTTCTTGGCCTGAAGCATACGGTTGATCCCTTCGATAAGCTTTAAGAGTTTGGCCGGATTCTGCTCATTGGCCGCTTGCTCCGCAAGTTCCATCCAGCGTCCCTTCGTTTCTCCTTGCATGGTCCTCCACTACGAGTCGTCTTTCATTCCAAGTGTTGATTGTTCTCTCCCGGATTTCCATCGTTCCATCGCTAAGAGACCACCTAGCGCACTCCAAATGTTATGCCTACAAATGGATGGCTGCTGTAAGGTTGAGTACAGGCTAGGCGGCCTCTGGTGGGAAGATCGACTGCCCAACGACGTTCGCTCCGAATCCAACTTCATCAACGTCGGTCGTGGCCGCACCGATGCAGTGCATCAGTACGTATCCGGTGCCTGAGGCATCGACCACAACGTCCGCTTTGCTAGGAACGTGCGGATAGCATTTGAGAGGATCGGCGGTGGTTTCCCGTACGGGGGTAGGGGTACGACGGACGAGCGCGACAAGTTGGATTCCGCCTACAGAATGTTACCTATGTGATATTCAACATAAGCGTACTATGTTCTTGCGTCGCCTAAACCGATGAAAGTCTCAAGATCGAAACTATTGAGCTGGAAGATGCCAGGCTTGCTGCGGTCACGTGGCATGGTTTCCGGGCGCTGATCTTTCTCACCAGGCCGGCGCTTCCGGGAGTAGAACACAATGTCCGAAGCCGCTCACAGCGTTCGGCTCGGGTCCCATCAAGTCGGAAAGTTCTTAGGACATACCTCGATTGTTTTTACGGCGTACATGGTAGCGGGCAGGCTTGGTCAAGCCACCATCAACATCAGGAGCGGTAATCTCGGACCGGTATGGCCAGCCTACGGTGTCGCGCTCGCTGCGATCTTACTTTATGGCTATCGGGCCTGGGCGGGTATCGCAATTGCAGCCTTCCTCGTCGCCGTCCTTAGTCCGGTTCCTCCCCTTACGGCAGTCGGTCAGGCTGCCGGAGCAACGCTTGGTGCACTCTTTGGTGCATTCCTCCTCTTCCGCATTACAGAGTTCCGGCCATCACTTTCGCGTTTGCGCGATGTACTTGCATTGATTTGTATCGGCGCTTTGGGCAGCGCCCTGGTAAGCGCCTCAATCGGAGTCTCAGTTCTTTACGCGACCCATTTACAGGGGTATTCCGGTGTCGGTTCTGCTTGGCTAATCTATTGGCTTGGCGATAGCACGGGTGT
>Ga0068868_100004023_pt1 | contig 10260 bp, 8 predicted proteins | sample KBSMisM42_FD_64660 | JGI IMG/M metagenome (GOLD analysis project Ga0068868, IMG submission 64660) | Miscanthus rhizosphere microbial communities from Kellogg Biological Station, Michigan, USA - KBS Miscanthus M4-2 | ecosystem: Host-associated > Plants > Roots > Rhizosphere > Soil ...
GCGCGCTCGAAGTCCATATTGGGGGACGGGTTGGCAACACGACTCTCGGCCCGTTTCTTTGCCGACTCGGCTCTGCCGACATCGATGTCTTGCGACTTCTCGGCGATACGGGCCAGGACTGTCACATGATCGGGGAGGACCTCCACGAAGCCAAACGCCACCGCGAGATAGAACTTTTCCTGCCCTATTCGATACCAGAGCTCCCCAACCTGAAGCGAGGCTAACAGTTCAGTATGGCCGGGAAGGACGCCGAAGTAGCCCTCCGATCCAGGCAACTCGACTTCATCGACCTGCTCAGTGACCAGCGCGCGATCCGGCGTCACGATCTCGAGCGTCAGCTTGGTGGGAAGAGCCATCCTTCGCCTTATGCCTCCTTCATCTTCTTTGCCTTCTCGATGGCTTCCTCGATAGTGCCCACCATGTAGAAGGCCTGTTCTGGCAGGTCGTCGTGCTTGCCCTCAACGATCTCCTTAAAACCTTTGACCGTATCGGCAATCGGTACGTACTTGCCCTCGAAGCCGGTGAACTGTGCTGCAACAAAAAACGGCTGCGACAGGAATCTTTGAATCTTGCGCGCGCGCGCCACCGTCAGTTTGTCGTCCTCTGATAGCTCGTCGATACCGAGAATCGCGATGATGTCCTGCAGATCCTTGTATCGCTGGAGAATCTGCTTCACCGAGCGCGCGACGGTATAGTGCTCATCTCCGAGCACACGTGGGTCCAGAATCCGTGAGGTCGATGCCAGGGGATCCACGGCCGGATAAATGCCGAGCTCTGCGATCTGCCGCGATAGGTTCGTCGTTGCATCCAGGTGCGCGAAGGTTGTCGCCGGCGCCGGATCGGTGTAGTCATCGGCCGGCACGTAGATCGCCTGCACTGAGGTAATCGATCCCTTCTTCGTCGACGTGATCCGCTCTTGCAACTCTCCCATTTCTGTCAGCAGCGTCGGCTGATAACCGACTGCGGACGGCATTCGCCCGAGCAAGGCTGATACTTCAGAGCCCGCCTGCGTAAAGCGGAAGATGTTGTCGATGAAGAGAAGAACGTCCTTTCCCTCTGCGTCGCGGAAGTACTCCGCGACTGTCAACGCGGAGAGACCAACGCGCAGCCTCGCACCAGGCGGCTCCGTCATCTGTCCGTACACGAGCGCCGCTCGCGACTTCGACATGTCGTTCACGTTCACGACACCCGACTCCTGAAACTCGAGCCAGAGGTCGTTGCCTTCGCGCGTGCGCTCTCCAACACCCCCGAACACGGACACACCTCCGTGTTTCGTGGCGATGTTGTTAATGAGCTCCATGATGATGACCGTCTTGCCGACGCCGGCGCCGCCAAATAGACCAATCTTTCCGCCCTGTAGATAGGGTTCGAGCAGATCGATGACCTTGATGCCGGTCTCGAACATTCGCAGCTCAGTCGACTGATCTTCGAGCGTCGGCGCATGCCGGTGAATCGGCCAGCGGTCCTTGGCGCGAATGGGCCGGTCGGGGAAATCGACGGGCTCGCCGAGCACGTTGAGAACTCGGCCCAGCGTTTCCGGACCGACAGGCACGGAGATCGGCGCGCCAGTGTCGATCACGCTCATCCCGCGCGTCATGCCATCGGTCGGCTTCATCGCGACCGTCCGCACGCGGTTTTCGCCGAGATGCTGTTCGACTTCGGCGACCACATCGATCTTCTCGACTCCGACGCCGCCCTCCGAGACGATGCGAACCGCGTTGTAGATCTCGGGTAGACCTTCGGCGAACTCGATGTCGATGACAGGCCCGATGACCTGCACCACTTTGCCGACCTTCTGCGCTGTTGCTGTCTGTGCCATACGCTCTTCCTGCGTCCTACGTCGCGGCCGCGCCTGAGACCACTTCGATGATCTCGCGCGTGATTGCGGCCTGCCGCACTTTGTTCATGTACAAGGTTAAGTTGTCGAGCATCTCCGCGGAGTTGCGCGTGGCGGCGTCCATCGCCGTCATCTGCGCGGCAAAGAATGCGGCATTCGACTCGAGCAGGGCGCGATAGACCTGCACCTGCACGTGATGCGGCAGCAGCTCCTTGAAGAGGATTTCCGGGGCCGGCTCGTACTTGTATTCCGTGGTCGGACGGGAAGCGCCCTCCCCCTCGAGTCGTGGAATCGGCAGCAGGCGCTCGACGACAAGGCGCTGCGAGATCACCGACTTGAACTCGTTGTAGACGAGATGCACACTGGACGCCTTGCCCGACGTGAAGTCCTCGATCGCCGCATCGGCAATCGCCGCGGCATCATTGAAGTTCAGTTTCTGGAAGATGCCGGCCGCTTCGTAGCGGACGTCGAAGCCGCGGCGGCGGAAGAAGTCCCGCCCCTTGCGGCCGATCAGGCCAAGTGCGATCTGCGGTCCCTGGCTTTGCTTTGCGATGAACTGCCCTGCCGCCTTGATGATGTTGGAATTGAAGCTGCCACAGAGACCACGGTCGGCGGTGATCACGATGAGCAGGGGACGCCCCTGCCCAGCTTCCGGTACCCGAAGCAGTGGATGCGCGTCCTGATCGACGCGCGAGACAAGGCCGTTCAATACCCGCAGCATCTTCTGGGCGAACGGCCGCGCGGCGACAACACGCTCTTGCGCCCGGCGCAGACGCGAGGCCGCGATCATCTTCATCGCCTTGGTGATCTGCTGCGTCGACTTGACCGCACGGATCCGGCGCCGGAGATCGATCAGTGATGGCATAAGGTCAGACGTGCTCTACGCGGCGGCAGTCGCCGGAGACCGAACAGTTCCGGACTGTCGGCCGAACTCGGTCAAGGCCGCTTCGAGTGCCGCCTTTGACTCGTCATCGATGATCTTCTTTTCCGCAATAGTGGTCAGCACGCGTGCGTGTCTCGTCTCGAGGAAGCGATAGAGATCCACTTCATACCTGCGGACGTCTTCGATCGCGACGGGGTCGATGAAGCCCTTCGTGGCGGCGTAGATGATGACGACCTGCTTCTCGACGGGCAACGGCTGATATTGCGGCTGTTTCAAAATCTCAACGAGCCGCCGCCCGCGATTGAGCTGTGCCTGCGTCGCCTTGTCGAGGTCGCTGCCGAACTGCGCGAACGCCGCAAGCTCGCGATACTGCGCGAGGTCAAGTCGCAACGAGCCGGCGACCTGCCGCATCGCGCGAATTTGCGCTGACCCACCCACGCGCGACACCGAGTTGCCGACGTTGATGGCTGGCCTCACACCCTGATGAAAGAGATCGCTCTCGAGGAAAATCTGTCCATCGGTGATCGAGATGACATTCGTCGGGATGTAGGCTGACAGGTCGCCCGCCTGTGTCTCGATGATGGGCAACGCCGTGAGCGATCCACCGCCCAGCGATGCGTTCAACTTCGCCGCCCGCTCCAGGAGCCGTGAGTGAAGATAGAAGACGTCTCCCGGGTACGCCTCGCGGCCTGGAGGACGCCGCAACAGAAGGGAGATCTCGCGATACGCCTGCGCGTGCTTCGAAAGATCGTCGTAGACCACCAGCGCGTGTCGGCTGCTATCGCGGAAGTACTCGCCGATCGCGCATGCGGAGTACGGGCTGATGTATAACATCGGCGCTGGGTCGGACGCCGCCGCGGCGACCACAATCGTGTAGCTCATCGCGTCGTACTCTTCGAGCGTTCGTACGACCTGCGCAACGGTGGACTGCTTCTGTCCAATCGCGTTGTAGATGCAAATGACGCCCGTCCCCCGCTGGTTGATGATGGCGTCCACTGCGACGGCGGTCTTTCCTGTCTGACGGTCGCCGATGATCAGTTCCCGTTGTCCACGCCCGATGGGCACCATGCCATCGATCGCCTTCAGGCCGGTCTGCAACGGCTCCTTGACCGGTTGTCGATCGACGACGCCGGGAGCGAGACGCTCGATTGGCAGGAACTGCTTCGTCTGAATGGGACCCTTGCCATCGATCGGCTGACCCAGTGCGTTCACGACGCGGCCGAGCATCTCGTCGCCGACAGGCACTGAGATGATTCGCGCCGTGCGTTTGACCGGGTCGCCTTCCTTGATTTCCTTGTAATCGCCCAGCAGCACAGCGCCCACGCTGTCTTCCTCGAGGTTGAGCGCGATGCCGTACACGCCATGGGGGAACTCGAGCATCTCGCCAGCCATGGCGCGCTCGACGCCGTGCACGCGTGCGATACCGTCGCCCAGGGAGATCACGCTCCCGACTTCGGCCACGTCCACTTGCACAGCGTAGTTCCCGATCTGGTCGCGAATGATTTTGGAGATTTCTTCGGCTCTGATGTCCATATCAATCCTGACAGCGTTGGGCCTCACCCGCGGCGATGTCGTCCTTAGCGCTCTGACAGCTTCTCTCGCACCTTTGCCAGTTGAGTAGCAACGCTTCCGTCGTAAACGGTGCTGCCGATTCGGGTCACGACACCACCGATAATTCCGCGATCAATCCTGGTCGTCATGGTGACTGTGCGACCAGTGATCCTTGCGAGCCGTTCCTGCAGCTCCGAGATCCGTTCGGGCGGGAGCGGCGCGGCAGTCGTTACCTCCGCCTCGATGACCTGACGATGCTCCATCAGTCGTTCGCGGTAGGTGTCGAGAATGTCGGGAACGAGCTCGAGCCTGCCGCGCGACGCAAGCAACAGAAGGAGCTTTGCGACGGGAGTTGCTGCTGGCGGACTCTGGTCGAGGAGTTGTTGCACGACAGCACGCTTGGCAGTCGCGGACACGACTGGATTCGCGAATGTCCGCGTGAGGTCCTGGTTGCGCTGCACCAGGTCCGCGAAGCCGGCCAGATCCCGTTCAGCGGCGTTCGGATCTGACTCTTGGATTGCGACGTCGAACAGCGCTCGCGCGTATCTCGCTGCGGAAGCCCGCCTACTCATGCGTGTGTCTGCTGTGGTCTGAGCTTGTACCTGAAAGGCACAAGCGTCTATTTATACCATGGCGGCGTGGCCGCCCTCCAGCAGCCGTGCAGACTCCACTCAGCGCGTCGAGGTCAGATACTCGTAAATGCGGTTCAACTCGGCTTCAGATCCGAAATCCACTTCGATTCGACCGGCGTGTCCACGCCGAATAATGCGCACTTTCGTTCCAAGAGCGAAACGCAACCTGTCTTCCGCCGCCCTGGTGTGCACGTCCTTCGGGGGATCGGCTGGCGCCGGAGACCGGGTTGGCACACCTTGGGTGAGAAGTCGTTTGACCAGGGCCTCGGTCTCGCGAACGGACAGACCACGCGAAACGACTTCGCGCGCCGTCTGTCGCTGCGCAGCCGCGTCGGACAGCGACAGGAGCGCGCGCGCATGCCCCGTCGATAACGTTCCGGCTGCAAGGTCGCCACGGACCTCGTCGGGCAGGCGAAGCAGGCGCATGAAGTTCGCCACCGAGCTTCGATCCTTGCCCACCGCCGCAGCGATCTGATCCTGCGTCAAGGAGAAATCTTCTGCGAGACGTTGATACGCGAGCGCTTCGTCGACAGGATTCAGATTCTCTCGCTGCAGATTTTCAATCAGTGCGAGCTCGAGCAATTGTTTGTCGCCTTGAGACACGTCTCTGACGACGACCGGCACTCGTTGCAACCCGGCGCGTTGCGCCGCACGCCATCGACGCTCGCCGGCGATGATGCAATATCCCGCGCCGTCTCGACGCACGAGAATCGGCTGAATGATGCCGTTCGCTTTGATCGATTGCGCCAGCTCCTGGAGCCTGGCATCGTCCATCGTCAATCGTGGCTGGTGCTCATTTGGAGAGAGCAAGTCGATGTCGACCTCTATGGTCCCGGTGCGAATAGGCTCTGGCGCATCGGGAATCAGGGCACTCAGCCCTTTTCCGAGAGCGGGACGGCGTTCGAGCATAGTGCCTCCTTCAGGCGGCGTAGCGGGCGAGCACTTCCTTCGCGAGGGCCGCGTAAGCGGCGGCTCCGCGCGACTTGGCATCGTAAAGAGCAGCGGGCATGCCGTGGCTTGGCGCCTCACCGAGTTTCACGTTGCGAGGGATGATGGTGTTGAAAACTTTCTCTTTGAAGAACTCCCGAACATCGCGGGCGACGAGCTGGCCAAGATTGGTCCTGTCGTCGTACATCGTCAAAAGCACCCCGTCGATCTCGAGCGAGGGATTCAGGCCGCCGCGAACCCGCCGCATCGTGCCTACCAGATCGGCGAGTCCCTCGAGCGCGAAGTACTCACAATGCAGTGGAATGAGCACGGCGTCAGCGGCCACTAGAGCGTTGAGGGTGAGAAGGCCCAGCGAAGGCGGACAGTCGATGAACACGTGATCGAAGCGTGCTCGAAGCGGGTCGACGATGTTCTTCAGTCGATGTTCGCGCTCAGGCAACGTGACCATTTCGATCTCGGCCCCGGTGAGGTTTCTATCCGCGGGCATGAGGAACAGATTCGCGACGCGCGTCGACAGGAGAAAGGACTCCGGCGTTCCACCAGTGAGGAGTGCCTCGTAGACTGTTCCGGCGTCAGCCCGCTGGGCTTTCGAACCAAGTCCGCTTGTGAGATTCCCCTGGGGATCGACATCGACTAGCAAGACCCTTCGGCCGCTCAATGCTAATGAGGTCGCGAGATTAATTGCCGTCGTCGTTTTCCCGACGCCACCTTTTTGATTGGCGACAGCAACGACACGGGCAAGGGCTGTCGGAGAGATGGGCGATGTTTCTGTCATTTGGCCAACTCTTTAGAGCTGGTGTGCATCCACACTCTAGTACGCAATGAGTTGTGGCGTCAAGCGCGTTTCACGTGAAACAAGGCGAAAATTTAGCGATCTTTGGATTGGATCGGTGTTTCACGTGAAACGTTTCGCCCGGCATAGCCAACTTGCCGCTTCTCCAGCACAACAAGACTACTCGCCTGCTCCAACAAAGGGTAAGAAGCCTTCCAAGCCAGCGGGGGCGTCACCGTCGTGGGCCCAGAGGCGCCGGCCGTCGTGCGAAACAAGAAGATCTCACCGTTGGGCCTGACGAACGCCTGCAGGCTCATGAGCACTCGCGCCTCGATCCGCACTGCTCGAATGGTCAGCAGATCGTGCGCCTCATGGAGCCGGGGTTTAGTCAACAACTCTTCAAACCGCGATGTGACGACATCCCCCCGGGTCAAACCCAGCGCCCTAAGGGCCTCTCGAAGAAAGACCGATTTCCTTGTCTTGGCCTCGACCATTAAGACGGTGATGTCAGGAAGCGTAAGTGCCAGTGGAATTGCCGGAGAGCCTCCCCCGCTACCGACATCCAATACACTCCTCACACCTGGACGGACATGTGGCGCCGCCAGCAGTGGTTCAATGAGTAGTCGATCGAGTGAGTCGGGACTGAAGTCGGATAGGCTTAAGCCGGTCAAGTTGATCTTGTTGTTCCAGGTGGACAGCAGTCGGTAGTAGACCTCGAGTTGGGCGGCAAGTTCTGGCCGAATCGTCAGTCCGGCCCTACGCGCTCGACGCGCGAGGCGCTCCTGAAACTCCCGGCTGCTCACGTGCGCGTGGCAGGCTGACCTAACCGGTTGAGGAACACCCCAAGGACGGCGATGGCGGCCGGCGTCATTCCAGGAATGCGCGCGGCTTGACCCAATGTTCCTGGCTGGATCTGTTGTAGACGCTGAACGACCTCACGAGAGAGCCCGGGCACTTGTTCGAACGGGAATTGCGGTGCGATACGACGACGATCGCTGCGCCTGGCTCGCTCTGCCCGAGATGACTCCTGCTCAAGGTAACCCGCGTATTTGATTGTGGTTTCCAATGTGGCGAGATCGCGATCAGGCAACTCCGGATCGACATCGAGAACAACCTTCCGATCGTTCACGAGCACATTGAGACGAATGTCTGGCTGCCGAAGAAGCTGTGACGCCGTCTGCCGCTGACCGCTATCCAAGCGAATCAGAGTCTCATTCAGCACTCGCGTGTTGTGTTCATAACGACGTCGTCGTCGCTCGAACTGATCCCAATGCTCGTCGCCAACAAGGCCGAATTCGCGCCCACGCGGAGTGAGACGGAGGTCGGCGTTGTCGATACGCAGAAGCAAACGATGCTCGGCCCGCGAAGTGAACATTCGGTAGGGCTCCAGACAGCCTCGCGTTACGAGGTCATCGACGAGAACGCCGATGTATGCTTCCTGGCGGCCTAGCACAAATGACTCTGCCCGTCTCGCTGTGCGCGCAGCGTTGATGCCCGCAATAAGACCTTGCGCTGCGGCTTCCTCATATCCAGAGGTCCCGTTGATCTGGCCGGCGAGAAACAGGCCCTTCACTCGTCGTGACTCCAGCGTTGGAGTGAGTTCTGTCGGCTGGACAAAGTCGTACTCAATGGCATATCCGGGGCGGATCAACCGTGCGGCTTCAAGACCTGGCAACGCGTGAACAAGTTTCTCCTGCACTTCCCTCGGCAGCGACATCGAAAACCCATTGACGTAGATCTCGTCGCCTCCAATGGTCTCCGGCTCGAGATAGATCTGATGGCGGTCGCGATCTGGGAATCGCATGATCTTGTCTTCGAGCGATGGACAGTATCGAGGACCGATACCCTTGATCTGGCCGTTGAACAGAGGGCTCTCATCGATATTGTTGCGAACGAGTTCTCGCACACGGTCGTTCGTGTGGAGAAGCCAACAGCTGATTCGGTTTTCAAGTCGATTCCGTGTCTGATACGAAAACGGCGTAGGTTCGGAATCGCCACGCTCTTCAACGAAGACTCCAGCCTCGACCTGGCCCTCGAAATCAATACTGCGGCGGTCAAGACGTGGCGGTGTTCCCGTCTTCAGCCGGCCAACCTGAAACCCCAGGGCTTTGATGGATTCGGCGAGATCAATTGATGGCGGCTCCTCCACTCTGCCCGCTGACCGCTGCTCTCTCCCAACATGTATCAACCCATTGAGGAACGTACCGGTGGTCACGATGAGCGAAGAACACAACAGTCTCTCGCCGGTCTCGAGCGCCAAGCCGTTAATCTGGCCGGCAGTAGCAAGAATTCTCCCGGCGCGCCCAAGTATCCACTCAATGTTGGGCTCTTGACCAAGTGACGTTCGCACCCAGTCCGCGTACCGCTTCTTGTCCGCTTGCGCCCGTGGCGACCACACCGCCGGGCCACGGCTCCGATTGAGTAACTTGAACTGAATTCCGGTCGCGTCGATAGCTCGCCCCATCAGACCGCCCAACGCATCGATTTCACGAACGAGGTGTCCTTTCGCTGTCCCGCCAATCGCCGGATTACAGGGCATGTGAGCTACGGTGTCTGTCGACAGCGTGCAGAGGCCGACATGGCATCCCATGCGGGCGGCCGCATGTGCCGCTTCAACTCCGGCGTGTCCGGCGCCCACGACGATCACATCGAAAGTCATGGTGAGTGCTACTTGCCGATGCAGAAGTGTCTGAAGATGTAATCCAACGTTTCCTCACTCGAGCCGATACCGACCACCTCGCCAAAACTCATACGTGCGCGATGGAGATCTGCGAGCACGAACTCCTCGGGGGCGCCAGCGTCGTTGATCGCCGTGCGCGCCTGCGTTAATGCCGCGCGCGCCTCCTTCAGAAGCATCACGTGCCGCACATTCGAGATCGCCGCGGGATCTCGCAATCCCTCTTGACCTGTCAATGACCGCAGCATCGCACATCTCAGATCGTCAAGACCTTCACCCCGCGTCGTCGAGACACGAATTGCTTCCGTCCTCTCCCATTTCGGCTCTCGATCACATTTGCTCGCCACGACCAGTCGGGCATGTCCTTCATCGGAATCGATCAGGCGATGATCGTCCTCAGTCAACTCATCAGCCGAGTCGATTACGACCAGGAGCAAATCGGCCGCGTCGCGTGCGCGGATCGCACGCGCCACGCCTTCCCGTTCAACCTCGTCTTTCGTCTCGCGAGCTCCCGCGGTATCGACCAGCGTGACGGCAAGACCGTCGAGATCGATTGTCTCGGTCAGAAAATCTCTCGTTGTCCCTGGGACGTCAGTCACGATAGCCCGCTCGTGGCCGATCAGCGCATTGAAGAGACTCGACTTTCCGGCATTGACGCGACCGGCGATCACGACGGTCGCACCTTCTCGAATCAAACGACCGCGCGCCTCGTGTGACAGCACAGCGTTCAACTCATCGATCACGTCACCGAGACGCGCCGCGACTTCGCGCGGCTCGATGAAGTGAAAGCCTTCCTCCGGAAAGTCGAGCGATGCTTCGAGCCTCGCGATCAGATCGAGTAACTTCCTATCGAGCGCCTCAATGCGCGCGCTCAACGTGCCCTCTAATTGATCGAACGCCATCTGCGCCTGAAGCGGAGTGGCAGCGTCAATCAGATCCGCTACAGCTTCCGCCTGGGCC
>Ga0068868_100004030_pt1 | contig 10239 bp, 20 predicted proteins | sample KBSMisM42_FD_64660 | JGI IMG/M metagenome (GOLD analysis project Ga0068868, IMG submission 64660) | Miscanthus rhizosphere microbial communities from Kellogg Biological Station, Michigan, USA - KBS Miscanthus M4-2 | ecosystem: Host-associated > Plants > Roots > Rhizosphere > Soil ...
CACGGTTGGCGGCGGCGTCTCGCCCATGCCGTACGAATCGACCCAGATGGACCGTGTTGCCTCGGCCTGGCCTGGGAGCTCGTAGACCTCGCCCGGCAGGCTCTCGTAGCATCCGGCGAGTGCGCACGCGTGCAGCGCCAGCGCAGCCAGCCACTTCACGACCACACTGCCCTTCGGCACAGCGCCTCTACCGCCAGACACTCAACCTCTTCGGCGGTGAGCAGAAGAAGTGCGGTACGGTTGTCTACGCCGAGCCACGAGCCGATGAGGCGGACGTAGGCTTTCATCTGCACGCCGCCGCGTCGTCGATCATCGCCCGCAGCGCGATTCCTGTGCAGAACTCACAGACCTTCCGCTGGTCCGGCAGCACGATCGACGCGGTCACGTCCTGGCGGCACACGGCGCACGTCGCGGGCCGGGTCGACTTGACCAGCGTGACGTCGGGCGGGTCCTGACTGGCGCGGAAAGCCGAGGCGGGCAGGTCGGCGAAGGCGGTCACCGCGCACCTCCCAGCCGAGCCACCACCGTCACCTCGTCGGGGTCAACCTGTCGCGGCCGAACTTCGCCGTACGAACTCGCCACGCATGCAGCGATGCACGCCGACAGGCTCTCCGATGGCGAGGCAACCAGCGGCGCAAGGCGCGGCATGGCCGGGCGCTTCGAACCTGTGTCATTAGCTGGCCGAATGCGCTTCCCCGTCCCCTTGCACGCGGGGCACGAGTCGATCCCCTTCACACCGTTCACCTCGACGGCAACCGCACCGGTCCCGTCGCACGTCGAACACTTCTCCTCGGTCTCCATGGTCCTCTCCTTCCACCGAATCGCCTTCACACGTCGGGATCCGAACCAAACGCTCGTCCGCTGCCAGGTCGTCACGCGCGCACCTCGGCGGTGACCTCGGCCTTCACCTTCCTATCCAGCTCACGGATCAGCAGTCGCAGCACCCGGCCGCGCTCGGTCCGCTCCGCACCGCTCGCCTCGAGCCGCGCACGTACCCATTCGAGCGCTCTGAACTCGGTACATGGCATCGCGAAGTGGCGGGTGTCACCGAACTGCATCCACCAGCCACGACCGCCGCCGGGGCTGCGCTCGACCACCACCGACACCGCGCGTGTCACGCCCCACCCTCTTCCGTGGCCTTGCAGGACGCACACAGGACGACCTCGTTGAACATCCCGCCGACGGTCTCGCCGGGGGCGCCGCAGCTTTCGCAGGCGTCGCCGAGGGTCAGGCGGCACGTGGCACAGCGGTCGCCGGGGTAGCAGGTGGAGGAGCCGCATACCGCCTCGACCACTTCGTGATTCATCGTCGCCATGACAGTCATACTAGCATAACTGTTATTTCTGTCAACAGGTGGACGCACGAATTCGCCATTCCCGTCGGTGGCGGCCTACTTCCCGCGCGCCCTGGACCGCTTTTCGCGGAGCTTCTGCACGGCAGGACGCACCCGCTCAGGGAGGCCGTCCTTCTCTGCCCGCAGATTCCAGCTCCTGACGGTCCCGTGGCGTTCCCCGAGGGCCTTGGCCAACTCGGCGAGGTTCGCAAACCCCAACTCCGTCATCACCTTCGTCGCGGGGCCGTCTTTGTCGGGTGCGGGCCCCCTGCTGGGTCCGATTGCGATTGCGCTAGACATACTGTTATCTGTTGCATATGATACGTCTGAAGTCAATGGCCCCATCGCCCGAATCGCCTCGATCGTGTCGGCCGCGCCTCGGAGCTGCTTCGCGCGGGCCGTCAGCGCGGCGGCTTCTCTCTCGAACCTGTCGGCCAGGGCGCGGAGCTGGTTCGGCGTCATCGTCTCGGGCTGCTTCGGGTCGCTCACGGGCCAAACGTATCTGCTTCGACGCTCGGATGAAAGGATGAACATGGATTCTGACAATGTGTTCGCGATAGTCGCCGGGGTTGTCCTCCTGGGGGTCGTCGGAGGCCTGACCAAGTCGTGCGTGGCAGAAAACTCGGCCAACGTCGAGAAGAACGCCGCCGACAACCGAACGGCGCAGGCGTGCATTGCGAGCGGTCGCCCGTCGATCGACTGCGCCATCATCGTCAAGGGCACGGGAAAATGACCTTCGCCAGAATTCGCCCGCTGGAGCTCGCCGTCATCGTGTGCGGCGCGTGGGGACTGCTGGCCGGGCCGGTGAGCCTGGTCGTCTGGCTGATGGGAGGGAAGTGAGATGTACCTGGATAACGGTGACTTCGTCAGTGTCGTGATCGGCAGGTGCCCGGTACGCAAGTGCGGCGACATCCCCGACGGTGAATGGTTCGACGGTAGCGAGATCGACCACTACTGCGGCGTGACCATCGTGGCCCAACTCAGTAGCGACAAAGACGGCACCGAGTTCTGGCGGTTCCGTCGTGCAGATGCGCGGCCACCCAGGAAAGCGAGGCAACCATGAGCGCGCCGAGCAAGGAGGAGATTGCGTCTTGGACCGCTGACATGCTCGCTGACGCCAGTAGATGCGTTGGCACCTGGAAGCGAGCCGAGGCGAGCGGACGCAGTTTGCGCGGCATGATTCGCCCGGAAGGGGCATACGTCATCGTCGCGCTCTCCGACGAAAACGAGCGGCTGCTGACCGATCTACGCGAGGAGGTCGAGACCAACGTCGAACTGCGTGCCAAGTTGGACAGCGTGCGCGACGAAAACGAGCGGCTGGCGAACGAGCTGAAGGCGGCGCAACTCGACTGGGACAGGCTTGCCCTGGAAAACGAGCGGCTGCGAGCGGAGAACGAAATATCCGGCACGGCCGCTGACATGGGCCGGAATACCATGGCGGCGCAGTCCGATGAGATCGGCAGACTGCGAGCCGAGAACGACAGATTGATGGCCGACGCGCTGGTGCGGCAGACGACGGAAATCGCGCTGCGAGCGGAGCGCGCCGAGTGCTTGGCGCTGCTTGAGAAGGTCGAGGCCTCGCGCGTGGTGCTGCACAGCCCGCTCGGCTCGGTGTCGCGGGAGGATGTATCGGCCATGGTGGTGAAGCTGCGAGGCCAGCCGTGAGCTGCGTCAACGGATTCTCCTGGTGCGGGAACACGTCGGGACGCGGCTACTGCTCCGACGAGTGCCGCGGTGACCGCGCCTTGGCCGACGAGACGAGGAGGATCGACGTGGCGCTCAAGGAGTACGACAGGCGGACCGCCGACAAGCCCGGGGCGGGGCGGATGTGCAAGCCGTGGTGCGATACGTTCGCGTCGGCGTACCCCGTGAAGTCGTACTGCTCAGATGAGTGCAAGGCGGCTGGCAGGTCGATTAACGAGAAGGACAAGCCCGAGGCGGGGCGGACGTGCTGTGACCTGCACGGAATGACCGGCAAGGACGACAACCGATGCCTGTGGATACTGCCGAATGGCGATGCGACAGACGTAACCCCGGCCGCACGCCCTGAGCCAGCCGGTCTATATCGCAAGTTCACCGTCGAGCGGACGAACGGTTCTTCTGGTCCGGGCGGAAAGCACGAACACTGCGACTACTTCGTATTGGACTGGGCCCACGACAAGTTCGCGGTGGCCGCAACGCTGGCATACGCCAAGGCTTGCGAGGCCGAGTATCCAGACTTGGCCAGAGACCTTCGCGAACGCGCCGGGATGGCGGTCGCGCATGCTGAACCAGCGCGGAAAGTCCCGATGAACCCGGTCCCGCGCTCCGTCGATACCTTCGCTCCGCTGCCTGACGACGAGTTCCGGCGCGCGATTAGGGATGGCGAGGAAGCGGGACGGCGGGCCATGAGACGGCAGGCGCTCGACGAAGGGCGGCCGCCGCCGATTGAGTCGCCCCTCCCCGTCGAGCGCTGCTCGTGCGATGACGCGAGGACGATGGCCGTGCTCAAGGAGTTGATGCCGAACGCGGCCGGCGCTGCGGAGAAGATAGCGGCGCTTCGACAAGCGCTGAAGGAGATAGCGCAGATCCCGCAAGGCAGCCAAGGCGCCTACGGAAAGTTCGCCCGGGCAAGCAACATCGCCCGGCGCGCCTTGGCGCTCGGAGGGGAGGAATAGCCATGGGCTGGGAGGACCCCAAGAGACCAAGGTGCGAGATTTGCAACCAACGCGACCCCGGGCACGCCGTCATGTGCGATGTCGTCCGTGGTCTGGCCGACCGACTTGCGAAGTTGGAGGCGGCCGCCTCAGCTGCCAACCAAGTGGCCCGACCGACGGAGCCGCACGCGGCGCTGCGCGACTACCTGGCGCAAGACAAGTCGTTGGACGAGCTGATGCCGTCGCCGTGGCAGGTCGAGATGCCAGCCGCCGCCGGACCTATCCCGCCAAGGTACAAGTTGGCGCCGGGGTGGCACGGAATCGACGATGTTGACGCCACCTGCGACCGTGACGAGTCCACGCAGGCCAGCTTCGAGCGCGCCGACGGGGCCTTGTCCTGCGCGGCCCACGCTGTCGAGATGCAGGCGATCGTCAAGGTCGAGCCGCCCGCCGAGCAACCTGCAAGCGCGTCTAATGAGACGCTGGACTATGAGACCACCGACGGCTGCATCTTTTGCCGCAAGCGCGTCCAGGACCCAGACGAAGAGAAGTGCCTACACTGCCGGCCCGCGCCGGCCCAGGGCGCCCCTGATTCGAACCATTGTCCCAAGCACCCGTCCGTGATGGTGCGCGCCGGAAGGACCTACCCTGGCGGCGTTATCATTCCGGCGCTAGCGTGCGGTGAGTGCGAGTTAGAGTCAGCGAAGGAGGCATCGAAGCATGACCACGAAGAAGCAGTCGCGCGGTGTCACCGCAAAGGCACCGAAGGTGACGCGGGAGGTCCTGGCGGTAGCGCTGGCGCGGGCATTCGAAAAGGCACACAGGGGCGGGAAGATTCGCAAGTCAAAGAACCCGTTCGTATAGCGACCCAGGGCGCACCCGCCGAGTCCAGCGCTGACGATCGTGAATGCGAAAGGTGGTGCGGTCACCAGGCCCCCGCTGCCACGAAGGTGTGGCGAGCCGCGGTCGGTGGGCGCGACTTCTGCTCGAGGCGCTGCCTGACGATGTGGCAGCGCGCGTGGAAACTGGCCTACGCGACACTCGACCAGCCACCCGCGCTGGACTCGGTCGCGCCCACCGGGTCGCTCAGCGCGACCCTTGAGAGGATGGGAATGCACTGCTCGGCGCAGGAAGCCAAAGACTTGGAAGCGCGTCTCGCCGCCGCCGAACGGTCGGCGCGACGGCACAGGCTGACGCTTGACGAGGAGCGACGCTGTTACGGCATCCTGAAGACCAAGCTCGCCGCCGCCGAAACTGAGAAGGCAACGCTATCCACCCACTGCGTCCGTGCCGAGCGCATCGCGCAGGAGAGAAAGGAGGCGCTCGCCGCCACCGAACGGGAGCGCGACGAGGACGGGTCACGCGCCGAGCGGCTTGTGGAGATAGTCCGCCGGCTGGAACGGGAGCGCGACGAGGCGCTGGTATCGGTCAATCAGGCGGTCGCTGCCGAGCGCGAACGTTGCTTGTACCACATCGAGGAGTACGAACCGCGCCGTGACGTGCCAGCCGATTGGAGCTACCAGGGCGAGCTGAGCCGCATCGCCGAGACCATCCGCGACGGGAGGCAGGCGCCGAAATGAACCGCTACGTTCGCGCGAGCTCGATCACGTCCGCCTCGGTCTCGACCACTCGGTAGCTGTCGCCCCACCGTAGTGCCATGTCTGCCTGCTGGCCTTGCAGGGTTCGGCGTGACTTGGCGCGATTCGGGTTCTTTACCTCGAGGAGGTAGACCGTCCCACGGTGTGTCCTGCCAACAAGGTCAGGGAAGCCGCGGCCTACGTCGCTCGTGTCCTCGACAGCTGCGAATAGGGCGCGCGCAAGGTTCCGTAGTGGGGCGTGGTTCGCATCTACGTGCCTCGCCCGACGCATCCTACCAGCTGGCTCCCAGTGATACCCCGCCTGACATTTCAGTCGTCCCCCAGATACCCACGGAAACCGGCCCGAGTACGCGCCGCTGAATGTGGACGCCGCAGACCAGGGGGGCGGGCAATAGCACTGTGTTTCCGCTGAGTTGCGCGCCAACAAGGGCTGAAATAGACCAATTGGGGGGACCCGTCACGGTACGCGTCTCGACGGTCTCCTGGTGCGCCTCGCTCTGCCTCTCCTGCGTGCCCTGCGTGTGAGCCTGGCGCTTCGTCTCGGTCGACGTGTCGCGTTCCTGATGCGATTCCTGCACCACGGAAACGTCGCCAGTTGGACTTTTCAGCCACTTAGTCACTACTACGGTATGGACTTTCTCGTCGGTGTCGCGCTGGACGGCTACGTCGTGGACGACCTTCTCGATGGTGCGTGTCTTCCACTGCGTATCGACGCGCACGACGTCGCGGGTCTGCACGGCGCGCGTGTAGCGGCCAGCAGCGAAGGAGCCAGCGAGCGCCAGAACGACGGCGCCAGCCAGGATGAGGCGCTGGCGGTTCATCGGCAGTACCTCTTGCCCACGGCCGCCCCGTCCACGTCAGAAGGCCACGGCAGCGTAGCCAGGTTGTGCCCCGCCGCCGGGTCGTACAGCGTCGGCGCCTCCTGCATGATTGCGCTGCGGTCGTGAGCCAGCCCCAGGACGTGGCCGAACTCGTGCGCCGCGATGACGTAGACGCTGCGGATGTCAGACATGACCTGAAAGCGGACCTCGGCCGAGTTCGCCGAGCACCGCCACGTTCCCGCCGTCGCGCCAAGGGCTCGTTCGAGCTGAGCCGGTGCGTCGCATGCCGTCCCGTCGTAGGTCGACACGGTCACGCGCGCATCGGCTGCCTCCCGCAGGACGTCGCACCCGGCGGCGTGATTCCAGGCATCAACCGCGTAGTGCAACGAGCCGTCGAACACCGGGTCGATGCCGTCCCAGCGCACGGTGATGGGCACCGATGACCACTGCGGGTCGGGCAGCCAGTTGACTTGCTGGCGGCAACCGACCAGGGCGAGGAGGACGAGAAGTGCTCTCATTGCGGCGCCTCGTTCAGGTCGATGAACGTGAGCAGTTCGTCACGCCTCCGCGTCCGCGCGTACACCCCATCGCCATCGGCTGACCCGCCAGGGTTAGTGTTGCCCTCGATGGTGGCGCAGTTACCGCTGGCGAAGACTCCCTCCACGAAGCCAGTGTGCTTGTGTCCATTTAGGATGAAAATGCAGCCGGGCTTTGGGATGCTGGTGCCCATTCCGCGCGGCGCCTGCTCGTCGAGGGTGAACACGCCTGCCGTCAGGTGGATCGGCACTGGCGCGCCCAGCGCGGCGCATGCGCGCTTGACCATCGCCGAGACGAAGATGGCACACCACGGGTCAGCTTTCGCAGGGTCGTGACCGATGTCGCGGCAATAGCCGTCGATCTCTGGGCCACGGTTGCGGCCATGCTCGCGCACGCCGACCTGTGAGGCTGCGAGTTCAAGGACCTTTGCTGCAAGTGGCGTCATCTGTCGTCTCCATCTTTCCTCGGAGGAAACCGCCTCCGCTCGCCGTGTGGCGGCGGCAGAATCGCCGCGCGCCTATTGGGACCAAGGTAGAGCTCGAACTGGCCGAGGCGCAGGACCATGTTGACAGCGCACCAGGCCCACCCGCCGCCAGCGCTCGCGATGCACGTGTGGAAACGGAGCGCCTCGTGCGAGCTGCCAGGATACGGCGCCACGATTTGCACCGGCATGATTCGCCAGCACTTAAAGCACGCGCCCGGCTCCTCAAGCTTAGTCGGCGTCTGCTCCTCGCTGACTGGCAGCTCGTGCGCGTCGTCGTACTCGAGCACGTATTCAGGTTCGGTGTCACCCATGCAGCCACCGCATGAAGTCGCGTCGAATGGCTCGCCAGCCGCGCACCGCGACGTTCGCGCGGTCGGGACGGCGACCAGCCTCGGCCAAGATGAAGTCGCACACGGGGCCGCGCAGGTCGTCCGTCAGGTTGAGGATTTCGTCTCGGATCGCATGCAGCGCAGCTGATCGACGAGGGCCTGAAACCGTATCCGCCTCTCTCGCAGCCTCTCGGATAAGAGTCGCACAGCGTGACGCTTCGAGGGCGCAGTTGTCGAGATTTCTTCGGAGGGAACTGCTGCGGCCACGCCAAACTCTGTCCCACAGGCTTGGAGTCCGATCGATGGGGTAGTTCTCATGATCCACGGGCCTGCCTTTCGACGTGATAGTTCATCGCCTGCGTTTCTCGGTCGACAGCTTCGCCATCGCCGCCTTGAGATCGGACATGTCAGCCGTCATCTTCGCGAACTGCTCGTTGCGCTGGCGGTCTGATGCCTGGATGCTGGAAACGATGGGCGCGTTCTCGCGGCGCACGATGGCTGTTACCTGCTCGTCGATTTTGGCGACGGTCCACCTGCCCATGCCGATCGCGTACCCGCCGATGGACGCGAGCGCCCCTACGGTGGTGGCGAGCAGCTTGACCCGTGTCGAGAGGGGCCGTCCGAAGCCGCGCCTCAGGTCCGGGATGTCACCGGCACCGTCGACGACGTGATAGACCCGCCTTGCCACGTCATTTCTCCTTCGTGTCCATCGTGAGCGGCTTGGAAATTCCCTGGGTCACCATGCCTGCGAACCCGAGGAACACCGCGACGATTTGGATCGTCATCTGGTAGTGAGCCGCGGCAATGCCGATGCCCTGCAACGTTAGACCAGCCGACGATAGCCCGGCACCGATCACGCCTAAGATTCGCTTGCGCTCGTTCATTGGTTCATCCCAGGTTTTGCTGGATGTCCAGCGTGTCATAGTCCTTTGACGGAAAGTGGTACGGCGTACCGCCGCCGCTGACCGCTTTCCATTCGACGTCGTAACTTGCAACCGTGTCGACGTCGCCCGCGATCGGCGTGTACGACACGCGGCCGTTCACGGCGTCGGTGATCGTAACTGCGGCGTTCGACACCTTCGCAATTCCTGTCGCCACATTGGTGATGGTGATTGTCACGGTGTAGCCGGTGAGATTGACTGCGGCTCCGTTCGATTTCAGCGTTGCCGTGATGGGGTAGGTGTCGGTTCTCTTGCGGCTTTTCATGTGTCTGCCTCGACGCTCAAAATGACATCGTCTGTCGTTGCTGAGAGTGAGACCGCGTCTGGTTCCACGGTCAATGATACTTCGTCGAACACTGCCCAGAGGGGCGGTTTTAACTTCAATTCAGCCGGCGGCGGCGGGAGCAACGGAGCGAGGCCGATTGCCTCACGGACGACATTCACCAATGACCTAATGAGTCGACGCACCGGCTGATTGTCGACAGGAGCCGAACGTGTAGCGGGAGGGAGTGATTGCGTTGACTGCTGCGCCAGCGCGGACGCTCCATGCCGCGGCAACGCGCGAGGCATCTCGGGGGCGGGAGGGGCAGGTGCGGCGGCTGCCACCGGAGGGAGTGGATCGAGCGTGGTAACGAAACGGAGCGGACGCGTCTGTCGCACCGGCGCGTCGAGTTGCGGCTGTGCCGCTGGAAAATACCGGGCCGCCAGGTACGCATAGACGGCGGTCTCGTCTCCGAGCGAAAGCACCGAGTCATAGACGAGCACTTCGCAGATGTCACCGACAGAGCCGAGGGTGTTGAACGGGCCGATCCCGGTGACACCGACGCCGAAACCACTGGCGCCGGTCTCCGTCTTTTCGCTTCCAGCGCCGAGTACGCCAGGGGTGACGTTGTTGAGCTTGTACGTCGGGGCCGCGCCACCACCGCCCGTGACGGTCCATTCGCTGATGCAGGTGCGCCCCGTCAGGTCGCCAGGACTCGAGACGGTCATTGGCCCAGTGGCGTCGGTGTTGTAATAGACCACACCGGCGCCGTAGCCGCTCCCCGTGCCGGTGAGCGCATAGAGGTTCCCGATCGTGGTCGTCCGCAACGCCAGCGCCATGCCTCCAGCAGACGTCGCAGACTTAGAAACAACGAATATGGATCGCGGCGATCCGGCAATCAGCGGATCGGTGGTCCCGACCATGCCAGCCGCGCCGCTCGTGGTCACTCCTGGATAGCCGTTGACGGACACGGGGACGAACGGCACTGTCCCGCTGTTCACCGTGTGGTTGCCGTTGCCACTCTGATCCGCCCAGGCGACGACGTTCGGACCAGACAGCGTTACCCCAAGATCGCTCCGCAGCCACAGGCGCAGTCCGACGACCGGCACGGGCCCGGGGAACGGCGCCATCTGCACCGCCTGAGCCGCTGGCGGCCGCAACCTCGGCGGCAGCGCGCGTAGGACCTCTGGGGCCGGCGGAGACGGAGCGACTACGACCAGCGGCGGAGCGATGTCAGTGAGCGGCGGACGCACGCGCCGAGTTGCCACCACCGCGCGTTCAGGCGGTGCGAATCCGGT
>Ga0068868_100004035_pt1 | contig 10232 bp, 12 predicted proteins | sample KBSMisM42_FD_64660 | JGI IMG/M metagenome (GOLD analysis project Ga0068868, IMG submission 64660) | Miscanthus rhizosphere microbial communities from Kellogg Biological Station, Michigan, USA - KBS Miscanthus M4-2 | ecosystem: Host-associated > Plants > Roots > Rhizosphere > Soil ...
TCCTGCGACAGCGACGCGTACCAGTTGTAATCGGCCAATCCTGCCGCGTTCGCGAACCGCCTCGATCCCGTCAGCGAGAGCACGGGGTTCGACGGAACGATCGGGTTGGTCGCCTTCCAACGACCTTCGATCGCTTCTGCTTGATGACGCTCGGATTCGACCGTGAGGCTGTGCGACAGCGCACACGACGCGACGTTCGCTCGCGTCACGGGCGTGCACGTTTCGGCACGACCAACGTTCGACCACAACGAAATGCAGCCCACCACCAAAATGGATCTCCACACGACACGACTCCTCCGAGCGCACGCGCGCTCGAGCTCGAGACTTCTCCCTCAGGCCTGAAGGGTCGTCGCGCGCGGAGGCCGATAGACGTGCGTCGGCTCTGGCGTCACGGGAGCGTCGACGACTTGCCGAATCGAAGAGCAAAACGCGGCCTCGGCGGGCGCGAGGCTCGCGCTCGCGTCGGGCGCGGGCAAGGCGGGCGAAACACAATGCGCGCAATGGCACGTGGGGCAGCCCGGAGGACATTCGCGCTGCTCCTCGTCGTCGCAATCATCGTCGTGCGATTCGACCAGGCCGACGGAAGCGAGCACGTCGGTCACGAGGTGGCCGTAGCCGGAGAGCTGAAAGCACGCGAGCGCGATCGCGAAGCGCGCGAAAAACGCGAGGCGTGCGAGGGCTCTCCGGCGCATCTCATCGAAGTATTCGCCCGATACGCCGGATGCGCAAAATGTGTTTCCCGGTTGCAAGCGCAACCGAGTTGCACCGAACCGATCAATCCGTGGAGGCGTCGCCGCACGTGGCGGCGTCCATCGATGCGATCCACGCACGCACCGTGGCGACGCCGGCGTCGTCGACGATCTCGCTGCAGTTGGGAGGCATCTCGAAGGAGTCGCGGCGATCCATTCGGTTGGGGATGCCGCTCAGATCGGGCTGGCCGGGGACGAGCGCGTAGACGAGGTTTTGCGGCGGGAGCATGTGCTTCATGACGAGGCACGGCGCGGTGGAGTAGACGGCGGCGGATTCGGGCGTGGTGTTCGACACGAGGAGGCGAAGCCGCATCGGCGTTTGCTGTTGCAGCTTCGGGTCGGCGTAGTCGGAGTTGTGGCAATGGCCGCAGTTGCCGTGGAGGTAGCCGAGCGCGTCTTTCGTCGCGCCGCTTCCGGGCACGTCGTAACTGGATGAAGGAGCGTTCGTGAGCAGGCCGGCGTCGGCGAGCTTCGCGAGCGTGCCGTCGCCGTCGCTCGCGCCGAGCTGGATCGCAGAGACGCCGATGAGCACGTCGCGCACGTTCGCGTGGCATGCGTTGCAATCGAGCTGCGATGGAACGTCGTGGAACGTCCCGAGCGTGTCGACGCCGCCATCCGGCGAGGCGATCGCGTCGCTGTGATCGCTCGTCCAGGCGTAAGCGATCTCGATCCACTGCGCGTCGGCGATCTTCCACAAGAGACGTGTCTCGAGCGCACCCGCGTCGGCGAGATCGAATTCTTTCCAGACCTTCGTGCCGATCGGAAACGCCCAATCATCCATCGACGACGTGTCGATCTTCGTGTTCGGTGGAAGGAGCAAGTAACGTTTCTTCTCGAGGCCGTCGGACCATAGCGGCCAGCGCGGCTCGTACGTGATGATGCCCGCGGTGAGCGTGCGCGAAGCGAAATCCGAGTAGAGACCCGTTTCGGAGAGCTTCGTCGGAAACCCGAGCGCCGCATCGGCATCGCCGGCGTCATTTCCGGGCGGCACTTTCTTGTCGATCGCCGCGTCGTCGCTCGCGTCCGGTCCCACGGGCGAATCACCGCACGCAGAAGCCGCCGCCGCCGAGATGGCAGCGAACGTCGCGCCGAGAAAAAGCCAACGCCTCACGAGGAAGGAGTCTACTCGACGTGTCGTATTTACACCGTAAGGATGGTCGCATGAAATCGCTTCTTTTGCGCTGTAGCGCTCTGTTTTTGGGGTGTTTTGCTGGGGCTTGCTCGTCTTCGCATGGTTATTTGGGTGGCGATTCGGGCTCGAGCGTCGTCGACGCGCATGGGTCGAGCGGAGGTGCCGAGCTCGCCGTCGATTCCGTCGCGGCGTTCACGTCGTATGGGAGCTATCAGGCGAAGCACGGCAAGCTCGTCGTCGTGTCCATCACGCTCTCGAACGACGGCGCGGCGCACCCGCTCGCGACGAACCCGCTCTACTTCTCGCTCTCGCTTCCCGATCACACGCTCGTCGCGGCGTCGCCTGCGACGTCGATGCTCGATCATCCGTGCGACGCGAGCGTCGCCGTCGATTCCTCGGGTCATGCCGCGTGCGACGTGATGTTCGACGTCGATCCTTCGGCCGCGCCGAACGCGATCGTCTACGCGGATCCTTCGGGTCCGAGCGCGAGCGCGAGCATCGGGACGCTCCCGGCCGCGGGTCCGCCCGATGACGCGACGTGGGGTGGGATCTCGCAGAGCGATCGCGCGACGCTGTGCAGCTCGATCAAGCCGACGCTCGGTCCGTGCGGGGGCGATCCGATGCTCATGGTCGCGAACATGGACATTTGCTCGACGCCGAAGCCGGATTCGCTGTGGCCCGTCGAGCAAGAGGACACCGTCTTTCAGATGTGCCGGCTCGCGATCATCGACATCAAGGCGACCATCGCCGACGTGAAGGCGTGCATCGCAGCGACGAACGCGCAAGTGTGCGCCGGCTTCACCAACGCATCGTGCGAGAAAATTCTGTCGTGGACGGTGAGCGGCAACTGCTGATCGTCCAGCGCGTAACTTTCGCTTTGAATCGCGCCGTGCTTCGCCCAATCTCGGCCGATGCGATGGGTCGCGCTGCTCGCGCTTTGCGGATGTCTCGACATCGCCGAGACGCCTGACGCCGCGCCCGCAGATGCTGCATCGGACACGTTCGCAGATCCCGTCGCGAGAGGTGCGCTCGCCCTCGTCCATCACGCGTGCGCCGATTGTCATCAATCGACGAACCCCGCCGATGGCGCGTTGAGCGGATCGACGACGGCGCTCCCCGCTTCGAACGCGTATCCGGCGAACCTCACGCCCGATGACGAGACGGGACTCGGCAAATGGTCGAACGCGGACATCGTGCGCGCGCTCCGGTTCGGCATCGATCAAGTGAGCGACGCGCCGCACTGGGTGCCGCTCTGCCCGCAGATGCCGCATTTCTACGCGGCTGTCGGCCCAGACGAAGCGAACGACATCGCGCTCTTCTTGAAATCTCTGCCGCCCGTTCATCACCAAATTCCGCGGAGCGTTTGCCCACCGTACAAATTCCCGCTCGACGCGGGAGCCGACTGAGGAAATCCATGAAGCTCGTTTCATTCTTCATCGCCTGTGGTCTCGCCGCATGCAGCAGCTCGTCGACGCCGAACGACGCAGGCAGCGACGTCGCCGTCGTGCTTGGAAACATCGGCGATCCATGCCCCAACGGATCCGCCGATTGCCAAGCGGGCCTTCAGTGCGCAGGAGAAGATCCCGGCGGCGGACAGTGCTTCAAGCCGTGCACGCCCGAGGTCGACACCGACTGCGGAGACACGACGAAATACGCGTGCAGCTTCGAAGGCCACTGCTACGTGCGTTGCACGCAGACGTCCGACTGCAAACGCGCTTCGCAAGGCTACGCGTGCGTCGACGACACGCCGGCGCGCCCGCCCGTGAAGTTCTGCGACGTTCCCTGACGGTCAGGGCTGCGTCTTCACCATCGCGCCGGGAGCGCTCTTCTGCTCCATGTCGTCGAGCGTCTCTTTCGGGATCGCTCCAGCTGCGCCTTGTCCGGTCGCCGCCTTCTTCCAATCGCGCTCGGGGTGCGTGACCGGAAGCGGGCCGTTCTGCGCGACGTTCGCGAGCTTCGATTCCTGCTTCGACTCCGCGCGCTGACCGCCGATGCAACCGGCGAGGAGGAGCGTGATGAAGATCCATTTGATCATGGCTGGGGACCTACTTGCGCGGCGGGCGCGTGATAACCGTCGGGCGTCGACATGCGCGGCAAGAAGCGGAGGTTCGCAGGGTTGCCGTGGCACGAGCCGCAGCCGTGCGTCTTGCCGTCGCGGCGGCGGAGGTGATCGACGTACTCGTTCTTCATGTACGCGAAGAGGCCGATGCGCTCGCTCGGGTTGCGATGCAAGAACACCGTGCTCTGGTGGTGGCACGAGTCGCAGTAGAGCGGCGAGCCGTCGACGAGCTGCATCTGCCCGACGAACGAGTCCCACATGAAGGCGGCGACCGCTTTGCGCGGTGTCGGCGCAGCGAAGTTGTTCGTCTCGTGGCACCACGAGCATCGAACACCGAGCGCTTGCGCGAACGTGTCCATCACCGCGAGGAGCGTCTTCTGATCTTTGATCTCGTTCAAAGGTCCGAGCGTCTCGGGGTGAATGCCTTTCTCGGCGAGCTCCTGATAGAGATGGCTCTGCGAGAGGGGTGCGTTGAAGCCGAGCGGGCCTTCGTTCGAGCCGCCGGCCCACGGGCGCGCGATGAACTCGCTCGTCGTGCTGCCGTTTCGATACGAGGTGCCTGGCGCGACGGCGTTGCCTGCGAGGCACGCCGACATGCCGGCGATCAGTCCGGCAGCGAGGAGAAAATGTCTACGTTCATTCATTCGCGTAGCTCACGCGTAGGATGTTTCCGGTCTGGTCCGAGCTGACGTAGAGCGCGCCGTCGGGCCCTTCGGCGATGCCGACGGGACGTTCGCTCCACGAGCCTTCCTTCAAGTTGCCGTCGCCCGCGCGCTCGCCGATGAACGGCGAGACGGAGACGACGCGATCACCGTCGATGCGAACTTGCAGCACCATGCGGCCGCGCTGCTCGCCGTGACGGTTCCACGAGCCGTGCGACGTGACGAAGATCGAGTCGCGGTATTGCGCGGGGAACGCGGCGCCGCGGTATTGAACGGCGCCGAGCGGAGCGGTGTGCGCGGCGAGCGAGCCCGCGGCAGGCCAGACGTTCGCGCTGTTCTGGCACCACGCGTCGTCGTGACCTTGATTCGTATCGGGGTCTGCCCACTGCGATGCCGCGTCGCGACGCTCGCCCCAGGCAGCGGTCCCGAGCACCCAGCAGTTCGGGAAGCCGTAGAACGTGCCCGCCTTGTCGGAGAGCCGATAGATCCAGTCGCCCGGATGATCGAGGTAGAAGTTGTCGGGCGTGCCCGGTGGATGGAGAAAATCTCGACCGTTCACGAACGCCCAGAGTTTTCCGTCCTTGTCCCACGCGAGCGCTTCGGCGTTGCGGATGCCTTTCGCGAACGTCTCACCCGAGTCGTACGCCATGCCGTTCACCGGCAGCGCATCGGGCACCGTGTAGCGCATGATCGCCGCGCCTTTGCCAGGCGACAGATTGTCGTCCGCGCCCACTTGCAAATACAAGCGTCCTTGCGCGTCGAACGTGATCGACCGGTACGGGTGATCGACCGTGAGCGGTACGTCGCCGACGACGACGTCGCCTCGGCCTTCGTCGTGTCGCATGCCCGGGTGGAAGGCCATGCGTCGAACGTCGCGCGCGCCGGCGACGTAGAGCCATCGCCCGTCGGGCGAGAGCGCGATGCCGTGCTGGCTGAGGTCTGGCCCGCCGAGCAACGCTTTTTGCTGCCCGCCGTCCCAGACCACGGCGACGCCATCGCGCGTCGCAACGAGGAGATCCCCGTTCGGCGCGAACGTCATGTGTCTGGGCTTGTTGAGCCCGTTCGCAAACTGCGTGACGCAAAAGCCGGGCGGGGCCCAAACGCCACTGACGACATGGCCCGCACATTTGCCTTTCATCGAAGCAGACGACGACTGCGCAGTGCCGACATCGACGGTTCCGCGCAGTGTATGCCCGCTCACGCAACCCGCTGTGACCGCGGCGAGAAGGACGATCGTGTTTCGCACGACGGCCCCCAAAAGCAATTGGCATGCGCAAACCGAAGGCGTGTCAAACGCGCACGATTGCAATGCGTGCGGTAGGATCCATATTCGCACGCATGACCAAGTGGATTTCTCCCGACTTCGTCGAGATCAAGATGGACGCAGAGATCGGCTCGTATCAGCAGGACGATGATCCGATCCGCGGCGATGACATCTCGGACCTCGAAGAAGAAGTAGAACGCGCCGCCTAAGGTGTACGGCCTCGCGTTCTGTGCTGGATTCGCGATGGCCTTCCTCGGGTCGATGCCGCCTGTCGGCCCGATCGCGGTTTTGCTGCTCGAGCGCGGCGTCGCCGGACGCATACGCGAAGGTCTGCGCATTGGCTGGGGCGCGGCGCTCGCGGAGACGTTCTATTGCGCGCTCGCGACCGCCGGTGTGAGCGAGCTCATGAAGCGCTATGCGATCGTCGAGACGATCGCGCGCATCGTCGGCATCGTGATCTTGATCGCGCTCGGTCTCTACTTCGTCCGCTTTCGCGTATCGCCAGCGAACAAACAAGTCGACGAGAAGAAGCGGCGGCCGTTCATGCTGGGCTTTTCGATCTCCGCGGCGAACCCGACGCTCATCATCACGTGGTCCGGATCGATCGCGATGCTCCTCGCGTTCGCGCACACGCGCTTCGACCTCGCCGCGCGCGGGCTCTTCGTCGCCGGCGTGCTCGCGGGAATGCTCGCGTGGTTCCACCTCTTCTTGTGGATGCTCGCGCGCTGGCGCGATCGCATCACGCTCTCGGCCGCGCAGTGGATCATTCGCGGCGCCGGCGTCACGATGATCGCGATCGCTCTATGGGGCGCGCGCGCCGCGCTTCGCTGATCACGTCCTGCCGCGCGTGAGCTCGTCGACCGCCTTGACGAGGGCGACGGGGTCGACGGGCTTTGCGATGTGGCGCTGGAAGCCCGAGGCGCGGGCGCGCTCGGCGTCGTCGGAGTGGGCGTATGCGGTGAGCGCTATGGCGGGCGTCTCGCCGCCTTCGTTCGGAGGGAGCGCGCGAACGCGCCGCAGGAGCTCGTAGCCGTCGACCTTCGGCATGCCGATGTCGCTCACGATGACGTGCGGCTTCAGCGAACGCACCATCGCGACCGCCACGTCGGCGTTTGGCGCGCCTTCGACGTCGGCGCCCGCGCTCTCGAGCATCGCGGAGATCAGGTCGACGAGATCCGGCTCGTCGTCGACGACGACGACGCGCACGTCCGTGAGCGACGGAGCCATCTCGACGGGCGGCTCGGACGGCGGCGGCGTGGCCGGAGATCGAAGCGGAAGCTCGACGACGAACGACGCACCTCGGCCTTTGCCTTCGCTCGTGGCATGGACGGTGCCGCCGTGCGCGAGGACGAGCGCGCGCACGATCGCGAGGCCGAGCCCGAGCCCGCCGTGCCTTCGCGTCGTCGAGGCGTCTTCTTGTTTGAACGGCTCGAAGATCGCGCCGAGCCGCTTCGGGTCGATGCCTTCGCCGCTGTCCGTCACGATGATGGCGATGGTCCCGCCGCGGTGCGTGCCGACGACGTCGACCTTGCCGCCTTCGGGCGTGAACTTCACCGCGTTCGAGACGAGGTTCGTCACGATTTGCTGGAGACGGATCGGATCGGCGAACGTGTCGAGACCCTCGTCGAGCTCGGTCGTGATCTCCACGCGCTTCGCGCTCGCCGCACGCCGCTGCGACTCGATCGCGTCGGAGATGACCTGTTTCACGTTGGTTTGCGTGATCTCGAGTCGCAGCTTGCCGGACATGATGCGCGACAGATCGAGCATGTCCTCGATGAGGCGCGACTGCGCGGTCGCGTTGCGCTCGATGGCGCGCACCTGCGTCTTGTACTTCTCGGGCATGTCGCTGCGCACGAGCATCTTCGCCCACCCGACGATCGTCGTGAGCGGGTTGCGGAGCTCGTGCGAGAGCGTCGCGAGGAACTCGTCCTTCGCGCGGTTCGCGCTCTCGGCGCGCTCGAGCAGGTCCGCGCGCTCGTGCTCGAGCTGCCGGCGCTCGATCAGCAGGCCCGCGCGCCGCGCGAGGTCTTCGACGAAGTGCAGGTCGGCTTCTTGGTAGCGCCGGTTCGAGTCGTCGTAACCGAACACGATCGTGCCGAGAATCCGCTCGCGCCCCTGGAGCGGGACGATGACGAGGGACCGCAGCTCGAGCTCGGCGAGATAGTGACGATGCTCCGGACCCGTCGCTATCGCATCGAGGAAGGCCTCGTCGACGTCGCGCCGGAGCTCGGGGCGCTCATTGCGGACGAGCGCGATCGTGGCGAGCGCGTGCGTCGCCGGCTCCTTCAGCGGATCGACGTGCGCGACGGCGACCGTCGACCGGCCTCGCGACTCCGACAGCGACACGAGACACATGTCGGCGAACCGCGGCACCGCGAGTCGCGCGACCGCTTGCAGCGCGTCGTGATGGTCGACCGACGCCATGAGCACCTCGCCCGCGCGAAGGAGAAACGATCGACGATCGGCGATGCGCTTCTCGTCGCTCACGTCGCGAAAGACCATGACGACGCCGTAGATCTCGCCCTTGGCGTCGCGGATGGGCGCTGCGCTGTCGGCGACCGGCAGATCCGAGCCGTCGCTCCGGACGAGCACGGTGTGGTTCGCCATGCCAACGGTGACGCCCTCGCGAAGCACGCGATCGACGGGATTGGTGACGGGCCGCCGCGTCTCCTCGTTCACGATCGGAAAGACGTCGTGCAGCGGCTTGCCGCGCGCGTCGTCGAGCTTCGAGAGCGTCAGGCGCTCGGCGACGGGGTTCATGAAGGTGACGGCGCCTTGCGCGTTCGTGACGATGACTGCGTCGCCGATGCTCTCGAGGGTGGTCGCGAGCTCCGTGCGCGCTCGCTCGCGCTCCGCCTCGGCGCGTTTTTGATCCGTGATGTCGATCCCAGCGCAGAACCACTCGCGGAGCATGTCCGCCGTGTTGAACATCGGCACGCCGCGGATGGCCATCCAGCGCATCGCTCCGTCGTGCCGCTTCACGCGCGCCTCGAGCTCGAAGCGCGCCGTCTGCTGGAACGCCGCCGCGAGCTTCGCGCGATCGCTCGCGGCGATCGGCTCGAACGCGTGTGTGGATTCCCACTCCTCCACGCTCTGACCGGTGAAGGTGCGCCACGTCGGCGAGTCCGCGCTCGGCGTGCCCTTCGGATCGCACGTCCACATGAGCGCGTGCGTCGCCTGGATGAACGTCCTGTAGCTGCGATCGCTCATGTCGCGCGTCACCTTGCCGAACCCGACGAGCTCGCCGCGCGCGTTCCGGAGCGCCGTGATGACGACGTTCGCCCAGAAGAGCGTCCCGTCCTTGCGCACGCGCCACCCGTCGTCCTCGAAGCGTCCTTCGCGCCGCGCGATCTCGAGCTCGTGCTCGCAGAGCCCCGTCGCGACGTCTTCCTGGCGATAGAACGCGCTGAAGTGCTGGCCGATGATCTCGTTGGCCTCGTAGCCCTTGATGCGGCGCGCGCCTTCGTTCCAGGAGGCGACTCGGCCGGTCGGGTCGAGCATGAAGATCGCGTAGTCCTTCACGCTCTCGACGAGCAGGCGAAACGACTCTTCCGAAGCGGCGGGCGAGTGCAAGGCAGAAACAGAGATGAAACTAACGTGCCGCGTCTTTTTGACGAGGCACCTTGGCGCGCGCGTTGCTCGATCGTCGCGCATGAACACCACACGAGACATTCCCGTCACGGCCGAGGTCAGCGACAAGCACGACGCGACCTATCAGGGCTACCAGATCCTCCACTGGGGCTTCGTCGCGCTGCCCGTCATCGCGGGCCTCGACAAGTTCGCTCACCTCCTCACGAACTGGGACACGTACCTCGCGCCGCCCATCGCGAACATGCTCGGCGGTTACGCGCACTCGTTCATGCTGCTCGCGGGCGTCATCGAAGTGCTCGCCGGGTTGCTCGTCGCGCTCAAGCCGAAGGTCGGCGCGTACGTCGTCGCGGCGTGGCTCGTCGGCATCATGATCAACCTGTTCATCGGCCCCAACAACGGCGACATCATCCTTCGCGACTTCGGGCTATTCCTCGGCGCGCTCGCGCTCGGGCGTCTCGCGATGACGTACGACCATCAGCTCGAGAGCCGCTCGCGCACGACCTGACCCGCCGCGTTCCAGCCCGTCAAGAGCAAGTGATCGACGTGCAACAAGCCCAGGGCGATGTGCACGTTGAAGATTTTCGCGAAGGTGCCCGCGATGGTCGTCTCGGCCGTGGCGGTGCATTTGCCATCTTCGCCACGGGTGACTCGTATCTTGATGGGGCGTCCCGGGACGCCGCTCAGCACGAGCGTGACGACGTCGCCGGAGACCTCTTGTCGCGCGATGCCGTACGCCCGCTGCTCGCGCGGAAGGATGGGCTCGGTCACGTTCGCG
>Ga0068868_100004040_pt1 | contig 10226 bp, 7 predicted proteins | sample KBSMisM42_FD_64660 | JGI IMG/M metagenome (GOLD analysis project Ga0068868, IMG submission 64660) | Miscanthus rhizosphere microbial communities from Kellogg Biological Station, Michigan, USA - KBS Miscanthus M4-2 | ecosystem: Host-associated > Plants > Roots > Rhizosphere > Soil ...
AACTTCCCGCCCGAGTGGAGCGTGGTCATGATCACCTCGAGCGCCGACTTGCCGGGATATTTGGGATGCTCCTCGACCGGGATTCCGCGGCCGTTGTCGGTGACTGTCAGCCGATTGCCGGGCTCGAGCGTGACCTCGATGCGGCTCGCGTGCCCCGCGACCGCCTCGTCCATGCTGTTGTCGATGACTTCGGCGGCGAGGTGGTGAAGCGCGCGGGCGTCGGTGCCGCCGATGTACATGCCCGGGCGCCGTCGGACCGGTTCGAGCCCCTCGAGCACCTCGATCGAGGAAGCGTCGTAGCTGTCGGGCGTTGCGGAAGACGAAGACGAAAACAGGTCGGCCATTTGCGGCATGCTATACGGCCGCGTTTCAAGCCGTGCCAAGGGAGCAGCAGGGCGTTTTCCACAGCTCTGGAGCCGAGATCCCTTACCAGGCGCGGCTTTCGGCGATTTCGATGCTGCCAACTAACCGGACGAGGGCGTCGGCGATTTCGTCCGTCGAGCGGTTCGCGGCATCGAAAATGGTCTGGCCGGCAAGGCGGTCGAGGGTGCGCGCGCCCCGTTTGGGGTTGGCACTGACCCATTCGCGCACGGTGCGCTCGATCAGCTGGTGAGTCATCGTCCGGGGTTCCTCTACCAAGCGCGGTTGTCGGCGACGTCCTGCTCGCCGGCGGCGATGACCAATGCGTCCGCGAGCGGGTCGAGAGTCGCGAGGATTCCCTCGTCGAACTCCTCCCGGAGGCGTCCGTCAGTGCCGCGGGTTATCGTCCAGACGCGGGCACGGTCGTCGATCTTTTCGTACTTCATCTTGCTGTCCTTTGGGGGATGCCCCGGGCGCGCCCTTGGAGGGGAGTGGGGGAGAGGACGCGCCCGGGACCAACTCAGACGATCTTCAGTGTCTCGTCTTCGTCATCCGGTTCAGGCGAAGACCGGAGCGGCTTCGGCGATGCGCTCGGCGGCGCGCGGCGAAAGCGATTCCAACGTCGCCTTGAAGCGCTCGTGGACCATGCCCGAGCCGATGTAGGTCCAGCGTGCCGCCTGGTGCTGATGCTCGAGCAGCGCCTCGCGGTCCTCGACCTTGCGGCCGATCGCCTTCTCGAGCGCATCGATGTTGAACCCGGCCTGGGCCTTGAGACCGTCGTCGAGGAAAGCGCCGATTTCGAAGAATTCGTCGATCGCCTTGTCGATCTGCTCCTCGCTGCGGCCCTCGCCGAGCGCGTCGACGATCAACGTGTCGAGCTTGGCGTGCTGGGCCTCTTCCTTCCAATGCTGGAGCATCAGATCCTTGAAGAGCGGGTCGAGATTGTTGTCGTCGCGGATGGAGCCCAGGTAATGCTGCTGGGTCATCCACTCGATCATCAGGATGACCAGCCCTACCGCCAGCGGGTCGTGGCGGAGGATTTCCTCCCTGATCGCCTCGGCCGGGCCGATCACCTGGCATTCGACCGGGAAGCCGCGGACGAACGCGTTATGGTAGCGCTTGAACAGATGGATATGCTTGGCTTCCTCGCCGGCGAAATTGACGAGCGCGCGAACCCGCCAGTCGTCGCCGGACAAATGCGGCCGGGCGTGGTCGAGCACGAACGGCAGGATCGCTTCTTCGATGATCCCGAACGTGCTGAGATACTGGTGGGCGCTGATCTGGTTGAGGACGCGCTGCTCGAACGGGTTCAAGCTCTCGACCGCCGCGGTCCGCGCCAGGCTCTCGGGCATGAAGTTGCGCGAGAAGTCGAGCTCCTGGTCGGCCTTGAGCACGTCGTCGAGCTGCCACTGGGCGCGGAGCGAGGAGGCAAGCGTCGCCTCATAATTGAAGTCATGGTACATAGTTGAGGTCCCTTTTTGCTTGGTTGCGGTGATGGGACCGGCGGCTCGAGGCCGCCGATCTTAGCTGTCCAGCGTGTCGACGCTGCTTTCCAGGAAGACCGGCGCTCGGCCGGGCTGGAAATTCAGAAGCTCCACCGTTGAGGCGAAGCTGATGCAGGTGCTGGCGAAGGCAAAGGCGAGCGCCAGCAAGCGGCGATGCCGCTCATATCGTGTCGTAGTCATGTGTTACCCCAATGCTTGGTGTGGGAGCCGTCCGTTCGATGCCGGCGGCGATGGACCACTTATCCAGCAGGGGCCGGGGCAAAGTCCTGCGAGGATTATGGTTTCTGCAAATTCATAATTTTTGTGCAGTGCAGCATCGCAGGTGCGGAAATTGACAGTAATGTCAGCGGGTTGGAATTCTGCTGGAAGCCGTTACGGGCCTGAATTATTCTGAGGAAGTTCTGAGGACCGCGCTTTCGAGGCTTGCGCGGCGACAAGAATCCGGTCTCGCGTTCAAGCCGAAATTCGACCCGAGGAGACGTTGGCGCAGGGCAGGTATCTGGTGGCTGGCGAGCTGGTCCTCGACCGCGTCGACGAGCGCGTGTCGCGCTGCGGCCACGCGGTCCGGCTGGGCGGCAAGGCCTTCCGCCTGTTGCAGGCGCTCATGGAGCGGCCGCTGACCCTGGTCACCAAGGACGAATTGTTCGAAGCGGCCTGGCCAGGGCTAGCCGTGTCGGAATCGGTGTTGACCACCGCGGTTAAGGAAATCCGCCAGGCGATCGGCGACAATGCCCGGGCGCCGACGGTTATCGAAACCGTTCACGGGCGCGGCTACCGCTTCCTGCTGCCGGTCGAGGCGACGGACGAAAGGCCGGTCAAGGTGGCGAAGACCCCGGCCATGCGCCAGCCATTGCGCGTCCGGCCGCTATGGATCGCAGCGGCCGTCGCCGTACTGGTCGCTGCGGTCATGCCCTGGCTGTGGACCCGCCTCGGCAGCGGCAGCGGCCCGGTCAGCAGCCTGGCGTTCCATCCGCACCCGCAATCGATCGCCGTGCTGCCGTTCGAGGACCTGTCCGCAGCCCACGACCAAAAATGGTTCGCGGCGGGCATGACCGAGGAAATATTGAACAGCCTTGCCCGCACGCCGGATCTTCGGGTCGCCGCGCGGACCTCGACCGAGGGCATCGGGCAGGGCGACATGCGGACGATCGGCCGTAAGCTCAACGTCGCCTACGTGCTCGAAGGCTCGCTGCGCCGCGAAGGCGAGCGGGTGCGCGTCACGGCGCAGCTGATCCGCAGCCGCGACGGGTTCCACGTCTGGTCGCAGAACTTCGACCGGAGCACGGCGGACGTGATCGGCATCCAGGAGCAGATCGCGATTGCGATCGCGCGCTCGCTCAAGACCGTGATGAGCCCTGACAAGCTGGCCGCGATGGTCAGCCTGGGGACGCGCTCGGTCGATGCCTATGAGGAATATCTGCGGGGGCTGGCCTACGAGCGGGCGGCGCTGACCACAGGTGACCCCCGAAACGGCGAAAGCGCCTATGCGGCCTTCGAGCGGGCCCGGCAGCTCGATCCCGACTTCGCGGCGGCACACTGGCAGGCCGCGGGACGCTTCTTCTCCCGCGCGACGCGGGTCGGCGCGGCGCCGATGCAGAGCGACTCCAATGAGCAGGAGCGGCTGCAGCAATATCTCGCCCGAGTGGATGCGGCGATCGCCGCCAGCGACGGGACGCCCGAGCAGCTGCGGTACCGATCGGCCCGAGCACTCGTGGACTATCGGTTCCGCGATGCCGTGAACTTGATGCGCGCCTATCTCCAGCAGCGCCCGCGCGACCTCGATGCGTGGGATGAGATGGTCAACCTCGCGGGCTATGTCGGCGACAGAGCCCTGATGGCGGAAGCGGCGCGGCGGATCCACGACCAGTCGGTCGAGGCCGGGATGCCCCTGTCGCGAGCCTTGACCGCGTCGGTGCTGGCGCTCGACATCGACAATGCGGTCAGGCGCGCGCGCCAGCAGCTCGCGATGCAGCCCGGCGTCGCGCTGATCCAATACCAGGCACATCGCGCGCTGCTGTGGGGCGGGCATCGCGACGAGGCGCGGCCGCTGATCGAGCGAATCCGGCAGAGCTCGCTGCCCGAGGAAAACAAGTTGCTGGCCGAGCTTCGGCAGGCCTGCGCCGACGGCGGCGCGGGAGCGGCCGCGATCGTGTCCAAGCTCGATTCGGACAAGCGGACGTCGACGTCGGGGCGGTGGCAGGCGTGGATGATCGCGGGCGACGAACGTCGTGCCTATGCGCAACTGAAGGAGCTCGACCAGCCGGCGAGGCTGGCGACGCTGGCCCAATATATGGTCTATCCCGACTTCGACGCACGGCAGTTCCCGCTGCTCCAGTCCAAGGTCGATGACGACCATGTCCGCCGGCCGCCGATCGTGCGGGCACCCTACACCTGCCGTCCGGGAACGGCGTCCTAGGCTTACGGGTCGATCGGGCGCTTGCGGCCGGCGGGCCGCCAATGCTGCTTCTTGAGGCCCAGGCGGTCGAGCATGTCGACGATGTGCGGCAGCCACTGCGCGCGGCGGATCGCAATTGGCGGAAGCGACGAGAGGTCGAGGCCGGTCCAGGGGACGAAAGGCGTGCGGCGGGCGTAGGCCCAGATTTCCGCGCGGACGTGGCGCCCGTCCGAGCCGCCGCGCGCGTGGAAGCCGCAGGTGTCGATCACGACCAGGGTGTTGGCCGGGACCGCGAAGCGGCGAGGGGGCGGCAGGTTGAGCCCGGGAAGCTCCTCCGGCGCAACACGCAGCGAGCCGCGCTGTGACAGGCGGTCGCTGCCGGCGATGGCGACGCTGCGCGCCTGTTCCCAGGCGATCCGCTCCGGGGTCAGCCGGTGGGAGCCTGGGACATAGGTCAGTGGTCCCTGGCCGTCGCTCACGTCGGTCAGGAACAGCCAGGCCTTGAGCGAGGGGTGGAAGGTGTCGGCGTGAAGCTCGAGCTGCGGGTCGGGGCCGCCCGGCGCGTGGCCGCTGAGGATGGTCTGGACGTAATAGAGCGGCTCGGCGCGGGTGCTCGCGACATAGGCGAGGAGCGAGCGCCAACGGCCGCTCGCGAGGAGGTCGCGGAGCTCGGGCACGGTAACGAGGAGCGCGGGGCCGATCGGGACCCGGCGTGTGATCGTGTCGCCCTGCTGCTGCTCGCGGGCGTCGAGCTCACGGCTGAGCAGGCCGTCGCGCAGCCGATCGAAGGCGTTGGCGGGGAGGAAGTCGCGGACCTCGACATAGCCGTCGCGGTCGAACCGCTCGCGCCATTCGCTCGGGACGGCGCGCGCGAGGCGCCGGCGCCGCGACCAGGCCAGCGCATGGGCGAGCTTCAGGCGCGCGACGTGAAGGCCGCGCCGGTTTAGCGCGGGCGAGCCGAGGATTGGATTGTCTGCGAAGCTCTTCGCCCCGGTCGCCAGTTCCAGCAGCCAGAGCGGCGCGCGCCACCAGCTAAGTATGTTGCGAGCCGTAACGGGATTGAATCCCGCGACGTCGATCCGATCCGCTTTGCCGCGGGTCGTCCGGATTTCGCTATCTCTTGCGTAAAGCACGCTCGCTCCGCTCCGCTTAGCTTACGCGCGGCAGCTGTAGCTTAACGGACGCGCGGACCGCCAAAGGGCAGCGGCGGCGGCGGGCGGCGGTCGCGGCGCGGCAGCTGGGCCTGGTAGGCGACACCGCAATGCGCCACGCAATAGGGGAAGCCGGGGTTGGCCGGCTCACCGCAGAAATAGAAGTCGGGCTCGCCGGGATGGCCCATCGGCCACTTGCAGATGCGGTCGTTGAGGTCGAGCAGGCTGGTCTTGTCGGCGACCTCCGGGCTGGGCTTGGCGGGCACGAGGCGACGCGGCGGAGCCGGCGGGATCGGCGCCTGCTGATCTCCCGGTCCCTGGCGGACGAAGCCGCCGGGGCCGATCGAACGGTACTGAATCTCGCCGCCCGACGGGCGCTGAGGTTGATGCGGCGCCTGGGGCGTCGCGGCGGCAGGAGCAGCCGGCGCGGCCCGCGGAATATCCGCCTTGGGCGCAGCGGTGCGCGGCGCAGCCGCGGCGGGAGCCGCCTTCTTCGTTTCCTTCTCCTCGCCGGGCTTCACCGGGGAAGGGCGCTGCTCGAGCCCGAGACGGTGGGCCTTGCCGATCACCGCATTGCGGCTGACTCCGCCGAGCTCATCGGCGATCTGGCTGGCGGTGGCGCCATCGTGCCACATCTTCTTCAGGCGCTCGATGCGCTCTTCGGTCCACGACATTGTTAAATCTCTCACTTCCAAACTTGCCGGGCGGTTTCCCAGCCGATAGGCGCCTCAACCAGTGAACGACCCCATAAATCCTCGGACGAGCAATTGGGTGCGATTTGCACCCGGCGATCCGGTGCTCAAGGGCGTCAATTGGGGAGGCCTTAGGACCCTCTATATCAAGGAGGTTCGGCGCTTCTTCAAGGTCCAGATGCAGACCGTCTGGGCGCCGGCCATCACCACCTTGCTGTACCTCGCGATCTTCACCGTCGCGCTTGGCCGCGGCGGCAAGACCGTGATGGGAGTGCCTTTCGCCAATTTCATCGCGCCGGGGCTGATTGTGATGGCGATGATCCAGAACGCCTTCGCCAATGCGAGCTTCTCGCTGCTGGTCGGCAAGATTCAGGGCAATATCGTCGACTATCTGATGCCCCCGCTGTCCACTGGCGAGCTGATCGCGGGGCTGGTGGGAGCGTCGGTGACGCGGGCTTTCTTCGTGGGGGGAGCCGTGTGGTTGGTGATGCTGTTCTGGCCGGGGGTGTCGGTCGACATCCAGAGGCCCGACCTCGCGCTGTGGTTCGGGTTGATGGGTGCGCTGATGCTCTCCTTCCTCGGCCTGCTGACGTCAGTCTGGGCCGAGAAGTTCGACCATGCCGCGGCGGTCAGCAATTTCGTCGTCACGCCGCTGTCGCTGCTGAGCGGCACCTTCTACTCGGTCCACCAACTCGCCCCGGCCTTCCAGAAGGTCAGCCACGCCAACCCCTTCTTCTACGTGATCTCGGGGTTTCGCGCCGGCTTCCTCGGGCCCGAGACCAGCGATTCGCCGCTGTGGGTGGGCGGCGTCGGCCTGCTGGTGCTGAACATCGCGCTGTGGGCGACCTGCTACGCGCTGTTGAAGAGCGGGTGGAAGATCAAGAACTGAGGCCGCCCGGCTGCTCAGAAGCGCAGCATTGCCCTCAGCATTGCAGCGCGGTCGCGCCACTGGTCGCCGAGCCGGGCTCGATAACTCGCAGTCAGCGTGGCGCGGCCAATTTGAACATCAAGGCCTGCATCGACCGAGGCTGCGCGCGTATTGAAGCCGAGCGCACCGCTGTCGAACGACTGATCGCCGATGGCGAAGCTCGCGGTTCGCGCCGGATCGCCCGCTCCCCACACCCGCTCGATCGCTGCATCGACGTGCGGCGCGAACCGGAGGCCGGCCAACTGGAACTTCGCCGCTGCCCGCGCGCCAAGGCGTAGCTGGTTGAGCGCGCGATTTTCACGATCGAAGGAGAGCGCGGAGAGGCCGCCGATCTCGCCGAACGCCGGCGAGGAGAGCATCAGGTGCGCGTAACCGGCATAGGGCGTGAAGCTGACCGGTCCGCGGAGCAGGTCGTAAGCTCCCTCGACCTCCATCCGGTGCGATCTCGCGCGATAGCGGGCGTAGCTGCGCTCGGCGAAGCCCGGATAGGCAATCGTCCGCGCGACCGAAACGTCGTGCCAGGCGCTCGCGGCTCCGGCTAGCGCGCTGAACCGGCCCGACTTGAACGCGGCCGCGCTTGCGAGGAAGCGGGTGTCTATGTCGCCCGCGATGGTGTCGCTCGAAAGCCGGGTTCCGTAGCGGCCGCCGACCATGAACAGCGAAAGTGCGCCGCGGCGGCTCGACATGGTCGAGTTGGCACCCCGCGCAGCGAGCGAATTCACGCCCGACCAGGAAACTGCCGGAGCTTCTGAATCCTGGCCATCGAAGCCAAGACGGATGTTGCCGACATCGCGATCCATGAATGCGTCGAGGCGCGCGTAGGCGGAGCCCGACAGCGCATCGAATGCCTGACGAGCGCCGGTCAGCGATTGGTAGACGACCGACTGGTAGAGCGCGCTGGTCGTGCCGAGCGATTCCACCGCGGTCGCAGCGCCGAAGCCCGTCAGGCTCGCGGCGGACGGCAACGGCTTGCCGTTGGGCGTGATGTTGAGGGTGACCGTGCCCTTCTTCTGAACGTTCACCGATGCGTTGTAATAAGCGTAATCGGTCACGGCCTTGTCGAATTTGCCGTTGATCCCGCCGGTCGCCGTGAGGACGATGTAGGACGTGGTCGTCGGCGCATAGGTGGCGATTCCGGCGAGGACCTGGATAGTCGCACCGCTGGCGATGTTGACGAGTCCAGTCACCGCCAGCTTGTCCGACGTACCGTTTGGATTGGTCTGGACGCTGAAAGTCGAGCCAGCGTTGAAAGCGACATTGCCGGCAATGTTGAGCGTACCGATGCTGCTCCCGCCGGGCGCGAGCATGCCGCCGCTGTTGAGCGTGGTTGCGCCGGTGATCGTGCCGATCCCGGCGAGCATCGCGCCGGCGTTGACCGCGACCGGTGAGGTGAGGGTGCCGTTGACCGCCAGCGCGCCGCCGCTGATCGTTGTCGAGGTGAATGTGCCGGTGTTGCCCGGGGCGGTCCAATAGCCGCCGAGGACGTTCAGCGTCTCAAAGTTGAGGAAGCGACCGACGGTTTGTGAAGTCGTCGGCGTCGGGACCGTTCCCGACAGCCTGAGAGTATCGGAGCCGTTCCCGCCGTCGACCGCGCCGCTGATCGACGAGCCGGTCAGCAATGTCGCGGTGTCATTCCCGGAGGTCATGCTGACCGCGGTGCCGGCGCCGCCGTTGATGGTTCCGGAGTTGCTCAGGCTGCCGACTCCGAAGACCGCGGTCCCGCCGTAGCTGGTAATTGTACCGCTGTTGGAGAGGGTCGTCGTGCCGCCGGAAAACACGGCGAGGCCGTTGATCGTTCCGCTGTTGGTCAGCGTGCTGCTGGTTCCGCCGAGGAAGGCGACGTCCCCGGTGATCGATCCGGCATTGGTCACGCTGCCGCCGCCGTGCAGGAAAATGCCGGCACTTCCCTGGATCGTCGCGCCGAGCGCATTGCTCACCGAGCCAAGACCATAGATTTCGATTCCAGTGCTTCCGAGGATTTGACCTCGGTTGGTCACCGATCCGCCGCCCAAGAGATAAACTGCTTGTGCGTAATCGCCGATGATCGAGCCGCTGTTGTCGATGGTCGAGCTGGCGGACGCGTTCAACTGGGCCAACCCCCAGTAGTTGCCTCGAATGGTTCCGCTGTTGGTGATCGATGCAGATGCGCCATCGGCCGCAATTCCGGTGTCGCTGAGCCCGCGGATGGTTCCCTTGTTGTCGACGGTCAGCGCGGGCCCGTGGTCATAGACTCCGGTTGCCGCGCCGGTGATCGTTCCCCCCGCCGCGTTGTTCAACGTCAAGCGGCTGTTGCTGCGGATCGCATCGTTGACCGCATCAGAAATCGTGCCGCTGTTGGTCAGACTGGCGTTGCCGTCATCCGTAAATGCGACGTAGCCGCTGACTGATCCGCTGTTGGTCGCCGTGGCACTGGCAAGTCCGATCAACTCGACAGCGCCGTTGAGCGTGCCGCTGTTGGTGACCGTACCGGTCCGCCCGGGATCGCCGGCCAGTGCGACGATGCGAATGGCGGCCGCATTTCCGCTGATCGTGCCGGCATTGTTGACTGAACCGCCGTTGGCGAGCGTCACGCCACGCCGGTTGCCCTCGATGACCCCGCCCGCGAGATTGGTGACGCTGCCGATGGTGGCGAAGCTCCCCAGGGGCTGGGTGTTGTAGGCCATCATCCAGACACCATCGGCTGTCGCGCCGATCCGACCGGCGATGTAGCCGCTGTTGGTGACGCTGCCTCCGCCGATCAGGCGGACGCCGGTATCGGTATCGCCGACGATGTTGCCGCTATTGCTGACCGTGGTGCCGATCGCGCGGCCTTCGAGCAGGTTGGTGCTTGGGTTGAGGACGTAGGCGGTGGTGATGCCGAACCGCTGACCGGAGATCGTCCCCGAGTTCTGGATGGTGCCGGGACCGCCCATGATGTCGAGACCGCCATCCGGTGCTGCGTCGAAGCCGTCGTAGCTGCCATTGCCGCGGATGGTCCCGCTGTTGGTGAGCGAGAAGCTCGACGCCTGGCTGTGGATTCCGCTGGTGCCGCCCGTCATCGAGCCCGTAGCCAGATTCGTGACTGACAAGGGGCCGGTTTGCAGGTCCGCGAAGAGGGCCGGCTTCGCGGATGTCATCGAGCCGCTATTGGTGAGGCTTGCGCTCGTGAGAGAAACGAACGCGGTTGTGCCGTTGATCGTGCCGCTGTTCGTGATC
>Ga0068868_100004045_pt1 | contig 10219 bp, 7 predicted proteins | sample KBSMisM42_FD_64660 | JGI IMG/M metagenome (GOLD analysis project Ga0068868, IMG submission 64660) | Miscanthus rhizosphere microbial communities from Kellogg Biological Station, Michigan, USA - KBS Miscanthus M4-2 | ecosystem: Host-associated > Plants > Roots > Rhizosphere > Soil ...
GTCTGGCGCATCCGGAACGGCTCGCTCGTGACGATCTGCCAGACGATCGAATCGAACTTCCAATCGTCCTTCTTCGACTCGTGCACGATCTTGCGGATGGCCGGCATGTCGCGATAGTCCGTCGCGCGGCCGAGCGCGTACATGAGAAGGCGTTCCGTGAACGTCTGCACGAAGTTCTCGGGATGCTTCATCAGCGCGTTGCGCAAATCGTCGGGACCGCTCACCGGCGTGCCGTCGGGCAACTGCGCGGCCGAGTCGATCGGTACGTTTGCGTAACGGTCCTTGCTGCGCCACGCGCCGACCGCGTCGAAGTTCTCGAGCGCGAAGCCGAGCGGATCCATGATGCCGTGGCACGAGAAGCAGACCGGGTTCTCGCGGTGCTTCGCCATGATGTCGCGGACCGTCTTCGGCTTTGGCCCGCTCACGTCGCTCTCGGGGAACGGCGGCACGTTCTTCGGCGGCGACGTCGGCGGCGCGCCGGCGATGTATTCGAGGATGAACGAGCCGCGCAGCACCGGCGACGTGCGGTTCGGATACGCCGCGGCCATCAGGATCGCGCCCTTGCCGAGCAGGCCCCAGCGGGTGGAATCCGTGAGCTCGACGCGCTGGAAGCGGTCGCCCTTGACGTTCTTCACGCCGTACAGCAGCGCGAGGCGCTCGTTCAGGTACGTGTATTTCGCCGTCATGAAGTCGGTGACGGGCCGGTTCTCGTCGAAAATGCTCTTCGAGAACAGCGTGAGCTCCGTCATGTAATCGCGCCGCGGATCGCCGCGGCCCGACGCGTACGGGAAGATCGCCCGATCCGGATCGACCTCGCCGAGCCGGCGCATGTTGAGCCAGTGATATACGAAGTTGCTCGCGAGCGACTCCGCGCGCGGATCCTTGAGCATCCGTGCAACCTCGCGCTTGAGCACGTCGTCCTTGTGCAGCTCCCCGCGCGTGGCTACTGCGAGCAGCTCGTCGTCGGGAATCGTGTTCCAGAAGAAGAAGGAGAGCTTCGACGCGAGCGTGAGATCGTCGATCGCGTAGGTCTGGCCCGGTGCGACGTTCGCGGGCACCTGCTCGACGCGATAGAGGAAATACGGGCTCGCGAGGATGCCCGTGACCGCGCTGCGGATACCTTCCTCGAAGCCGCCCTGCGCCGCGCCGTCGCGGTAGTACTCGAGCAAATCGGCCAGGTCCGTCTCCGCGAGCGGCCGCCGATAAGCCTTCGTCGCGAGCCGCGTGATGATTTGCTCGGCGCAGATCTGCTCGTCGGCGCCCTTGCTCGGCTCGCAGGTGAAAATTTGGTCGCGGCTCGGCGTCTCGCTCAAACCGTGAGCGCCGTACGGGCCGCTGATCTCGAACGACGACAGCCTGAACTGCCGATCCTGGCCGCCGCCCGGCAGGAACATCTGCTGCTGATCGTCCGACTCCGCGAACGTGCGCCGCTGGAACGTCACGCCGACCCGATGGGGCCCCGACGTCGCCGGAAAACGGATGTTCTTCAGGCGCGAGTTGACCTTCTCCATCGCGCCGTCCTGGACCTGATCGTAGAGCTTCATGTCCTCCTCGCCGCCGAGCGAGGTCTCGTAGATCGGCTTGTCGTCGAGCGTCACGACGAGCTTGTTCTCGAACTCCGAGTCGTTGCCCCAGATCGCGGTGAACATGTCGGCGATGTTGATCGAGTACTCGCCGTCGGACGGGAACAGGTGCGTGACGGCCACGCCGCCGCGCGTGCCGAGCGGCAGGCCTTTCACGTGTGTGAGCTGGTTGCCCGGGCCCGGCGTATAGGTCTTGCCGCCGGGCCGCGCGTTCGGCTGGCCCACCGCGCGCACTGCGATCGCGCGCGCCGCAATCACGTATTGCTCGATGAACGACGGCGACACCTGCAGGCCGCTCGCGATGTTGTCGAAGTGCCTGACCTCTTCGTCCTGCGGCAGGAACTCGCCCGGATCGACGTCGAGCGCGAGCAGGTCGTGGACCGCGTTCGCGTATTCCTTGCGGTTCAGCCGTTGCGGGGCGATCGGGGGATAGCCGTGCTGGCTCGCCGCGACCGAATCGAGAGAGCTCTCGAGCCACGAAACGAACGACATCAGCCGCTGCTCGTCGGGCCGCGGCTCCTTCGGCGGCGGCATCAAATTACCGCGGAGCTTGCGGACCGCCTTCTCGAGCGTCTCGGCGTGCTGCGCGAAGTTCTCGGGCTTGATCTTCGCGAAGTCGAGCCCGCCCGCGAGGTCGGACGAGTTGTGGCAGTCGCTGCAATATTGCTTCACGAGCGGCCACTGCTCCGCGGCCTGCGCCTGCGGGTCTTGGCTGCCGAGCTTGCCGCAGCCCGCGAGCGCGAGCGCCGCGAGCAACGCCGCTGGCGCCAAGATTCGTAGCACTGTCGGGGCTCTGAAGCTCATCACTCTGGTTCCGACCATCTTAAAGGGTTGCCCGTTCCGCTAAGCGTCGGGCGAGAGGTAGGCCCATAGGCTCTTGAACGCGCGCCGCACGAAGGCCTCCGGTGGGCCCATTATGTCATCGAACTCCTGCGTGGGCTTCGCCGCCACGGCCTCGTCGGGGCTGCCGCCGGCGTAAAGTTTCTTCAAGAGCCGCTGCCAGATCGCGTCGTACATCTCGTGCTGGCGCTTGAGATCCTCGAAGCCGAGCACCGGGCCGCGGGCCGGGACGAAGCGCGTGTCCTTGTTGCCGACCGTCATCAGCGTGTCGATGCCGCCGACGATTCCGCCGATCCAACCGCCGGTCCACCAGTCGATCCACGGCCAGCCGCCGCCGGTGCCGTAGACCGCGTCGCCTACCGCGATCACGTTGTCTTCCTTGAAGTGCACGTAGAGGTCGCCGTCGGTGTGCGGGCAGTCGCGCAAATAACCGCAGGTCACGTGCTTCCCGCCGAGCTCGAGATCGAGCGTCGTATAGAAGGCTTTGCCCGGACGAGCCGCGGTCGGCAGGGCCTTCACCGTGCTCGAGTTGTCCTCGTACGGCCAGGTCACGTCCTGCGTGAGCCAAAGGCGCGTGTTCTGTTGAGCGACGATCGTCGCGCCGGCCTTCGCGAGCGCCTCGTTCGAGCCCGTCTGCTCCGGATGCCAATGCGTGTTGAACAGCGTGTGGATCTTGCCACCGCCCGGCAGCGCCGCGGCCGCTTTGATCAGGGCCGCGGACTCGGACGCGGGTCCGCCGTCGACGAGCGCGAGGCCGTCGCCGGTCGAGACCGCGAGCACGTTGAGCGCGCCGGCCTTCAACAAATGGAAGTCGCCGCCGAGCTGAAGCGGCTTGGGTGCTGGCGCCTGTGCGAAAAGAGAGCGCGCGCCGAGCAAGCCGAGCGACGCGCCGGCTGCGACTCGCCCGGCCGACTGCAGCACCTCGCGACGCGTACGGATCGTCATTTCGGGTCCGGCGGGCGCCGCACGGGCGTGCCGGGATCTGCGGGCGACAGCGTGCCGTCCAAGCCGAGCAACCAGAGCCGGTCGCCGCGCGCCGATCCGATCAGCGCGTTGCCGGCCGAGTATGCGAGCACGTATTGCTTGCCGCCGCGCTCGAACGTGCTCGCGCCCGCGTGCATGCCGGCGCCGGTTTGAAATTCCCAGAGCTGCTTGCCCGTCGAGGAATCGAGCGCCGTGAGCCGGCCGTCGTTCCGACCGACGAACACGAGCCCGCCGCCGGTCGCAAGCGAGCCGCTGTAGCACTGCTCGGACCACTGATAGCGCCAGCGCAATGTGTTCGTCGTCGGGTCGAGCGCGGCGAAGATTCCCATCCTCGGCAGGCGCGTGATGCCCGTGGCACCGCCGAGATATTTCTGACCCTGCCCCGGCGCCGCCGTGAGCGTCTGATCGCCGGCGGTCTTGTACTCGGCGACCACCGACGACGCGCAAACGAACAGCGACTGCGTCGCGGGGTCGTAGGAGCTCGGCGGCCAGCTCGCGCCGCCCCAGATGCCGGGGTTCACGAGCGTCGGGCTGTCGGCCGCGAACGGCGTGAAGATGCGGCCGTCGTTCACGAGCTTGAAGCCCTCGGGCGCCATCTCGATGAACTGCGGCACGACGGCCTCGCCGCGCGGGAACGGCTGCGTCGCGGCGGTGGCCTGGTCGGGCTCCTGCGGCACGGGTCGCTCGTCGACGCCGACGATCGGCTTGCCGGTCGCGCGGTCGAGGATGTAGGCCCAGCCCGTCTTGCCGACCTCGGCGAGCGCCTGGCGCGTGCCGCCGTCCATCCGCAAATCCATGAGCACGACCGGGTTCGCCGCGTCGTAATCCCAGAGGTCGTGGTGGACCTCTTGGAAATGCCAGCGGTATTTGCCGGTCGCTGCATCGACCGCAATGATCGACGCGGTATAGAGGTTGTCGCCGGCGCGATAGGCGCCGTTATAGTCGGGGCCCGCGTTGCTCGTCGAGAAGTACACGAGCCCGAGCTCGGGGTCGACGGCCGGCGTCTGCCAGACGGAGCCGCCGCCGTATTTCCACGCGTCGTTCGTCTGCGGCCAGGTGTCGTGGCCGGGCTCGCCGGGACCTGGGATCGTGTAGAAGGTCCAAAGCAGCTTCCCGTTTTTCGCGTCGAACGCCTTCACCCGGCCCCGAGTGCCGCGGTCGCCGCCCGCGAAAGGCGTGATCACCATGCCGTTGTAGTAGAGCGGCGCACCAGTGATCGAGAAGTTCTCCTGCCAGCGCTCGGCCGCGATGTCCCAGACCGGCTTGCCGGTCGCGCGATCGAGCGCGACGAGCCGCGCGTCGAGCCGGCCGACGAAGACCTTGTCGCGGCTCACCGCGACACCGCGGCTCGTCCAGCCGCAGCAGACCGACGTGAGCTCCGGGTCGAGGTTCGCCGTGTACTGCCAGAGGATTTTGCCGCTGTCGATCGACACCGCGAACACGTCGTCGGCGCCGGTGATCACGTAGGCAACGCCGTCATACACGATCGGCTGCGCCTCGCCGGAGTACTGCGGACCCGTGCCCGAGCCGCGGAGCTGCGTCTGCCAGACGCCTTTGAGCTTCGCGACGTTGCCGCGGTCGATCCGCGCGAGGGGCGAGTAGCGTTGGTTCGAGTAGTTGCCGCCGTTCGTCGGCCAGTTCGCGACCGGGGCGTCGCTCCAGTTGTCGGCGGCGCCCGCGGCGCTCGGACGTTCGGCTGCTCGCGCAGCGGCGAACGGCGCGAGTAGAACCAAGCCGACCGACAGAACGACTGTGCGCTTCATCGTGACCGCGTGGTGCCTGAGGCTCGCGCGTCTCAGCGCGGTCGTTGGATCAGCTCGATCCGGTTGCCCGCGGGGTCCACGGCGATGGCGATCACGATGCCGGTGTTGCCGAACGCCCTCGGTTCGCTCGCCATCTTGCCCCCTGCCTTCTTCACGGCCTCGGCCGTCGCGGCGGCGTCTGTGACGTTGAAGATGAGGTGCGGAACGGAATCGTTCGCGACCGCGTCAGCATGCATGATCACGACCTGTGCGGCAGTGTTCGCCTTCGCGGCGTCGACGCTGTCGCCGAAGTTGAAGAAGAGCTCGGGACCGCCCTGGACCGGGATCCGGTTGACCTCTTTGAGCCCGAACGCGGCGGCGTAGAACTTACCGAGCGCCTCGACGTCCGGACCGCCGACGCGCGCCGAGTTCAGCGTGACGGCCGCCTCGGCGCCGAACGCCACTGCCAGCGCGGCAAGCGTGCCGAGCGCGACTCTCGCGACGTTGCTCATCCTGGGGACCCCCTATTGAACGACCGTCCGCGATGATAGCGTGCGTGCCCGGACCCCCGCGAGCACGCTTAAGCAAACTATGCACGCTATGAACCACGGCACGGCCCAATCGCTCACCGATCGCAACCCGGTCGGCCAGGCTTAGGAGCACGCGTGGCGACGAGCCCTTCCGATGCGGCCCACGCGGGCCCGGTCACCCAGTCCGAGCCGCCGAAGAAGCCGAAGCGCCGCCGCATGTTCCTCGTGGTCGCGGTGGTCGTTCTGCTCGTCGCCGGCACGATCTTCCATTTCCTGACTCGCGAGCCCTCCTCGCTCGAGTTGACGGGCGTGGTCACGACCGACGAAGTCCGGGTCGGCGCAATGACCCAGGGCCATCTCCGCGACCTCATGGTCGGCCCCGGCGACACGGTGAAGAAAGGCGACATGCTCGCGCGTATCGAGCCCGAGGATGCCCAGGCCGACTTCTCGTACTACAAGAACACGGAGAACGCGTCGGCGGCCGCAGTCGATGAGTCCGTCGCGAACCTCGAGCTGCTCGAGATGCAGACGCACGAGCAGATCCGCCAGGCCGACGCGAACCTCGCGGTGAGCAAGGCGCAGGCGGCCGCGGGCGACGCGAATCTCGAGCAGGCGCGGCTCGAGCTCGATCGTCAGAAAGGCATGCGCGAGCGGCAGCTCAACTCGCAGCAAGCGCTCGACCAGTCGCGCACGGCGTACGAAGCCGCACGCGCGGCGGCCGAGTCCGGCCACAAGCAAGTCGACGCCGCGCAGGCCGCGCTCGCGCTGGCAAAAGCCAACGCGGAGCAGATCGCCGTGCGCCGCGCGTCGCTCGAGACCTCGCGGCGCCAGCTCGCTGCTGCCGGCGCGCAGACCGCGCGCGCCAAGGTACGGCTCGGCTACACGGAGGTCACCGCCCCGATCGACGGCGTTGTCGACGTGCGTGCTGCGCTCGCGGGCGAGGTGGTGAACCCCGGCGCGACCATCGTCACGCTGATCGACCCCGACGACCTCTGGGTTCGCGCGGACGTCGAGGAAACATACATCGAGAAGATCCGGCTCGGAGACAAGGTGCAAGTCCGCACGCCGTCGGGTCGCGTCCGCGACTGCGAAGTCTTCTTCCGCGGCGTCGACGCGGACTACGCGACGCAGCGTGACGTGAGCCGCACGAAGCGCGACATCAAGACGTTCGAGGTTCGCGTGCGCTGCGACAACAGCGACCGCAGCCTGGCGGTCGGCATGACAGCGTACGTCACGGTCCGGCTGAGCTGAGATGGACCGCGCGCTCGACGTCGAGATCGAGGACCTGAGCAAGTACTTCGGCTCGTTCTGCGCCGTCGACAAGATGAACTTCAACGTGAAGCACGGCGAGGTGTTCGGCCTGCTCGGGCCGAACGGCGCCGGCAAGTCGACGTTGATCCGGATGCTCACGACGCTCGTGACCCCGAGCTCCGGCCATGCGCGCGTGAACGGCTTCGACGTCGTGCAAAACCCGAACGGCGTGCGCCAATCGATCGGCGTGATCCCGCAGGCGATGACCTCGGACCTGGACCTCACGGCTTGGGAAAACATGACGATCTTCGCGAAGCTCTACGGCCTATCGCCGCAGAAGCGCAAGACCGCGATCCACGACCTCCTCGGCGCCGTGAACCTGCTCGACTGGGCCGACAAGCCCGTGAAGACGTTCTCGGGCGGCATGCGCCGGCGGCTGGAGATCGCGCGCGGGCTCGTGCACGAGCCGCGGATCTTCATCCTCGACGAGCCGACGACCGGGCTCGACCCCGTGTCGCGCGTCGCGGCCTGGGAGATGCTCGATCGCCTCAGGCGCGAGCGCGACCTCACGGTGATGCTCTCGACCCACTACATGGACGAGGCCGACAAGCTCTGCGACCGGATCGCGATCGTCGACCACGGCAAGCTCGTGGCGCTCGACTCCCCTCTCAAGCTCAAGACGTCGATCCCGGGCACGAACACGATCGAGGTGAGCTTCTCGTCGGTCCCGGCCGACTGGCAACGCACACTCGAGTCGCTGCCCGACGTCGCGACCGTCAAGTCCGACGACGGCGTCTACCGGCTGTCGTCGAACAACGGCCCAAGAACCGTCCTTGCGCTGATGGACGCGGTCCATGCGGCGGGGATCAGTGTCGCGTCGCTATCCGTGCAGAGCACGACGCTCGACCACGTGTTCGTCCACTACACGGGGCACGACCTCCGCGACGCGGCCCACAAACCGAACCCGGCCGAGAGCCGGTTCATCATCAGGCGCTGAGGGGTCGCACGTGCATCGTCTACTCGCCATCATCGAGCGCGATCTGCGACGGTTCAAAGCGAACCCGACGCTGGTCGTCATGTCGCTGATGATGCCGTTGATGCAGCTCGTCATACTCGGCTACGCGTTCGGGGGACAGATCAAGCACCTCGAGATCGGCGTTGTCGATCAGGACGGGCACGTGCCGGCTACCAAGCTCAGCGCGATGCTAAATGCCGTCGCGGCCAATGCCCGCACCTACGAGACGGTGCCATACGCCGACGAGGGCCGCGCGTTGGCCGATCTGCGCGACGGCCGCATCAACGGCGTGGTGACGATCCCGCCGAACTTTTCGCGCGACTTGCTCGCGGGCAAGAGCCCGACGGTCGCGCTGATAGAGGACAACACGGATCAATTCAGCTCTTCCGCGCTCGCGGGCAGCATGGCGTCGCTGCTCGGCGCGTACAACGGCAACGGACTGCCGCCGCGAACGACCGCGAGCGCGAGCTTGTCGGTCGTCGAGGTCTACCCGTACGTGCCCTACATCCAATACCTATTGCCCGGCACGATCGTGCTCGCGATCTTCATGGCTGCGATGATGGGCGGCGGGATCCAGTACATCGACGACAAGGCGCGCGGCATACACGAAGGCTACCTCGTCACGCCCGTCACGAAGTTCGAGCTCATTATGGGCTTCAACCTCGCCGGCACGATCAAAGCGTTCCTGTCGGGCAGCGTTCTCGTGATCTTGGGCTCGCTGATCGCGGGCATCCCCGACCCGTTCAACCTCCTGCGCCTCGCGCACATGTTCGCGGTCGTCGTGCTCACGGCGCTCGCGCTGATCAGCATGATGTTCTTGATCATGGTGCGCATCGACGATCCGGTCGTGCCGCGGATGATCTTCGGCCTGCTGAACACCTTGCTGTACTTCCCGAGTGGCGCCGTCTACCCGACCAGCTCGTTCCCCGGCTGGATGCGCGTGTTGTCTCAGTTCGATCCGTTCACGTATGCGGTGCACGGCTTCAAGACCCTCGTCTTGAAGAACACGGGATTCGCCGCGATCGACATCGACATCTTGTTTCTCGCCGGGTTCACGGTGATCACGATGGCGGCCGCGACGGTGCTGTTCAAGCGAACGCTGTGACGCGCTTGCGCGACCGCGTCCGGTTGCCACACCATTCGGCCGCACCAGATCCCGCCACGCCGCAGGAGCGCCCCCCATGCAGGCTCGCACCACGACCGGAACGCTTCTTCTTTGCATCGTCGTGAGCGGGCTGTCGCTCTCCGCGAACGCGCAGGCGCCGGCCTGCGACAGCGGGTGCCTCAAGGGCTTCGTCGACGGCTATATTCAGGCGCTGGCGCGACGCGACTCGAAGGACCTGCCAGTCGCCGAGGGCGTGAAGTACACCGAGAACGGCCGGGTGCTCGATCTCGGCGACGGCTTCTGGCACACGGCGGGCGCGCCGCTGCGCTATCGCGACTACCTGCTCGACCCGGAGACCGGTGAGGCAGCTGCACTCACCGCGCTCAAGGAATACGAGGGCATCGCGCAAATGGCCGTGCGGCTCAAGATCGTGAATCGAAAGATCACCGAGATCGAGACGCTCGTCGCGCGCGTCGGCGATCAGCGCTGGTTCGCGCCCGACAACCTCGAGCACATGTCGGACGTGTTCGCGCAGCCCGTAGCGAGCGCCGAGCGTCCGACGCGCGAGCAGCTCGTCGCGGCCGCCACCGCGTACTTCAACGCGATCCAGACCGAGGGCACGCCGCAGTTCGTGCAGGCGCCGTTCGCACCCGGCATGAAGCGGTTCGAGAACGGCTTGCAGACGACGAACGTGACCTCGAACCCGCTTCTGGAGCGCCACACGTGGAGCCCCGACCTGCAGCTCGAGCGCGCGCAGTACAAGGGCACGAACGTGATGGATCGGCGTTATCCGGTCGTCGACGTCGAGCACGGCAGCGTGCTCGCGATCGCGACGTTCCGCCGCGACGGCGCCGACACCTCGACCCTGCTGCTCGCCGAGATCTTCAAGCTCACTGGCGGCAAGCTCCGCGAAATCCGCGCCGTGATACTGAACCTCCCGAACGGCGCCGGCACGGGCTGGTCCACCGCCGCCCATTGACGCGCCGACAACAGCCGGCTCCGCGGCTCCGCGGCTCCGCGGCTCCGCGGCTTCCGCTAGCGATCGACGCTCGCACCGTGCGCCGACTCACGCGCCGACCGTCTCCGACGCTCGCGCCCGTTCAGCGCGGCGAGAACTCGGGCGTGAGCTCCTTGCACTGCTGCTTCTCGAAGGGCACGTCGGAGACGAA
>Ga0068868_100004046_pt1 | contig 10219 bp, 10 predicted proteins | sample KBSMisM42_FD_64660 | JGI IMG/M metagenome (GOLD analysis project Ga0068868, IMG submission 64660) | Miscanthus rhizosphere microbial communities from Kellogg Biological Station, Michigan, USA - KBS Miscanthus M4-2 | ecosystem: Host-associated > Plants > Roots > Rhizosphere > Soil ...
CGCGCGCCCAGCCGCCGTTCTGCGGTTCGTGCTGCGCCAGGGCATGGGCCTCGCGGCGATCGGCGTGGTGCTCGGCGTCGGAGCGACGCTCGCGCTCGCGCAGCTGCTGCGCAGCCTGTTGTTCGCGGTGCGGCCGGTCGATGCGATCAGCGTAGCCGCGGCGGTCGCATTGCTTGCAGTAGCGGCGTTACTCGCGTGCCTAGGTCCGGCGCGGCGGGCGGCTCGCATCGATCCAATCGCAGCCTTGCGAGCGGAGTAGCGGCGGATGAGCCGGAGCGTCGCGTTGCCGCGGCAGGGTTTGCACTCGTTGCCTCGGGCGGAGCGCCTGACTAGACTCGCCCGAACCTGCGATCCACGCGCAGAACCGGAAGTAGATCAGGAACGTGAGGGCGAGCGCCTCGATGCTGACCTTGCTCGTCGCGAGCGCGCTGCTCGCGGCGTGTCACGGTTCGAAACCGGGCCGCCTCAGCGTCGCCGACCAGCGCAAGCTCATCGATCGCTACTGCATCGGATGCCATAGCGTAAAAGATCACGCCGGCGGCCTCACGCTCGAGGGCGCGGACCTCGCGCAGGTCGCGCGCGACCCACGGACGTGGGAGAAGGTGATCCGGGAGTTGCGCGCCGGGATGATGCCTCCGCCGGGCGAGCCGCGACCCGACTTTGCGGCGGAGCAGGCGCTGCGCGCGTCACTCGAGGACGCGATCGACGTGAGCGTCGAGCGTGTCGCCGGCACGCGTTCGCCCCAACGCCTGTCGCGCGTCGAGTACGCACGTGCCGTGCACGACCTGCTCGACCTCGACGTCGACGGCAACGCACTATTGCCGCCGGACGCGGCGCAGCCGAGTCCCGCTGAGGTCGCCGACGGCGAGTCGTATTCGCCCGCCGTCATGGAAGAGTATCTGCGAGCGGCGGACAGGGTCGCGGCACTCGCGCTCGGTGAGCCGAACGCGCCGACGAGCTCGGTGACGTACGCCGTGTCGAGCGCAGCTTCGCAGATGCGCGCCGTCGACGGCGCGCCGGCGGGCACGCGCGGCGGGGTTTCCGTGCTGCACAGCTTCCCGGCCGATGGGCAGTACGCGTTCAGCGTGCGGCTGCAGGCGACGCCGAACGGAGCGCTGATCGGAGGCGGTTCGCCGGATGAGCAGGTCGAGATCTCGATCGACGGCGAGCGCGTAGCGTTGCTCGTGGTCGATCCGCGAACGTCGGGCCGAACCGAGCTCAAGACGCCGCGGATCTTCGTGAAAGCCGGTCCGCAGCGTGTGAGCGCCGCGTTCCTGCAACGCCTATCGGGCGTGACCGACGACCTCCTCGCGCCGATCGAAAGCACGGTCGGCGACGCGACCGCGATGCCGCAGGTGCTCCAGTTGCCGCGCCTCCAGCATTTGAACGTCACGGGTCCGTTCGACGCGACTGACGTCTCCGATACGCCGAGTCGGCGGCGCGTCTTCCGCTGCCGACCCGTGAAATCGGAGGAGCAGGAGCCGTGTGCGCGCTCGATTCTCAGCGAGCTCGCCGAGCGGGCATACCGGCGTCCGCTCGAGGATGACGACGTCGACGCGCTCGTGAAGTTCTACCTCGACGGTACGGATTTCGAGAGCGGAATCCGGGCGGCGCTGCGCGCGATTCTCGCGAGCCCCCAGTTCGTGTTGCGCGTCGAGCGGCAGCCATCGGACGTGGCGCCGGGCGAGATCTACCGGATAACCGACGCGGAGCTCGCATCGCGGCTCTCGTTCTTCCTCTGGAGCTCGCTGCCGGATCAGGAGTTGATCGACGCGGCGCGCGAGGGCCGGCTACATGCGCGAGACGAGCTCGAGAGCCAGGTGAAGCGGATGCTCGCGGACCCGCGCTCCGACGCGCTCGCGTCGCGCTTTGCCGCCGAGTGGCTCGGCCTCGGGCGACTCGACACGGTGACGCCCGACCCGCTGCTCTACCCGAATTACGATAGGACGCTCGCGGTTTCGTTGCGCCGTGAGACGGAGCTCCTGTTCGACAGCGTCGTACGTGATGACTCGAGCGTGCTCGACCTGCTGACGGCCGACTACACGTTCGTCGACGAGCGGCTTGCCGCGCACTACAAGATTCCCGGCGTGCTCGGCAACCGGTTCAGGCGCGTCGTGATCGAGGACGAGCACCGGCTCGGCCTGCTGGGGCAGGGAAGCATCCTGATGATGACCTCGCGCGCGGATCGCACGTCGTCGCCCGCGCGCGGCAAGTGGGTGCTCGAGACCCTACTCGGTGTTGCGCCTCCGCCGCCGCCACCGGACGAGCCGCCGCTCGAGAACACCGATGCGATCAGGGACGGCCACCGGCTGTCGGGACGTGCGCGGCTCGAGGCGCATCGCGCGGATCCCGCCTGTGCGTCGTGCCACGAGATCATGGACCCGATCGGCGTCGCGCTCGAGAATTACGACGTCACGGGCCTGTGGCGGATCCACGACGAGGGTGCGCCGATCGATGCGCAGGCCGCCTTGTTCGACGGCACGGTTGTTTCGGGGCCCGCCGAGCTGCGCGCGGTGCTGCTGCGTTACCAAGACGCGTTCATCGCGACGTTCACCGAGAACCTAATGAGCTACGCCTTGGGGCGGCGCGTCGAGTACTACGATATGCCGGCGATTCGCGATATCGACCGCGACGCGGCCGCCGCGGGCAACAAGTTCTCGGCGTTCGTGCTCGGTATCGTTCAGAGCGCGGCGTTTCAGTTGAAGCAAGCGGAGAAGACGGCGGTGGCGCAGCGCTGAATATGTGGATGCTCGTTGCGAGGAATAGCCGGGCTCGATGCGCGCTTCTTGCGGTGCTATCGGTGCTTACCGTCAGCGTCGGCGGCGTCGCGCGCGCCGGGCCGAGCGCCGAGGTGGCCGACGCCGCGATGCGCGGCGATAGCGATCAGCTGCTTTCGTTGCTCGAGCACGGCGCGGACGTGAACGCGGCGCAGGGTGACGGCATGACCGCGCTGCACTGGGCAGTGACGAACCAGGACGTCGAGGAAGCGCGGTCGCTTATCTACGCGGGCGCCAACGTGCGCGCGACGACGCGGCTCAACGCCGTTACGCCGCTCTGGCTCGCGGCGCAGACCGGCGACGCGGTCATGGTCTACATGCTGCTCGACAACAAGGCTGCGCCCGAGGCAGCGAATGGCGACGGCGTGACGCCGTTGATGATCGCCTCGGCGTCCGGTAATCCAGACGTCGTGTACATACTGATCCAGCGAGGCGCGGATCCGAACGCAACGGAAAAGACCTACGGCCAGACGCCGTTGATGTTCGCGGCGGCGTCCAACGAGGCCGACGTGATACCGGTGCTCGTCGAGAAGGGTGCCGACGTCGCGACGGCCACGAAGGTGCGGACATCATCGGCAACCGAACCGATGGGTCGGCTCACTGCGCTGCACTACGCGGTACGGCAAGGGAACAGGGAGGCGGTCGACGCGCTGCTCGACCGGGGCGCCGACATCAATCAGCCGAGCGCCGACAATACGACGCCCTTGATGCTCGCGACGATCAACGGCCAATTCGATCTCGCGATGCACTTGCTCGAGCGCGGCGCGGACGCGACGATCGCGACCGCTGCGGGTGGGACCCCGCTCTATCGAGTGATCGACTTACAGCGCGCGCCGAAGTCCCTGTATCCTCAGCCGGCCGCCGCGCGCCAGCAAAAGACGAGCTATCTGGATCTGATGAAAGCGCTGCTCGACCGCGGTGCAGATCCGAATGTGCGATTGCGCAAGGCGCTCTGGTACACGAGCTATGGCGTCGACACGGAGGGAATCGATCCCGCGGGCGCGACGCCGTTCTGGCGGGCCGCCGAAGCAGGCGACGCCGAGGCGATGCGGCTCCTCGTCGCGCGCGGGGCCGATCCTGCGATCAAGTCGATAGAGGGCCTCAGCCCGTTGATGGTGCTCACGGGCGCGGGCTATCGCGACTCGACGGCCGCGATTCCGGCGGGGCGGATGCCTGCGCTTCGCTACCTCGTGGAAGAGCTCCACGCGGATGTGAACGAAACGGACGCGAAGGCCGGCGATCGCAAGAGGACGGAGCCCGTCGGCACGCGGGGCTACACGCCGATCCATAACGCCGCCGCGCGCGGCGACAACGAGATGATTCTCTATCTCGTGTCGAAGGGTGCGCGGGTCGATCTCGTCGGTAAGAACGGCGTGACGTCGGTCGACATGGCGAGCTCGCAGCGCGAGGGCGGGCAGCCGTTCGATGCAACCATCAAGCTGCTCGAGAGCTTGGGAGCGAAGAGCTCACGACGTTTGTAGGGTGTGCTGAAGGCGTGCGGAGCTGCCCGTGATCATCTTCATCAACGGCTCGTTCGGAATCGGCAAGACGACCGTGGCACGTCTGCTCGCGGCGCACTTGCCTAATAGCGCCGTATTCGATCCGGAACCCGTTGGCTTGCTTCTGTCGCGTCTGGCCTTGCTTCTGCCGCTGGCGGAGCGAACGGACGATTTTCAGGACCTTGTGTCCTGGCGAAGGACGAGCATCCGAGCGATCAGTCTCGCCTTACGGTTCCGAAAGACGGTCATCGTTCCAATGGCATTCTCGAACGTGTCGTATCTCGGCGAATTCCTCTCGCACTTTCGTGACCGCGCAATACCGACACATCACTTCTGTCTAACGGCGCCACACCGTGTGGTTCTGGCGCGGCTGCACGCTCGCGAACGGCGGCGCGGCCCCGATCAATGGCAGCTGAGAAGGTCGGCCGAGTGTTGCGACGTTCACGGCGCACCGGAGTTTGCGGAACATATACCAACAGCGGATCATTCGGCGCTTGAAGTGGCCAATGAAGTATTGGGGCGCATTCATCGCGGGGCTGATGGGCCTTCTGCTGCTCGTGTCGCTGACTCTGCTGCGTCAGCGCGAAGTGGTCGAAGAAGCGCCTAATCACGCTCAGCCGGCCGATCGCGTTGCTGCTGCAGCGCGAGACGAGGCTATGCGGAGCGAGGCCGTTGCGGATCGGAGCGATGCTGTCCAAGATCCGGCCGCGATTGATTTGCGAAGCGCATCGCCGACGTTCCGTAACAGCACGTTGCTGACCGCGATTCGCCGCGCCGGATTCTATTGCGCCGACGTGGTTTCAGCTCACGAGAGCGCGGACGGTGTCTGGGTCGCGAGCTGCTCGGACATGCTCGGATACATCGTCACGTTGAGCGCGGCCGAACGTTTCGACGTTCACCCCGTAGCACAGTATTTCGATACAGTGACTCCGGTCCTTATCGATCGTGATCGTCCACTCGAGCCTCGACCGCTCGGGCCTCAGCCGTTGAGGTGATGACGTAAAGATTCGCAACGTCCCTGAAGCAGGGCTCTGCTAACACAGATGCTAGGTCTCAAACACGGCGTGAACCGACTCGTGGAGTACGATCCAAAGTGGCCGCTTGCGTTTGAAACCGAGCGAGCCCGCATTCACGCAGCGCTGGGAGACGTTGCACGTGGCATCGAGCACTACGGCTCGACAGCGGTCGCGGGCCTACGCGCGAAGCCGATCATCGACATTCTCGTCGGCGTCGAGCCGCTCGATGATTGGATCAAATGCAGAGGTCCGTTGGAGAGCCTCGGTTACGACTACGCCGAGAACGCCGGTGTTCCGGACCACTTCATCTTCGGTCGCGGCCGCGATCGTACTGAACGAACGCACTTGGTCCACGTAGTCGAGTTCGACGGTGAAGCGTGGCGTTCGAGCCTCGCTTTTCGCGATGCGCTGCGATCGCACGAGTCGTTGCGGGTAGCGTACGCGCGCATGAAGGAGCAGGCGGTCGCTTTGGCTCCAAAAGGCCGTGCGAAATACAACGAACAGAAGCGGTCATTCATCGAGCACTACACCGGTCAGACCGGCCTGTTCAAAGCGCTCGATAGCAACTGAGCCGGTAAGCCGCTCGGTACGGCCCGCGATGTAGCTCAGAAAGCCAGTATCGCCTGAATCATCGGCACCCAACCGGTCAGCCCGGACGTGTAAGGCGTGAAGGTGCCGCTGTAGGGCGCTTTGTGAACACGCATCACCTCGCCGGTGAGCCACATCCGCTCCGTCGGAAGGAAATGCCATTTGACTCCGCCGGCGTACTCGTATGAATCGTTGAACTGGCCATAGACCTTCGAGCCGCGGCCATACACGGCGATCTTCCTCGGAACGACGAAGTAGCTCGCCGATAGCTCGAACCCGCGGTCGTAAGTCGAGTCGAGCGGGAGCGGACCGTCCGCCGCGAAGTTAGTGATCCAGCGGAAGAAGAGCTGTCCATTGATCGCGAGGCCTTTGCGCTTCACGCCGAAGTCGACCGCCCACATCTTGTACGTCGCCTGCTCGACGGTGACACCGGGAGCAAATGCGCCGGTCGAGAAGGTCAGCACGCCGTCGGAGTTGTACATCGAGGTGTTTTCCGGGCTCGATGTATCGAGATTCGAGAAACGGTCCTCGCGAGAGCTCGTGATCGCAGTGCCGATTCGGATGCGTGCGTTATCGGAGGCGAAATAGTCGTCGTACATGTTCCGCGACTTTCCGGGCTCTCCGTAGTCTCCGAGCGGCTCCCACCAGACGCTGCCTGAATAGAGCAGATTCGTATCGATCTTGTTCGCGGAGATGTTCAGCGTGTTGAGGCCGTTGCCGATGAATAGCAGATAGTTCAAGCCCTTCGCGATCTCACCATTCGCCCAGATTCCCTGAGTGAAGCCCGGACGGAAGAAGTTGTCCGCCATGCTCCGGTCGGATGCCGTAAAGAACGGGAAGGTGTTGACGAGCGATCGGCTGCCCGGGACGCCCGTGTAGCCGCCCGTCAGCGTGATCGCGTTGTTGAATTGCCAGCCGATGGTGCCGGCGACGACGATCGACGCGGCGCCAGCAGATGTCCAGACGGTGCTGCTGTAACGCAGCCTCTTGTCGAAGATGTAGCCGCCGAGGATGAACATCGTGCGGTTCACCGTGATGTCGTTGCGGGTGTTGACCTCGCGGACGACGCCGAGATGGTCGGTGAACGTTTTCTCCGAGTCCGTTGTGTTGAGATATCGGACCTGCGTGTTCAGGTTGAACTTCATCAGGAAGGGCACAGTGGCGTCGTCGGGCGTTTGCCAGATCACGATTCCGTCCTGGTACCGCTCCGTGAGCTTCTGTTTCGCGGGCTCGGCGGCGCTCGAGGATGCGGCGGCGGACGGGTCCGCTGGCGCCGCGGCTTCGGGGCTCGCGTTCGTCGCCGTGGCTGGCAGACTTGGCGGAGGCTGCCCGTGGGCGGGAGCATGGAGCAACGCGGCCGTCGCGCCCAGGAAAGCGGTGAAAAGCCCGAGTGCAACGCGCCGCTTCAACATGAAAGAATCCTCTAGAGGAGTTGAACCGGTACGCCGTGCTCGACAACGCAGTGTAGCCTACGGCGGGTCTCCGCTGCGGGCGATAGTAGCCCGGTTTCGATCGATCGGAAGAACTGGGTGGTTCGGCAGAGAAGCATGAAACAACGAAGTCGCAACTTGGATGGGCTCGAATAGCCGCGTGGTTGCCGGAGAAAACGCGTTGAAGCTCTACTCACATCCGTTCTCGTCCTACAGCCAGAAGGCGCTGATCGCACTTTACGAGAACGACACGCCATTCGAATACCGCAATCTCGAAGAGCCGTCGGCGAATGCGGAGCTCGCTGCGGTCTGGCCGCTCAAGCGCTTTCCTGTGCTCGTGGATCGGGAGCGGACGATCGTCGAGGCCACCACGATCATCGAGTATCTGCAGATTCACCATCCCGGCCGCATTCGCTTGATTCCCACCGGCGATGCGGGCGTGGAAGCGCGGATGCTCGATCGCGTCTTCGACAACTACGTGATGACGCCGATGCAGAAGATCGTCGGCAACCAACTTCGTTCCGAGGCCGATCGCGACGCTTATGGCGTGCTCGAGGCGCGGAGGCTGCTCGAGAAGATCTACGCGTGGCTCGACGAGCGGCTCGCCGGACGCGGCTGGGCATGCGGCGCTGACTTCACGCTCGCGGATTGTGCCGCCGCGCCGTCGCTGTTCTATGCCGATTGGGCGCACGAAATTCCGAGTGCGTTCGCCAACGTCCGAGCGTACCGTGCGAGGCTGTTGGCTCGCCCGACGATCGCGCGCGCCGTAGATGAGGGGCGACCTTATCGCGGATATTTTCCGCTCGGTGCGCCGAATCGCGACTGAAGGGCGGCGGGCTTAGTCGAGCGGGCTCTTTACAGCGCCTGCACCCTTCTTCATCACATGCGTATATCTGCGTCGTGCGGACGTCTGCGTGGCCCATGAGCTCTTGGACTGTGCGGATGTCGTAGCCGCGCTCGAGGAGATGCGTCGCGAAGCAGTGGCGCAGTGTGTGCGGGCCGACGGGTTTTGCGATGCCGGCGCGCCGCGCGGCTTGGCGAACCGCGCGTTGGACGGAGTCGCGGACGATAATCTGCGAATAGGCGAAGTCGATGTCCTTTAGGCGAAGGCGCAATGCCTCCATTAGACGAAGGCCGCTGCCGTAGAGCAGCTGTGCGATGAGGTGAAACTGTCCGTCGAGCTGGTCGAGCAGCTTACCTTTTCCTCGATGGCCAAGTGTGTGAGAAACCGCTCGACGTGCGGAGCGGACAACTCAGCAGGGTGACGTGTGCCGTGAAAGCGGATGTACCGGCGGATCCAGCCGACGTACTGCTGCTCCGTCCGATAGCTGTAGCGTTTTGTCCTAATCTTGTCGCGAACCCGATCGAGCAACTTGGGTTTGGCTTCCATGCTGTATATCGCCACCCTGGAGATTGACGCCTAACAACGTCCATGCTCTATTTGAAACAGTCACTTATGCGAAATAAATGCGCGATATACGGCGATTCGCCGCCTTTCATTTGCGGCGTTAGGCCGCCTACTTATCGTTAGGCGGCCACCGTTGCCGAGCGAACCTCATCGTCGTTTGCGGCAGTTCGAAGGCCGTCCGGGCGTTGGGTTTGAATTGCGCAGTCACGCCCTCACGCTCACCGTTACCAAAGACGACATCCGAGTCAGTGTCGTGGTCCCCGAGTCCGTGCTTGAGTGGTTTGTCGATGTGGAGCGATCTGAGAGCGGATCGCGGGCAACGGATTGGGTTGATTACGAAGGGTACGGCGACGACACCGACCCAGAAGGGACGATGGCCGAAGAAGTCGCGTATTTTGTCAATCAGTTGATTGAACGCAATCTTCGTTACACCGAAGATGCGAAACGACCCGCGCGTGGCGTCTTAGAGTGGCACGTCAATGGTCAGTGGCACCAAGCAGTTCCATTCGTTGTGCCCACCGCCTAACAAGCAGTTGCAGCGGACGGTCATGCATAAAGTGCCAAGACGCATAGGGCGGCGCACCGCCGCTGAACTGCGGCGTTAGGCGACGAGCTGAGCGACGATTTCACCCCATGAAACAGCGATCCGGACTCTTTGGCGCGCTGATCTGTGCCGAAGTTGTTCTGTGCTTCGGTTCCTTGGTAGTAATGCTCTGGCTAGGCCTGCTTGTCTCGCCGCTTTGGGTGCGGTTGTTGTTTTCCTATTTAAGCTCGCCGCTCCATGTTCAAGCCGGCGACGTTGGTCTGATCGCAGTAGTGCTCTTGCTTACGGTCGTGGTAACGGGAATCTGCGGAATCATAGGGCTCGCACGCATCGTGCTTCTCATTCTACGGGAGCCATCTAACCCAAAGCGCACGGGGGTCACGCTCTGGTTGTTCGTCGCTGGGGTCATCGCGCTTTCTCTTTGGAATTTCTGGGTGCCTTGGCCGGAGGGTATGGTGGCAGTGCTCGTCTTCTATCTGCTACCAGGCGCAAGTTCCGTGCATCTTCTCTATTTGGCAAGACGCGCCCTGTTTCCTCGAATGTTCGGAGGCGCGAATGATCGCGTCGTCGCATAACAAGCAGTTGCAGCGGACGGTGATAGATAAAGTGCCAAGGCACATAGGTCAGCGCGCAGCCGCTGAACTGCGGCGTTAGGCGGCATGAACCAGCGGGGTGCCGAACGGCTATCGGTGCTAGCGCGCGCCCTTCCTGGTGTTACCGCGAGCATCTTTGCCAGTGTTCCGCTGGCTATCGCGTACTCGATATACGGAATCGCGTCGTCGCCAGAGGGGTTTTCGGTCGCCTACATGTTGCTCGGTACGTTAGCGACTGTGCTTGGTTCACTGGTCGTTTCCGCTGTGGCCAGCGTGGTGCTGGGCATTCCGATCTATGCAGCCGCTGTACTCGCTCGAGCGCCTCGAGCTCCTACGTTGATCGTCGCCGCTTCAATCGGTGGTG
>Ga0068868_100004048_pt1 | contig 10217 bp, 12 predicted proteins | sample KBSMisM42_FD_64660 | JGI IMG/M metagenome (GOLD analysis project Ga0068868, IMG submission 64660) | Miscanthus rhizosphere microbial communities from Kellogg Biological Station, Michigan, USA - KBS Miscanthus M4-2 | ecosystem: Host-associated > Plants > Roots > Rhizosphere > Soil ...
CGCGAGCGATTCGCGCTCGGTCTCGGAGAAGGCGCAGCGCAGGAGGCCGGCGCGCCGGAATCCGCAGTCGAGGCCGGTCTCCTCCGAGAGGCGAGCCGTCCAGCCCGGATACAGAGCCAGGCTCTCGGCTCCCAGCTCGAACAGAGCGTCCCGCGCGCGCGCGTCGGACTGCGGCGACAGCAACCCGGCGGCGGCGCTCGACGCCTCGGCGCCGGGCTCGCCGCGCTCCAGCACGAGCACGCGCTGGCCTCTCTCGCGCAGCTCGGCGGCGAGTGCGCAGCCGATCAGTCCGCCGCCGACGACGATGGTGTCGGCGGTCGAGCGCGTCATCGCCCGAGCGGAAGCGGGAGGCGCCAGCGCGAGCTCCGGAGCTGCTCGCCCGCGAAGCGGCCGACCGCGAGCGCGGCGCCGTAGCCGAGCGCCGCTCCGACGAGAGTCCCGGCGACGCCGCGCGCGGCGGAGCGCTGCGGAAGCACTTGGCGAAGCAGGCGGACGAGGCCCTGCCGGAGGAGCTCCGCGCTCAACGCGGCGCCGGCTCCCGCCGCTCCGGCGGCCGCCCTCTCCTTCGGTCCGCCGGCGGGCGAGCCGTACAGCTCCGAGAGGGCGAGGATGAGCCGGTTGAGCGCGGCGGCCTGGTACACGAGGTCCGCGCCGAACGGGATCGCTCCGAAGAAGGCCGCCGGTCCCGTCAGGAGAGCACCCGCTCCGGCGCACTCGAGCGCGGTGCGGCGAATCAGGCGGTCGGCGATCTCGTCCCGGGACGCCCGCGGATGGCGCCGGCGGAGCCGCTCGACGCGCGTCGCGGCGCGAGCCGGCTCGCCGCCGTCGAGGATGGCTCGGGCCAGGGCGGCGTACATGGCGGGATCGTATCCGAGTCGAAGGGGAGCCAGCACTCCGCCGCGAGCCGCGAGCCGAGCCCCGCCTGCCGAGGGTCCATGCTACATTTCGCCGTTCTGAAAGGAGCTTGCGTGAGAACTCGCACGATCACGGCTCTCCTGCTCGCCTGCGCGCTTCCGCTCGCGGCGGCCCAGGCGACCAAGAGCAAGGGAAAGGGGGCCAAGGTGCCTCGCGACTACGCCAACACGATCGCCACTCTGCAGACCGACATGGGGGACATCCAGATCAAGTTCTTCTACGACAAGGCCCCCAAGCACGTCGAGAACTTCGTGGACCTCTGCGCGAAGGGCTTCTACGACGGCACGCTGTTCCATCGGGTCATCCCGGGCTTCATGATCCAGGGCGGCGATCCGAACACCAAGAAGGCGGAGGATCCGTCTCACCCGTACGGGACCGGCGGCAACGTCGTCGACGGCAAGGAGGTCCGGCTCAAGGCGGAGTTCAACGACACCTCGCACAAGCGGGGGATCGTCTCCATGGCCCGCTCGTCGGATCCGAACTCGGCCTCGTCGCAGTTCTTCGTCGTCGTGAAGGACTCGACCTTCCTGGACAACCAGTACTCGGCGTTCGGCGAGGTGATCTCGGGGATGGAAGTCGCCGACAAGATCGCCGCGACGCCCCGCGGTGCCAACGACCGTCCCAATCAGCCGGTCCACATCAAGAAGGTCCTCCTCTCGCAGGCTCAGAGCACGAGCTGACGCACGGCGTGAGGCGGGAGGCGTGAAGCGGGAGGCGGGCGCCGGGGCGAGTCCCCGACGCCCGGCCGTCTCGCGCGTCCGGTCCGAAGAGGCCGCTCTCGAGGCGATCGCCCGCGACGCGGGCCTCTCCCCCGTCGGCGTCGCGCACCTGGCCGGAGACGTGGGCCGGCGGCGCTACTTCCGAATCGCCCTCGAGGGCGACACGAGCGTCATCGGCGTCGTCTACCACCCCGACGAGGAGGATTCCCGCCGCCGCTGGACGGCTGCGCGAGAAAGGCTCTCGTCCCGCGTGCGCGTGCCCGCGCTCCTCGCGGACGACGGACGGGGCCGTCAGATCGTCGAGGACCTCGGAACGGAGGACCTGGCGGAGCGATTCTCGTCCCGGCCCGAGGAGCGCGGCACCTGGCTCGCCCGCTGCGCCGACGTGGCGGCGCGGATCGCCTCCATGGACGATCCCGGGCTGAATCCTTCCTTCGACGCCGCGCTGTTTTTCCGCGAGCTCGACCTGGCGCGCGAGGCGGTGTTCGACCTGCTCCTCGAGACTCCGCTGCCGGCGGACGAGCGGCGCGCGCACGACCGTTGGGCGGAGTCGCTCGCCGGCGAGATCGCCGCGCATCCGTACGCGCTCTGTCACCGCGACTTCCACGCGAACAACATCTTCCCGATCGAGGACGGGGCCGCGATCATCGACTTCCAGGATCTCCGCCCCGGACCCGACACGTACGATCTCGCGTCCCTCCTGTGGGAACGGACGACGCTGTCGTGGATGTCGGAGGACGCCGCGCGTGAGGCGATCCAGGCCTTCGCGTCGCGCCGCGAAGCGGAAGCGGAAGCGGAAGCCGGAGTCGAAGCTCTTTCCACCCGCCTGCGTCGCGTCCTCGTCCAGCGCGGCTGGAAGGTCTGCGGCACCTTCGCGCGAGCCATCGCGTGCGGCCGGGGAGACGCCTATCGCCGGTACCTTCCCGCCGAGCTCTCGCTCGTCCGCCGCCTTTTGTCCGCGGAGGGTGACGACGGCGCGTTCGCGGCGGTCCTGCGCGACCGAGCCGCCGCCCTCGGGTAGGGACGCACCGGCTCCGGGCCGCAAGTCGACGCGGCGACCGCCCCGGTTCGACGCGGCGTCGGACTGGCCTTTCGGCCGGGTGTCACCTCCGACCTGCTAAGCTGGAAGCCCTCGAAAGGCCGGCCCGATCGCCAAAGAGTCCGCCACACGGGAGAGGACACTCGAAGGAGATAACGATGTTCGGTTCACTCGGCGTTCCGGAGCTCCTGATCATCCTGGTCATCGTTCTCATCATCTTCGGCGCCAACAAGCTCCCCCAGCTCGGGCGCGGATTCGGGCAGGGCCTGCGCAACTTCAAGGACTCCGTGAAGGGCGACGAGCCCCCGCCGCCGGACAAGAACAAGACCTAGGGCCCGGGCCTGGGTTGGGTCAGAGAAAGACCTAGGCCGAGCTCCCCTTCCACCCACGTCCCATCCCCTCGATCGCGCCCGGATTGTGCGGGAACGATGCATTAGCGGAAGCTAATGCGTTATGGGAGAGAGAACTGCAAGAGACTTCCCCAGCCCATTTCCACGGTCCGCGCAGCGGACCGGTGGAGGTCCGAGTCCGCCATCGCGCGATCCGAGGGATCCTTCGCTGCGCTCAGGATGATTCGGTCGACGACATCGTCGACCGAATCACTTCTTCTTCGTGATGTCCGGGGAGACGCGGAGCTTTTCGCGGGGAAGACGGATGTTGAGGATGCCGACCTTGTTGCGGAGGGTGTTGCGGTGGATGCCGAGCGACGACGCCGCGCGGCCGAGATTTCCCGACGATCGCTTCACCGCACCGACGATGTATTTCTTCTCGAACTCTTTTTTCGCGAGCTCGAGAGAGATGCCGTGAGCGAGGAGCTCTTCGATGATTTCCTGGAGCTGCCCATCCAGATTCACGATTCCCTCCCCGAATTCAAATTGAAGCTGAAGCGAAGAGGGCGCATCTTAGCAAACGAAAACTTCAAGCGGTAGTGCGTTGACTTCGCTCGCGCGTTCACTCGCGGTGGTCATCGCGAAACATTTTCGTGCCAACGGGCTCGATGCCGGGATCGCGTGGGAAGGGAGAGGTCGGGGCCAAAAAAAAGAAGAGGCGCGACGCGCCTCTCCTGATTTTCTTTCCGGGGTGACCCGGATTTCCGCGCGCTACTTCAGCTCGACCTGATCTCCGACCTCGATCAGGCGGCTCGAGTCGATGACGCGAGCCATCGCCCACCGGTCGCCGACGTACAGCACGGCGAGGTCGCCGAGGTAGGTGCGGGGCACCTCGACACCCTCCGGCGGCGCGGTGTACACCCAGTAAGAGCCCTGCGGGCGGATCCCGTAGTCGGCGCCGCTCGCGTAGCGGAAGATCGTGAGCTGGTCGCCGGGCTGGATGCCGGAGGCGACGCCGAGGTCGATGAAGACGTCCGAGTCGGTGCCGTTGGCGACCACGCCGTCGCGCGAGTACACGATGCGCCCCTTCGCCTTGTCGTTGGGCGGATCGCAGTGCACGGCGGCGGGCATTCGCCGGCCGAGCGGAATCGGGACCGGCTCGTACGGCTTGAGGAACACTCCCATGGGTATGTCCGTGCAGGCGAGCGTGACGCGGAGCGTCGCGGTCCGTCCCTCGATGCAGATGACCGTCGCCCGGCCCCGGTTCTGGTAGAAGCGCCCCATGTTCGTGTTCGTGATGGGGTGGACGATCTCGGATTCCGGGGTCACGAGCCAGAACTCGTCGCCGGGCTTGAGCCCGCGGTCGTGGCCCGCGTCCACGTAGAGGAGGTCCCCGTCCGTGAAGTCGGTCTGCTCGGCGCTGTTCTGGGCGCCGATGACCGCGGCGACGAACTGCTCGTCGTCCGAGCCGATGTAGCCGAAGCAGTGGACCTCGCTCTCGTAGCCGAAGGGCTGTGGCGCGGCCTCCGTGGTCTGGGGCGCGCCCGGAGTGTCCACGCGCGTGATCTGGGGCGGTGTCTGGGCGAGCCCACCCTGGAGCTCCTGCCCCGGGGCGGCAACGGCTGCCCCCATAAGGATCAACAAGGCCGACGGAACGGCAAGTGCGGGGAGACGCATGGCGACTCCTTAAAAAATACGGCGATCTGCGGTTTCTGGCCTAAAAGTTACTGGCTTTCGGGCTTTGTGTCAACCGAGACCGCGGCCGTCGGGGCCTTTTCGACAGGGGCAGGGGCCTTTCCCATCTTGGACTTGGCCTTCTTTGCGAATTCGCTGGCGGGGTACTCCTCGACGACCCTCCCGAAGTAGGTCCGGGCCTCGTCCTTGCGGCCCATGCGCCTCAGGGCCATCGCCTGGTAGTAGTAGAGCTTGTCCTTGGCGCCGTAGTTCGGGTACCGCTGCTCGAGCTGCGTGAACCGGCCGAGCGCGGAGGCGGCGGCGCCCTTGCGCAGGTAGAAGTAGCCGACCCCGAAGTCGTGCTCCGCGAGCAGGTCCGTGAGCTGGCGGATGCGCTCCCGGCCGGCTCCGGCGTAACCGGAGTCCGGAAACTCGCGGATCAGCGTGTTGTACTGGTCGATCGCCTCGCGGGTTGCCGTCTGGTCGCGGTCGGGCGACTCGTGCTCCTTGTCGTAGCAGAGCGCGAACTGGTATCGAGCGTAGTCGCGCCGGGGAGCACCGGGGTAGCGATTCAGGTAGTCGCGGTAGCGATACCGCGCCTCCGTGTACGAGCTGGTCGTCTTCTGCTTGAAGTACGAATCCGCGACCATCAGCAGCGCCTCTCGGCCGATCTGGTCGTTCGGGTAGTTCTCGAAGACGTGGTTCAGGTACTTGCGTCCCTGGTCCCACTTCTTCTTCTCGATGAGGGCCTTGCCCTTCTCGAAGAGGACTTCCTTCGGCTGGGTCAGCAGCTCCTGGGTGATCGCGTCGGGCTTGTGCGGGCCCTTCGAGGCGCAGCCCGGAGCGCCGAGGAGCAAGATTCCCCCGAGGATCGCCAGGAGGGCGACCGCGGCCGGCTTCGTGAGCTGTCGCGGGACGATTTCGCTCAATCCGTCACACCCGAACCGACGCCTCGGCCGCCTCTCGCAGGCGTCCGATCGCTTCGGCCGGATCTCCGGCACCGTAAATCGCCGTGCCGGCGACGAGTATTTCCGCTCCACACTGCGCCAGGGCCGCCGCCCGGCCCATATCGACGCCGCCGTCGACCTCGATCGGGAATCGCGCCCCGGCTCCGAGCGCCTCGTCACGGAGCCGGCGGATCTTGTCGAGCGAGGGCTCGAGAAAGGGCTGACCGCCCCAGCCGGGGTTGACGGACATCACCACCGCGTAGTCCAGGTCCTGCCAGGCGGCCGAAAGCGCGGTCACCGGCGTCGCGGGATTGATCGCCGCCCCCGCGCGCGCGCCGCCAGCGCGGATCTGCGAGAGGCAGCGCTGGAGGTGGTGGGTCGCCTCGACGTGCACGGAGATCCAGTCCGCCCCGGCGTCGAGATACTCCGGCAGCGTGCGCTCGGGCTCCTGGATCATCAGGTGCACGTCGAGCGGAAGCCGCGTCGCCGCGCGCAGCGCCCGGACGACCGGGGGGCCGATCGTGAGGTTCGGCACGAATCGGCCGTCCATGACGTCCACGTGGATGAGGTCGGCGCCCCCCTTCTCGGCGACCGCGAGCGCGTCCGCGAGCCGGGCGAAGTCGGCGGCCAGGAGGGAAGGAGCGATCCGGATTTTCATGAGCGGGGCGCGCCCGCGGCCGCGTCGGCGGAGCGCGACACGGTCAGCGACACGACCTCGCGCCCCGTCAGCGGGTAACCCGCGGGGGGGAACTGCTTGAGGATCGTGTTCGGCCGGACGCCCTCGTAGGACTCGAATCGGGCGCTTCCGACGCGGTATCCGAACTTCTCGAGCCGCGCCCGGACCGTCTCGGCATCCTGGCCGACGAAGTCGGGCATCACGATCCGCGACTCGGCCGGGCCGCGGCTCATGAGCACGCGGACGCCCTCGCCCTTGCCCGCGGGCGTCTCCGCCTCGGGCTCCTGGGCGACGATCCCGGCGGGAGCGGTGGGATCTCGATACCAGGACGCCGGACCGAGCTCGAGCGACTCGCGCGAGAGCTTGACCGCCGCGGCCCGCGGCGCCAGCCCCGCGAGGTCCGGAACCCGCAGCGCGCGCGGACCGAGCGACATCACCAGCCGCAGCACCTGGGACGGCTTCGCCAGCGAGCCCGCTTCCGGATCCTGGAGCAGGACGTGACCGGCGGGGATCCTCTCGTCGTACCGCGCCCGCGCCGTCTGTTCCTCGACCTGCAGGCCGAGACGGTGGGCGACCGCCACCGCCTGCTCGGGGGACTTGCCGGCCAGATCCGGCACCGTCACCGACCGCCCGACGATCGCTCGCCGGAATCCGAGCCAGGCGGCGCCGACGAAGACGGCGGTGAGGAGAGCCCCGTAGAAGAGTCGGAACAGGAGTCGCAGCACAACGAAAAGCTAACACGGGATGGTACCCTCGATCGGCGGAACAATCCGCCCTCCGGAGAGGTTGGACCCGACGCAGAAGGGGTTCTTCACGGTGCCTTTCAGGAACGACATCGAGACCGATCCGCCCGACTGGTTCGCCGACCGGCGTTTCCGGAAGGCCGATCTCCACTGCCACTCGGTGTATTCGACCTTCAAGTACTTTCGCCTCGCGAACACGCGCGACTCCTACAACCGCCCCGAGGAGGTCTATCGCCTCGCCAAGGAGCGCGGCATGGACTACGTGACGATCACCGATCACGACTCCATCGACGGCTGCCTCTCGCTTCTCGACCGGCGGCCGGACCTCGACGACTTCTTCATCTCCGAGGAGGTCGAGACCTGGTTCCCGGACACCCGACAGCGCATCCACGTCAACGTCTTCGACATCGACGAGAAGCAGCACGCGGAGATCCAGCGCCGGCGTCCGAACATCTACGACCTCCACGAGTACATCCGCGAGGAGGGGATCATCGCGTCGGCGAACCACATGTTCCAGAACTACCGGATGCGCAACTCTCCCCGCCGCTACCTCGAGGAGATGCTTCGGATGTTCGACATCTTCGAGGTCAAGAACGGCGCGATGACGTCGCACCACAACCGGCTGATCGAAGACCTCATGGCGGTCGTGCGCGAGAAGCGCGGCGCCGTCTCGCTGGTCGCCGGGTCCGACGCCCACACGCTCGAGCCGCTCGCGCGCGTCTACACGATCGCGGAGGCGGGCACGATCCGCGAGTTCCTCGAGAAGATCAAGACCGGACAGTGCTTCGTGTGGGGCAGCGAGATGGGGTTCCGGATGCTGCTCTCCGACGTCTACCGCATGGTGTTCCGGTACTACGGCAGCGTGCTCGACTGGAAGAACCCGGACTTCACGGGAGCGGAGAAGGCGCGCCACCTGGCGCTGGCCGCGGTCGGCGCCCCGTTCTCCGCGGCGGGCCTGCCGCTGGCCGTCACGACGCTGAACTACCTGAAGCAGATCTTCGTGACGAAGACGGTCGGCCAGGAGCTGCTCGAGCACTGGGAGGGGAAGCAGGAGCCGAGCTAGGAGTCCAGCGTCCCGCGTAGAATCGGGCCGTTGTCCACGAGAGACTCCCTACGCGTCGCCGCGCCGCTGCTGGGCGCGGGCATCCTGACCGCGCTCGTCCTCTCGACCATCCCGTTCACCGCCAGCCCGCTCGCGCGGCCGCGGACGCCTTTCGACCGCAGCGCCGCCGCGGGCATCGCCCCCGGCTTCGCCCTTCTCAGCGCCGCGCGAGCCGTGCTCCCGGAGGGCGCCGCCGTCGTGACACGCACCGAGCCGCCGGACGCGATCCAGGAGAGCCACTACCACTGGATCGCCGTGGCGCTGCTCCCGGGCCGAACCCTCCTGCCGAGCGCGATGTACGGCGTGTTCACACCGCCGGAGGTCTCGGCCACGGCCGGATACGTCGTCGTCGTCGGTCCGCGGCCGGCGGTGACGCCCGGCACGCTTCTCCTGGAGACTCCGGACGGCAGCGTCTGGCGCCGGAGCGTTCGCTGACCGGCGTCGCGTGGCTCGGCTCGCTCCTGCTGCTTCCGCTCGCCGGCGCGCCGCTGCTCCTCCACCCCGCCTTCCGCCGCCTGTCCCGGGCGAGCCGGGCCATCCTGTCGGGAGCGACGGGGGCGGTCCTCGCCTCGTTCGTCATGACGGCGGAAGCGGTTGTGGGCCTGCGCTGGAACGTTCCGGTCGTGCTCGTGTCCGCCGGGATCCTCGGCGCGGCGATCCGCCCCTCGCTCGGCGCCGCGCCGTCCGAGGGCGGACCGCCTCCGCGATCGGGCGGAGCGGCGGCGGCGGCGGCGTGGACTCTGGCCCTCGTCACGGTCGCGGCGGTGTTCTGGATCGCGGCGGTCGGCGCCGCCAGCTCCCCGGACCTCGTCTTCTTCTGGGGGGCGAAGGCGCAGCGCTTCGCGCTGGCACGAACCGTGGACCTCGAGCTCCTGCGCCACCCCTTTCACATGTTCATTCACCCCTACTACCCGCCCCTGGTGACGAACGTGTACGCGCTCGCGTCGATGGTCGCGGGCCGGTTCGTGTGGATGGCCGCCGTCCTGACCTTCCCGCTCCTGCTCGGCGCCCTCGCGTTCGGCCTGCCGGGGATCCTCCGGCAGCGCCTCGGCGCCACGGCCGCGGCGGCCTGTTCGGCGCTCGCCGTGGCGGCGATCGGCTACGCCGGAACCGAGACCGACGTCGGCGGCAACGGCGAGATGCCTCTGATCCTGTTCGAGTCTCTCTCCGTCGCGCTGCTCGTCTCCCCGGACGCCGGCCGGCCGGCGTTTCGCGTCCTCGCCGGGATCCTCATGGCCGGCGCCGCCTCGTCCAAGGTCGAGGGACTTCCATTCGTCCTCGCGGTCTCCGCGCTCGTCGTCGCCCGGGAACGCGCCGGCGCCCGGGTGTCGGCGGCCGCGCGCCTCGTCGCGCCGACGGCGCTCGCGCTCGGAGCCTGGTTCCTGTTCGGCGCCACGCGCCGCGTGTTCTTCGGGTACTCCGGTCAGGGACGCCTACTCGACCTGCACCCCGGGTACTTCGGAATCGTCGTCGTGGCCATCGCGCGCGCACTCTGGAACGCCGGACACGGGCTGCCGTGGATCGTCCCGCTCGCCGTGCTCGCGGCCGCGCGCGCGGCGGGGCGGCGCTCCCCCGACTCGCTCCTCCCGCTCGGAACCGCGGCCGCGCTCGTGGGCTTCTTTCTCTTCACGTACATGGACCGCCCCGACGACCCGGCCCTCTGGATCTCCTGGTCCGCGGCGCGGATCTTCATGCCGGTCGCGATGCTGATCGTCATCGCCGCGGCGTGCTCGTCCTCGTCCGGGCCCGCGGCGCCAGGACCATCGCGGCGATCAGCAGAACCGTCGCCGCGCTGATCCCGGCGCCCCAGACGAACGACGCGGGCAGGTAGCGCAGGACGGCCTCGTGCCGCCCCGCGGGAACCTCGAAACCGACGAACGCGTGGTCGAAGCCGGTCAGGGGCGCGTTCCGCCCGTCGAGCGTCAGCCTCCATCCGCGCCACGCGGGGATGGACGTGCCCACGAGCGCCGGTCCCGAAGCGTCGATCGAGAGGCCGAGCCGTTCCGGCGCGTACGAGACGACGTCCACCCGGGCGGGCCCGTTGTCGCGCCACCGCAGCGGGCCGTCGAGGGT
>Ga0068868_100004053_pt1 | contig 10212 bp, 9 predicted proteins | sample KBSMisM42_FD_64660 | JGI IMG/M metagenome (GOLD analysis project Ga0068868, IMG submission 64660) | Miscanthus rhizosphere microbial communities from Kellogg Biological Station, Michigan, USA - KBS Miscanthus M4-2 | ecosystem: Host-associated > Plants > Roots > Rhizosphere > Soil ...
ATGTGCGGGGACTACTCGAAGCCGTGAAGTCAGCTCCCGAAGGTGAGTTCGTCAGTGTGCTGAAGCCCGACGAGGAAGTGCACGTGGCCAAGGAACATGGGCAACTGGTGGCACACGTAAAGGACAAGGCCGGCAAGGAACGCGTGGATGTGACCATTCCATGGGAAGTGGCCGAGGCCCTGATCTCGGAGACCACCGACAATCAACTAAACATTTCAGCCGCTATCAAGGCCCTGCAGAATATCGGCGACATGACGCTCGTGACGGTTGCCAGCGAGGACGAATCCGTCCGCATCTGGATTGACTCGAACAACACGGACGCAAAGTAAGGCGAGCGAAAAACGGGCATTGTTGGGCGGAATAGAAATATCACGGCGAATGAGTGCCGGATGGTCACATAAGGAAGAGCAAGTCCGCTTCCGCGGACGGGGATAGAGGAACGCTATGATTCTTCTCGCGAAAATCGGGGTTGGCGTCTTAGGGACCGCGGTGGTTGCAGGTGCGGCCCTTTCCAGCGAAGGCTTCATCGCAATCAAGGTCCACGAGAAGCAGGCCAACGGTACGCACTTGAGTCTCATTGTTCCCGCGGCCCTGGTCCCCGCGACTTTGCACTTTGTGCCCAAACACAACCTTAAGGACGCCGCGCGCGAAATTACCCCATACTTGCCGGTCATCGATGCCGCCATCCCTGCCTTGGAAGACTGCCCGGACGGAGTCCTGGTGGAAGTCAAAGACACCGGCGAACACGTACTGATTCAAAAATCGGGAGGATCGGTCATTATCGACGTCAACGACCACGACGACTTGGTGCACGTCTCCGTGCCGCTCCGTGCCGCACAAAGCTCGATCCACCAGATCGCCGAAGCCAACGAAACCATGTAGGAATTTGTACGAGGACGGACAATCCCCTCTGACCCAACTGACTACCTCAGCCGCGCCGCATTCTCTTGTCCATTCACCGCTTGCCAGCGCCCGTTTCGCAGGACAAAGACGTCGGTGAACATGGTACGTTCCAGTTCCTTTCCGCTACCGTCAGCAGCGATGACAGAGCCGTTGACAACCGCCACATCGCCGTAGAACCGCACCTGGAATTTGTCGAATTCTGCGAGGCGACCGGCTGGCTGAGGATGCTTCCCGAACCAGTCGATCTGCTCCTGCTTTGTCAGGAAGTGATCTGCGGCGATCACGTGAACAAAGTCCGGCCCTAGGATGCGCTCGAGCGTGGCGGCATCCTTGGCATGGAGCCACTGGTTTTCCAGTTGGGTGATGGTTGCACGATCGCTTGTGCGGTCGTTCTGGTCTTGGGCAAAGGCCGGAACGCTCAAAAGCAGTAAGACAAGGGTGAAAGAGATTCGAATCATAGCTGTATCTCGCGGCCCATTCACCCGGAGGTCCGCTCAGAGAATTCGGGCCAGTTGAGCGATCAAGTAGTCCCCGTAATCAGGATCCTTCATTGAGAACTCCCCCTTCTGAATCGCTTGATTCAGATTCAGGAATAGCTCAGCATCACCGTTGCCGAAGAAAAGCTTTAGAACCCACCAATGTCCAGGAGTAGCACCGAATCCATTCTGTTCCTTCGACATGTTCTCGCCCAAAACCACATATTCGAATGGGATCGATGACGCGCGGGTTATTTTTTTAGGAATTTGTTTTGCCTCGAGTACGCTTGCGAGGTCACTGAGAATCGCGGCACGATCGGATCCCGGTTCCGGAAGAAATCTGCCCTTTCCAACCTCAAAATTCTTGGCCGTGGAGCTTGCCGGATCAAGCTGTATGCGAAATTTTGTGGTTTTCCCGTGAGCCGTGTAGGTGGCGATGAATTCACGGTTCTCCTGAACTCGGTCAATATCAAAACCCAGCGAGCCTGGGTCCGCAAAGTGGGTTTCTGGTTCGGGTAACTTCTGAACAAACTGGATCGACCTGTCGCAGCCTGCAACCACCAGCAAAGAGGCCGCAATTGCGAGACGACCAACAGGTGCCATGGCCTCTATTCCTCTTCTTCCTTCACCTCTCCGCGCTCGGCTTTGGCCTTCTCAACAATCTTCTCCTGAATCTGCGACGGGACGATGTCGTAGTGATGCATCTCCATATTGAAGCTTCCGCGCCCCTGGGTCATCGAGGTCAAGTCAGCTCCGTATGTCAACATTTCGGCCATCGGCACCTCGGATTTCACGATGGTATTTCCGCCCTTGTTGTCCATACCCTGAATGCGGCCCCGGCGGGAGTTCAGGTCACCCATGATGGAACCGGCAAATTCGTCCGGAACCGTGATCTCAACGTGCATGACCGGCTCGAGCAAGGTGGGCTTGGCCTGTTCCATGGCTTTTTTGAAGGCGATGCGGCCCGCCATCTGGAAGGAGAGGTCGTTTGAATCCACGTCGTGGTAAGAGCCGTCATAGAGGACGACCTTGAAATCGACCACCGGATATCCTGCGAGATATCCGCGGCCAGCCGCGTCCTTAATACCCTTCTCAACCGCTGGAATAAAGTTCTTCGGAATCGCACCGCCAAAGATCTCATTTACGAACTCAAATTCGCCGCCTCGGGGCAGCGGCTCCATCTTGATCTTGCAATCGCCGTACTGGCCATGCCCTCCGGTCTGCTTCTTATGACGGCCTTGCACATCGGCACGCCCGCGAATGGTCTCGCGATAGGGCACTTTCGGCGCCTTCAGGTTCACCTCGGTGTGATAGCGCTTCTTGAGCTTGGAAACGGTAACTTCGATATGCTGCTGACCTGTGCCTGCAATCAGGAACTCCTTGGTTTGAGCATCGCGGAAAAAGCGCAGCATGGCATCTTCTTCCATCAACTTATGGATTCCCGGGCCAAGCTTATCTTCATCAGCCCGGCTCCTCGGCTCGATGGCAAACGTAATCGCCGGCTCTGCCAGCTTCACATGCGGATACTGAATAGGAGCGGCCTTATCGCCCAGTGTGTCTCCGGTTAGGGTGTCTTTCAGCTTCGCCACCGCTCCCACATCTCCGGCATGAAGCTCAGGAACCGGAAGCGCTTCCTTGCCTTGCATCACCGCAATGCGCGACAGCTTTTCCTGCGTGCCGCGCGCGTAGTTCACAAGTGTTGCATCGTTCCTCAGTACGCCGGAAAAGATCTTGAAGTAAGAAATGCGTCCTGCGAAGGGGTCGGAAACAGTTTTGAAGACGTATAAAGAAACTGGTTCGGTATCGGATTCTTTTCTCGAGGGCGGCTCACCGTTGCCGGAGGTGACTTCGCCGCGGATAGCCTCGTGCTCGATGGCAGTAGGGGTGAATTCGACAATGAAGTCCATCACCCGGTCGGCGCTGACGTTACCCAGACCCGAGGCGAACAGCACCGGGAAAATCCTGTCCTCGCGGATGGCGTTGTGCAGAGCCGGAACCAGGTCTTGTTCCGACAGGGTGCCCGCCTCGAAAAACTTTTCCATCAGGGCGTCATCGCCTTCTGCGACCAGCTCAACCAATTTTTCGTGGGCCTCCTGCGCTGCATCTTTCAGGTTGGCTGGAATTTCCGATTCCTTGCCTTTACCATTGCCTCCAAGCTCGTAGGTGTAAGCCTTCATCCGGACCAGATCCACCACTCCGGAAAAACTCTTCTCTTTCCCAATCGGCAGTTCCAGAGGAATGACGTTGCGTCCGAAAGCACCCTGCACCGATCCTAGGACACGCTCGGCATCGGCCCGATCTCGGTCCATCCGGCTGGCGACAATGACGCGCGGAGTTTTGTATTCTTCGCAGTCGTTCCACACCTTCTGGGTAACGACTTCGACCCCGGCTACGCCATCGACGACCACGATGGCAGCGTCGATGACGGGCAACACCATCTTCGCTTCGTGGACGAACATGTTGAATCCGGGCGTGTCAAGAAAATTGATCTTGGTCTGGCCCCATTCAGCGCACGCCAGACCCGCCGAGATCGACATTTTCCGTGAGATTTCTTCGTCGTCGTAATCGGTGGTGGCGGTGCCGTCGTCCACCCGGCCCAGCCGCTGTGTCGCCCCGGCGGTATAAAGTGCGGCGGAGATCAGTGAAGTTTTGCCTGCGTGCCCATGCCCTACAACCGCAACATTCCTAACGTTTTCGCCTGTATAGACCCTCACGGAATCTCCTTTCGAGGAAGCCCCAAACTCTACCACAGCGATATGGCAGGCTCAACTCAGGAAGCCTCGGGTGCGGCCTATAAAGGTTGCGATGAGCAGTCCTCGACAAGCCGGGATTCGAGTCGTTGTCTAGCAGGCGGATGCAACCTTTTTCGTGGATGCGAATCGGTACCCCCGGAGACGCCATGTTCCCTCAACTCGCCCGCTTCACCGACCTCGGCCTGCTGCTCTTGCGATGGATGGTCGGCATCGTCTTTTTCACCAGTGGCTGGAGCCATCTGAAAGACCCGGCCGGTCGCAGTCAGAGCATCGGCATGAGCAAAGGCTTCACTGTATTTCTCGGGCTGGCCGAGGTCGCGGGCAGCCTCGGCGTCATCTTTGGCGTTCTCCCGCAACTGGCTGGCAAGCGGACTGATTCTGCTCATACTGGGCGCTATCCAGAAGAAGATTTTTGTTTGGCACACTGGGTTCTGGGGCGAAAAAACCTTCGGTTGGCATTACGACCTCCTGTTTGTGGTCATGTGCCTGTCAATCCTTTTCACCGATCGCGGACGTTATGTTTTGCTCAAGTAGCGTGTGATTCGTTCCCTGCTGCGGTAACCAAGAAGGTTACGAATCATTCTTACAAAAATTGGGAAAAAGGTCCTTGAATACTGCTCCATGTGGCGGAGGCTGGCAAACAATAGGCTCGTTCGGACGAGAGGAGTGGCCGTAGTCTCTCGACATGGGCGGTCCCCCTCGTTCCCTGGATTACGATCTCCTCCGTGATTCGCCGCCTGTAGGGGGAACCGAGAACGACACGAATCATCCTTACAAAAAGTGGGAAGACGCCGCTTGAACATTGCCCCATGAAGGGGGAGGCGGGCAAGGAATAGGCTTTGCGGGGGTAGGAAGTGGGCTGTGTAGTTAGATATGAGCCGTCGCCTGCTCCCGCCGCTTCCCTTGGATTTCGATGTAGACATTGACCAGCGATACTGCGGCCGGCGTCACTCCCGGAATCCGCGACGCATGCCCGAGTGTCCGCGGCCGGATCTTGATCAGCTTCTCTTGCATCTCCCGCGAGAGCCCGCTCACTGATCGATAGTCGAACCAGTCGGGAATATTCCGCTGTTCAGCCTTTTTCAGCCTTTCAATCGCGCGCTGCTGTTGCTGCAAGTAGCCCTCGTATTTGATCTCGGTCTCGACCGCCTTAAGTTCGTTGCGCACGGAGGAGGGAAGGACGCTTATCGGTCGCCGGCCCTCAGCCTGGTGGAAGAAATCAGCCGCCAGCTTCTCCAAGACTGGCACCAAATATTCAATTGTGATCTCCGGCCGCTTCAATAGCTGTGCGAGCGTTTGCCCAACGGCTCCAGAAAAATCAAAGCCCTGGGGGAGAGAGGCCTCATGCGTTTGATCAGCTTCCGTTTCTGGGTGCGGCCTAGGACCTGCGGTTGACGGCGGTTGAGCGGAGAGCGCCGAGTTCTGAATGTCTTGCGCCATCTCCGAGGTCAGTCGCGCCTTTTCTAGCACTTGTTTCATGCGCCCCTGACGCTCTTGCTTCGCCAGATGATCCGTCCAGGCTTCGTCGGAAATAAGGCCCACGCGCCGACCGTGTGGCGTCAACCGCCGATCAGCATTGTCGATACGCAAGTGCAGCCGGAACTCCGCCCGGGAAGTAAACATCCGGTAGGGCTCGTTGGTACCTTTCGAAATCAGATCGTCAATAAGAATCGCCGTGTACCCTTCTGTCCGATCAAGAATCAGCGGCGCTTGAGCTTTGACTTTTAATCCGGCATTGATCCCAGCCATCAGTCCCTGACATGCGGCTTCCTCATAACCCGAGGTCCCGTTGATCTGCCCTGCCAGGAAGAGGCCAGCGATCTTCTTTGTTTCGAGCGTTCTCTCCAACTCTGTGGGATCAATCGCGTCGTATTCGATCGCATACCCCGGCCGCAGCATTTCCGCCGTCTCCAGGCCGGGCACCGACTTGAGGACTGCCAGTTGCACCTCGACCGGCAACGATGTACTCATCCCATTTACGTAAATCTCATGCGTGTTCAGGCCTTCTGGCTCCAAGAACAGCTGGTGGGTGGCCTTATCCGGGAACTTTACAATCTTGTCTTCAATCGAGGGGCAATACCTAGGCCCAATCGATTGAATCTGTCCGCTGTACATCGGCGAGCGGTGAACGTTCTCGCGAATCATCCGGTGTGTCTGTTCGGTCGTCCACGCGATGTAGCAGGGAACTTGCGAGTCATGGTGGGTCACCCGTTTCGTTCGGAAGCTGAACGGTGTCGGATCGGGATCGCCGGGCTGAGCTTGGAACTTCGACCAGTCGATGGTGCGCCCATCGAGACGCGGCGGTGTGCCGGTTTTCAGCCTGCAGCCACGCAATCCGAGCTTCTTTAGAGCTTCGCCGAGCAGGATCGCCGGCGGCTCACCGGATCTTCCCGCCGGGTACTGCTGTTCTCCGCAATGAATCAGTCCATTGAGAAAAGTCCCGGTGGTAATAATCACGGCTTTCGCGGCGACCGTACGTCCATCGCGCAGCTTGATTCCGAGCACTTGTCGGGAACACACACTGAGGTCATCCACAGGGCGAAGTTCGTCCACAATCAGATCCGCCACTTCCGCCTGCTTGATTTGGAGATTTGCCTGCGACTCCAATACCTCTCGCATCTTAAGGCGGTAGGCTTGCTTGTCGCACTGCGCTCGTGGCGACCATACGGCTGGCCCTCGCGAGGTATTCAGCAGCCGGAACTGGATACCGACCGCATCCGTCACCTCGCCCATAATTCCGCCCAAAGCATCAACTTCGCGCACCAGGTGTCCCTTGGCGATTCCTCCGACCGCGGGATTACACGACATCTGTGCAATCAAGTCCACATTGAGCGTGTAGAGTGCAGTCTTTAAACCCATGCGCGCGCAGGCCACGGATGCCTCGCAGCCGGCATGTCCGGCTCCGACCACAACTACATCGAATTGCTCGGTAAATAGCATGCAAATGAGCTTGGTCTCGCCGATCTTGCGAGATGCTGGAGCTAGAGGACTCCAAACCTCAACCCGCTCCTGTAATTCTAACAACTCCGCCCTGGGCTACCACTGCACTCACAAGCACGTCCTGCAAACCTCGATGGGTCCCGTCTTGCACGGAAACCTACACCCCTCGTACTATGAACTCACTCATCCGGAGGACAACATGACTTCGCAGGAATTCGCTCAGCAATTGGACATGCGCGTCGCAAAGTACGACCTGCTTTGCCATCCTTTTTATAAGGCTTGGTCTGAGGGCAAACTGACTCCCAGCGATCTCCGCGAATACGCCCACCAGTACTACCATCAGGTGGACGCGTTTCCCGCCTACCTCGACGAGTTTGCCGCACGCCTCCCTCATGGACACCTTCGCCAGGCCGTTCTCGCCACTCGTGACGAAGAGTCCGGTGCTGACGGCTCGCGCCCCCACGCCGAGCTTTGGCTTGATTTCGCCGAGGGCATGGGTGGAAGCCGCAACGTCGATGCGCCGCCCCTCGCTGCAGTCAAAAATCTGATCTCCCATTTCCACGACGTTGCTCGTGAGGGAGCACCCGAGGAAGCTCTGGCTGCCTTCTACGCCTACGAATCGCAGGTTCCGCGCGTGGCCGCAGAGAAGGCTCGCGGCCTTCGCGAGATTTACGGCGCGGACGAGAGAACGTACGGTTACTTCACCGTTCACACAACGGCTGACGTTTATCACTCGAACGTGTGGCGCAATCAGCTCGAGCGGATCGTCGAAGACAATCCGGTAGCCGAACAGCACGCGCTTGCGGCCGCCGAAAAAGCGGCCCAGGCACTGTGGAATGCCCTTGACGGCATCGAAGCCATGCGGACGTCTAGGGCGGCCTAGGCGACGTCTCGCGCTCAGGGCTGACTCAATATTCCGGTCCCCTGCCATATGTGGAACCAGCAAGCAGATGGCATGCCAACGGGGCTGCTCAAATCGTGTGTGAGATCTTTTCCCTAAGGAATGGAAGGACGCCGTTGCCTCCCTCAAGCAGAATGGCAGCAAGGATCCCACCTCCACTTACCTCGATTTCGAAAGTCTGCCTCCAAAAACGAACGAACCGCTCCTGTTGTATTCTTGACTCACTCCATCCCTTCAGGGTCATAGGCAATGATGTCCAATCAAACCACACCGGAACCGCACCGCGAAACGCGCTCCAATGAGTCTTTCGGCGATATCCTTAAACAATTCGAACGCAATCAATCCACACAAAAATCAGAGGGCTGGCGCGAAGCCACCGTCATCTCCGTGACCGCAGACTCGGTGGTCCTCGATGTTGGATTCAAGACGGAAGGTGTTCTCTCGATCGGTGAATTGCGCGGCGAAGCCGTACAGCCTGGCGACAAGATGAAGGTCGCCATCAAAGGCCGCGATCCCGAGGGCTACTACCTGCTCACGCGCGCCAAGATTTCGCGGCCCACCGACTGGGACGCCTTCGAGAAGGCTTTCAAAGAAAAATCCACCATTCTTGGAACCGTGACTGGCGTTGTAAAAGGCGGCGTCAGCGTGGATGTGGGCGTTCGAGCCTTTATGCCGGCTTCACGAAGCGGTGTTCAGGATGCGGCCGATTTGGAAAAACTGGTCGAGCAAGAGATCCGCTGCCGCATCATTAAACTCGATGTCGCTGACGAAGACATCGTGGTAGACCGTCGCGTGGTTCTCGAAGAAGAAGAACGGACGGCCAAACGCCAGCGGTACTCGGAGTTGAAGGAAGGCGATACGGTCACGGGAACTGTCCGCAGCCTCACCGACTATGGTGCTTTCGTTGACATCGGCGGAATGGACGCACTCCTCCACGTCAGCGACATTTCCTGGGGGCGCGTGAACTCCCCCGCAGATGTGCTCTCGGTTGGACAGGAAGTCGAGGCCAAGATCCTCAAGCTCGACACGGCCAAACAAAAAGTCTCTCTCGGTCTGAAACAGCTCCAACCTCACCCCTGGGATGCCGTTCCCGGCAAATACAAAATCGGCGAGCGCGTGAGAGGCACCGTGAGCCGTCTGGCGGATTTCGGTGCCTTTGTAGAACTAGAACCCGGAGTCGAAGGCCTGATTCACATCTCCGAGATGTCCTGGGTAAAAAAGGTTCGCACCCCGGGTGACTTGGTCAAAGTCGGCGAGATCGTTGAGGCCATCATTCTGGGGATCAATCCCGGGGAAAAACGCATCTCTCTTGGCCTGAAGCAGGCGCTCGGAGATCCCTGGGCGGACGCACAACGTAAGTTTCCCTTGGACTCGATCGTCGAAGGCCCAGTGGTCAGCCTGCAGAAGTTCGGCGCCTTCGTGCAGGTGGCAGAGGGCATCGAAGGGATGGTCCATGTGAGCGACATCAGTGCCGAAAAGCGCGTGAATCACCCGTCCGATGTTTTCAAAATCGGCCAGGTAGTCAAGGCACAAGTACTCGCCATGGATGTCGAAAAGCGTCGACTCAAGCTGGGAATCAAGCAGATGGTACCCACCAGCATCGACGAGTACCTGGCGGAGCGGAAGGTGGGAGACATCGTCAGCGGCCGCGTGGCCGAAATCTCTGGCAACTTCGCAACCGTTGAACTCGGCCAGGGCATCCGTGCAGTCTGCCGAGCCGGCACAACCTCTCGAAACGCAAACTCCGGCGACCAGCAATCCCGCGGAACCGCCGACCTGCAATCGTTAAGTTCGATGCTAGCAGCCAAATGGAAGTCCGGATCCGTGACCCAAGCCGCCACCTCAGATCTGGCGGCAGGCCAAATCCGCAGCTTCAAGGTGATCCAACTCGACCCCGGGACCAAGAAAATCGAGGTCGAAATCGCCTGAAACGTCGTTCGGTTCAGCTAGCCTGCTCAAGCCGCATTTGGGTGTAAGGCGGGGGTACGGGCGCCACGAAGCAAGCTCTTCCGTCCTCCCCCATCGATGTACCATTACCCAGTGCATGCGCTTTGCCGATCCGTAGTCCGCTACGCTCAGACGCACGCCCTTCTCGCTCCCGGAGACCGGGTCGGTGTGGCCGTGTCGGGAGGCGCCGACTCGGTCGCTCTCCTCAGAATCCTGCATGAAATGCGCGATGAGCTGGGTTTGGTGCTTTCCGTAGTTCACCTGAACCACAGCCTTCGCGGCGAAGAGTCGG
>Ga0068868_100004054_pt1 | contig 10210 bp, 6 predicted proteins | sample KBSMisM42_FD_64660 | JGI IMG/M metagenome (GOLD analysis project Ga0068868, IMG submission 64660) | Miscanthus rhizosphere microbial communities from Kellogg Biological Station, Michigan, USA - KBS Miscanthus M4-2 | ecosystem: Host-associated > Plants > Roots > Rhizosphere > Soil ...
AGCCTGGTTGATAATAGCAGGATTTTCATCCTTCATGGACCAATCTTTTTGGTATTGTGGTTGCGTAAAGTAATTCAGGGAAAGCAGAGCCAAGTTCCAATCCCTGCGCAGACGAAAACGTTCCAGCATGTACGCAGGACGGCTAAAGAGGATTCAGTACAGGTTGAAAGACCTGACCATCGAACAGCTCAATGAACTGCTCGTACATGAAACACTTCGTTTATTGGACTTACTTGCCACCAAAAATCTACATGGTATAGAGTATCGGAACACAAAGCAAGAAGTGGAATGTATCCAGGAGGCCATAACGAAAAAGAGGCGTGGAAGGTAAAAGCGGCAGTACAGCTTGCATAGTTTTTGTTGATGTTGGAATACTGTCTCAGGCAAATTAAATAGACTCTAAAGCCATGTACGACGATCAAAATAATGAACGGGCTATACTTATCGACATGTTGTCAGAGGAAACCGCAAAGCTCACTCAATTGGTGGCCGAGAGACGTTTTGCTGAAGATTATCAAAAGTGTAAAATCCTCATTAAAGCCCTCACCAAAGAAATAGGGGCTCGCCAAAACTGGGATGCCACTGAGAAGCAGCAATGATAATGGCGTGTAGATGTGAGGAAATGTTTCCCACCTCTTGAAGGTTAGCCCTTAAAAACTCTTTTGGACGGAAATGTTCAGCTTATCCTAATAAAAATTTGGCACCCCGCTATTCCTCCTCAATCAACTTATTTTAATAAAGGAATTATGTTTAAGGCTGGATTTGATCGGGCCCTATTTTATAAATATAAGTCACGGGCTCTTTCGGCTAAACCCAATTACAAGTCTTGCGTTTTTTTGTGGATAGTAAGCATCATCATCTTACGAAAAAGAAAGCGCCAGGATTGCCTGACGCTAACAGTAGACGGTGTCTTGAGCTTTAATTTATTGTAAATCTAAACCTTTCACTCGCAACAGTGATTTGACAAAAGTCAAAAATAAAACCGGTAATACACTGTAGTCCAGGTTAGGTTGCATTTTTCTAAACAAACGTTTTTATAACTGAAACCTGCAAAATAAAAAACGGCATTGTGAAAAGCAAGGCTTCTCCTCACTGGAAAGGAGTATTTAAAAATTCCGAAAGCCCCGTCATTCCATGTTGTTTTATTACTCCAGCGGTTCGAAACTCAAATCTTTTACCGGGTAAAACTAATTTTGATTGTTGGTGCGGTTAATTGAAAAAGAAAGGTTGTCGAATCCGAACACCAACAATGGGCACGTAAGAAAGCAAAGTTTTAGAAATTTAGACTATTAATCGTGACGGTAATTGCATGCCGATAAAGAGACTTCTATATCACTACTCTTTCTTTATAGTTTCTTCTATTTTATTTCTATTTGAAGCCGCTAAAATTGCCAGAAACGAATGGGGTGGCGACTTCTGGACTCATTCGGCCGTTGTCCATGAATTATCCTTTCATCTTCTTCATCCGAAAAACCCAATAATCAAATCCGATATTCCTCATGCATTTTACTCGCCTTATTCACTATTAGTAGCTTCGTTTGCTTCGTTAACCCACATCAACGCTATTCGTGCTTTAGAGATCTTTGCTTATTTCAACCTGGCGTTTTTCCTGGTTTCATTTTACCTTTTCGCCAAATCGATTTTCAAGAATCATCACCAACTGCGGGCATGCGCAAGCCTTGTACTGATGCTATTGTTCTGGGGGGCCGATCCCCCGGGCTGGAGCGGTTTCTATCATTTCATTGTCTTAAAGGACGTCTTACCATATCCTTCGACGTTTGCCATGTCTTTATCATTTTTCACTTTATCAATACTGTCAAGAAAGCCATCCCTGAATTTCTTCCAAAGCGTTTTCGTCATCATCCTCAGCAGTGTGATCTTAATTACACATCCGACAACCTTTGTTTTCTTGTTTCTCACCACGATCGTTCTCTATCGTTCGCTTCACTCTTTTTCAATTCAGGTAACGTTAGCAAAAACCGCAGTTGTAATGCTTCCTTCTTTGCTACTGTGTTTGTTATGGCCTTATTTCAATATTGTTGATCTTTTCACAGGAGATAATGCGATCTTCCACCAGGAATCGAAAGTATTATACCAGGACATCCCTGGAAAAGTCTGGCCGGCTGCATTGGCATTGCCAGCATCGGTATGGTTCAAAAAGGACCGCGTTCTTAATTTTCTCTCGTTGTCCATTGGGATGATGCTGGTTGTGTACGCAGCAGGTGATCTGACGGGTAAGTATGGATTGTCAAGACTGCTTTCTCCAATAATGCTGGATGCCCAGCTCCTTATCAGCTATTTTCTTTTCTACCTGCGTACGGCAAACAGAAATTTATTCAACGTGTACCTCGTTTCATGTCTTGCAGTCTTATTTCTGTGTGTGTACATTAACCGTACGTCATTGATAACGACACTGGATCTATTAAAGCCAAGACAAACACATTATTATTCGAGGTATTCATTCTTGTCAAAAATAGTAGACAGATATGATCTTATTCTATCGGACACGAATTCCAATCAATACATTCCAACATTTTCGGGTAAGGTCGTGGCATTCAAGAGTCCGCTGTACTGGGTAAATGACATTAATGAAAGAAAGACTTCGGTAATTTCATTTTTCACTCCTTCCGCACCAGATACACTAAGGCAGATAATCATTAGCAGATACCATCCGGATTATCTATTGATAGACCAGGCCTCCAAACTCACAGATTCTACCCTGCTTTGGTTAAACAGAAGTGGACGTGTCATTTATGCAGAAGATGAATTATTGTTAATTAGTTTAAAGCACAAATAGAGGATTGCTTATAAAAACGCAACCGTTGAAATAACATTGTTGCTGCACAAGATGAATGAGCAAATCGTTGAAGAGACGGAAAAAATACACAGACTAACAAGCTATACAAGGTATGACAGTCAAGCTAAAAATGAGGCCAACTAACTCAGTACGGTGAGAGATATATCAGGCCCTCCTCCCGACGGATAAGACGAAGATCACTTTTAACTGATAAAAGAAGTGCCTGGGCTATCCGACAGGCTCCCATGATCCGCAAACATCAGATAAGAGCGTGATAGAATCCCTCTACCTTTCTTGCAACGGATGTGAAGCCGAGGCTCGTGTGCAACATTCTTGAAGTTTCTATTTGCAGCTGTCGGAAATATTGTTAAAGAATAATTTAGTTTCACCATCGACGAGGACAAACCTGACTATTTGCGTAAAGGTTATTTGTTCGCCGCCGTCGGACGTAAATTTCAGCCTATAATGAATCCTGGATGTTGTGTTACCTAATAAATCCTCCTTTACGGTAGCTACTTGTTTAATACCACCACGAAAAGTTTTGCCGCTTCGTTCGCCTGTTCCGGTTGCTTTCAAGTCAATATCGTAATTCAGATAATGACCATTATAAAAACTTTCTTTTATCGAATAAGTTACCGTGCCGGTCAGGATGATATTTTCTTGCCGACAGCTGTCAAAATAATTTCCATGGTATACATCCGTTGTTGTTGAATGGCTAAAGCTTTTTTTATTGACTGATGCTGCTATTTCAGTAGCGGTGGTTTTGTCGGATGAGTTTTTTGTGCACGAACTAAAGGATAGGATCAGCAGTCCGAATAATAAATTCTTTTTCATTTTTGATTATGTGTAAATAAATTGTATTGATCAGTATTCCTTAGGAGGGCAGCAAACCCGCAGCGCACGGTCCAATATTATTATGCACATGCCGGTTCGTATTGTATTTTAAAATGGTTCTCTCTACGATAAATGAACAATTTTTGTGCAAACTTTTTTTAAACGATTGTGCATGACTAACAAAGAGGGAATGGGAAACCATTTCCCCAAGTTCACCTATTTCAATCAAGAGGACTCGCGTCTAAAAATGTGCTTAGGGTCCTTTCAATAAAAAGAGCCTGGGGCTATCCGACAGGCTCCGACCATAGTATAACATGGTTAAAATAATCAGACCTAATCGAAAAAGGAATGATCGAGATTTGGAGTTACTAATTAAATAAATTAAAGAAAGGAAAGATACAGTGGTACTAAAATCCTTTATTTGACCGAACATCCCGGCAATACAAATAAATATTGCAGAACCGGGGAGAGGATGAAAAGTTTTGTTTCTTCCGATGGAATTGTATTTAGATCAACTCCATTCATAGACACAATTCGTCAAGATAAAAGCCAAGAAAGGCTCCCCGAATACCTGAGAGCCTTTCTCCAACATGAATGGTTTGATACCCTATAGGCAACAATAAGAAGGACTTCTTTTGTCGCAAAGCCAAGGTATGTTATCTCTTTTTTCAACCAAAATCTGATTGTTACATTTTTGTGATGATGATTTAGATAAATTTTTAATTCATTTTTGATCGAAGGCTAACGGAATTATGAATTTATAATTTAAAAAAGATTTTCTTTTTGTAGAGGAAATAACATAAACACCACTCAAGCATAAAAACAATTATGCAGCTCATTGCTGAGCCAAGAGCGAGGGAGACACCAGCTATGTTTAATAATTGGCCAACTAGAATTTCCATGTACCCATTCAGCCACTTATCACCAATAAAAATAAAAAAGAGATAAATGAATATGGAGTTCATTCCAACAACAATAAAAAATTTCAAATTGTTTTTGTGATTCCGCACATCGATCCATTCATAACAAAGGGCCAAAATGATTAGCGTTATGCCGCCCGTCACCAAAACGAAAGAGCTAGTAGAGATCCATTTTAGCATGGGTGTAATAGCTGTTGTATCAAGGGTAAGCCCGATTATGATGGCCAGTGCACCAAACGATACCAGGTTCGTAACCTTTTTTCTGGCGTTTTTGTTGGAAAACAGTAATTGACCCGCCATTACTCCCCAAATCGTGTGCGCTCCGCTTGAGATAAAATTTATAAAGTTGGTCTTATGATCGAGGTCGATTTTAATACCCAGACTTTTATTAATAAAGGTTCCGAAATTATGGAACTCAACAAAGGGTTGATCATATCCCGGGATCTGAATGACACGGAATAGGATCTCAGGAATCAAAAGGCATAGAACACTTGCCGTTAACTGCACCCAGAAGGGCTGATTGATTATTGAAAAGGCCATCAATGTTGTAAATGCGAGTTGAGTAAGTACATTACTTAACTGCCAATTGAGATGCTGATCTCGTACTGAATAAATCAAAATTCCCCAGAAAAGCAACCAGAAGCTTCTTCGGAGTACTTTCAAAAAAGAATGTTTTTTCGAATATCCCAACTGCTGTTGTTTTTTGTATGACAATGCCATAGCAACTCCAGCCATTGTCATAAAGGCCGGTAATACTGTATCCCAAAAGGTTAAGCCATGCCAATCAGAGTGTTCAAACTGGATAGAAAGCAATTGTGTAAAGGAACCGGGTGCGGCATCGTAGAGCTTGATGAAGAAACCCGTCTCTCCTATCATCAAAGCCACCATAATCAATCCGCGCAAAAAATCAAGTGATAAAAGACGTTCTTTGGCCTTTTCATTCATTGACTTTTCGGCAGCTTTATATGTTTCGCGGACCTCTGAACTTTTATCTATATAGATAGAGTCCATATTTTTAAAGATATAGTTGAGTGCGGAAACTATTTTTCATTGTGTATAAATGCGACAAATGTCGTGTTGTAAAAAAATCAAACGCATCCTGAAAGCCAGCCAAATTAAAAAAGAGAACCAGGATAATATTCTGAAAACGCTCTTACAAGCTACGAAATAGCATCAATATCATTGCCATAATAAAAATAATGAGAAATTTTTTCGGTATTTTTTCACTTTAAACGTAGAGGATAAAAAATTCAGGAATGATATGGACGAAACGCATTCATTCTTTTACACGATTTCGGTTATTGCCAAGAAAGTAAATTCATTTTTAAGAAATGAAATGGGAAAATTTACTAGTGTTTTGGCTTACGCATTCATATTTTTCAATGCGCCCGCAGTTGCGCAAAATAGTATAGACACTTCCGGGATTGGCAAAAGCACCGGAATTCTCCCAAATGTTTTTACCGAAGCTCATGGTGATCTCGTTGAAAGCAAACTGAGACAGGAAGCCATTTTGCGATTTGCCTTGCTCCAGTTACCACACACAGAAAATGAATGGGATAAATACAAAACCAGCCTTAAAAATGAGATCATAAAAAAAACCGGTGCACTCGTTCATCAGGACCTGCCATTGAATCTGATTGAGACCGGAAGTTTGAGAATGAAAGGTTATACAGTTAAAAACATTGCCTTTCAAACAAGACCGGGCATATATGCTACGGCTAACTTGTATGTTCCAGATGGAGACGGAAAATTTCCTGCTGTAATTGTAATGATGGGTCACTCTTTGGAGGGTCGGTTATATGATAAATACCAGGCAGTAGGGATTACGTTGGCATTGAACGGTTATGTCAGTCTTTGCATTGACCCATGGGGCTCAGGGGAAAGAACCACTATTCATGGCGTTTTTGAAGATCATGGAGATGAGAATAATCTTGGTTTTGCATTAATGGATATTGGTGAGTCGTTAATCGGTATGTTGATCACCGACAATATTCGGGGCGTGGATCTTCTATGCTCTCTACCTTACGTCGACACCAGTAAGATCGGCGCCACTGGGGCAAGCGGTGGGGGTAATCAGACGATGTGGCTTAGTGCGATGGATGAACGCATTAAAGCCGCCGTTCCGGTAGTGAGCGCAGGAACATTTGAAGCCTATATCATGCGTACGCCCTGCATTTGCGAGGTGTTGGTCGACGGACTAACCTTCACTGAAGAATCCGCAGTGCTCGCGTTAGTTGCACCGAGGGCCATCAAGATGTGCAATCATTTCAAAGATGATCTTGCAGCCTTTCATCCGCGCGAAATGTTGCGAAGCTACAACGATGCGAAATCGGTATTTGAATTGGCTGGAGCAGGAAATAACATTGCATATCAAACATTTGATCTTACCCATGGATATTGGCCTGAAGACAGGGAAACAATGCTCGGCTGGTTTAACCTTTATCTGAAGGGAATTGGTAATGGAAATCCTGTAAAAGAAATTTCATTCAATACCTTACCCATTGATCAACTGATGGTCTATGCAAAAGGCAAAAGAGATCCGCGGGTAGTAACGACCGAGGAATATTGCAAACAAAGAGGAAATGAATTAAAGAAAGCGTTTTTACACACCAACTCTTTTGATACAACAGCGAAGAGAAATGAGCTAAGAAAAATTTTAAGAGTAAATGAAGAGCCTGTGTTGAAAAAAGTACATGAGTATACGCAGGCCAACGGATGGAGGAGATTTGCATTGGAAACTGATGATAAACTTATCCCTGTAGTTGTTTATGCGCCGAAAAATTCAAAGCAATTTGTAATCCTCAGCAACATGGATGAAAAAGAAAATATTTCGGCAAACTTAATAGATAGTGTCATTAAAAAAGGTTCCGGACTGGCGGTGGTTGATCTTTCGGGTACAGGAGAGACTTCTTCTGTTACTTTATGTTCCCATGATACCATTGGAAGACTTCGCACATTAACAAAATCATCTTTGTGGCTTGGCAAAACTGTAATAGGTGAATGGGTTAAAGAGCTTGAGGTAGTTACTCAGTTTATTCGCAAAGAGTATAAGGAAACAAAACTCAGTCTTATCGGAAATAAAGAGGCGGGGCTTGCTGTTTTATTTCTTGCGGCGCTGAAACAAAATATAGAAGATGTTACACTGCAATCTGCTCCTGTCAGCTATCTGTTTGACAATCGAAAGTCCGTAGAATATTTTAGTACCGCTATCCACTTGCCGGGACTTCTTAGCTGGGGCGATGTTTCCCTGGTAGCAGCACTGAGTGGTAGAAATGTAACATTTATCAATCCTGTAATACGACGTTTCAGTGATGTTGTCTTATATTTCTCGCGATGTTGATTTTTATGCTTAACAACTGATCAGGGCGTTTAAAAAATTATTTTCATACTTAAACAAAGAATGAACAGAACAAGTTCGTCTTACCAAAAGCACTATTCTGGAAGTTTTTGAAAGGAAAAGGTACCTGATTTCGTTGCCATTTTACGTTATCTTCACTCCATCAAATTATCTGCATTGAAGACATTAGTGCATGCCTGGATTTGGTTACTATTGATATTTTTTTCCTCGTGTTTCGGCTCTCGTAACATCACACCAAATTACTCTGCTGAGAACTGGAACAGTTACGCGGGTGATAACACCAAAAGCCGTTATTCAACATTGTCGCAGATCAACACGCAAAATGTTGGTCAATTAAAAATTGCATGGACATACCGCTCGGGTGATCTCTCCGACAGTCTGAAAACAACCAATGAATGTAATCCTGTAGTAATTGATAGCGTTTTGTATGCTTCCACTCCAGGGTTAAGGCTTGTTGCGGTAAATGCGGCAACAGGCAAGGAGCTTTGGCGTTTTGATCCACTGCCGCCTGACGTTTTACAGGAAATGCGTGAAAAAGAAAAAATCGAGATAGTGCCAGGAACAGGCTCCTGGGTAAACCGAGGGGTGGTGTACTGGCAAAGCGGTAAAGATAAACGGATCTACTACAGCGCAGGTTTGTTTTTGTTTGCCATAAATGCAAGTACCGGGAAACTGATTCCATCTTTTGGAACAAGCGGTAGAATTGATCTTAGGCAGGGTTTGGGCCGCGACATAAAAGGACTTTCCTACAATTTAACAACGCCTGGTGTTATTTATAAAAATAATCTTATCGTTGGTTCCACGGTAGGTGAAGGTCCTGAACCTGCTGCACCGGGTTATGTACGCGCTTTCGACATACATACAGGAAAATTAATTTGGGTGTTTCATACTATCCCCCAGCCGGGTGAGTTTGGCAGTAACACATGGGGAACTGAATCATGGAAAAAAGCAGGAGGGGCAAACGCCTGGGCCGGCATGAGCCTTGATGAGATTCGGGGAATTGTATTTATTGCTACCGGTTCTCCTGCCTGGGACTTTTTCGGCGGTGACCGTCCCGGAGACAATTTATTTGCAAACTGCGTTGTAGCCATTAACGCTGCCACGGGCAAACGGTTGTGGCATTATCAAATTGTTCATCATGATATATGGGATAAAGACTTGCCTTGTCCGCCAAACCTTGTAACAATAATGCATAACGGTAAGAAGACAGATGCGGTGGCACAGGTTGGCAAAACAGGATATGTTTACGTATTTGACCGTGAAACGGGGAAACCATTATTTCCTATTGAAGAGAAACCGTTTCCCGTCTCTGATATTCGCGGTGAACATGCCTCACGAACACAACCGATACCGGTAAAACCAAAACCATTTGCCAGGATAAACCTTAGCGAACACGATCTCACCACTCTCGATGAAAAAGCACATGCATACGCATTGGAAGTTTTCAAAAAAAGCACTGCAGGTTTATTCAACCCGATCGGCATGCAACCAACTTTAATAGTGCCGGGCACTTTAGGCGGTGCAAACTGGAGCGGGGCCTCTTTTGATCCTGAAACAGGTTTGCTGTATGTAAATTCAAATGACTTGCCGGGCTTGATCGGATTGATTCCAAATGAAACGGGTAAACCATATCCTTTTAAAGGAACAGGTTATGGTCGCTTTTGGGACCCTAATGGCTATCCTGCTATTACGCCTCCATGGGGTTCTTTAACGGCAATAAATCTAAATACAGGCGATTTTGAATGGCAAGTGCCTCTCGGCGAATTTGAAGAACTCTCCCAAAAAGGGATTGCACCAACCGGAACACCGAATCTCGGAGGCAGTATAGTAACCGCAGGCGGCCTGGTTTTTATCGCTTCTACCAAAGATGAAAAGTTTCGTGCATTTGACAAGAAGACCGGCGCCGTTTTGTGGGAAACAAAATTACCAGCTGGCGGTTATGCTACTCCCTGTACGTATATGGTTAATGGCAAACAATATGTCGTTATTGCCGCCGGTGGCGGAGGAAAAATGAATACCAAATCGGGTGATTATTATTTATCCTTTGCATTGCAGTAAATGAAGCAGCTTATTAATAATTCGTTTGTTTGGTTTGGCAATATTTACGAAATTAATTTATCGGGGTTGTACAGGTTCTCTTTTTATTACTTTACTTAATCCAATTAAAATAATAGCATTGGACGGTGCGGGTTCAGTAATTGGTTTGGAATATTCTTGTTGAAGCGCCCGGTAATTCATAGTTCCATGCAAATTCACTTCCTTGATTTTTTTACCAAAACGTTTGTTCACCCACTCAAAGGC
>Ga0068868_100004060_pt1 | contig 10208 bp, 7 predicted proteins | sample KBSMisM42_FD_64660 | JGI IMG/M metagenome (GOLD analysis project Ga0068868, IMG submission 64660) | Miscanthus rhizosphere microbial communities from Kellogg Biological Station, Michigan, USA - KBS Miscanthus M4-2 | ecosystem: Host-associated > Plants > Roots > Rhizosphere > Soil ...
GCTGCCGGAGCGCTGGGTCGAGGCCGAGCAGGCGGCGCAGGCGGCGCTGGACGAGGTGCTCACCGGGGCCGAGATCTCCGAGCCCGCCCTCCATCGGGCCCTCGGCGCCGCCCACCGCGACGGTGACCTCGTCTACGCGAGCTCGAGCATGCCGATCCGCGACCAGGAGGCCTTCCTCGCCGCCGGCGAGACCGACGCCCTCTTCCTCTGCAACCGCGGCGCCAACGGCATCGACGGCCTCGTCTCCTCCGGGATCGGCGCCGCCCAGGCCAGCGGCCGCCCGACGACGATCGTCACCGGGGACCTCGGCCTCCTCCACGACATCGGCGGCCTTACGGCGCTGCGCGAAGTCGAGACCCCGGTCCGCATCGTCGTCATCGACAACGACGGCGGCGGCATCTTCCACTTCCTGCCGCAGGAGTCGGCGCTGGGCGGCGAGGAGTTCGAGGCGTTGCTCGGCACCCCCCGCGGCGTCGACGCCGCCAAGGCGGCCACCCTCTTCGATCTCCCGCACCGACGCCTCGAAGCGCTCTCCGATCTGCCGGATGCCCTCGCCGCTGGCACCGGCCTGATCGAGGTCACGACCGACCGCCAAGCGAACGTCGAGCTACACCGGCGCCTGGTAGGCGCGGTCGCCGCCGCAATTAGCAGCTGATCGGCCCGGCCTCACGGCCGAGACCCGGCTGCCAAGCGGCTCCGAGGACGGTCAGGTCCGGGGCGGTCAGGACTCGGGTCAGGCAGGTCCCGTCGACGTTGATCGACATCAGCTTGTCGCCTGCCTCCGGGTCTTCGTAGCCGTTTTCGAATACGTGCGATTTGGTGAACGAGAGGCGGTTTCCTGACGGATCCCAGCTGGGCCAGGCGAGGAGCCCTTTTCTTCGCAACACGAGGCGGGAGTGAGGAAAGTCCCCGACCGACGTAACCCGGAGCTCGTAGATCGGCTGCTTGCCATCGTCAGCCGCTCCCCTGCGCCAGTTCTTCCAGCGGATGAAAGCGACCTGAGACCCATCTGGTGAGAACATCGGATCTTCTGCTTCCCACGCCAGCCGCCGGGTACGCCCGCTACGAAGATCGATCGCCACCGCTTCCCACCCCCGCAGGCCATATGCAGCCGCGGCGAGGGTCGATCCGTCGGGCGACAGGGAATTCGGCACAACCGGGAAGCCGAGGCGCCACCGGGTTCGCTGCCTGACAGAGCCGCTGGCGAGATCCAGCGACCAAAGCGATCCCTTGAACAGATAGTTCTCCCGGCCGGGCAGCTCCTTGACGAACCGCGCCCGGGCGTAAATGACTGACTGCCCGTCGGGGGCGATCACCGGATCGCTGCCGCCGTCGAGGACCGCGCGGCGATAGAACCGCAGCTTGTCGCTGCCCACTCTGGCCACCGCAACGACCGGCCACTCTTCGTCGATACCTCGCGTAGCCAGCGCCAGCACGGCGCCGTCCGCCGACCAGGAGGGACGACTCGAACCAGGCTCATCGATCAGCGTCTGCGCAGACTCGCCGGCGGGGTCGATGGTGATCAACCGCGAACCATGCTCGGGGTCGAAGGTCACCACTCCGAGGCGCGGTCCGATCGGCGCCGCCGCCCATCCCGGCATCGAGAGGACAAGAAATACAGCGATCGCCAAACCCGATATGCGGCGGCTCATGCCGCGACCCTACTCAGCCAGCAACGGCAAAAGCGCCTCGAGCTTAACCTCGGTCTCGGCGAGCTCGGCGGCGGGGTCGGAGCCGGCTACTACGCCGACCCCGGCGAAGAGGTGGGCCTCGCGGTCGCGGAGGAGGGCGCTGCGGAGGGCGACGCAGAATTCGCCGTCCTCGGTTGCGTCCATCCAGCCGACGGGGGCGGCGTACCAGCCTCGGTCCATGCCCTCGAGCTCGGCGATCGCCGCGGCCGCGATGGGCCAGGGCTCGCCGCCGACTGCCGGGGTCGGGTGGAGGAGGCCCGCGAGCTCGATCGCCGAATGGGGCTCGGCGAGCTGGGCGATCACCGGGGTCGCCAGGTGCTGGATGTTCGCCACCTTGACGATCTCGGGTTCGGACCCCGACTCGACCCAGACCGCGTGCGGGCGCAGGGCGCGGACGATCCGCTCGGCGACGATCCGCTGCTCGCGGCGGTCCTTGTCGCTGCGCAGAAGCTGCTCGCCGAGGTGGTCGTCGACGGCGGGATCGGAGCTGCGGCGGGTCGAGCCTGCGAGGGCGACCGTGGAGACGCCGGCGCCGGAGCGGCGCACGAGGAGCTCGGGGCTGGCGCCGATGAAGGCCGCCTCCGGGGTGCCGCAGCAGAAGCAGAAGCAGGCCGGGAACTGCTCGCGCATCGCGCCGAAGACGGCGGCCGGATCGTGCGCCGCGGCGGCGCTGACGATCACCTCGCGGGCGAGAACCACCTTGCTCATCTCGCCGGCGGCGATCCGGGATGTGGCGCCCTCGACGGCGGCTTCGAACTGGCGCGGCGGCCGGGCGTTGCGGATCTCGGCGCGGGCGGTCGGATGCGGGTCGAGCAGCGGCAACGGCGCCTGCAGGCGCATTCCGGCGAGCCGCGAGGCCAGCGCCTCCCCCACCCGCTCGACGTCCTCGCCGGGCTGGACGACGGCGTTGACCGTGAGGAACGCGCTCCCCTCGCTGCGGCAGATCGAGACTTCCGGCAGCACCATCGAGGCCGGCGCCAGCGAGGACCAGGTCGGGGTCGCGCCGCCGTCGGCGTCGAAGGCGAAGCCGCCGAGCCAGACCGGGCCGGCCCCCGCCGGCAGGCCGCGCGGCTCCTCGACGATCGCATCGCCGCCGATCCGCAGGCACTCTTCGGCGACGTCGCCGAAGCGCCCGTCTCCCCGAGAGCTCGCCTCATGCGCCACCCCCAAGCCGGCGAGCGCGAACTCGCGATCCGGCTGCTCCCAGCAGAACCAGCGGTCGCTGGCCAGCCGCGAGGCGAACACCGCCGCGCAGGGGTCGGCGACCTCTACCTCGCTGGTGACGCTTACGAGGGTGCGTCGTCCCCGCCCGGCGGCCTTTTGCAGGGCGCCGAGGAGAGCCTCAGTCGTGACCACGGCCGATGGCGATCTCGCCAGTGCGGACCATTTCGACCAGGCCGTGTGGGCGGACCATCCGCTCGAAGGCCTCGATCTTGTCGGCGGAGCCGGTCACCTCGATCGTCATCGTCCGCCGCGCCACGTCGACGATTTTCGCCCGGAAGATCTCGGCGAACTGGATGATCTCGGCCCGGTTCTCAACCGCCGAGGAGACCTTGAACAGCGCCATCTCGCGGGCGACCGTCTCCTCCGGCTCCATGTCGCGGATCTTCAGCACGTTGACGAGCTTGTGCAGCTGCTTGGTCACCTGATCGATCGGGTGGACCGCGCCGTCGAGGGTGAGGGTGATGCGGGAGACGCTGGGGTCATCGGTCGGGCCGACGGCGAGGGTGTCGATGTTGAAGCCGCGGCGGGAAAACAGGCCTGCGACGCGCGCCAGCACGCCCGGTTTGTTCTCGACCAGGATCGAGAGGATGTGCTTGCGGCCGCTGAGCTGGCCGGAGATGTGGAGATCCTCGAGTTTGACCACCTGCGGGGTCCCGGCCTCCATCAGCTCACCGCCCCCCTTGGCGCCTCGACCATGTCGCGGGCGGCGTTGCCCGGCGGGATCATCGGATAGCAATTCTCTTCGCGGGCGACGCGGACGTCGAGCAGGACCGGGCCGTCGTGCTCCAGCGCCGCGACCATCTGCTCCTCGAGGTCGGCGCTGTTCTCCGCCCGCATGCCTTTGGCGCCGAAGGCCTCGGCCAGCTTCACCCAGTCGGGGCTCGAGCCCATGTCGACCGAGCTGTAGCGGCGGTCCCAGAACAGCTCCTGCCACTGGCGGACCATGCCCATGTAGCCGTTGTTCATCAGGAAGACCTTGACCGGGACGTTCTCGCTGACGCAGGTGGCCATCTCCTGGATGTTCATGATCAGGCTGCCGTCACCGGCGATGCAGACGACCTGCTCGTCGGGGCAGGCGACCTTGGCGCCGATCGCGCTCGGCAGGCCGAAGCCCATCGTCCCGAGGCCGCCGGAGTTGATCCAGCGCCGGGGCTTGTCGAAGCCGTAGTACTGCGCGGCCCACATCTGGTGCTGGCCGACGTCGGAGGTGATGATCGCGTCGCCCTGGGTCGCCCGGTGCATCGCCTCGATCATGAACTGGGGTTTGATCTCGCCGTTCTCGCCAGCCTCGTAGTAGAGCGGATGTGCGTCCTGCCAGCCGCGCAGGGTGTTCCACCAGTCGTCGAGGCGGCTGGAGTCGGTCTGCAGCGCCCGGTACTCGCGGGTCAGCTTCGGCAGTACCTGCTTGGCGTCGCCGACGATCGGGATGTGGGCGCCGACGTTCTTCGAGATCTCGGCCGGGTCGATGTCGATGTGGATGACCTTGGCGTGCGGCGCGAACTCGTCCAGTTTGCCGGTGATCCGGTCGTCGAAGCGGGCGCCGATACAGACAATCAGGTCGGCTTTGTCCATCGCGTGGTTGGCGGTCCAGGTGCCGTGCATCCCCAGCATCCCGAGCCAGTGCTCGTGGGTGGACGGGAAACTGCCGAGGCCCATCAGCGTCGAGGTGACCGGGAAGCGGTCGGAGCCGGCGAGCTCGCGCAGCTCCTCGGAGGCGTTGGCGTTGATGACGCCGCCGCCGGTGTAGAAGATCGGCCGGCGCGCGTTCGCCAGCGCTTTGGCGGCGATCCGGATCTGCTTGATGTTGCCCTCGGTCGAGGGCTTGTAGCCGGGCAGCTCGACCGGCTCGGTCCGCGGCTCGTAGTCGATGTCGGCGCGCGAGAGGTCCATCGGGATGTCCAGCAGCACCGGTCCCGGCCGGCCGGTCGAGGCGAGGTGGAAGGCCTCGTGGACGTACTCGGGGATCTGGCGCGGGTCGGTGACCGCGAAGGAGTGCTTCACGAACGGCAGCGTGGCGCCGAGGATGTCGGCCTCCTGGAAGCCGTCGGTGCCGATCAGCTCGGTCCGCACCTGGCCGGTGATGAAGACGGTCGGAACCGAGTCCATCATCGCGTCGGCGATCGCGGTGACGAGGTTGGTGGCGCCGGGGCCCGAGGTGGCGAAGGCGACGCCGACGCGGCCGGAGGCCTGGGCGTATCCCTCGGCGGCGTGGCCGCCGCCCTGCTCGTGGCGCACCTGGACGTGCCGGAACTCGGCGTCGACCATCGCGTCGTAGGTCGGCAGGTTCGCCCCACCGGGGATCCCGAAGACGTCCTTGACGCCCTCGGCCTTGAGGCTTTCCATCAACGTGTCGGCGGCGCGCATCGGAACTGGCGATGGTACCAGCGGGCGACCCTCAGCCCCGGACGCCCGGGGCGCCTGAGCGGTGCCTGTCGCTCAGGCCTGGCCGGCCGGCGATTTGGCCGGGTTCCAGCGCGTCTTCGGCTCGATCGCCGTCTCGATCACGCGGCCTTTGTGGCGCTCGATCGCGTGGATGATCGACTCGACCAGCTCCTCGCCCAGCAGGGTCGGCTCGAGGCCGAGGTCGAGCAGCTTGGTGTGGACGGCGTTGTAGTAGTGCTCTTCCTTCTCGACGCGGGGGTTCTCGTAGTGCTGGATCTCGACGCTGTAGCCGAGGTGCTCCCCCGCTTCCTTGACCAGCTCGGCCAGCTGCCCGACCGAGAACTGCTCGGTGAACTGGTTGAAGACGCGGAACTCGCCTGCCTCGGCCGGGTTCAGCGCCGCCAGTTCGACGCAGGCGAGGGTGTCGCGGATGTTGAGGAAGCCACGGGTCTGGTGGCCGGCGCCGTAGACGGTCAGCGGGTGGCCGATCACCGCCTGGACGCAGAAGCGGTTGAGGACGGTGCCGAAGAGCTCGTCGTAGTCGAAGCGGGTCACGAGGCGCTCGTCGCGGGCCGTCTCCTCGGTCTCGACGCCGTAGACGACGCCCTGGTTGAGGTCGGTCGCGCGCAGGCCCCAGGTGCGGCAGGCGAAGTGGATGTTGGTCGAGTCGTGGACCTTGGAGCAGTGGTAGAGCGAGCCCGGCAGCTTCGGATACGGCAGCGTGTCCTTGCGGCCCTTGTGCTCGATCTCGATGTAGCCCTCCTCGATGTCGATCTCGGGCTGGCCGTACTCGCCCATCGTCCCGAGCTTGACGAGGTGCGCGTCGGGGACGTGGTCACGCATCGCGAAGAGCAGGTTGAGGTTGCCGATCACGTTGGCGTGCTGGGTTTCGACCGCCCGCTCGCGCGAGAGCATCGAGAACGGCGCCGAGGCCTGCTGGCCGTAGTGGACGACCACCTCTGGCCTGGTCTCGGCGACGACCTCGTCGAGGAAGTCGCCGTCCTCGACGGCGCCGACGTAGCTGCGGATCTGCTCGCCGGAGACCTCGCGCCAAGCGGCGATCCGCTCGTCCAGCTCCCCGATCGGGGTCAGCGAGGCGGTGCCGTGTTCGGTGTGCCAGCGGCGGCGGGAAAAGTTGTCGACGACGGAGACTTCATGGCCGCGGGCCGAGAAGCGGAGCGCCGTCGGCCAGCCCAGGTAGCCGTCGCCCCCGAGGATGAGGATTCGCATGAGGGCGGCACTTTAGACGCTCGGGCGGCGCGCGGGACCGATCGTCCTAGTTGAATCCGGCCGATGGAAAGTGGACTGGCGGCGCGACACGGAGGCCGGCTCGGCCTCGCGACGCTGGTCGCGATCCTGCTGCTCGGGCTGGGGCTGCGGCTGCACGAGGCCTGGGACGGGCGGGCGCCGGTCTACGACGCCAAGGCCTACGCGGCGATCGCGGCGAACCTCGAGGACGGCGCCGGGTTCACGGTCGGGCCGCAGGCGACGCAGCCGTCGAGCAACTACTCGCCGGGGGTGCCGTTGTTCGTGGCGGGGTTGTACGCGGTGACGGAAGGCGAGCACGAGCGGTTCGCGCGGGTGGTGTTGGCGGTGATCGGGGCGCTTTCGGTGCTCTTCGCGTATTTGATCGGGAGGCGACTGACGCGACCCCTGCCGAACCGACCCCGAGCAAGTGAGGTCGGTTCGGCAGGGGTCGCTCCGGCGCTGGTCGGCGCTTTTGTCGTGGCGATCTACCCGGCGCTTTTGGAGTACCAGGGGATGCTGATGAGCGAGCCGTTGGCAGCGACGCTCTTGTCCGGGGGGGTGCTGGCGGGGCTTTGGGCTTGGGACGGAGGGTCTTGGCGCTGGCTGTTGCCCGGGGCGCTGTTCGGGGCGCTGGCGCTGGCGCGGCCCGAGTACCTCGGGGTGGCGGTGCTGGTCACGCTCGTCGTCTTTGCGCGGGAGGCGCGCGACTGGCGTCCGTCCCTGGTTCGCGCCGGGGTGTTCCTCCTGGCCGCCTTCGTCGTCATCGCCCCGTGGACGATCCGCAACGCGATCGCCCTTGATCGCTTCGTGCCGATCTCGACCGGCGGCGGTCAGGTGCTGTTTGCCGGGACCTACCTGCCCTCGGACGGCGATCCCGAAAAGGTCGGCGCTGAGGTGGTTGCCGAAAATCCAGATCTATTTCAATCCCAGGACGCCCAACGACTGAGGTTGGAGCAGATCCTCGCCCGTCTCGCCGCCGACCGTTATCCCGGGATGGAAACCGACCAGGCGCTTTCGAAGATGGGCAAGGAAGAGCTCTGGGACGACATCGGCGAAGAGCCGGTCGAATACGCGGGCTTCGTCGCCACGAAGGTCTGGCGGATCTGGTCGCACGGGCCGCGGGACGTGATGCGCGAGCCGGCCTGGGAGGTCCTGCACTGGCTGCTTGTCGGCTTCGGCCTGCTCGGACTGGCGATCCTGGCCTGGCGGCGGCGCTGGGAGGCGCTGCTCCTCGGCACGATCTTCCTCGCGATCACCGCGATCAGCGCCCTCCTCGTCGCCTCCCCGCGGCGCATCTTGGTCCTCATCCCCCTCCTGGGACCGCTCGCCGCCCTCAGCATCGCCTGGGCCAGTGCGCGTTTGGCGAATTCTGGGCGTCATAGCGCCCATAACTCGCCAAACGCGGCTGCGCGCCCGGATAGCCTGGGCGGCTCTTGACCGCCCTCACCGACTGGATCCGTGCGCTGTCGCAGCGCTATGGGAAGCGGACGCTGATCGCGCTCGGGTTGATCGCGCTGCTGGGGCTGGTCGTCCGCGCCTACGTGGTCGTCAACCCGGTCGAGCACCCGGGGGACGACTCGCGCGCCTACTACGGGCTCTCCAAGGCGCTTTATGAGGAACAGAGCTTCGGCGGGCCCGAATTCGACGACTCCAGTGACTGGTCTCCCGGCGCCCCCTTCCTCTATGCCGCCTCCTTCTATGCCACCGGCGGGGCGCGGGAAGGGACGGCGCGGATCGTCGAGGCGCTGCTCGGGGTGGCGACGATCCTCGTCGTCTTCGCCCTCGGCTGGCGGCTGGGCGGTCGCGACCTCGGGCGCTGGGTCGGCCTCTTCGCCGCCTTCGCCGTCGCGATCTATCCCCCGTTCATCCACTCCACCGGTGAGCTGATGAGCGAGCCACCGGCGATGCTGACCCTGCCGGCGGCGATCCTCGCCTTCCTCTGGGCCGGCGACAGGAGCGGGAAGCGATCGGCCTCCGGCCTGCCGGGACAGCTCTGGCCCTGGCTCGTCCCCGGCCTGCTGTTCGGCCTGACGGCGATGTTCCGGCCCGAATACCTGCTCGTCGGCGCCGTCTTCGTCGGCCTCGCCGGGGTGCGCATCTGGGAGCAGCGTGAATGGCGGCTCGGGCTCGCCGGCGCCGCGGTGCTCCTCGTCGCCCTGATCCTCCCGATCCTGCCCTGGACGATCCGCAACGTCGTCGTCCTCGACCGCGTCGTCCCGATCTCGACCGGTGGCGGCAAGGCGCTCTACGTCGGCACCTACCTGCCGGCCGACGGGGAATACCAGCGGGTGAAGGCGGCCTTGTACAAGCGCTACTTCGGCGGCTTCTTTCCCCTCAGCTCGGAGGAACTGGACGCCATCGACCCCACCCCGCTCTTCGACGAAGCGGCGAGGGAAGTACAGAAGGAACACCCTGGCCTGACCCGCGACGAAGCACTCGGCAAGGCCGGCAAGGAAAACTTCGACAAGTACTTCGGCGAAGACCCCTGGGGGTATGCGGCGATGACCGCCCGCAAGGTCGGGCGGATGTGGAACAGCGGCGTCGGTGAAGCGATGAGCAGCACCGCCGGCCGCGCCGTCCAGATCCTCCTCGTCGCCCTCGGGCTCGCCGGCCTCGTCCTCCTCGGCCTGCGCCGGCGCTGGTGGGAGCTGGTCGTGCTGGCGCTGCCGATCGCCCTCGTCACCCTGGTCGGCGCGGTCTCGCTTGCCGCCCCGCGGCGCAACGAGGTGCTGATGACGCTCGTCTTTCCGCTTGCCGGCCTCGCCCTCGCATCCGGGCTCGCGGCCATATCCTCCGGTCGCGAATGGTCCTCCGAGCAGGCATCTTCCCCGCCGAGCTGACGGCGCTCCGCAGCGCCGGGCTGCTACTGGCGATCTTCCTCGTCGGCTACGCGGTCGCGCGCCGGCGCACCCTGCGGAACGCCGACGTCCTCATCCTGATCGCCTCCGGCCTCGGCCTCGGCCTCGTCGCCGGGACCGAAATCGTCAACGGCCTGCTCTCCGCCTTCTCCTTCGAGAAGGGCAACGGCGGCCGCATCCTCGGCCTCGCCGTCTTCGCGATCTTCGTCCTCTTCCTGCTTGCCCTGCGGGCGCTCTCGCAGGGCGCTCGGAACAGTCGCCAGCTCGCCGCCGCCCTCGAGGGCCTGGCCTGGGAGGAGTTCCGCCAGGCGGGTCTGCCGGAGCGCTTCCGCGACAAGATCGCGATCCTCATCCCCGCCTACAACGAGGCCGAGAACATCGGCGTCGTCCTCGGCCAGATCCCGCCCGCGGTCTGCGGCATCCGCACCGAGATCCTGGTCGTCGACGACGGCTCGCGCGACAGCACCGGCGACGTCGCCGCCGAGCACGGCGCCGCGGTCGCCCGCCACGTCACCAACCGCGGCGGCGGTGCGGCGCTGCGGACCGGCTACCGGCTGATGGTGGAATCGGGGGCGCTGATCGTCGTCACCCTCGACGCCGACGGCCAGCACCGCCCCGACGAGATGGAGCGCCTGGTCAAGCCGATCCTCGACGGCGAGGTCGACATGGCCCACGGCTCCCGCGTCCTCGGCCACGCCGACCGCAACCACTTCGCGCGTGAGCTCGGGATCGTCTTCTTCAACCGCCTCGTCTCCTTCATCACCCGCACCCACGTCACCGACTGCTCCAACGGCTACCGCGCCGT
>Ga0068868_100004064_pt1 | contig 10206 bp, 10 predicted proteins | sample KBSMisM42_FD_64660 | JGI IMG/M metagenome (GOLD analysis project Ga0068868, IMG submission 64660) | Miscanthus rhizosphere microbial communities from Kellogg Biological Station, Michigan, USA - KBS Miscanthus M4-2 | ecosystem: Host-associated > Plants > Roots > Rhizosphere > Soil ...
TTGCCGTAGCGCGCCCGGCAGCGCTCCATGTAGGCGAGGGGCCGCGTCCAGGTGCCGATGCCCTGGATCAGCGCGGGGTACCGGGGTCCAGCTGGGAGTGCCGCGTCAGACTCGATCGTCGCCTCCTCAGGCCGTGGGACTGGCTGACTGGAAAGACTACCCCCGTTCGGTCCGGGCCGGGAATCCCGTTCGCCCGTGGCCCCGTGTCCCCGCGCTTCGTGGAGACGGAATATACCGATATCGATATACTGATCTCATGCTGGGGATCTCGCGGACCATCCGCAATGCGCGACTAGACGCGCGTCTGTCCCAGGTAGACCTCGCCCAGCGCGCCGGGACGTCCCAGTCGGCGCTCGCCCGATACGAGACCGGCGCGGCACTCCCAACCCTGCCGACGTTGGAGCGTCTTCTTGCGGCGTGCGGAAGGCGTCTGGAGATCCAAACGCCGCCCTCACGAAGTACCGCCTCTTCCAGCTCAGTACGAGGTCAACTCGGCCCGCAGGCAAACAGACTCCGTCGTCGGCGGCGACGACTGCTCGACGCCGCCGAACGCCACGGTGTAAGTCACCTGCGCGCCTTCGGATCTGTCGCGCGTGGCGATGCGACATTGTCGAGCGACGTGGACCTCCTCGTCGACCTCAAACCCGGCCGAACGCTCGTCGACCTGGCAGCGTTTCGCCGCGAAGCCAAAGAAATCCTCGACCTACCGGTTGACGTCGCCACGACCGACATGCTGAAAGACCACCTCCGCGACAAGGTGCTCCGCGAGGCGCTCCCTCTATGAGTCGAAATGAGAAAGAGCGCCTTCGCGATATCCGCGGCCATGGAAGACCCGTTGCTTCACGACGCCCTTCTCTTTCAGTTCGTCGTGATCGGCGAGGCGGTCAAGCACCTAAGTCCCGAGACGCGCGAATCAGCATCCGAAATTCCCTGGGCAGACATCGCTGGCCTGCGCGACTTGATCGCCCATGAGTACTTCCGCATCGACATCCATCGCGTGCTCGAGATCGTGGAGCGAGATCTCCCGCCTCTCGAAGAGGCCCTTGATCGCTTGGTCTGACGGTCTGCCGTGCACTACGAGCACGCTGGAAGCGAGCGTCGGATACATGACCTCACGAGGAGCCCTTAGCGAGATACAAGTCGAACCCGGCGGCGCGGGTGGCGGCTCCGCCGCGTCTCTACAGCGCCAAGACACCGCGCCTTTCCGTCGAGTCGGGCTGGATCGCCGCAATGTGGTCGCTGTAACGATATTTGGCCGAGAAGAAGAACCCCCCACATTGGTCGATGACGGCGCATTTGACGCACTCCGGGTGATACTCGTTCTTCCAGTCGCTGATCGAGCGCACCGCAAATGGCCAGAGTTCGCGGTCGAGCAGGCAGAGCTGGTGGTTGTAAATCATCGTCTTGACTCCGCGCCTCGCGAGTAGCGAGACGGCCTCAGCCAACTCCGCTTGGTAGTCGACCGGATCGATCCAAACCTCGTCCATGTTTGCCCGGGCGAAACCGATCATCTCCAAACCCATCAGCGCTACCTGCTCCACGAACGGCAGATTGCGAGCGATGAACTCCGCGATCTCAGGCAATGCTGGCGCGGTCTGCCTGTGGATGACGACACGAATCTCGGTCCGGGCACCGGCTTCGCCTAGGTTGACGATGCCGCCCACCGTCTCGTCGAATGCCCCCTGCGCCTGAACGACGTAGTCGTGCAGCGTCGGCTCGGCGCCGTATATGGGGATGCCGACCATCATGCGGGGGTTATCGATGCCCGCCCAAGCCGAGGCGAAGCCGAAATCGGCGAAGCGCCGCCCGTTCGAGAGCACATGGACGCCGGCTTCGGGAAGCAGGTTGCGGCAGAGACGCAAAAGATCGAGCAGGCGATCGCCATAGATCGTCGGCTCACCGCCGGTGAAGCCGATGCCGGGCGTCGAGGGCGGCAGCAGGCGGATCAGCTCGCGAGCATTGTTGAGCAGCCAGTCGTCTTCGCGCTCCTTGGGCGGCTGAGAGCACATCAAGCAATAGTGGTCACAGCGCTCGGTCAGCAGGACGCTGTTCATCGGACTCTTGCGGCGCCAGAGAACCCTCACGTACTCCCCCGTCTCGGAGGCGGAGACGACGTCGCCGGCGGTAACGTGACTGAGGAGTGGCGGCAGCGCGATCCACGGCTTGCCGGCAGGCGCACTCTCGGGCTCGCGTACGAAGTAGAGATCGAATCCGCCCGGAGGCTCCTCCTTTCCCACCAGAAACGCCCTGCCAGATCGCTGCGGCGTGAGTGTCTCCTGGTCGACGAGCATCCACACGGCACGGACAAGTGGTGCGTGGAGCTCAAACGCGGCGGATCTCCCGCGCAGCGTGATCATCGTCCCGCCCAGTTGAGGAAGGTGGCCCGCGCGGAAGCATCGGACTCGTACATCTCCAGCAGATGCTTGAACACGGCCGTGTTGCGGCGACAGAAATCCGATTCCGGCTTACGCCCCAAGAAGTCTCCGCTCGTCGCGTAGTGATAAACGGGGTCCGAGCCGCAGAAGGGCTCGAAGGCGCAGTCGCTGCACATAGGTGCACTAGGGGCAAAGGACTCCTCGAGCGGGGCGAGCAACGCCTCGGAGGTCATTATCTGCTCGTAGGAGTCGGTCGCCAGATGACCCAGGCGAAAGGTTTCGTCGCCCATCTCGGCGAGCATCCGGCCCTCGTCTGACGCGTAGACGGAACCGTCGTAGTTGTAGACGATGGCACCGATCCCGATCCCAGCCGGCGAGGTGAGGTCGACGTAACCGGGTTCGCGGTTGGTCAGCATCTTTTTTAGGATCACCGACGAGAGATACTCGGTCATCGGCACTCCTCGACCGTTGAGCTCGAGGATGTAGGCAAGCCCCTCGCGGTAGAAGTCCAGCCAGCGCTCGGCGTCGTAGGCGGAATAGCTCTTGGTCTTGATCGCGAATCCGTACGGCGAGAGCGGGCGCAGGAAGATCCCGCGCAGGCCCAGCTCGAGGTAGCAGTCGACAATCTCGCGCACGCGGTCGAGGCTTGCCTTGGTGGTGGTCATCAGCGCCGAGACGCGGTCGATGCCAAGCGCCTCCTGCGCCCGACGGATCCCCTCCACAGCCAGCTCCCAACTGTTGCGACCCGGCCGCGGCCGGTTCTTGTTGTGCAGATCGGCCGGTCCGTCAAGCGAGGTCGAGATGTTGACGTCGTGGCGGGCGCAGAACTCGAGCACCTCGTCGGTGAGCAGCGCCAGATTGGTGGCGATGACGAAGCCGAGGCTCCTGCCCTCGTCGCGGTTGCGGCGCTCGGCCCTGCGGACTATCTCTTCGATCAGGCCGAAGTTGAGCAGCGGCTCGCCGCCCTGGAACTCGATCTTGACTGCCGAGGATGGCGAGCGAAAGGCCATCTCAAGACCGCGCTCCGCCGTCTCCGGCGACATGTCGTAGCGCTCCCTGTCGCTGCTCTGGCGCGAAACCTGACAGTAGGGACAGGAGTGCTCGCAACGCAGCGAGACGACGAAGATGTGCAGCCCGGTCGACTCGGCCAGGCGCCGGTAGCGAGTGCGTGCCTTGAGAGCGAGGAGGGTTGAGGGAGAACGATCGCCGGGCTGGCGGATCAGGTGCTTAGCGCGCAAGCGGCGCACCAGGGGTGAGTCGATGGATAGGCGCTTCTCGGCAAGCTCGTCGAACTCCTCGACGGTGAGAGCCAAATGCTCGCCCACCATGTTGGTGACGAGGACTCGCCCGTTAAGGCGCTCGAAGCGGAAAGGCAGCAACTCCCACTCGGCCGCCTCGGGACGAAAGTCCTCCAACTGCCGAAAGCGTGACACGTTCAGGCGAGGCCCTGTGGATCGACGACACCGGTCTTCGAGAACGCCTGGGCGAGAATCATCGTGCGAATAGGTTCGGTTTCCGCGCGAATCCGCTCCCGCAGGACCTGGTCGAGAACCTCGGTTCGAAAGTCCGCGGTCAGCGCGTCGAGGTCGGTGTCTCCGACGGCGGTGAGTAGGCAGCGGTGTTCGGCCTCGCCGCTCGTCAGTGCGCAGGAAACGCGGTCGGAGAACCGATAGGCGGCCCGCTGTATCGCATCGACCGAGTGACTCGTCGCGTCGAAGGTCAACTCGACGGAGGCCGGTCGGTCTGGCGCCGTCCCTCCCACTTCAGCTGGAGGAGTAGTGCGAGCTGTGAGACGAGTGCGAGGAGTGCGAGACGTGACCGCCCCCGTATTCGCCACCATAGCTCGAGACGTGAGAGGAATGGGAGTTGTGGCTGCTGTGCGAGCCGTGGGAGTAGTGGGTCGACGGCGGACTCGCTTCAGACGGAGCAGCTTCCAAGGCTCCTTCCGCTTCTTCTTCCGCAATTTCTTCGGCTTCGATTTCTCGTTCGAGTGCCCGCTCTTCTCTTTCTTCGGCTCGCTCCTTGGCTGCGCGCCTTTCCCTGGCTTCCCGTGCGCGCACCTTCGCTTCCTGTCTCACGTCCCGTTCGACTTCCTGAGCGCTCGGGGCCGTGACCGTCGTTTCGGTCTTCGCGCCGCCTCCACAAGCGCTGATCGCGGCTGCCACCGCGACGCTCAGCGGAACGAGAAACGCCCGCCTCGAGCGGATTTGCTCAAACTCCGGAGACACGGCTCGTACCCTATAGCAGCCGCTGGCGTCTTGAATAGTCTCCGTGAGCCCATGTCCAGTGTCCGGCGATCGACGATCACGGGTGCGCGGCGAACGGAAACGCTGCCCTGTATCAGGTGGCTGTTGCACCCCCCCCCGGAGGGGCGGGTTCCTCTCGCGAGATTCCGCGCCCGCTTCGGTCGCGACCTCTTCCGACCCTTTGGTCAATCCGCATCCGATCATGGATTTCGGTCGGAAGCTTTCGTCAGCACGGACAAGCGGAGCCGAACAACCGATCACCGCCGCATCGACGCGACCTCGGGCTCACTTGCAGGCAGTTCGCTGAGGGTGGATGACCGGATTCGAACCGGCGACCGCCTGGACCACAACCAGGAGCTCTACCAGCTGAGCTACATCCACCGCGCGGGTTCTCAATCTAGCGGCTGGCCGGGGCTGGCGCTGACGAGGTCGGCCAACCGCGCTACCGTGCGGGGACGATGCCGCGGCGCTTCGGAATCGCCTTCCTCCACCCTGAGATCCGACCGGCGGCCGCGACCGGGATGCAGGCGCGGGGCGCGATCGCGGTCGGGGTGCTGGCAGTGGGAGCCGTGGCGGTCGGCGGCTTCGCGATCGGTCGGCTCAGCATCAAGCGACTCGCGGTCGAGCAGGCCGCGGTCCGCAAGCTCGCGATCGGCGAGCTGGAGATCGGCCGGCTCCAGGTGCGAGAAGACGCGAGCGCCGCCGACGTTGACCGCGCCTGAGGTGGGTCGAAGTCGGAAGCGCGTTGGAGTCGGGGCTGCCACGGCGCTCGCCGCCCTCACCCTCCCCGCGGCGCTGCTCGCGCCGGGCCGAAGCGCCGCGCTCGGTCCCTATCCCGACCTCGGCGGCTGCCCGGTCTTTCCCAACCCACCCGCCGGCCTCTCCCCCACCGCGCCGTCCCTCCCGACCGAGGCCGCCTGGAACCAGGACGTCTCGCGCGCGCCCGTCGCCCCCGGCTCCGCCGCCACGATCGCCTACCTGAACGCCCAGGGCGGCGTCCGTCTCCATCCCGACTTCGGCTCGCCCCGAGCCTATGGCTTCCCCTACACGGTGGTCGGCGCCGGCCAGCGCCGGCTCCCGATCCATTACACCGCCTACGGCGAGGAGAGCGACCCCGGCCCCTTCCCGGTCCCCGCTGGCGCCCCGGTCGAGGGCGGCGCGCGCGGCGACGGCGATCGCCACGTGCTCGTCGTCGACCGCTCAACCTGCACCCTCTACGAGCTCTACCGCGCTTTCTCCGTGCGGCGCGGCGCGCCGCGCTGGAACGCCGACTCGGGGGCACGCTGGGACCTTCGCTCAGCGGCGCGCCGGCCCGACTCCTGGACCTCGGCCGACGCCGCCGGCCTGCCGATCTTCCCGGGCATCCTCCGCTACGACGAAGTCGCCGCCGGCCACGTCGACCACGCGATACGGGTCACCTTCGAGAGCACCCGCGACGCCTGGGTCCATCCCGCCTCGCACTGCGCCGGAGACACCGGCGACCCGCGCGCGCCCGCCATGGGCACGCGCCTGCGGCTCAAGCGCGGCTACGGCATGGGCGGCTTCCACGGCGCTGCCCGCACGATCGCCGAAGCGCTCAAGCGCTACGGGCTGATCGTTGCCGACAACGGCTCCAACTGGTACCTCGGCGGCACCAGCGACCGCCGCTGGGACGACGAGGAACTCGATCAGCTGAAGCGGATCCCCGGCAGTGCCTTCGAGGTCGTCAAGAGCGCCGCGCGCGTCCACAGCTGCTGACCCTGTCGTTCCGGTTCCGGTTGCGCCTTTCCCCCGCCATGGGGGGATAAGGCGCACCGGAAGCCCGGGGGCGCTACCCCGCTAGGCGCACGTGGTGGAACTCGGCGCGCAAGCGGACATCCAACTCGGCTGCCGCCGCGCCGGAGCCGTCGTCCCCATCGTGCTCGCCACCGTCGCTAACCAGGACGACCTCGGTCGCCGGATAGCTCTGCAATTGGTCCTCGACGGCCTGGACGACGTCCTCGTCGCCGACCCGCGCCTCGGCCGCGACGCCGGCCTTGGCCAGGGCCGCGACCGTCGCCACCAGCTTCTCCTGCGCCTGTCGCCGCGCGCCCTCGACGTCGGAGGCCCAGCGGTCGAGGAAGCCGATCCGCGCCGGCACCAGCACGCGCACCTCGGCGCCGTCCTCCCCAGCCTCGAGGCCGACGGCGCCGACGATGCGCGCCACGTCGCCGGGCTCCTCGACCGCGTCGGCGACGACGATCAATACGTGGCGGCCGTCGTCGGCCGCGGTCGCCGTCCCGATCGGCCCGCGCGGCTTCTGCAGGGCCGCGTAGACGACGATCGCGACGGCGACCAGCGCCCCCGTCGCGAGCCCGACGCCACCGCCGCCGACGTAGAACCCGAGCACCACGGGCAACGCGATCCCGGCGACGACCAGCGGCAGCTTCCAGGGCGCCATTCCCTCAGGGTGACAGGCGCCCGGAGGGGCGTGCGGCGGAGGACCGAGGCCCCGCCGCACCGCCCTACGCTCGGCGTGCGCCGAGCCGGGGCAGCAGCAGCATCGCCAGCCCGATCAGGATCACGATGATGCCGAGGATGTAGTTGACGAGGATCGCCAGGATGATTCCGATGATTACGAGAATTATTGATAGCTCCATGCCCCGGAGATACCCGACGGCGGAAACCGCGAAACGCCCTCGGAAGGTCTAGCCGCGCGGGCCGCCGCCGCTGCCGTCGGGCGACCAGCCCGGCTCGCGGAAGATGTAGCGCCAGCGGTCCCGCCAGCTGCTCGCCGCGCGCACGTCGCGCACGATGTCGAAGAACTCGTGGAAGGCGACCTTGGTCGGTCGGAAGCTGCGGATGTTCTTGGTCAGGCCGTAGCGCACCCGCTCCGTCTCCCCCTGGAAGGTGCCGAACATCCGATCCCAGACGATCAGGATGCCGCCGTAGTTGCGGTCGAGGTAGATCTCGTTGGCGCCATGGTGGACGCGGTGGTGGGAGGGCGTGTTGAAGACGTACTCGAACCAGGCCGGCATCTTGCGCACACGCTCGGTGTGGATCCAGAACTGGTAGATCAGGCTGATCGCCTGCTGCAGCAGGATCATCCAGGGCGCGAAGCCGACGATCGCCAGCGGCGCCCAGAACGGAAGCGCGGTCATCGGCGTCCAGGTCTGGCGCAGCGCGGTCGAGAGGTTGTAGTGCTGGGAGGAGTGGTGGACGACGTGGCTGGCCCAGAAGACGCGCACCTCGTGGTGGACGCGGTGGAACCAGTAGTAGGCGAGGTCGTCGGCGAAGAAGAGCAGGACGTAGGTCCACCAGGCGTCGGCGGGCATCCGCAGCGGGCTCAGCTCGTAGATTCCGGTGTAGACGACGAGCACGGCGAACTTCCAGACCGCGTTGATCAGGACGTTGCCGCCGCCCATCGTCAGGCTGGTCCGCGTGTCGCGCGACTCGAAGCCGACGAGGTGGTCGTCACGCAGGTACTTGAAGGAGAGCATCTCCGCGATCAGCAGCAACACGAACGCCGGAATCGCGAAATAGAGAACCTCGGCCACGGATCGGAATTTACCGGGCCGGCCCGCGCTGCTTCGGATACTCGGATGTCTTGCCGTGGGCCCCATCGCCCAATAGCGTTGCTTCCATGAAGGGCCAGGGACCGACGGGGGATCGTCCCGCGCGATCGAGTCGCGTTCTCATCCTCAGCATGGGACTGCTCGGCCTCTCGCTGATTGGAGCACCCTCGGCGAGCGCCAAGCTCTCAGCGCACGGGCTGACCCGACAGCGCCCGCAAGGGCGCCAGTCCAAGCGCGCGACAGCGCGAGCCAACCGCTACGAACCGCGCCAGCCGCTTCCCAGCGAAGAAGTCGCCCCGTATTCGAGGCACCCGACGGAAACGCGCCCATACGCGGCCTGCCCACCGCCGAGCCAGCTGCGCGCGAGCTGCATGGCCGCCGTTATACCGACCGAAGCGGGCAAGCCCGCCATCGGGCCCAGCCTCGAAGGCAGCGGCAAAAACGGCGGCTTCTCGCCCGCCGACCTCCGCTCCGCCTACGCCCTGCCCAGCTCGGGAGGAGCGGGCCTGACGGTTGCGATCACCATCGCCTACGACGATCCGAAAGCCGAATCGGACCTCGCCGTCTACCGCAGCCAATACGGCTTGCCGTCCTGCACGAAAGCCAACGGCTGCTTCCACAAGGTCAACCAGAAAGGCGAAGAAGCCAAATATCCCTCCTCGAACGCGGAATGGGCGCTGGAGACCTCACTTGACCTCGACATGGTCTCGGCAACCTGCCCGGAATGCCACATCCTTCTGGTCGAGGCGAACAGCAACTACACCGAAGACCTCGGGGTAGCGGTGGACAGGGCCGCTGAAATGGGCGCGAGTGTGATCAGCGACAGCTGGGCCGCCGAAGAGTACGCCGAAGAGACGGCTGAGAATCATTATTTCCACCACCCCGGCATCCCGGTGCTCTTCGCTTCCGGGGACTGGGGTTACGGCGTCTACTACCCAGCCTCGTCTCCCGACACGATCGCCGTCGGGGGAACCAGCCTGAGCAAAGCCGGCAACTCCCGTGGTTGGTCGGAGACGGCCTGGTCGGGTGCCGGTAGCGGCTGCAGCTCCTACCAGGAAAAGCCCGCCTGGCAGAAGGACGGCGCCTGCTCCCAGCGCACGGTCACCGACGTCTCGGCCGTCGCCAACCCGCAGACGCCGGTATCCGTGTACGACAGCTACGGCCAGTCTGGATGGGTGCTGCTCGGCGGGACCAGCGTCGCCACTCCACTGGTGGCGGGAATCGAGGCGCTCTCCACTGGCACCTTCCGCGCCACAGGGCCAAGCGGTTTCACCCGTGCGGGCAACAACGGCGCCCTCTTCGACGTCGTCGAAGGGGAAAACGGTCCCTGCGCCGCCGAAAGCGAAACCGGGTTCGAAGGGACCTACCTCTGCCAGGCCGACGTCGGGTACGACGGCCCGACCGGCTGGGGCACCCCCGACGGGCCGCAATCGCTGCCCGTCGCCGTCACCGAACCGGCGACGATCAAATCGACGTCAGCGGCAACTCTGCACGGCGCCGTCGACCCGCAGGGCGTGCCGACCGCATACCGCTTCGAATACGGCGAAACCACCGCCTACGGCACCAGCGTGCCGATTCCCGACGCGAGCGTCGGCGCCGGATCCGAATACGTCGACGTCGCGCGGACGATCGAAGGTCTCAAAGGGCAGACGGCCTACCACTACCGCATCGTCGCCGTCGCCTCCGGCAAAACCTTTCCCGGCATCGATCGCACCTTCGGCACCACGCCGCCGACAGTCAGCACCGGGATCGCGAATGAAGTCCATGCCTCGAGCGCGACGCTTCACGCGACGGTCAACCCAGAAGGCCTCGATTCCACTTACTACTTCGAATACGGGCCGACGACCTCCTATGGGCACAAGGCCCCGGTGAAGACGGGAGCGCTGAAAGCCGCGACCAAAAGCGTCGAAGTGACCGCCCCGATAGGCGGCCTCGACGGAGCCAGCGAATACCGCTACCGAATCGTCGCCCACAATGCCGCCGGCACCGTCTACGGCAAACCCGGCTCGTTCACGACCGAACCGCCCGATTGGACCGCCGACTACCTACCCC